>Ga0184639_10001228_pt1 | contig 10958 bp, 8 predicted proteins | sample PLM31_170_b2_FD_133155 | JGI IMG/M metagenome (GOLD analysis project Ga0184639, IMG submission 133155) | Groundwater sediment microbial communities from an aquifer in East River, Colorado, USA - PLM3-1_170_b2 | ecosystem: Environmental > Terrestrial > Soil > Riparian zone | place: USA: East... | reverse complement strand
GTTGGCGTTGTCGTGGCGGTATTCAACACGGCTCACCAGCCCCTTCCAGATCTTGTACTGGACCGTGGCCGTCACGTCGTAAAGTTCGACCTTCGACCCCGGCGCGATGGCAGCCGTCCGCACGCCGTCCGGGTCGTCGAAGTACTCGAGCCGCACCGCCGTCCGGAGCTTCTCGGTCCAGTCATATGCCGCGTACGCCGCCCACGCCCACCAGGAAGCGTTGGTATTCTGGCGCGTGTCCGCGGCAACGAGGCTCGCCTCCTTGTCCTCGTGCCCATAAAGCACGTCCGCTGCCAGGGTCAGGTTCTTGATCCCCGTATAGCCGAAGACGAAATCCAGCGCGTACCTCTGATGGGTGCTCTGGTCGTTCTGCTCGGGCCCTGCGATCCAGTTCAGGTTCGCGGTGAAGTCCTTCAGCGGCGTGAACGCGAACTGTCCCGTGTAAGACGGGCGGCCGTTGTTATCTTCCGAATTGTCCCAGCCCACGACCACCCCGGCCGTCACGCTGAACCAGTCGGTCAGTGTGTAGGACAGAAGGCCGCCGGTGTGCGTGAGCGGAATGCCGAAGGTGAAGAGGTAGCCGCGTGAGAAGTTCAGGTTGTTCGGCGACTCAATCACCTCGTAGCCGAGCAGGGTCACCCACTTGCCGGCCTTGATGGTCAGGCCGCTCCCGAGAGGGACCTTCGCCGAGAGGTACATCTCCTGGAAGTCGAACTTCTTGGTGTTGCGGAACGCGAAGGAGTCTTCCTCGGACCGGAAAATTCCCAGCGAGTGGTTCTTCTGCGAATCTATTCCCGACGTCACCACCAGCCCGTAGCCGAACGGGTATTTTTCCGACGGGTCCTTCTTGATGCTGAACTCGGCGATGTTGAAGGTGTAGCCTTCGTCGTAGTCATAGAAGCGCAGCTCGTTAGTGCCCCCCCGACCCGCGCCGGTCAGGTTGAAGGTGGCGCTGTTCTCGATGTAGGCGAAGAGGTTCGTCTCCTCCCAGATCGTCTTGGGTTTCTCCTCCTTCTTCTCGGGTGCCGGGGCCTGGGCCCACACGGGCCCGGCACTGCTCACGGCGACGACGAGCGCGGCGACAAGCAGGCGTCCGAACATTACTCGCATGGCATCCCTCCCAGGCAGTTGAGTGTCCGGCCCCTTCTGTCGCCCCCTCACCGGCCTCTCCGAGCGCGGGCTTTGCCCGCGCCGCCGTGTGGGGGAGGTTTCGGAGGGGGCCTCGACGGCCCCCTCCGAAATAGACTAGATGTCGAAGTAGAGCGCGAACTCCCAGGGGTGCGGGCGCAGCCGGATCTGGTCGTCCTCGTGCTTCCGCTTGTAGTCGATCCAGGTCTCGATCAGGTCGGGCGTGAAGACGTCGCCCTTCAGGAGGAAGTCGTGGTCCTTCTCGAGCGCGTCCAGCACCTCGCCGAGCGAGCCCGGGAGCTGCTTGATCTTTTTGGCTTCGGCCGGGGGCAGCTCGTAGAGATCTTTGTCGATCGGCTTCCCCGGATCGATCTTGTTGGCGACGCCGTCGAGCCCCGCCATGACGCAGGCGGCGAAGGACAGGTACGGGTTGCAGGTGGGATCCGGGGTCCTGAATTCGATCCGCTTGGACTTCTCCGACCGGGAGTACATGGGGATCCGGATGCACGCCGACCGGTTTCGCTGGCTGTAGACAAGGTTGATGGGCGCCTCGTAGCCCGGCACCAGCCGGCGGTAGGAGTTCGTCGTGGGGGCGACGAGTCCGCACAGCGCCGAGGCGTGCTTCAGGATCCCCCCGATATAATACAGGCAGAACTTTGAGATGTCGGCGTAGCCGCCGCGCTCGTACATGAGGTTCTTGCCGTTCTTCCAGAGGGACTGGTGGGTGTGCATGCCCGAGCCGTTGTCCTGGAAGATCGGCTTGGGCATGAAGGTGGCCGTCTTGCCGTGCTTGTGGGCGGTGTTCTTGGCGCAGTACTTGTACCACATCACGCTGTCCGCCATCTTGGTCAGCGTGTTGAAGCGCATGTCCACCTCGGTCTGCCCGGCCGTGGCGACCTCGTGGTGGTGCACCTCCACCTTCACCCCGACCGACTCCAGGGCCAATACCATGTCGGAGCGGATGTCCTGGAACTTGTCCATGGGCGGCACCGGGAAGTAGCCCTGCTTGTAGCGGGGCTTGTAGCCCAGGTTGGGGCGGCCGGGCGTCCCCTCCTTGCCCGAGTTCCAGAAGCCGGCCTCGGAGTCGATGTAGTAGTAGCCGCAGTTGTAGGTCTGGTCGAAGCGGATCTCGTCGAAGAAGAAGAATTCCAGCTCGGGGCCGATGTAGACCGTATCCGCTACGCCCGCTTTCTTCACGTAGGCCTCGGCTTTCTGGGCGACGTAGCGCGGGTCGCGACTGTAGGCCTTTCCCGTGACCGGGTCCTTGACGTTACAGATGAGAACGAGGGTCGGCACGGCGGTGAAGGGATCCATGGCCGCGGTGGAGGGGTCCAGCACCAGGAGCATGTCCGATTCGTCGATGGTCTGAAAGCCGCGGATGGACGAGCCGTCGAAGCCGATCCCCTCTTCGAAGAGTTCCTCGGTGAGCTCCCCCACCGGGATCGAGAAGTGCTGCCAGAGACCGGGGACGTCGATGAAGCGGAGGTCCACGATCTTGGTGCCCTTCTCTTTGGCCATCTTGATCGCATCTTTCGGGGTCATGCGTCGCCTCCTCTCGGGCGCGGGGCCCGGCCGGGGCCGGGGCCAGAATGGTATTGGGCCGGGTCAGCCTCAGTTAGGACCAGGACCTACTGAACATACTGAGGTCGCCCCCCAAAATCAAGCCTCACCCGGCCCTCTCACAGTCGCTCAATGGGCGCCCGGCGCTTTCACCTGGGGCTTCGCGGCTTCGGCAAAGGCCCCGCCGGCGGTGAACCCCCCGTAGGCGGGGGCCTCCAACGCGTAGGCGTTCTCCGAGTGCTGGGAGAGATCGAGCCCCGCGATCTCGTCCTCTTCGCTGACCCGAAGACCCATGATGGCGTCCAAGATTTTCAGGATGATCAACGTCCCGAAGAACGCCAGCACCCAGGAGGCGAGAATGGCCACGATCTGGATTCCCACCTGACCCGGGTTGCCGTAAAAGAGTCCGTCGCCGCCGTCGGGGTTGATGGCCTTCGTCGCGAAGAGGCCGGTGGCGAGCGCTCCCCAGGTCCCCCCTATGCCGTGGACACCCACCACGTCCAGCGAATCGTCGTATCCCAGCTTCGTCTTCAAGTTACAGGCGTTGTAGCAGAGGAAGCCCGCCACCGCCCCGATGATGATGGAGGCGAGCGGGGTCACGAAACCGGAGGCGGGAGTGATCGCCACCAGTCCGGCCACCGCGCCCGAGGCGGCGCCCAGCACCGTGGGCTTGCCGCGCATGGCCCACTCCGAAAACATCCACCCGAGCGCCGCTGCCGCCGTCGCGGTGTTGGTCACGACGAAGGCACTCGTGGCCAGGGCGCCGGCGCTGATGGCGCTGCCGGCGTTGAAGCCGAACCAACCGAACCAGAGGAGGGCCGCACCGGTCACCGTCAGGGGCAGATTATGCGGGCGCATGGGCTCGTGACCATAGCCCTTGCGCTTGCCCATGATGAGGGCCGCGGCGAGGGCGGAAATCCCGGAACTGATATGCACGACAGTCCCGCCGGCGAAGTCGAGGGCCCCCCAGCCCTTGAGCCACCCGCCCGTCCCCCAGACCCAGTGAGCGAGAGGATCGTAGATGAACGTGGCCCAGGCCAGCGTGAAGACGATGAACGTGGAGAACTTCATGCGCTCGGCGAACGCCCCGGTGATGAGCGCCGGCGTGATGATGGCGAACATGAGCTGGAAAACCATAAAGGCCTGGTGGGGGACAGTGGCGCCATAGTCCGGGTTCGGCGTGAGCCCGACGCCCTGGAGTCCGATCCAGTCGAGGCCGCCGATGATGCCTCCTCTGTCGGGCCCGAAGGCCAGGCTATAGCCCCAGAGCACCCACTGGATCGAGATCAGCGCCATGATGATGAAGCTCTGCATGATCGTGCCGAGGGCATTCTTCGAGCGCACCATGCCACCGTAGAAAAGAGCCAGCCCCGGCGCTGTCATGAGAAGCACGAGCGCGGAGGAGGTGAGGAGCCACGCCGTGTCGCCGGAATCGATCTTGGGGGGTGGCGCCGGGGCCGCTGGGGCCGGGGCCGCCCCGGGCGGGGGCGCGGGCGCCGGGGCCTGCTGCGCCCAGCCCAGCCCGATCCCCGAGATGGAAAAAACCAAAAAGAGAACCGCCAACAGCAGTGTTGAGCGTCTCGCTGTCGCCACTGTCGCTCCTCCCTTAGGCATCAGAGCGCCGCTTCATCGCGCTCGCCCGTGCGGATCCGGACCGCCGTTTCCACCGGGTGCACGAATATCTTCCCGTCGCCGATGTTGCCCGTCTTGGCCGCGCCGGCCAGCACTTCCACCACCTTGGAGACCAGGTTGTCAGGCGTCACCACTTCCACTTTGATCTTGGGGAGGAAGTCCACCGTGTATTCGCCGCCACGATAGAGCTCCGTGTGGCCCTTTTGACGCCCGAATCCCCGGACCTCGGAGACCGTCATTCCGATGACCCCGATCCCGGTCAGGGCCTCCTTGACGTCGTCGAGCTTGAAGGGCTTGATGATGGCCTCGATTTTTTTCATAGGGGTCCCTCCTGGAGAACCCGGCGAGCAACCGCCGTGCCGTTTCCCGTTCAACGCCAACAGTGAAGAAGTTCAGCTGGTTATGGTGAACGTGGGCCGTGAATCGTGCCGGAGGTCTGCCTAACGATTGGGCAGGCGTGGGGTCGTTGCTGCCTTGTTGGGCAGCGTCTAGCTGCGACGCTGGGGAATGCCGTGCTTGCGCATCTTCGAGTAGAGCGTCGGGCGTCTGAGGCCGAGGAGGGCTGCCGCCGCCTGCTTGTTCCAGTTGGTGGACTCAAGCGCCCGCTGGATGGAGGCCCGCTCGATCTCCTCAAGGGAGCCGGGGAGGGGGCCCGACGTCGCCGCCCACTCGCTCCCGCCCTGCAGGGATTCGGGAAGGTCTCCGATACCGATCTCCGAGCCGCGCACCACCAGCACGGCCCGCTCAATGGCGTGCTCCAGCTCCCGCACATTCCCGGGCCAGGGATAGGCCAGGAGGCGCCGGTAGGCTTCCGGACTGATCAACTCCACCGCGCGACTGTGCTTGGCGACGAAGCGCTGGAGGTAGTGGCGGGCCAGGAGCGGGATGTCCCCGCTCCGCTCCCGGAGAAGGGGAAGCGTGATCGTGATGGTGTTGACGCGGAAGTAGAGATCCTGACGGAGCCGTCCTTCCGCCACGGCCTGCTCCGGGGTCCGGTTCGACGACGTGATCAGCCGGAAGTCCACGGAGATCGTCCGGGAGCCGCCGATGCGACGCACCGTCCGCTCCTCCAGCACCCGCAGGAGCTTGGCCTGAAGGTCGAGCGGCATTTCGGTGATCTCGTCAAGCAGGAGCGATCCCCGGTGGGCCTCCTCGAGGAGACCCACCTTGTCCGTTGCGGCCCCGGTGAACGCGCCCTTGACGTGGCCGAACAGCTCGGACTCGATGAGGTCCTTGGGAAGCGCCGCGCAGTTGATCTTGACCCACGGCCCCTGGCTCCGGGGGCTCCGCGCGTGGATGGCGTCCCCCACCAGTTCCTTGCCGGTGCCGCTCTCGCCGACGATGAGCACGTTCGCGTCAGAGTTGGCCACCGCCTCCACGAGGTCGAAGACCCGCTGCATGGCCGGGGAGCTTCCCAGCATCTCCCCGTAGCCTGAAGTCTTGGCGAGACGTCGTTTGAGATCCGTGGCCTCGGCGACCAGCCACCGCCGCTCCAGCGCCTTGCTGACGAGCGCCATGATCTCGTCGGGCTCGAAGGGCTTGGCGACAAAGTAAAACGCGCCGTCCTTGATTGCGTCCACCGCCTTCGGGATCGAGCCGTGGGCGGTGACCACGATCACCTCGAGCGCGGGATCCCGCCGCTTCAGCTCACGGAGCAGACCGAGGCCGTCGCCGTCGGGGAGCACGAGATCCACGATGGCCAGGTGAAAGGCCTGGGTGGCCGCCTCCAGCGCCTGGGCGAGGGTTCCCGCGGTGACCACGGAGTACCCTTCGGCTTCCAGGACGAGCCGGAGCCCGTCCGCCATCGTCGGTTCATCGTCAACGACGAGGACCCGTCCGGCTTTCACGGCTGCCTCACCGGCAGGAGCACCCGCACGCGGGTCCCCTGCCCGAGCCGGCTTTCGATGTCGATCCGACCGCCGTGCAGATCCACGACCGACCGGGTGATCGCCATGCCGAGGCCGGTCCCCTGCGGCTTGGTGGTGTAGAACAGGTCGAAGACCCGGGAGAGAGTTTCCTCGGACATCCCACAACCGGAGTCCTCGACCGTCACCTGGAGCATTCCCCCCTCGGCCTCGTAGGAGACCCCCACGCTGAGCGTTCCCTCGTCTCCCATGGCCTCCAAGGCGTTCAGGAGAAGGTTGAGAAAGACCTTACGCAGTTCTCGGGAATCGAGGAAGGCCACAGGGATGTCAGGATCGTCGTGCCGCAGGATCTGGATCCGCCGCCCCGACAGCCGGTCCTGGGCAAGGGAAAGACACTCGTCCAGGAGCTCGGTCACCTTGACCGACTCGCGCTTCAGTTCGGGCGGGCGGCCGTACGCCGTGATCTCCGTGACCAGATTTGCCAGGTGATCGACCGCGTGCCCGATCTTTTGGGCCAGCTCGGCGAGCTCCGGATCCGACGCGGTGCTGAGCCGTTTCTCCAGATGCCGGGCGTAGAGCTTCAGCCCCCCGAGGGGGTTTTTCAGCTCGTGGGCGACCTGGGTCGCCATTCGGCCGAGCGCGGCCAGCGCTCCGCTTCGAAGCTGGGAGAGCTCGTGGGCGTTTTTGAGAGCCACCGTCGCCTGAAACGAGAACAGGGCGAGCAGCTCCAGGTCCTCCGGAGTCGGAGCGAACCGCTCGGCGCACTCCACCACCAGGGCGCCCACCGGACCGTTCTTCACGACGAGAGGGGCGGCCAGGGCCACGCGACCTTCCGCGCCCATAAGGGTCGTGGGCACCCCCTTGTCGATGGCGGCGGTCGCCGCGGCCTGGAGGGGCTCCCACGCCTTCGGCTGGGTGCCGGCGCTGGCCATGGGGATGACCTGGCCGCGCTCCAAGAGGAAGACGACCGACCGTTCGGCTTCCGTCGCCTCCACCGTCGCCTGGACCACGGCGTCGAGAATCCGCTCCATGCTGCCGGAGGAGGCGAGGGTCTCCCCCACGGCTTTGAGCCGACCGCGGTCCCGCGTCCACCGCCGTTCCGAGAGGGCGCGTCCTACCCGGGCGCGGAGCTCGTCGGGGACGAAGGGCTTCGTGAGATAGTCAAACGCTCCGCGATGGATCGCGGCCACCGCGTCTTCGATGGACCCGTGCGCGGTCATGATCAGCACCGGCAGCCCTGGCAGGCGCTCGTGGGCGGCCTCCATCAGGGCGATCCCATCCATGGGCTCCATTCTAAGGTCAAAGAGCGCGAGGTCGAATCCCCCGGCGTCCAGCGCGGTGAGCGCCTCCCGCGGACCGCCGACAGCCGTCACCACCAGCCCCAAGGCCTCGAGCCGCATCGCCAACACCTCGCGGATCTCGGGGTCGTCATCAACGACCAGCACCCGCCCCTTCACCGTCCGGCCTCCTCCGCGTCGCGCCGCCTCACGGTCGCAGCTCCACCGCCGCGTGAAGGGCGGGAAGGGTCTCGGTGGTGGGAAAGATTTTGGCGCCGAGACGCATGTGGCTCTGACACTAGCACAAGGCATCGGCCCGTGTCACGAGGCCGACACCCACCAGGCGCCCCCGTCAGGCGGCCGACGCCGTCAGAGACCCGCGGGCTGGACTCTCTGATTGCTTTCCTCTGTGAACTCAATGGGTTCAACATCTCGAAGGCGACGGCCACCCCCAGCCATGGTGCAAGGCCAGGGCCGATTCGGTCCCCGCCGCGACCCATTGCAATCTCCCGGGTGCTGCCCTACCATGAGTCGTCGGGGTTCCCCCGCTCGTTCAATTCCCAAGGAGGCTCTGGCTGTGAACTTCGGCTTTTCGCTCCCGGGTCGCGGGTCGCTTGCCGCGCCCGATCTGGTTCTGAGACTCGCCCAGAAGGCGGACCAGCTTGGCTATTCCTCGCTCTTCGTCACCGATCACGTTGTCCTCCCCGCGACGAGCAAGTCCGCGTATCCCTATCACCCGTCGGGCCAGTTTCCCGGTGGGGGGAACCAGGATTACCTGGAGCCGCTCACCCTGATGACCTATCTGGCGGCCGCGACCAAGAAGATTCGGCTCGGAACCAGCGTGTTGGTTGTCCCGTACCGCAATCCTGTCGTGACGGCAAAAATGCTGGCGACGCTTGACGTCCTCTCAGGCGGGAGGATCATCCTCGGAGCGGGCGTGGGCTGGCTCCAGGAGGAGTTCGTCGCGCTCGGCGCGCCGCCGTTCAGCGAGCGCGGCAAGGTCAGCGACGAGTATCTGCGCCTGATGCGGGAGTGCTGGACGAAGGACCGTCTCCATTTCAACGGGACGTACTATCGTATCAGCGACGTGTTCTTCCTGCCCAAGCCGGTTCAAAAGCCCGCGATCCCGATCTGGATCGGCGGCCACACCGACGGGGCCCTCCGGCGCGCCGGAGAGCTGGGAGACGGCTGGCATCCAATCGGCCTCCGCCCCCCGGCGCTGCTCCACCCGCCCGAGTACGCCGAGAAGGTCAAGCAGGTCCACGCCTGGGCATCGCGGGCGGGCCGAAATCCCAAGGAGATCACGCTGACCTTCCGCGCGCCGATGGAGGTGTGGTCGAAACGGGCCAAGCCTCCCGCCGGGGACCGCCCGCTGTTCAGGGGAACCGCGGAGCAGGTGATCGCGGACATCCGCCAGTACCAGGTGCTCGGCGTGACGCATTTCGTCTTCGATTTCACCGCGACCGACCCAAAAGCCGTCATCGCCAACATGGAACGCTTCGCCGACGACGTTCGCCCCAAGGTGAAACGGGCGCCATGACGACTCCCGTCGTGTCGCCGGAGGTCGCCGAGTTCCTGAAAGCGGCTCGGGTCGCGCGGCTCGGCACCGCCGATGCCGCCGGCCAACCGCTGGTGGTCCCGATCTGCTATGCGTTCGACGGCCGCCACTGCTACTCGGCCATCGACGGCAAACCCAAAAGACAGGCTCCCGAGCGGCTCAAGCGCGTGAAGAACATCAGGGAAAACGCCCGCGTGTGCTTCCTCGTGGACCACTACGACGAAGAGTGGAGCCGGCTCCGGTACGTCGTGCTCCAGGGCCGGGCTGACCTCCTCTCGGAAGGGACGGAGTTCGCCTACGCGGTGGACCTCCTGCTCGAGAAGTACGTTCAGTATCGGGCGATGCGGATCGACCGCGACTCGGGGTTGGTCATCAAGATCACCCCCGAACGCGTGATCGAGTGGAGCTTCGCCGCATGAGGGGCGTCGAGCGCGCCCTCGACCGGGTCCGGGCCGGCCTTCCCGTGAGCCGCGAGGAGGCCGCGAGCCTTCTCGACGTCTCCGACGATCGCCTTCCAGCGCTTCTCCAAGCCGCCTCAGCGCTGAGGGACCGGGGGCGCGGCGGGCGGATCACATTCTCGACAAAGGTCTTCGTGCCGCTCACCACGCTCTGCCGGGACTACTGCGGCTACTGCACGTTCCGAAGGGATCCCGGCGAACCCGGGGCACACACGATGACGCCGGAGGAAGTGGTCGCCCTGGTCCAGGCCGGGGCGCGCCTTGGAGCGAAGGAGGCGCTTTTCTCCCTCGGCGATCGCCCGGAGGCCATTTTCCCCGAGCATCGCGAATTCCTGCGGCGTATGGGTCACCGGACCACGCTGGGCTACTTGAGGCAGGTGTGCGAGCTCGTGCTCACCGAGTCGCCACTCTTGCCCCACGTGAACCCGGGCGTCATGGGGGAGCGCGACTTGGCCGCTCTCCGCGAGGTCAACGTCAGTATGGGGCTCATGCTGGAGACGACGTCGAAGCGGTTGTTGGGGCCGGGCAAGGCGCATGATCGCGCCCCGGATAAGGTGCCGGCCAGGCGACTCATCACGATCGAGCTGGCCGGCAAGCTCCAGATCCCCTTCACCACCGGCATTCTCATCGGGATCGGCGAGACCGCGGAGGAACGGGTGGATGCGCTCCTCGCCATTCGTGATCTCCACGAGCGGTATGGCCACATCCAAGAGGTGATCGTCCAGAACTTCAGGGCCAAGCCCCGCATCCCGATGGCCGGACACCCGGAGCCGTCGGCGGGGGAGATGCTCCGCACCGTGGCGGTGGCGCGCCTGCTCCTCGGACCGGACATGAACCTCCAGGCGCCTCCCAATCTGTCGCGGGATCTCTATCCGGAACTCCTCGCCGGCGGGCTGAACGACTGGGGCGGCATCTCCCCGCTCACGGTGGACCACATCAACCCGGAGGCCCCCTGGCCCCTGATCGCCGCGCTACGGCGCCACACCGAAGAAGCGGGCTTCGAGCTGCGCGAACGCTTGGCCATCTACCCGGAGTACGCCGTTCGTCCGGAGTTCCTCTCGGAAGGTCTGCGCCCCCGGGTCGGATCCCTCGTGGACAGCGACGGCTACGTGAGGAAAGAATATGAGCAGTGGCGAAACTGGTAGGGGGACCATGAACGGCTTGGCCGCGTCGCTCGGCTGGGTTCAGCGGGGCGTGCGCCGGATTCTTGCGCGGGCTCTCGACGGCAGCGAGCTTTCGGTGGCTGAGGGCGTTCGGCTCGCCCAAGCTCAGGGGCGAGAGCTTCAGGCCCTGACGCTCGTGGCCGACGAGCTTCGTAGGCGCCAGGTCGGGGAGATCGTCACGTACGTCGTGAACCGCAACATCAACTTTACGAACGTCTGCATCAAGCACTGCACCTTTTGCGCGTTCAGCCGCGATCACCGGGAGGAAGAGGGCTATTTCCTGCCGCAGGACGAGGTGGTCAGGCGCGCCCAGGAAG
>Ga0184639_10001227_pt1 | contig 10959 bp, 11 predicted proteins | sample PLM31_170_b2_FD_133155 | JGI IMG/M metagenome (GOLD analysis project Ga0184639, IMG submission 133155) | Groundwater sediment microbial communities from an aquifer in East River, Colorado, USA - PLM3-1_170_b2 | ecosystem: Environmental > Terrestrial > Soil > Riparian zone | place: USA: East... | reverse complement strand
GCCGAATACAATCCAATGAACTCTGTTATAACAATAGTTAATGATTCAATGGTAAATCGCGTCTTGGATGGAATTGCCAAAGTTGTAGTAAGCGGGTCAAGGGGAAGTGGAAAGGTATTTGTTTCCACCATAGATGAAGTTATGGACTTGGAAAGCGGACGACGAAGTACGAGTCGGTGATTTTGTTTTAAGAATACATATCACATTATTCCATATCGAAGGAGGATATTATTTACACTTTGATTAGAATCTAGTTTATTACATTCAAATTTCTAAAATTATCGCTATGGATGTTCGCGGGGATAAGAAAGACTTTCTTCCGACATATGAAAATCTTCCCAAAGGTCCCATCAAGAATGCAGTGGATGAAGTTATTCAAACTCTGAAGAATGATTCTATCATAGGAGAACATGTAAAACATGAACAAATCCCAAATTATTACAAACAACGCCATAATGTTCAGGTGTTGTACAGAGCAGCACTACCAAAAGGTTGGAGATTAATCTACACTTTTCAAACGTTCGTTAAAGGAGAAAAGCCCAAAGTGTTAGTGTTGGAGTTAATGGATCATAATAGATACAATAAAAGATTTGGTTATTTTAAGAAGAAATCTGGTTAGTATCACATTCTATACTTTTGAGTACATGACGTAAAAGTCATATACTTGTTAGTATATGTATCATACATGTCTAAAACCCTCCATCATAGAAAAGAAGATGGTCTACAAGACACTAAGATTAGAACATTCAATATTGATGTAATTCTAAAGAAAGATCTAGAACGATACAACCCCACCCTCAAAAGTGTTCTAAAGGTTGAAAGATTATTCAAAGAGAACATCGAATTTGATTCTAAAAACCAACTCCTAAGAAAATTAGATGGCAGCATGAAAGCCCCGGTTCTAAATGTAATTCTAAAATATCTTAAAGGATTAGGCAAAATCATAGATAACGAAGATGGTTCTTGGACTTGGATCTATGCTGCCAATAATAAGAAACTAAAAAAGAGTTATGAAGAAGCCGTCAATCTATAGATTTTAGTAAATTCATCATGTCCTGCTTTGTATAGAAAAATCCACCATAGAAAGCATTTGATATTTTTACCCTAGATTTTTACAAGTTTATGATTCAGGCCAATTTGTATGACATTTGGGACAGTGGCCTCTGAGTCCATGATATTTTTTCTCCCATCGTACTGGTGCTATTAATCGCCCACAGCTCATACATTCTACCAGTTTACAGTAGTTCATGTAATTTGTACTGCTTCATTATACTTTACCCTTAGTTATCATATCAGCTGAATATTTGCCAATTTTGCTAATATTACAGATATCAATTTTACACTGCCTGATTGAGAAGGTATTATCATCATACTCTGAATGGTATTTATCTAGTAAAAATCAATGATACTATGAAAACAATGGTTGAAGACAAGGCCAAAAGAGAGGAAGAGTCCAAGCTTACCGATGCAGATTACTCAAGAAACAAAATTTTCAAAAAAGGAATTAGACTTATGGCAGATGAGAAGATGGAAGAGGCTGCCCAGGCATTTGAGCAGGCATTAAGAATAGATCCTGGCCATGTTGATTCTCTTATAAAATTAGGATATGCCAGATTTCACATGGATGACTTTAGTGCAGCAATGCAAGCCTATGACCAGGTACTGCAAATCGATGTCACAAACGCAGATGCATGGAACCTAAAGGGATTGGTCCATTATGAGACAAAAAACTATGAAAAAGCACTAGAATGTGATGAAAAAGCCATTGACTCTGACCCAACAGATGGCATGGCTTGGTACAACAAGGGATGCTATCTTTCTATTTTGAATCAGATACCAGAAGCAATTGAAGCTCTAAAACGCTCTATAGAAATTGATGTAAAAAATGCAAAGCGAGCTGTTAGAGACAAAGATTTTGAAAACGTAAAAGCTGATGAAGGCTTTAGAAGAATTGTCGAAGTTGTTGTTTTAGAATCAATACGACAAGGATATCACCAGATAGGACCGATGGTGTGGATTACAATGCTTGGCAAAGCCGAGATTGAAGATGCTGCAAGAAAATTAATAGAAAAAGGATTGATAATAAAAAATGAGAAAAAACAAGGATTTCATGTGCAAATAAGTTATGAGTTAGCACCAGAGCTTGCAGAAAAAGTTGGTGCTGAAAAGAGATCAAAGTTTGGAATTAAAAAGAAAGGCTCCGTATCAGTTCAACAATTAAAAGAAATCAGTGAAGCAATACAAGAAACCAAATCATCCATAGAAAGGTTGGATATAGAACAGACACTTGAAAATCTTGATGCATTCATTGATCCCTCAAAGAAAGGACCTCAGATGATTGAACATTTCTTTGAAGAGCACAGAGAAATAAGACTATACAAAATTAGAATAAAGGACAGAGGTGTGGAATATCTACAAGCAAACAAGCAAAAAATTCTAGAGCTTCTTGACAACATAGAAATGAATGTCACAAAGAAGCTTCGAAGTCAAGTAGCCCAGAATTAAATTTATTCCGCTGAAAGGTCCCAGTAATTTGCGTCTTTTTGACTGTCAGTTGGTTTTTCAAGCGATTTCCATTCCTTAAATGAACGCACATACAGTTTTACATTTGGCATTCCAATGGATTTGAGAGCATAGTATCCTAGTCCAGAAAGCGTTCCTACACTGCCACAATATGTGATAATTTCAGCATTAGGTGTAATGTTCCTGTTTTGAATTAGTTTTTTGAGATCTTCTTTTGGTCTTAGTATGTTTTCCTCTGATGCAAGCATCCTATATGGAATGTTGATTGCTCCTGGGATGTGATTATCAAGATAGTTTAATCGTTCTCTGTTGTCAACCAGTACTGTCTCTTTTTTTTCTTTGGCAGTTTCTAAATAATCTATTGTTGCAAGAATTTCTGGCTTTAGTTTTAGTGAATGGGTTTTTTTGCCATATGAAGATTGGTCAGTGCTTGTTTCTAGTCCCATCTTTTTCCATGTTCCAAAAGTGACATCTAAGAGTGAAACATCGTCATGACCGATATATTGCAAAGTCCAGGCCACTCTTGATGCCAGAGCACCAAACGTATCATCATACACCACTACAGGAGTTTGATCATCAATTCCATAAGATTGGGTAAGCTGCAAGACTTTTTGCGGACTGTCATCTGCCAAAAGATTTGCAAGAGGAAGATTCACTGAACCTGGGATGTGACTTTGTTTATAGTCATCTTCTTTTCTTATGTCAAGCACTCTGACACTCTTGTCTCGCACTTGAGATCGTAATGAATCTGCATCTATTGTTATTCGTGTTGTCTTTTCTGCACTCACGCAGCGCACTCGCCCTTTCCTGTTTTGGCGTGATAGCCGCCGTCACTTCCATAGTCAGCATAGAAATCTTTGTCTTGCTCTATTGAAGGAACAGTTATGACTGGTTTTAGTATCTCTTTGATATCGTTTAGTGATTTTATCTTTGGGCCGCCATAACCATCTATTACACGATGAATCCAAGAGTCTAGTGTCTCGTCTTCTTTCTTTTCTGATTTGAATATCTCAATTATTTTTAGTATTGTAGGTATCACTCTTTTTGCTGGCACCCTCAAGCAAAACAGTCCAAGCATTGCATTTTCGTCAGCTCTTCCTCCAAGTGACATGTTGTATAATGGGTACATGTGTTTGTCCATTCGTCCACCGCCACCAAAGAATCCTATTGTAGCGATCTCGTGCTGGCCACAAGAGTTTGGACATCCGCTTATCTTGATGCTAGCATCACGTAAATCATCATCAGTGTCCAACTTTAGCTCAAGGAACTTTCTTTGAACTTCTTTTGCAAGCCTGTGCGAGTTTGTCAAGGCAAGATTACATGAAGTTGTACCAGAACATCCCACAACTGAAGACATGGTAAGACCGCCAGGATTTGCCAGTCCTATTTCTAACAATCTAGAATATAGTTTTGGAAGATCATCGTCTTTTACCCATCTAAACACTATATCTTGGGTGAATCCGTTTCGTACTTTGCCTTCTGCAGAAAATTCCCTTGCAAGTTGGGAAATAGCTCTGAGCTGGTTTGCAGTAATATCGCCTGATTCCAAAGTAAGAAAGACTGCGCTATACCCATCTTGTTTTTGTTTTTCTGTATTACCTTTATTCCATCTTGCAAACCCATCAGGAACAGAAGGAGTTTCTGAACTGATAATTATTTTTTGCAATGAATCTGGAGTCTTGTCTATCTCAAGTTTTACTATAACAGACTGGGTTGCTTTTACAATTGCTCTTTCTTTTAGTACTAGGTTTTGGAATTTTTCCCATCCCATCTCATTTACTAGATATCTCATCCTGTTTCTTGCCATGTTTTCTCGATTGCCCAGTCTGTCAAATATCCTGAGGACAGAAATTACCGTATACAGTAGATCATCTTCTTGTGTAGAGTCTTCAAATTGATGTCCTACAAATGATTGTGCACCAAGTCCTCCACCCAAAAACACTTTGAAACCATGCAGTGTTTTTCCATCCTTTTCTATCTTTTGTGGAATAAGACCAATGTCAGCAATTCTTGCCATTCCATGTTTTTCACAACAAGTAAAGTTAATCTTGAATTTTCTTGGAAGAGCTTGATTTAGTGGATTTCTTATGAGAAACTTTGACACCCCAAGTGCATATGGAGTTGGATCAAAGACCTCATCGGGACACACACCTGCAAGAGGGCTACACATGACAGTTCTTACTGTGTTTCCACATGCTTCCCTTGATGTCAGACCCACTTCAGCTAGTCCTCGCATTATTTCAGATACATCTTCTAAGATAACCCAGTGCAACTGAAAGTTTTGTCGTGTGGAAACATGCGCGCTTCCAATAGAGAATGATTCGCTTAGCTGTGCAATACGTTCAAGTTGTTCTGGATAAATTTCACCAGCTGGTATTTTTATTCTAACCATGGAATAGTTGTCAGTCATTCTACTTCCATATGCACCATGTTGTAATCGGAATCGCCTAAAATCATCAGAGCTTATCAGGCCACGTCGAAAAAGTTTCACGGTTTCTGCAAACTTGTCAGCTTCCTCTAGCCTACCCCAATTGATCTTTGGTTTTGGTAAATTATTGCCTCTAGATTCTCTAAGACTAGTCTTACTCAACGTACAAATGAATTTGTCGGTGGAAGGCATATAAATTTTTGAATAGTGGAATTTTAGCTAAATGCAATAAATCAGTTGGTAAATCTAGGATTTTTATCATCAACTTAGTTTGAGCTAATCAGTTTAGCTAGAAAAGAGTTAAATGATCACCGACAAGAAAAAAATCAGATGTCAAAGATCAATGTAGCGATAACAGGTGTTGGAAACGTTACAAAGACGTTGATCAAGGGATTAGAGTTTTACAAAAATTCAACCGAAGGTCTCTGGCATCCAAAGCTTGCAGGTTTTATGATAAATGACATATCCGTAAGTGGAGTTTATGATGTAGATTCTTTAAAAGTTGGAAAAAAGATCAAGGATGTAATAACAGACTATAAAATAAATTCTGATTTGTCAGTACAAGCAGGAGTTGTTGATGATCCAATAAACATACCAAATGGTCAGGTAAAATCTGTGAAATATGATGAATTTGTTGATTCTCTAAAGAAAATAAAACCAGATTTTCTTGTAAACTTGATCTCTTCTGGCATGGACAAAAGCAGTGAGAGTTATGCCAAGGCAGCTCTAGAAGTTGGCTGTTCTTTTCTTAACGCGACATCATCAAAAACCATCACTCCACAACTAAGATCATCATTTGAATCAAAAGGTTTGATGATTCTTGGAGACGACTTGATGAGTCAATTTGGCGGAACAGCATTTCATCGCGGAATGATGGAATTCATGGTAAACAGAGGAATAACAATACACAAATCGTATCAACTTGATGTTGGCGGAAACGCAGACACTCAAAATACGATGGCAGAACAGCTTCGAGAGAAAAAGCGAAAGATAAAAACAGAATCCATATCAGTTGAGGTACCATATCAGTTTAGATCAACAGCAGGTACAACAGAATACGCAGAACAGCTTGGGAATTCCAGGGTTAGCTATTACTGGATGGAGGCAAAAGGTTTTCTTGGTGCTTCAATAGAAATGGATTTGTCACTTAGAACAAATGACAGCTCAAACGGTTGTAATGTCATATTGGATTCTATACGAGCTGCGAAATTTGCAATTTCTAAAAATGACCTTGCAAAATCTGACATCATATCTGCGTATGCTTTTAAGAATCCTCCCAAGAAAACAAAGATTAGAGAATCTATCAAAGCATTTGAAGAAACGTTTGCAAACTGAGCAAACTATTAATGTACTTGTATCAGTATGAATTTTGATGCAGCAAGCAGAGTACACAAACGAGGTTCCAAAAATTTTCGCTGATGTCAGAGAAGTTGAAATTACAAGAGCCATCGCAAATGAATTTCATGATGTTCTAATCAATTACGCAGATTCTGATGTAATAATAATTGGAGCTGGTCCTGCAGGTCTTACTGCTGGAAGAGAGCTTGCGTTGATGGGTTTTAAGACTCTGATAATTGAACAAAACAACTATCTTGGCGGAGGATACTGGCTAGGAGGTTACATGATGAACCCTGTAACGGTAAGAGCACCGGCACAAAAGATCTGGGATGAGCTTGGAATTCCATACAAAAAAGTTGCAGAAGGACTATACCTCACACCAGGACCACATGCAGTCTCAAAGCTTATTGCAGCAACATGTGATGCGGGTGTAAAGTTTCTTAATTTAACAAAGTTTGATGATTTGGTTTTAAAAGACGGCAGAGTTGCAGGTGTGGTTGTAAACTGGATGCCTGTCTCAGCATTGCCACGCAACATTACTTGTGTGGACCCAATTGCTCTAGAATCTAAGATGGTAATTGATGCATCTGGCCATGATTCTGTTGCAGTAAAAAGATTGGTAGACAGAAAGATGGTTGAATGGAAAGGCATGAATCCAATGTGGGTAGATGATGGAGAAAACAGAGTGGTTCACAAGACAGGCGAAATATATCCAGGTCTTGTTGTTGCAGGTATGTCAGTGACTGAGACTTTTGGCATTGCAAGAATGGGGCCAACATATGGCTCGATGCTTCTTTCAGGTAAAAAAGCAGCCGAAGTAACTGCTGCAAAGATAAAAGAATTAAGAAGATAAAATATCCTAGTAATTCTTTGTTTTATTGTTGAAAATATCCACAGTTTTTTTGTATGATGAACCGTCTGTACCAGAGATAAAGAACGATGATCTTGCTAATTTCATAAGAGATACTTTTCAAGTCAAAGTAGAGATAAGAAAAAACATTTTCAATTATTTTCAGTCAGATATTGCACGTGAACTTGCCGCATGTAGAATATTTGATACTAGAGTACCGTTTGAAAGACACAATCCTACCACTGAAGAGATAAGATTTGAAGAAGAATCTTTTGTAAATAGCAAAGAGACCAACATTATATTGTATGATGGTTTTGAGTTTCAAAAAACCATTACAAGTATAATACCAGAAGAGGAGTCAGGTTCAGACAAATTTCATCTTGTCTGTACAAACAAACTCACATGTACTTTTGATCTTGATGATTATAGATATCATGGGAGAGCAGTCATTTGTTCAAACCCATCCATTATTTCTACTACAGGAATGATTGAGGCACCTGCAAAACCGCGTGAGTTCTATCTGAGCTTACTTTCAAACATCACCCAGGGTCTGAATATAGATATGATAGAAAATCAATTCAAGGGAAGATATCTAGAGTATCATGATCCTATGATTGGCGATATAATCAAAGGATACGCACTACAAGCATTGTTTTATTATTTGACTGGAGAATCATTTTGCGAGTCAAAAGAATGTAGGTTATTTAATGCACATTGGCAAGCTGATCTTTTACATTCACAAATCGAGTCTGGGAAATTGTGTGATAAACATCAACAAATTCTTGATAAGATCGTTTCAAAATCGTGAATAATTTAAATATGAACTACAAATGAATTGGTTTTATGCAAGCTGAGATTAGAACAGAGATTCCAAAGCCTTCTGAAAAGAAGAAAAAGTACGATGTGATAATAATTGGATCTGGTCCAGCTGGATACACTGCAGGAATTTACACATCACGTGCAAAGCGTGACACTCTGATGATTTCAGGAGTATTGCCAGGAGGACAACTTATGCTTACAACTGAAGTAGAAAATTATCCCGGATTTGAGAATGGAATTTTTGGTCCTGAGCTCATGTCTATTATGCGAAAGCAGACAGAAAAAATGGGTGCTACTATTGTCGATGATGAAGTAGTTAACGTAGATTTCAAACACAGACCCTTTAAGGTTCTTACACCATCTGAAGAATACGAGTCTGATGCAGTAATAATTTGCACCGGGGCAAATCCAAGAAAGATTGGCGCAAAAGGCGAACTAGAATTTGGAGGAAAAGGCGTCTCATATTGCGCTACATGTGATGGACCATTTTTTAGAAATCAAGAGATTATAGTTACAGGAGGAGGAGATACAGCGATGGAGGAAGCCATATTTTTAACAAAATTTGGCAAGAGTGTGCATGTCGTACACCGAAGAGACAAGCTTAGAGCTAGCCAAGTCATGCAGGATCGTGCATTTGAGAACCCAAAAATAAAATTCCACTGGAACAAGGTTATTGAAGAGATAACAGGAAAAGAAAAAGTAAATCAAATAATCGTAAGAGATTTGAAAACTAACGAAAAACAACCATTAGAGGCTAGCGCACTTTTTGTTGCAATAGGACATGAACCAAACACAAAGTTGTTCAAAGGACAGGTTGATCTTGATGATCAAGGGTACATCATACTAAAAGATCTCACAAAAACAAGTGTAGGAGGAGTTTTTGCAGCTGGTGATGTTCATGATCACAGATACAGACAAGCAATTACAGCTGCAGGATTTGGATGCATGGCTGGGATTGATGTTGACAAGTATCTTTCTGAACTTAGATAAACTACAGATAGATTGCTTTTGATAGATGAACCGCTTCTTTTAGAGCCTTGTCAAATTGTTCTTCAGTAAAGACTTTTTGTTGTGCATAAAGGCTCTTGAACTTGCGACCATCATCTGCAAATATTCCAACAACGCAGCCTCCATCTAGTGATAGTTTTTCCATAGCAGAAAACACTGCACCAGAAGATGGACCTACCAATAGTTTTTCAGTTTCAGACAATTTTCTTACTGCGGCAAAGGCTTCTTCGTTTGTTATAGTCATCCAGTCATCAACTAAATTCTCGCATTTTTTAAACAGGACTGGCTTGTCAGACTCGACAAAGTTACGCAATCCTTGAATGAGATGGTTTTGTTGAGGTTGAACTGCTATTGTCCTGACTTGGGGGTTTTGTTCTTTGAGATACGCAGAGATTCCAGTTATTGTTCCACCTGTTCCAACACCTGTAAGAAAGTGGGTAACTTTGCCTTGGGTTTGTTTCCAAATTTCTGGTCCTGTTCCCTTGTAATGCCCCATAAAGTTGGCTTCATTTTCGTATTGGTTTGGCATATAGTAAATGTCAGATCTTGCAGAGGATATGGCTCTTGCAAGGGCGATGCTTTGATCGGTTCCAGCACCTACTTTGGGACACAGGTCATCGCTTGTTTGGAATAATTTTGCGCCAAGTGAGTCAATTATCTTCTTTGTTTCCTCGCTTGCCTTTTCAGGAATTACAATTTCCACTTTGTAACCAAGTAGATTTGCTATACCAGCTAGTGCTATTCCAGTGTTGCCAGATGTTGGTTCAATGATTATGCTCTCGCCTTTTTTTAGACGACCTTTTTCTTCTCCGTCTTTTATCATCCAGTAAGCTGCTCTGTCTTTTACAGAACCAAATGGGTTGTGGGATTCTAATTTAGCATAATGACTAACTTTATCAGAAGAAATTGAATTTAATTTTACAAGAGGAGTATTCCCAATTTTCTTTAGGGTCTCTACATCACTTACGACTTTGGTTGCCAGCGGTTATTTCACCTTTTTAATAGTAAATTCAATGTCCTTATCGGATTTTTTAATTTCCAATAGCTGGTGGCCATTTCTGTTAACCCATCTTGAGATGTCTTCTTCAGAAGCTGGATCATCTGCAAGTACTTTGAGTATGTTTCCTACAGTCATTCTTTCCATTTCTATTTTTGTCCTAAACACTGGTTCGGGGCAAAACATTCCACGCACGTCGATTACTTTAGCTGCGCCTAATTCTGAAATATCAGTTCACCTAAATTTAAAACAAAACCAACAATATTAAAATCTATTCTTACCTGCAAGAATGTTTTATTAACGCAGGATCATCGGCAGTATTGCTCTCAAGTTGCGCTCATACAAAATTGTGTGATCATAATTTTTGAAATTTACTTTGTTTGAGAGTCTTGTTGAAAGATGCACTCCAACTTTATAGATTGATGTCCAAAGAAGACTATTGGGATTTGATTCAAACATCCTAATCAAAATAGAACACATGCCAGTTAGATGTGGATGGTTTTGTTTGAAATATTTTATGATGTAATCTTTTGAGTTTGCGATTTTGTATTTTGCGTGTTCTATCATTTCTTTACTTGTTATGTATCCAGTCTCTCCAATAGAGATTCTGCCTTTTCTCATGGCATCAAGTATGTCATCAAGTGTGTTTTCTGAATCAATATTGTTAGTGCACCTGCCAAGTGTTGAAAGTACATGCGAATCGCTTCCAGCCACTTCGATCATGTGATTAATTTTGGCAAAGTGTGATGCTCTTATGTTAGAGTATCTGTCTACGTTGTTGCTGTTAAATACTTCAATTAGATCACACAAGATTGCCTTTTCACGCAATCCGTTGCTTAGACCAAAAGGATGCGGCGCACATGAAACTGCACTCTGTGACTTTATCTTGTCAAGTATTTCGCCAACACTCTGACTTGGTTTTATGGTTTCAGAAATTCCGTATGCTATGATATGCGTTCCACTATCTGCCGTAATTTCTTCCGCAGAATACACATG
>Ga0184639_10001226_pt1 | contig 10963 bp, 8 predicted proteins | sample PLM31_170_b2_FD_133155 | JGI IMG/M metagenome (GOLD analysis project Ga0184639, IMG submission 133155) | Groundwater sediment microbial communities from an aquifer in East River, Colorado, USA - PLM3-1_170_b2 | ecosystem: Environmental > Terrestrial > Soil > Riparian zone | place: USA: East... | reverse complement strand
GGGGATCTCGATCCAACGTTCCAGGCTTACGGCTTCCATAAGGAGTTTCATGGGGAAGAGCACGGCCAGAAATTCGGGCGTCGCCGGCTCTTTAGTGCCCGGATGCAGCACGGCGTTCCAGGCCGTCTCGGCCGGATTGACTTGCATATCCGGGTTGATGTTGTACCACGCTTCGGGGATGTCTTTCTCGGTAAGTAGGTACTTGTATTGGTCGCTCATGGTTTCCTCCTTCGCAAGTTAGAGTTTGAGTTTGTGGATTGGTGCGCCACGCAGTATATAGCATTTTGCGCCTACTGGCTAACCAGGGTTTTTTCAAAATGGAGGCAGAGATAAGGATGTTTCCCGAAAAAACAACCCACCACAACAAAGTTGTGGTGGGTTGTTTTTTCGGAGTCCTTCTCCTCTGGTGCCTGCCGCCATCACGCAGCAGGCAAAATTATGCCATTAGAGGCTGATCGGGACCACTCTCTCCGCCGCCAGCCGGTTGGCAATTTCTGTCAGGTTCATGGCCGCGGCATGGTCCGGCTGAGAGTCTACCAGTGGCACGCCGAGTCTTTGCGCTCTCGCACAAGCTTCTGTGGCTGTGGGGATTACTCCAATGATCTCGCAGCCCAGTTCAGACTTGATCACAGCCGGTTTCAGCCCGAAGGGCGATACCGTCCGGTTGATCACAATGGCTCCTACCTGTCCGCCTCCTGCGCCCCACGACTGCAGCAGCTTCAGACCGACTTTGGCTGCGCTCAAGCAGGCAGGTTCAGCCTCTAGCACCAATGCCACAAAATCACACAACTTCACGGCGGCCTCAGTGGCTTGCGAAGGGACGCAGGGCAAATCAATAATGGTGTAATCGGCCGCGCGCGACAGCCCTTCGACGATCGCTCTGGCTTGCTCGGGAGCGATTTCCTTGAAGTCCTCAACCATCTGAGGGCCATAGAGCACTCTGGGCCCTCTGGCCAGTTGGACCAGCCGGGCGCGCAGTGCCCGCGCGTCTATCTGCCCAGGATCCAGCTCTAGCAAGTGCCGCAAGTTCTCGACCGGGGTCCGCCCGGTGAGTTCCGTCAGGGTACCATAGAAAGGTCGGAGCTCCAGAACGATTGCGGACTTCTTCTGACGGGCGAGAAGGGTGCCGAGGTTGAGTGCCACCGTCGTTACGCCCACGCCGCCTTTCGCGCCAAATAGACCCAGCACCTTGCCGCGCTCTACCGGCGATGCCTGAAGAGACTGGCCCCGTGCAATCCTCTGTCTGGCGATGGCAAAGCGGATGGAGCGCGCCAGCAAGCTGCCGTCCGTTTCCCCTTTGACGATGTAGTCCTGAGCCCCGTACTTAACCGCCGTCATAGCCAGCTCCTGGTCGTCGAGGCCGGTCAAGACCAGGATCGGCACGCCCGGGGCCTGAGCGTGGGCGGCGAGGAGGGTATCCAGCCCCTGGCTGTCGGGAAGTGAGAGATCCAGCAGGATTGCATCAAAGCGATCGGGACGCAGGTCCTTCAGCGCGTCGTCGAGACGGGCGGCGCAGCTCAAACTGAATTGCTCGACGCCGGCATCCGACAGGGCCTCCTGGATCAGGCGGGCATCCGCGGGATTGTCTTCTACCAGCAAGATCTGGATGGGAGCAGCATTCATTTTCGCTCGCCTGGCCGCCTCACACGGCCATGGCAACCACCTCCACCAGCTCAAGCCGCCTGGCAATTTCTGCGAGGCTCATGGCCGCAACATGGTTGGGTTGAGAGTGCACAAGGGGCACACCAGTTTTCAACGCGATCGCGAAAGCATCTGCGGCCGCGGGGATAACTCCAATAATGGGACAACCCAGTAGAGACTTGATCTCGTTCACTTTCAAACCCGGGGACGATATCGTGCGGTTGACCACGATGCCGCCTACCTGACCGCCGCCGACACCCCAGGATTGCAGCAATTTCAGCTGCACATTGCCTGCGCTCAGACAGGCAGGGTCGGGCTCCACGACCAATGCCACAAAATCACACAGGCTGACGGCCTCCTGAGTGGCTGGCGAAGGAAAAAAGGGGAAATCTATGACCGTATAATCCACGATGCCTGCCAGTCCTTCGACAATTGCTCTGGCCCGCTCCGGAGGGATCTCCTTGAAGTCCTCCACGGTCTGGGGTCCATAGAGCACACCGGGCCCGTAGGGCAGACGGACCAGGCGCGTGAGCAATGCCCGTGCGTCAATCTGCTGGGTATCCAGCTCCAGCAAGTGCCACAGGTTGTCAACGGGGGTCCGCGCGGTCTGTTCCGCCAGGGTGCCGTGGGAGGGCCAGAGTTCCAGGACAATGGCCGGGTTGTCCTTGCGGGAAAGAAGGGTGGCCAAGTTCAGCGCAACCGTCGTAACGCCAACTCCACCCTTCGCGCCGAACAGGCCCAACACCCTTCCCCGTTTTCCTGGCCGGGCCTGCTGGATCTGCCCCACCAGTGCCCGCTGTCTCGCGATGGCATAGTGAATCGAGCGCGCCAGTTGGCTCCCGTCCATTTCACCCTTGACCAGATAATCCTGTGCACCTTCCTTCACCGCCGTAATGGCCAGCTTTTCGTCGTCGAGGCCAGTCAGAACCAGAATCGGCACCTTAGGCGCCTGAGCGCGCGCCCGCAGGAAGGTATCAAGTCCGTGGCTGTCGGGCAGCGAAAGGTCGAGCAATACAGCGTCAAAGGGTTCTGCCCCAAGATGCTTCAACGCGTCGCTGAGTTGAGCGACGCGCTTCAACTCGAAGTCCGCGGCATGAGCTTCCTCCATCGCCTCATGCAGCAGGCGGGCGTCACCCAGATTGTCTTCCACGAGCAGGACTCGGACAGGTTGACCGTTCATTTTTCTCCTTCATTGGGCAGCATGATGCCCATCAGCCCGAATTCTTAGACGGACTTTGTGAACCGACAGTGCCTACCGTCTGGGAAAATTGACAAGCTTAAGCCAGAAGCACTCGATGCATTTAATGAGCTCGATGAAGCGCTCGAGATCCACTGGCTTTGAGATGTAAGCATTGGCATGCAGATCATAACTTCGGTGGATGTCGTCTTCAGCCTGGGAAGTCGTCAGCACCACAACCGGGATCCGTTTCAGGGCCTGATCCGACTTGATCTCCGCGAGTGCCTCCAGCCCGCTCTTCCCCGGCAGGTTAAGGTCGAGCAAGATCAGATCGGGCCTGCCGGTGAGGGCATAGGCTCCCTGGCTCCGCAGGCAGGCAAGTGCTTCTACTCCATCTCCTGCCACGAGCACGTTGTTGGGTATACTGGCCTCCCGCAAGGCTTCCCGGGCGAGACGCACATCGCCAGGGTTATCTTCCACCATCAAGATTTCGATCGGTTTTCGGATTCCTGAGTGCACGCTTAGTTTCTCTCTCCTCCGGGAAGAATGAAGTAAAAGGTAGAACCGCGACCCGGTTCGGATTCTACCGAGATCCGGCCGCCATGCCGCTCCACAATCTTCTTGCAGATCGCCAGGCCGATACCCGTGCCCGGGTATTGCTCCCGGGAGTGCAACCGTTGAAAAATGACGAAGATCCGCTCCAGATGCTGCGCATCCATCCCGATCCCCTCGTCCCGGACGGAGAAGACCCACTGCCCGTTCTGGCATCCGGCCCCGAGGTGGACCCGCGGCGGCAGCCCGTCCCGGAATTTGATCGCATTCCCGATCAAGTTCTGGAGCAACTGCGTCAACTGCACCCGGTCGGCCATCACCATAGGCAGCGGATCGTGGGTGACCGCCGCAGCGCTCTCCTCGATGGCAGGCTTCAGGTTGAGCAACACCTCCCCCAGCACCATCTCAACGTCGGTCGGTAGAAGCTCGAGGCTGCGGGTGCCCGTTCGCGAATAGGCCAGCAGGTCCTGGATAAGTGTCTTCATGCGGTTGGCGCCATCCACGGCGAAGGCAATGAACTCCTCTCCGTCGGCATCGAGCTTATTCCGGTAGCGGCGCTGCAGGAGCTGCAGATAGCTGGTGACCATGCGCAGGGGTTCCTGGAGGTCGTGGGAGGCCACGTAGGCGAACTGCTCCAGCTCGGCATTTGAGCGCTCGAGTTCTCCGGTCTGATTCACCAAGGCTCGCTCCGCCCGCCTGCGATTGACGAAATTGCCGATCTGGCTGCCAAGACCTTCGAGAACCAGAAGCAGTTCCATGTCGGGCGGATGAATGCCGCGCGAGAAGGAAGTGATGGCCCCAATGGCTGAGCTGCCCACCCGGATCGGGAAGGCGACCGCGGCGTGCAGTCCCACCTTTGCCGCAGGGGAAGCCTGGGTGAAATCTTTGGCTTCGGCGATGTCCGGGATCCATTCCGCCCGGCCGCTGGCCCACACCCGACCCGCCAGGCCATTGCCGGCTGAAAGCAAGGATTCCCGATTGGCGGCTTCGAACTCGCCCGCTTCCAGCCCGGGCGCATACCATGCATTCTCCCGGCGCAGCACGGTTGAATCGGGTCCGACGCGCCACAACTCGGCGGCATCCCACCCCAGGCATTCACAGAGCAACTGGAGAATTCTTGGAGCAGTGTCGCGGAGGGCCGTGGCCTCCGCCAGAAGGCGAGTCAAGGCATATTGCATTGCCAGGAGTTGCCCGTCCCGCTTGCAATCGGAAAGTTCCTTCTCGAGGCCTGATGCAACCTGGAGTTGGCGATCGCAGAGGCAGCCCGATCGGCCAGGTCTTGCAAGAGCACTTGATCTTCCAGAGTGTATGGGCGGCCGGGCATCGTTCGCGACAGGCTGACGGCTCCTGCGATCTTCCCCTGCACTCGCAGCGGCACGATCAACAGACTGTGAATGCCGTAACGGGCCAGATATGGCAAGAGTTCGGGGTTAAGAGAGGCGCGTAACTGTTCCTGCGAGACAACCGGCATGAGGAGGGGCTGACCGCTTTGCATTACTGGCCTGAGCATTCCCTCGTCGGACCGGGTCGGTCCTTTTGCCAACAAATCTCGAACGAACTCACGCGCTTCCAGGTCTGAATGGTGAACAGCGACCGGCACCGCCCACTGGCCGTCATCCGACAGCAAGCGAATCACTGCGCCATCGCCGATCAATTCGGCCAGGCACCGCGCCACGGTATCCAGCACCGCGCGATGGTCCAGGCGGGCCTCACCAAGCTGGCGGGACAACTCCGCCACGGCTCTGGATTGAGCCAGCCCATAGCCCGCTTGCTCCTTGGGACACTCCTTCACGGTCAGGGGTCCACTTGCAGTCATGGTTTAGGGTCTGGATATCCCTTCACTTATAACATCAACCGGATGCGGTTTGATATAGTAATCTTGTCTGGCCTTCGGGCCGTCCGGCTCGTCTGACTTACTTTCTCCTGCGGGAAGAGTGAAGTAAAAGGTAGAACCGCGACCCGCTTCCGATTCCACCCAGATCCGGCCGCCATGCCGCTCCACAATCTTCTTGCAGATCGCCAGGCCGATCCCCGTGCCCGGGTACTGCTCCCGGCCATGCAACCGTTGAAAAATGACGAAGATCCGCTCGAGATGCTGCGCATCCATCCCGATCCCCTCGTCCCGGATGGAGAAGACCCACTGCCCGTTCTGGCGCCCGGCCCCGAGGTGGACCCGCGGCGGCAACCCGTCCCGGAATTTGATCGCATTTCCGATCAAGTTCTGGAGCAACTGCGTCAACTGCACCCGGTCGGCCATCACCATAGGCAGCGGATCGTGGGTGACCGCCGCAGCGCTCTTCTCGATCGCAGGCTTCAGGTTGATCAACACCTCCCCCAACACCATCTCAACGTCGGTCGGCTGGAGTAGGAGGCCGCCAGTGCCTACCCGGGAAATGGAAAGCAGGTCCTGGATAAGTGTCTTCATGCGGTTAGCGCCATCCACGGCGAAGGCAATGAACTCCTCTCCGTCGGCGTCGAGCTTGTTCCGGTAGCGGCGCTGCAGGAGCTGCAGATAGCTGGCGATCGTTCGCAGCGGTTCCTGGAGGTCGTGGGAGGCCACGTAGGCGAACTGCTCCAGCTCGGCATTCGAACGCTCGAGTTCCCCAGCTTGTTTCGCCAGCGCCTGCTCCGCTTGCTTGCGCTCCGTGATGTCGCGGATGAAGGCGCTGAAGGTGAAGGTCCCTTCCGACCGCAGCAACGAGACTGACAACTCCACCGGGAGCTCATGCCCATCGCGATGAAGTGCGGCGATCTCGATACGCCGGTCCAGGATCGGCCCCTCACCTGTCATCAGGAAGTGCTGCCAGCCCCGCAGGTGTGCTGCCCGATAGCGAGGCGGGATAAGGGTGTCGGCTAGACGTCGCCCGATAGCCTCCTCTCGAGACCAGCCGAAAATCGCCTCGGCCTGGGCATTCCAGCCCGTCAACAGACCCCCGCTGTCCACGGTCACAACTGCGTCGAGGGCATTCTCGATAACCAGGCGGGTCCGTTCTTCGCTCTCTCGCAGGGCCTGCTCTGCCCGCCTGCGAGCCCGGCGTCCCTCGGCCTCGCGCAGCGCCCGCTGGATGGCCGGGACCAATCGAGCCAGGTTACCTTTTACGATAAAGTCTTCCGCCCCGGCTTTGAGAGCGCTTACCGCCACTTCCTCGCCGATCGTGCCGGAAACAAGTATGAATGGCACATCGAGCCCGGTCTGTTGCAACAGTTCCAACGCCGACGGCGCGCTGAATTGCGGCAGGGAGTAATCGGAAATGATCAGGTCCCACGCCTGCCGATCGAGCGCGGCGCGCAGGGCTTCTGCCGTCTCCACGCACTCATGGGTGAGGTCGTACCCGCCGCGTTCCAGTTCGAGGACCAGCAGCAGACTATCGTCCTCTGAATCTTCGACAATCAATACCCGCAGTGGTATACCCATGGTGAATTCAAGCTATGGAAATTGTATCAGAAGCATTCTGAGCCAGACCTGGTACATGAGGCCCAGTCCACTTGAACGCGCGCACCGCCAACCTACTTGTCTACACTGTAAAATAAGTAAGCACGCCCCTCGCCGGGCCCCCTAGGGGTCCAGTCTCGAGCTCCAGCGATCCCGGTATCACCCGCTGGGTACCTACTCCGGCTAATTCGCCGGGTTGATTCACGAGTTCCAGGGTCCCGCAGAAGAGCATCCCTTGCGAACCGGTGATAGCAAGGATGTCCCATTGTGGTTCGTAGGCATGTCTATTAGGCTCGTCGTCATAATCTGGCTTGGAGAACGCCATGAGCGCCATTGATCTGCTCAATTTCATCGTCCGGGCGACCTTCATCCTGATTGCCGTCATCACCATCATTGATTTTGTGCGCTACCGGACCCGCACACGACTGGACATCGCACTGATGTTCAGTTCGCTGGGGATCCCGATTGCGGTGGGCGAGATCGTAAAAATCACCCATCTGGAGTCGCGCTGGATCACCGCACTGACAACGGTTGCAGTGGTCGCCCACCCATACCTGCTGCTGCGTCTCGTGCAGCAGTTCCAGCGGGTCCCGCGACTCGTGGTCGGGGCAGCCCTGGCAGGCATGGCCGTTTCGTCGGCCATGGTGATAGCGTTCCCGGCTCCCCAGCCGGCTGTGCCGACTCTCGTGATCGTGGCGTACTTTGCTTACATTGAAACCTATGCCGCCGTCGGGTTTGTGCAGGCCTCGCGGAGCAGAGCCGGGGCTGAGCGATGGAGGCTCATCTTCGCAGCCTCCGGATCCGGCTGGCTCGCCCTCGTCATCCTGTTGGCCGGCCTGAACAGGGCCTGGCCCGCTGCCGCGGTTGTGACCACGGTGCTATCGCCTCTTCTCACCATCCTGTCCGCCGCCAGTTACTACGTTGGCTTCGCCCCGCCGCGGGCGCTGCGCCGAGGCTGGCAGCTCGCCGAGCTCTATCGCTTTCTACGGGAATCTGCCGGATACCCGGCGAGTGAGAGGCTCACCGACACGCTGAAACATCTGTGCCCGGCCGCGACGCGCGCGGTCGGTGGACTGGCCTCGACCGTGTGGCTCCGGGACGAGCCGAGTGGACAGTGGACGCTGAGCGCATCCGACCGGCCTGACCCGCCATTGACGACGATCTCCGGGGAGGAAGGGGCCATTGGCCAGGTTTGGCAGGAACAGAGGCCGATATTCGTGCTCACGCCCGAAGCCATGGGGCAGGAGGGCGCGCTGTTCGCGGCGGCAATCCGCGCCAGCGCGCAGTTTGTCGTTCCCATAGCCACGCAGGAGAAAGCCTGGGGCGTGCTGGCCGTCTTTGTCGGGCACAGCCCGCTCTTCACCGACGACGATCTGGAGGTGCTGAGACTCTTTGCCGAACAGGCAGCGGCCGCACTGGAGAGCGCTGAACTCATTCGCCAACAGCGCGAGGTACTTCAGCAACTGGAGGCGGCCAACAAAGAGCTGGAAGCGTTCTCTTACTCGGTGTCGCATGACCTGCGTGCGCCTCTGCGCGCGATGGACGGCTTCTCCCGAGAGCTCCTGGAGAGGGATTCCGCACCCATGGACGACGAGGCCCGCCACTATCTTGAGCGAGTGCGCAACAACGCTCAACGAATGGGCCAGTTGGTGGACGACCTGCTGGCCTTTTCGCGCATGGGTCGGCAGCCATTGAAACTGCAGCGGGTGCTGCCCGCAGAGGTTGTCCGGGCGGTTTGGGAAGAGCTGAACAGCCAACGCGATGGGAGGCGGGTGGAGATGCACCTGGACGAGCTGCCTGCCTGCCAGGCCGATCCAGCGATGCTCAAGCAGGTTTTCGCCAATCTGCTCGACAACGCATTGAAATACACCCGCCGACGCGAGCAGGCGAGCATTACTGTGGGCTGTCTTAACAATAATCACCAGCCCACCTACTTCGTGAAGGACAACGGGGTAGGGTTCGATATGAACTATGCCCACAAACTGTTTGGCGTGTTCCAGCGCCTACACCGCGCGGAGGAGTTTGAGGGCACGGGTGTTGGTCTGGCCATTGTACAGAGAATTATCCACCGCCACGGTGGAGAGGTGCGCGCTGAAGCGGCCCTGGAGGAAGGGGCAACCTTTTACTTCACCCTGAAAGGAGTAACTTGAGATGCACGAGGATGCTGTAGAGATTCTGCTCGTCGAGGATAACCCCGACGACCTCGAACTGGCGCTACTCGCACTAAAGGAACATCAACTGGCAAACCACATTCACGTGGCGCGCGACGGCGCTGAAGCCCTCGATTTTCTCTTTGGTTCTACCCAGCATGCCGGGCACAACGGCCACCGGGGACCGAGAGTCATTCTGCTGGATCTGAAACTCCCGAAGGTGGATGGATTCGAGGTACTGCAACGGATTAAGGCCGACCCGCGGACCCGGCACATACCGGTGGTCGCTCTGACCTCCTCCCGCGAAGAGAGCGATATGGTGCAGAGTTACGAGCTGGGGGTGAACAGCTACATCGTCAAACCGGTGGATTTCGAGCAATTTACCCAGGCCGTCAAGAGTCTTAGGTTCTATTGGCTGCTGCTCAACCAGCTGCCGGCTGCTTGATCAGGCCAGAGGATCATCGAAAAAACACAGCACTATAGTGCTGTGTTTTTTTGGAGGCTTGCCAATCCAATTCTATCCTTTGAAATGTGGTACTACGCCCTTCGCCAGGACCTCCAGGCCATCCAGGTCATCCAGCTCCAGCCATTGCAGCATCACCCTCTGGGCGCCAACTGCGGCCAGTTCGCCCAGTTGGTCCACCAGCTCTGATGGCCCACCCACCAACATTCCCCGTTCGCGCAGCGCGGCCGCAGTCTGCCCGCGGGTCGCCAGGTGGCGGTGGAGTTCGGCATCGCTGCGGCCAAAAGCCAAGCCGGTCATGAGGGACCGTTTCACTTCGCCGGGCTGGCGACTCCTTGAGCGCAGCAGTTCGTCCAGGCGGGCGTTGAGCTTTGCAAAACGAGCAGCCGGGATGAAGTTCGCATTCCATTCGACGGCGTATCGGGCGACCAGGGGAAGCGTGCGCGCGAGTCCATTGCCACCGATGAGAGTGGGCGGCCGCCCGGGGCGCACAGGGCGCGGCAGCAGGATCGCATCGTGCAGCCGGTAATACGTTCCGCTGAAGTCAACCGGCCTTTCGCTGCGAAGCAAGCGCGTAATGACCTCCAGACCCTCTTCGAAGCGGTGAAATCGTCGGGTCAAGTCCAGCAGGTCGTACCCGAAGATGGAGTGTTCGCGTTCCTGCCAGCCGGCTCCCAGGCCGAGGGTCAGGCGGCCGCGGGAAAGCTCGTCCAACTGGACCGCCATGCGCGCCGTGAAGACGGGATCACGGAAGGAGACCGGCGAGACCAGCGGACCAAATTCAATCCGGCTGGTGCGAGTTGCGAGCCACGTCAGGGAGACCCACAATTCCAGCGAATCCAGGTTGGGCGGGTTGGCGTTGGTAAAATGGTCGGAGCGATACAGGCCAGCGAAACCCAGGTCTTCGACGGCGGCTGCGATACGCTGCCAGCGGGGCCAGTTGAGGCCATTCTGGCCTTCGACCATAATCGCGATGTCCATGATTAGCATCTCCTTCTTCACAAAATGTCACACCTGCCATACCATGCCCGCACCAGGGGCACGGCCGCAGGTGCCGTGGTTCTGAGGGCGCGTGTCGCACGAAGGATCTCGCAGTTTCTCCAAAACGAGATGCTTCGCCCTGCAGATGCTTCGCTCCGCAGATGTTTCGCTCCGCTCAGCATGTCAGGCTTTCATGATGTACAGAAGCTGAAAACGGGGTTTTCAGCTTCTGTTTTTCGGGAGACTTCTGCGAGTCAGGCTACAACACACTGCGCATGGCGGCCCGTGCGGCATGGTAGCCGCACATGCCATGCACCCCCCCGCCGGGTGGAGTGGAGGACGAGCAAATGAAGATGCCCCTGGCCGGAGTGGAGTATGGCACGAGCCGGGCCATGGGGCGAGTGAAGTGCTGCCGATAATCCTGGATTCCGCCGTTGATGTCGCCGCCGATGTAATTGGGATTGTACTGTTCCATCTCGGGCGCTGACATCGCACTGCGGGCCAGGATACGATCCCGAAAACCGGGGGCGAACCGTTCGATCTGGGATTCGATTCTAGCCGTCATG
>Ga0184639_10001224_pt1 | contig 10969 bp, 9 predicted proteins | sample PLM31_170_b2_FD_133155 | JGI IMG/M metagenome (GOLD analysis project Ga0184639, IMG submission 133155) | Groundwater sediment microbial communities from an aquifer in East River, Colorado, USA - PLM3-1_170_b2 | ecosystem: Environmental > Terrestrial > Soil > Riparian zone | place: USA: East... | reverse complement strand
TCACCGGCGGGTTGCTCCTGCGGCGGGGGGCGCGGGGGAGCCGCCTCTGCTTCCGGGTGGCTCGGGCCGGGGGAGGGCTGCGGGCCACGGTGGACCTGGAGGGGTTTGCGCCCGCCCTCCTGGGCCTCCCGGGCGGGCTGGCCCTCTACCGGGTCGTCCAGGCGCCGCTCATCGCCTGGGCGGGGCGGCGGTTGCTGCGCGCGCTACGGCACCGGCCGGGGCGCCTCCGGCAAACGGGTCCCGTGCCTTGACCTCCCAGACCCTCGCAACGATAATGGGCAAACGTCTCTCCCCGAAAGGAGGTTAGCGATGGCGCGCCTGGTCAAGCACGAGCGGAACAAGCCCTACCGGATCACGCCGGAGGAAGTGAAGGGGCCCATCTGGCTGTGTGCCTGCGGCCTCTCAAAGAACAAGCCCTACTGCGATAGTTCGCACAAGAAGGTCCAGGACGAGCAGCCCGGGGAAGTCTACATCTACGACGAGCAAGGCCGGGTGAAGGTGGAGACCCAGTACTGATCCGACGGCCGGCCGGCGAGGGAAAGCGCCCGCCGGCCGTCTGTCTTTGGAGGGACTATGGAGAGCCTGAAGGAGCGGACCGTGCGCAAGCAGCGGTTGAACGGGAAGATCCTGGCCAGCCCGATGACGGTCTACCCTGCCTTGCGGAAGGCCGGGGAGCGGGTCTTCGCCGACGGGGCCCTGAGCAAGAAGCACAAGGAATTAATGGCCCTGGCCGTGGCCGTGAGCCAGAACTGCTTCGACTGAATTGACCACCGGGTCGAGGAGGTCCTCGGCAAAGGGGCCACGATGGAGGAGATCGCGGAGACCCTGGACGTGGGGCTGCTGATGGGCGGGACCCTCTGTACCAAGGCGGTCCGGCACGCCTTCGCGGTGCTGGAGGAACTCCGGGGGAAGGGCCGGCCCGCGTGAGGGAGGAGGTGGCCGCCTGGCCATCCCAGCATGGCTTTTGCAGGAGGGGGGCGACGCCGCCTCCGACGAGTACCTGAGGCGGAGGCTCCCCTACTTCCTGCGGGCCCCGGCGCATACCGGGGCCACCCAGGGGGAGGCGCTGAGCGCGGCCGCCTTCGCCACCGAGGCCGGGGCGGAGTAGCGGTCCTCCGGCGCGGGAAGGGCGTTGAGAGGGGTCGCGCCGGTGTGGTAACAATCAGGAGATGGCCCGGCGAGGCGGGCCGGGGCAAGGAGGAGCCCGTGGGCGGGCAGGAAGAGATCAAGCCGGGACACCTGGCCGTAGTGGTGGGGGGGGCCGTGGCCGGCGCCGAGGCCGTGGCCCAGCTCACGGCCCGGGGAATCCGCTGCGTCGTCCTGGAGCAGAACCCCCGGCCCTACGGGAAGATCGAGGATGGCCTCCCCCGCTGGCACGTCAAGCTCCGCGCCCAGGAGTACGCCAAGATTGACGAGAAGCTGGGTCACCAGCTGGTCCAGTTCGTCCCCCGGACGCGGCTCGGCCGGGAGATCGGCCTGAAGGACCTGGTGGCGTGGAAGCCCAGCGCCATCATCCTGGCCAACGGTGCCTGGCGCGACCGGCCGCTCCCCCTGGATGGCGTTGACGCCTACGTCGGTCGGGGCTTTTACTACCAGAACCCCTTCGTCTATTGGTTCAACCACTACGACGATTCGGACTACAGCGGCCCGGCCGTGGAGTTCGCCGACGGCGGGATCGTGGTGGGGGGTGGGCTGGCCTCGCTGGACGTGGTGAAGATCCTGATGCTGGAGGCGGTGGTCCGCGCGCTCCGGGCGCGGGGGCTGCCGGCCGATCCCGTCACGCTCGAGCACGGGGGCCTGAAGCGGGCCCTGGAGCAGCGGGGCCTCACCCTGGAGGCCCTGGGCGTCAAGGGATGCACTCTCTTCTACCGGCGGACGATCGAGGACATGCCGCTGGCCGACCCCCCGGAGAACGCCACGGCCCAGCAGCTGGAGCGGACCCGCCAGACCCGGCGGAAGCTCCTCCAGAATTTCCAGGAGCGGTTCCTCTTCCGGGTGCAGGAGCGCTCGGTTCCGGTGGGGTTCCTGACCGAGGGGGACCGTCTGGCCGGGGTGACCTTCGCCCGCACCGAACTGAAGGGCCGGGAGGTGACCACGGTCCCGGGGTCGGAGGCGCCGGTCCTGGCCCCCCTCACCGTGAGCAGCATCGGGAGCATCCCGGAGCCGGTGGCCGAGCTTCCCATGGCGGGAGAGCTCTACCGGCTGAAGGACCGGCGGACGGGGGAGGTGGAGGGTCTGCCGGGAGTCTTCGCCCTCGGGAACGCCGTGACCGGGAAGGGGAACATCCAGGCCTCCCTGAAGCACGGGAGACTGGTGGCCCAGCACATCCTGGAGAACTACTTCAGCGGGGCCAGCAGCGGCTATGAGGAGATCCTGGAGGAGGCGGCGGCCAATGCCCGGGAGAAGGCGAGCCTGGTGGCCGGGCGGGTGCGGGCCGTCCCCCTTCTCCCCCCCGACCGCATCGCGGCCATCCTGCAGGCCGTCCGGACCCTCCAGGCCGCCGTGGGCTACCCCGGCGACTACCGGGCGTATATCGCCACCGTCCCCCCCACGTCCTGACGCCTGCCGCCGCTCCCTGCTCCGAGAGGGTCGGGCCGGTCCGCGCGTGCCTCTCGCCCCTAGCCCCTTACAGCCTTCTGCCTTCAGTAGGCCTTCCACGGCTTCCAGTAGTACTTCTGCCAGCCCTTCTGAATCATGGCGTGCCATTTGTCCGGGACGTTGGCGTGGACCAGGGCGATCCGGGCGCCGCGTGGGGCCCTGCTGAACATGAGGATCAGGATCGAATCCAGATCGGTCTTCTTCCAGTCCGATGCGCGCCAGGACTGCACAATCGGGCGAAACACTGAACTGCACCGTTTGCTGGATTGACTTCGCCATGACCTCTCTCCTGGAATGCGATGGGCACTCCCTCTTCGTTTCGGATTTCCCGCCAGGGTCTTCGCAAGCCAATCTGGGCAGGCGTTCCAGCCGCGCTGACGCTCATCCGGGCCGGGCGCCGAGGTCCGGGACACCCGTCAGGGGAGGAGGCGCTCCCGCGGGAAGAGGTCCCGGAGCATGAGGGCGAGAAAGAGGTTCCCGGCCACCTTGAGCCGCCCGGCGTCGAAGAGCGCCCGGGCCTTCACGGCGCCCGTGATCACGGCCGCGCAGTCGGCGGCGCTCAGGGTCAGAACGACGCTCGGGGCCGGGTGGCGCCCCTCCGCAACGGTGCAGGTGCCGCCCCGAAGGGCCAGGAAGTATGCCCCACCCCCCTCCCCGGTGAGGTTGAACTGGACGACGCCCTCCACCCCTGCGGCGGCCTCCGGGTCCAGGGCCGTTGGCAGGCGCGCGAGAATGGCACCGAGGTCCGCTGCCGCGTCGGGTGTGCGTGGAGTATCCTCCCCCGCCATGCTGCGCCCCTTCTCTCCCGTTCGGGAGGTTTGAGGTCGTTGCCCCCTGGTGCCGGCAACTGCTCGGAGCCCGCCCGGACCTCTGCCCTCACTGTCCCCAGGTGACCCGGAGGGAGACGTAGACGGAGAAACAAGGAGGGCGATCGGGGCGCGCCGGATGCCCATGGCGTCTCTCCGCGAGCCGCCGCCGCAGACGGGACGGTGGCCGGAGGGCTATTCTAGGGCGGCCTGGCCCCCGCTCCAATCAAAATCGCCGCCCGGGGCATTCCCTTTTCCCCGCGTCTGAGCGAGAATGGGCGGGGGAAGGCATGAGCGTCACGTTTGTCCATCTGTCGGGAGGCCGGCGGGGTACCGAGGAGGTCTTCGACCAGGACCGGGTGCGCATCGGGAGCGCCCCCGACAACGACCTCCGCTTTGACCCGGCCACGGATCTCGCCGTGTCCCCCCACCACGCGGAGGCGCGCATCGAGGGGGGCAAGGTCCTCCTGACCGACCGGGGGAGCGGGCGCGCGCTCTTCGTCAATGGCCGGCCCGTCAGCGAGATCATCCTCCGGGACGGGGACCTGCTGGAGGTGGGGGAGGGAGGGCCGAAGCTCCGGTTCCGCCGGGCCCCGGAAGATGTCACCACGGCCAAGCCGCTCAGGGCTCTCGTGGCCGACGCCCAGGCCCTGGTCCGCGTGGCCGGGCGCGGCCGGGTCGGAAGCGCGACCGTCTTCGTCCGGTACCTCGCGCTGGCGGTGGCCCACGAGGCCTCGCCGGGTGTCCGGCTTGCCTTCGTCCTTGGCCTCCTCGTGATGGTGCTCTCCCTCGTCGGTGTCCCGATCCTCCTGGTGGCAGGGCAGTGGCAACTGCGGCATGCCAGGACCGTCATCGCCGGTCTCCCGACCCAGCTCCGGGAGGAGCGGCTCTCCCGGGAGGGGCTGCAGCGGCGGGTGGAGGCCGCGCGGCGGGAGGTGGAGGAGCAGCAGCAGGCCCTGGCCTCCGGTCTGGAGGGCCTCCGTCGGGAGCGGGAACGGCTGCGCGCTGACCTGGCCGCCGCCGAGGGCCGGCTCCGGCGCCTGGAGGCGGCCCAGAGCGCCGGTGAGCGGATCATTGCCCGCGTCGCGGGTGGGGTCGCCCTCCTCCAGGTCCTGGTGGGGTTCGAGGATAGTGACGGGCGGCGCCTGCGCTACGCTATGGGCCCGGAGGGCAAGCCCCTCCTCGGCCCCGGGGGGGACCCCGCAGTCACGGTGGAGGGCGAAGGGCCCCCGGCCACGCGCCACTTCGTCGGGACCGGCTTTCTGATTCGGGCCGATGGGCGCCTCCTCACCAGCCGGCACGTGGCCGAGCCCTGGCAGGGGGCCGAGGAGGCCGTTGCCCCCTTCCGCGCCGCCGGGTTCCACCCCGTTGCTCTCCTCCGCCGGGCCTATTTCCCCGGGATCCCCCGCCCGTTCCCCCTCACCGTCCTGCGCCTTTCCGAAGAGGCCGACGTGGCGGTCCTGAAGTTCGACCCGGGCAAAGCCCGCCTCCCTGTTCTGGAGCTGGACCGGGCAGGCGGGGATGCGGTCCCGGGACGGTCCATCCTTGTCCTGGGCTATCCGACCGGCCTGGAGGCCATCCTGGCCAAGGCCCCGCCGAAGGTGGTAGAGCAGCTCATGGCGCTGGAGCTCAGCGACCTGGTCCAGATCGTGGAGGCGCTGGCCGACCGCCACCTGATCCGGCCTGCGGCCACCCGGGGTTTCCTCGGGGATGTCCTCCCCCACGAAATGACCTTTGACGCGCAGACCACCATCGGCGGCAGCGGAGGCCCGGTCGTGGCCATGACCGGCCGGGTGGTCGGGGTCTCGTACGCGGTCCTCCGCCAGTTCGGTGGATCCAACTTCGCCGTCCCGATCCGCCTCGCCCTCCCCCTCCTTCAAGGCTCCTGAGGCCTCCCGATCTCCAGAGTTAAGCCTCGTAAGTGATTGTGTGGAATGGAATTTGCACCCCTCCCGGGTCACCTTCCATGGGCCGGGTCGGCAAGGCGGAAAAGGGGGGGGCAGTGCCGATTCAGATGGTGGGCCGGACGGATTCCGGACGGCAGCGCGAGCACAACGAGGACAGCCACCTGGCAGACGCGGAGGCCGGCCTGTTCGCCGTCGCGGACGGGATGGGGGGGCACGAGGCCGGGGAGGTGGCGAGCGCACTCGCCCTCTCGGCCCTTCAGGAGGCCCTGGCTCCACGGGGCCGGTCCCCCGCGGCTCTCCTGCCGCCGCCCCTCCAGGCGCTGGCCGCGGCCGTCCGGGTGGCCAACAGCCGCGTCTTCGAGGCCGGGCGGCACCGGCCGGCGGAGGCCCGGATGGGGACCACGCTGGTCACCGCCCTGATCGAGGATGAGCAGGCGGTCCTGGCCTCGGTCGGGGACAGCCGCATCTACCGGGTCCGAGACGGGAAGCTAAACCAGCTATCGCGCGACCACTCGCTGGTCGGAGAACTCGTGGCGCGGGGGGAAATGACCCCGGAGGAGGCCCGCCTCTCCCCCCACAAGCATGTGATCACGCGCGCCCTCGGCATGGAGCCGGCCGTGGAGGTGGACGCGTGGAGTGAGGCCCTCAAGCCCGGCGATCTCTTCCTCCTCTGCTCCGACGGCCTCACCGACGAGGTGTCCGACCCCGAGATCCTGGATGCTCTTCTGGCCGGCGGTTCCGATCTGGAGGCCGGCTGCCGGGCGCTGATTGACCTGGCGAACCGGCGGGGGGGGCGGGACAATATCACTGCCCTCCTGGTCCGGTACGAGGCTGCCCCGGCCCCTGGCTAAAGCGGCCCCGGCCAAGGAGGCCCCATGACCGTCCCCCGCTTCCCATCCTGTGGCACGCCGATCGCCCCTCCCGGCGCCCGCTACGAGGGGTTCGATGATGTGTACCGGAGCCTCCTCGGGGGGGGGCAGACCGCCAGCGGCTACTTCGTCCTGGCTCTGGGGGAGGAGGCCCGGTATCTGTTCGTCCTGGGGGGCCTCCCGTACGGGGGCGGACGGGCGCAGGGGAGCCGCCTGGGGAGCACCCCCATCGGCGACTTCTTCGCCGCCTACGCCGCGCACCCCACCGCCCCCCTCCTCTTCTGCTCGGCCGATGCCTTCCTCATCCACGGCCTCCTGGTCCTCTTCGGGAGCCGCCCCTCGGTCCAGGTGACGAGCGACCTGGTGGACGTGCAGGCGGTCCTGGAACGGCTGGCCGCCCGGGGCGTGAGCACCGTCCTGGCCCTCCGCCAGGGGGAGCGGGTCCACCTGGCCCTCTGCCCTGCCGGCCGCCCGGCGCGAACCTACTTCGTACCGGATGGGACCGACCTGCCGGCAGACGAGAACCACCAGGATGCCCTCCTGGATTTTGTCTACACCCGGCAGGGTGGGCAGCCGATGGCCCTGGACGTCTACGATGGCCTGGAGGTCCCTCCCGCGGCGGACGCGTGCCTCATGAACCCGCCCCCCGGACGGCGCTGGACGCAGCAGTACCGCCTCGCCCCAACCGCCCCGGCGGCCCCCCCCGCCTCCGCCCCGATGCCGCAGGCCGAGCTCACCGTGATGCTGGGAGACCGGGTCCTCCAGACGGTTGCGCTCGGCAAGGCGCGTTTCACCATCGGCCGCTCCCCGGTGAGCGACCTGGTCATCGAGAACGCCGGCGTCTCCCGGCTGCATGCCGTCATCCGGTCCGAGGGGGGGCGGCTTTACCTGGAGGACCAGGGGAGCGCCAACGGGATCTTCATCAACCGGCAGCGGGTCACCACCCAGGAGCTGCACGACGGGGACGAGATCGGCATCCTGAAGCACCGTCTCCTCTTCCGGTGCAAGGCGGCGCCCGTCGCCGAGACCGCGACGCCGGCCGGCCCGATCCCCCAGGCCACGGTCCACGTGCGCACCAGCGAGTTGAAGCGTCTCCTGGGCGCCCGGCCGTCCGCCGGCGCCGCGGGACGGCTCCTCGTTCCAGGGCGGGAGCCGGTCCCGCTGGCCGGGGAACCGGTCACGATCGGCACCGGGGAGGAGGCGACGGTTCGGGTCCCGGGCCTCCTGGTCAAGCGACTCCACGCCCGGATCACCCGGGAACCGGATGGCCGGTTCCGCCTGATCCACCTGGGCGGTCTCAGTCCGACCAGGGTGAACGGCGAGCGCGTGGGGGAGCACTTCCTCCGGGATGGGGACGTGATCGCCGTCGGGGCGATGGAGTTCACCGTCCGCCTGGCGGAGGGGGCAGCCTCGGCTGCCCGCCCCGTCCGGGGGTGAGGGTCAGCGTGCGGACTGCGTCCGGTCATCGGACCCGCGCCTGTTCACTGGCTGGCCTGCCGGTCAGCCTGCTGTCCTGGGCAGAGGCGGCCCTGGCCGGCCCCGTGGAGGACCTCCGGCGCCAGGTCGCCCACTCCGGCTGGGCCCTCGACCAGAATCCCCTCCTCCGCTACGCCTTGATTGTTCTGGTTCTCCTGTTGGCCTTCTCCATCGCCCGCCGGTTCCTCTGGCCCGTGCTCCAGCGGCGCCTCGGCTCCGGCGCCTCCCGGATGACCGGGCAGGTCGGCTTGGTGCGCCAGGCCTGGCGCTACGAGCGGGCCGGGGATCTTGCCGCGGCCGGGGCCTGCTACGAGGAGATGGGCGCGACCGATCAGGCCTTCGCCGCCTACATCAAGGGGGGCTGCCACCGGGAGGCGGCGGCCCTGCACGAGCGCCTGAACCAGCATGCCCAGGCGGCGCAGAAGTACGAACTGGCCGCGGAGCCCACGCTGGCGGCGGCGTTACGGGAGAAGATGGGGCAATTCGGCCGCGCGGCGGGGTTATACGAGAAGGCGGGGGACCTGGCCGCGGCCGCCCGCTGCCACGAGCGAGCGGGCGACTACCGGAAGGCAGCCGCCCTGATGGGCCGGCTGGACCGCCTGGAGCAGGCGGCCGCCCTGCTCGAGCGGGCCGGGGAGACCCGAGGGGCCGCGGAGATGCTGGAGAAGGTGGTGAGGCGCCAGGGGGTGGCCGGACGCATCGAACTCAACTCGCTCGTGGTGGATGCCAACGCGTCGTTTGGGCTGAAGCGCCAGGGGCTGGCCGGACGCATCGAACTCAATCCGGAGCACCAGGCGGCCCTGGAGGACGTGGCCCGCCGCTGCGCCGCCCTCTACGTGAAGGCCGGGGCCCTGGAGCCCGCCGCCCAGATCCTCAAGGCAGCCGGGGCGGAGCGGGAGGCGGCCGACTACTTCCTCCAGGCCGGCAAGCTCCAGGAAGCGCTGGTCCTCTACAAGAAGCACCGGCTGTTCGCGAAGGTGCGCCAGGTGGCCGAGGCGTTAGGCGCGGCCGAAGAGGTGGAGCTGGTCCGGGGGGAGGAGCTTCTGGAGGAGGGACGTCCCGCGGAGGCGGCCGCTGCCTTCGGCAGGGGGAAAACCTACGTCCGGGCCGGCGAGCTGTACGCCGGGCTCCAGGAGTATGAGAAGGCCGGGGAGATGTTCACGCTGGCGGGCGACCTGGACCAGGCGGCGGAGATGTTCGGGAGTGGGGGAGACCCCGCCAAGGCCGGGGAGGCCTTTGAAAGGGCCCGCCGTTTCGGCGAGGCCGCCCGCTTCTACCGGCGGGCCGGAGCCACCGGCAAGGCGGCGACCGCCCACAAGGCGGCGGGGGAGTACTTCGAGGCCGGGATGCTCCTCAAGGAGCAGGGGGACACGGAGGCCGCCGTCTCCGTCCTGCAGCAGGTGCCGGCCACCTCCGAGCGCTTCCTGGAGGCGGCCGCCACCCTCGGACAGATCTTCCTGGAGACGGAGATGTACGGCCTCGCCAAGGAAAAGCTGCAGGAGGTGGCGGCGGCCACGCCCCTCACCACGGCAAGCCTGGACATCTACTACCTGCTGGCCCTCGCCCGTGAGAAGAGCGGCGAGACCCAGTTGGCCCTGAGCCTCTACGAGAAGGTCATGGCCTGCAGCCTGAACTACCGGGATGTCCAGGCGCGGATCGCCGCCCTGAAGGAGCGGCGGGTCGCGGCCGGGGCCCCCACCCAGGACGTCCCGCGGCCCGCCACATCCCAGCCGGAGCGGTACAAGATTCTCCGGGAGCTCGGGCGGGGCGGGATGGGGATCGTCTCGCTCGCGGAGGACACCCTCCTGAAGCGCCCCGTGGCCTTCAAGGTTCTCTCGGCCGCCATCCAGGCGAACGCGAAGACGGTGGCGGAGTTCCTCCAGGAGGCGCGGATCGCCGCCTCGCTCCTGCACCCCAACATCGTGACCCTGTACGACGCGGGGGACGCCGGGCAGGGCCTCTACCTCGTGATGGAATACGTGGAGGGGAAAACCCTGGCAGCCCTCCTGGGACAGCGGCCCCGGTTCGGGCTGCCCGAGGTTCTGTACGTGGCCCAGCAGGTGGGCGCCGGCCTGGTCCACGCCCACGCCCGCGGGGTGGTGCACGGGGACATCACGCCGGCGAACATCATGGTGAGCAAGAGCCGGGCGGTGAAGATCATGGACTTCGGGCTGGCCAAGACCCGGGAGCGGGCACTGGCGGCCACCACGACCATCCGGGGCACCCCCCCGTACATGGCGCCGGAGCAGATCCAGGGGAAGGGGATGACCCCCCAGAGCGACCTGTACGCCCTGGCCTGCACCCTCTACCACATGGCCACGGGGGCTCCCCCCTTCACGGAGGGGGAGGTCCTCTACCATCACCTCCACACGCCGGCCCCCTCGCCTGCCACCCGAGTCCCGGAGCTCCCGGAGGGCTTCAGTCGCACCCTCCTCCGCTGCCTGGAGAAGGACCCGGCGATGCGGCCACAGGGAGTCCGGGAGTTCCTGGCCGCGCTCCTTCCGCGCCCGGCCCCCGCGAGCCGCTAGGGCCGCCCCGGGTCCGCCTCCCCGTCACGACCGCCACCCTCCTCGCGTCCGGGTTCCTCACGCCGCCGGGGCATCCCTGAGCGCCGCGGCCGCCTCCTCGGGTGGCACCGGGTTCTCGTAAAATTCCTCATCCCGGTGCAGCCGGGCGAGGCGGGCGGTCCGGGGGAGGATCTCGAGGTGCCAGTGGAAATCCTCCCGCAGGGTAGTCCACTCCCCGGCCGGCCGCTCCGCCTGTTCGTTCGGGGCATCGTGCAGAACGACGTGGTAATCCGACACCAGATGCTCGATGCGGGCCAGTGTCCGGCGCAGCAGGGCGGCCAACCCGGGGAGGCCCGCCTCCCCGTCCGGGGCGCAGCGGGGGAAGGCGTGCTGGTGGCGGCGCGGGAAGAGCCAGGTTTCGTAGGGGAAGCGGGGGGCGAAGGGGCAGAAGGCGACGAAGGTGGGGCTCACCTCCACAAGCCGGCGGCCATCCCCAAGCTCCTGATGCAGGATGTCGCAGGCGAGGCAGCGCTCCTTGTAGTCGAAGTGCTGCTTCGCCCAGCGCAGCTCCTGCTCCATCCGCCGGGGGATCACGGGGGTTGCCACTAGGTGGGAGTGGGGGTGCTCGATGAGAGAGCCGGCCAGGGGGCCCTGGTTCCGGAAGAGGAGGACGTAGCGGAAGCGGGGGTCCCGGTGCAGGTCGCTCACCCGCCCCTGGATGAGACGGAGGGCGTCCGCCAGCTCGGCGTCGCTGAACTGGGGCAGGCGTCGGCCGTGCTCCCGGGACTCGACGATGACCTCGTGGG
>Ga0184639_10001223_pt1 | contig 10970 bp, 6 predicted proteins | sample PLM31_170_b2_FD_133155 | JGI IMG/M metagenome (GOLD analysis project Ga0184639, IMG submission 133155) | Groundwater sediment microbial communities from an aquifer in East River, Colorado, USA - PLM3-1_170_b2 | ecosystem: Environmental > Terrestrial > Soil > Riparian zone | place: USA: East... | reverse complement strand
CGGGCCAACGCCTTCGCCGAGCGATGGGTCCGAACCGTTCGGACAGAGTGCCTGGACTGGGTGCTCATCCTCGGGCGTCGGCACCTGGAGCGGGTGCTCGGGGTCTACGTCGAGCACTACAACCGTGAGAGGCCCCACCGCGGACTGGACTTGGGCACGCCGATCGATTCGCAGAGTCGGGCGGGCAGGGCGTGCGGCCGTGGTCCTGTCGAGCGACGCGACCTCCTTGGAGGGCTCATCCACGAGTACTGCAGGGCCGCGGCATGATCATGGGTTTCTGACCCCTTCAGGGGCGGGAATTGACCGATAGTCACCGATCCTCTGCGTGGTTCAGCGAGTCGTCGATCCCTGGGAAGTCACGGAGCCCCGCAAGAGGGGCGCGTCAGATTGTGGTCATGAACTTCTTGACGTGTCGCGTGTCGGGCGATAGCGACCGAAGAGACTGGTTCGCTTCATATGCCGACTGCACTCGGGTGAGCAACACGTCCGTCGCCGAAAGTCGGCTGAGGCCTCGAGCCTGCCGCTCGGCAATTTCCTTCGGACGAGCGGCTTCCCGCATCCCGGCCTAGCGCAAACCGGACCGCCGAAGTCCGCTGGCAAGCTATCCCTCATCATGGCCGACTCATCCTATTACGTGACGAAGACGGTCTGGTCCTACTTCGTGCCAGCGGTCGTGTCACCTTTCCTCGCGGAGGCGAAGAGAAGAGCCTCATGCCGAGATCCGACGCAGCTTGTCGCGCACGTCCGGGCTGACCTCGAGCTCGCCGTAGCGCTCCAAGACCTCGACGATCTCGGCCATGAACGGCGCCAAGCGCTTTCCCGACGGACCGTTCAGCGTTGCCCAGATCATCCGCAGCGGCCCGGCCACGTCCTCGCCGTAGATCCGGGCTCGGGGAGTCCGGACCGGCGGCGGGCCTCCGGTGGAAGCTGCGACCCGTAGGGCCCGACGCGAGTGATCGCGGGTCCAGCCCATGAGGGTGCACAGCTCATCGAGCATCGCGGTTTTCTCGGGCCTGCTCGCCGCTCGGTAGCGCTTTGCCATGGTCTTCGTTACCGCCTTGCGTTCTGCCATCGTGAGTCCCACCGCACCTCCCCGCCCCCGATGTGAGCGACGATGGTTCGCGGACATCGGCCGGTGAGGCAATGGCCCTACTTTAGCGGTCATGTCTGGTGAGGCAACTCGCAGACTTGACCGCGCAGGTGCGCGGGTAGTACGCTCGGATGGCTCACTCGGCGAGGACGTGGCGATGTGTGAGGACGTCCTTCACTACGCCGCGAGTCCACGCGGATCCGGAGGGGCTGGTCGGGGGCGAGGCCCCCCGTCCTTCAGCGAGTGATCGAGATGCTCCCCGCACGCACACACACCTGGAGGTGCTGATCGATGAGGCGATGGCGATACGTGTTCGCAGCGCTGGCCATCCTGATGCTCCTGGCTTCCACGGTGCCGGCCGCAGCCACGCACAACGCGGATCGGCATTCGAAGATGGATCTGGTGTTCACGTCCCCCAACTCGAGGATCAACTCGGATCTGGCTTTCTGGGGGAACCACGCCTTCGCGGGCTATTACCGGAACGATATCTCGGTCGGCGGGTTCCGGATCTTCGACATCTCGAACCCGGCCGCTCCCCAACAGCTCGTGGACTTCGCCTGTGACGGGCTCCAGGCGGACCCGATCGTGTGGGACCGGAACGGGAACGGGATCGCCGACCTGCTCCTTCTTGCCGTCGACCGGACGATGGCGAGTCCAGAGTGCGGCGCCGCCCGGGCGGCTCACGACGATCCGACCGGGTGGGAAGGCGTCCGCGTCTTCACGCTGAGCGACGACCCGGCGAACCCGTTCGCCACGATCGAGCAGGTCGCCGCCGTCTACACGGACTGCGGGGCCCACACGATCACCCTGTGGCCGGGCGAGGCCGACGAGGGCAAGCTGATCGTGTACGTGTCCTCGTACCCGCTGCGGCCGGGGCCGACCTGCGGCCAGGTCAACGGACCGGCGGCCGGCCGCGACCCCCTGCACGGGGTGATCCAGGTCATCGAGGTGCCCTTGGCAGACCCCGCTGCGGCCCACGAGATCGCCGAGCCGCCCATCACCTACCCCGGTGACCCGGACAACCAGATCGATTGGTGCGAGCGTGGGCCGGGAGCTTGCGCGCCGGGGGTCCTGGAGCCCGCCGCCCGCGCCTGCCACGACATCGCCGTGCACGTGCAGCTCCGGCTGGCGGCCGGCGCCTGCGCGGAGCAGGGCCAGCTGTGGGAGATCGACGCGAACGGCATCCCCGACACGGCGAACCCGATCTGGGTCTCGGACGACGAGGTGAGCTCGGGTGGCACGGGGAACATCCCCGGAGCGATCGACTTCTTCCACTCCGCGACGTTCAGCAACGACGGGAGCGTCGTGAACTGGATCGACGAGTCCTTCGCGCCCTCCTCAGGGAACGAGTGCCCGCCCACGACGGACTGGGCGGCGAGGGCCTGGCACCCCGCCGGTTCCTTCGAGACGGGCCGGATGTTCTTCGTGGACGGCGCCAGCGGCGCCTTCCTGAGCGACTTCCAGGTCGGGAGACTTCGGCCCGAGCCGGGCGCCTACTGCTCGGCGCACATGGGGCTGCCCGTCGCCAACTTCAACAGGGACCTGCTGGTCAACGCCTGGTACATGGGCGGGGTCGACGTGATCGACTTCAGCAACCCGAGCAACCCGAAGGAGATCGCGTTCTACGACATGGCCCCGTTCGGAGCCACGGGCTCGGACAACTGGTCGGCGTACTCCTACGTCGGGCCGAAGTTCGGTACGGGGCCCGGGATCCCCATCTACGCCTCGGACGGGGTCCACAACCCCAACTCCGCGAGGGGATTCGTGGTCTTCCGGGCGAACGTCGGGAAGTCCGGCGGCGCGCTGGATCACCTGAACCCCCAGACACAGGACTAGCCGCCTCGAGCGGAGGTTCGGGCGGGGCCTTCCCCCGGGAAGGCCCCGCCACCCTATCCGTTACGCTCCCACCCCGATGGATCTCGCGCGCAACGCGATCCTGTGGGCGATCGACAACCGCTTCCTCCGCGAGCGCTTGTCTCGGTACCGCTACGGAAGTTCGTGTACACATCGGGTCCTCCAAGCGAAGGGGGGGACCGGTGACCGAGCAGGAGCTCGCCCGCGGAGCGCGAGGCTGGCGCGTGCCGCTAGTCGAGTTGCGCGGCCGTCATACCCTGGGATACGTTCGTCGAGGCAGTGTTCTCCGGCGCGGAAGCCCCCCGGCCCTTCCCCCGCGCGTACGGCGCGGCCGTCGGGCGGCGCCCGCCGCAGGCCTCGCGGAGCCCTCCAGCTCGGCACCGATGTGCGTTGCCATGAGACGTCCTTCAAACGAAAGGAAGCAGGCGTGAGACGAGGAAGCGTAAGCAAGCAGCTCGCGTCGGCCATCGTTGGCGCCGCGCTCCTGATCGCCGCGGTCACGGCCCCGGCCGGCGCCGCGCTGGAAACGCCACCCGAGACGGACCCGATCGACGGCGCGGCGGAATCGGATCCCACAGATCAGCACGGCGGCGCCGACGGTCACCTTCCGGGTTCGAGCCTCAACGTCGAGCTCGTGGGACAGGTCGACGTAAGCGGCGCGGTCGGCGTCGACAGGCCCAGCCATATCGCCGACGTCACCGTCGGCGGCAACTTCGCCTATCTCGCCGCTCGCCGGCTGAACACCTCGCCGTGCGGGCCGGGTGGGGCGTATGTGATCGACATTTCCGACCCCTCGAACCCAACCGAGGTGGGCTTCATCGCGTTCCCGCCCCAGTCCTACCCGGGCGAGGGCATGCAGGTCATCAAGCTGAACACCCCGTCCTTCAAGGGTGACGTTCTGCTCACGAACAACGAAAACTGCACGAACACCGACCCCGCCCGCGTCGGGGGGATGTCCCTGTACGACGTGACCGACCCGCTGAACCCCGCTCCGCTCTCGGTGGGCGTCGGAGACACCAACGGCGGCACGCTGCCCCGTGCCAACCAGATCCACAGCGTGTTCGGATGGCAGGCGGGCAAGAAGGCATTCGCCGTCCAGGTGGACAACGCCGAGCAGGTCACGAACGACGTCGACATCTTCGACATCACGAATCCGGCCGCCCCAGTGATGGTGGCCGAGGTTGGGCTCGTGGATTGGCCGGCGGCGCAGGCCCCGCTGGCCAACGGCGAGACCAACTTCTTCCACGACGTGGTCGTGAAGAAGATGGGGAGCCGTTACTTCATGCTCCTTTCGCACTGGGACGCGGGGTGGATCATCCTGGACGTCACGAACCCGGCCAACCCGGTGTTCGTGGACGACTCGAACTATCCGGACCCCGAGCCGCTGCTCGGCTTCACGCCTCCGGAGGGGAATGCTCACCAGGCCGAGTGGAGCCACAACCGCAAGTACATCATCGGGACAGACGAGGACTTCTCGCCCAGCCGGACCAGCTTCCAGATCACGACGGGACCGAACGCCGGCTTCTACGGGGCCGGGCAGTTCGGGTTCACCCCCCAGATTGCAACTCACTACCCGGATGGCCAGGTGAACGGCCCGGCTATCTGGGGCGGCTCGGGCTGCGTCGAGGACCTCAACGGGAATGGGGTGAGCGACCGGAGCGAGGTGCCGCCTGCCTCCAGCCTGACAGCCGGCCCCGGGGAGGAGAAGACCGTCGTCTTCACCCGCGGATTCTGCTTCTTCTCGATCAAGATCGAGAGCGGTGAGCTCCAGGGGTACGACAACGTGATCATCGGTCAGAGCCATGGGGGTAGCGGCGGCGGTCTGTTCCCGAACGGCTTCACCTGCGGCGGCCAGGGCAGCCCCATCGCCGGGACTGCCTCCGCCATCTGCATCGGGCACCGGGCCACGCACCTGATGTTCAACGACACCCCCGAGTTCACGCCTACCGAGTGCGGTGGGCTGCCGTGCTCCTTCCCGCCCGGCGGGGACCTGCCGCCGATCGGGACTCTCGGCGAGAGCTTCCACGCCACCACGACCTTCGACGGGTGGGGGACCGTCCACCTGCTGAACGCAAGCACCCTGGCGGAGATCGACAACTACGCCGTCTCCGAGAGCATCGATCCCGCCTTCGCCAGCGGGTTCGGCACGCTCTCGGTGCACGAGGTGGCCACGGACAAGGCCGAGGACATCGCATACCTGTCCTACTACGACGCTGGCCTGCGGGTCATCAGGTTCGGCCCCGGCGGCATCGAGGAGGTCGGGCACTACGTCGACGTCGACGGGAACGACTTCTGGGGCGTCGAGGCTCACCGGCTGCCCGGTTCCGAGGAAACGCTGATCCTGGGCAGCGACCGCGACAGCGGCCTGTGGATCTTCCGGTACACCGGCCCCTAGCCGGAACCGCAGAGGTCACGTGACGGATCGGCCCCCGGTGAGGGGGCCGATCCGGCTGAAAGGGTCCGCGAACTAGTGGACTCGTGGAGGGCAGGTGGCTTGGCCCGTATAGCCGCCCCTTTGCTCCTGGCGCTCGCGGGTAGCACCATACGCGAACGAACAGCAGACGGTAAGGAGGCGTTCATAGGTCCTCGGCACTCGTCATCACCCTCCAGCAATTGCTGGACCTGACGCGGGCGGTCGCGCCGGTATCCTCGAACGCGGAGGCGTCTGGGTTCCTGGTAGGCCCCCAGGGCGAGCCCGGCCGGACCGAGCCGGCCGGGCCCTCGAATCCGCCGTGGCGCTACTTGCTCAGCTGACCCCGGACGGCCCCGGCGGGGAAGGCCGGGCTGCTGTGCACGTTCACGTAGTAGGCCGACGGTGTGGGGTGCATTTATTGGGTTACGCCCTGTGACCAGCGGGTTCTCCCGCGCTCAAAGGACGCTGGGCCGACCACAACCGAGCCCTGTCCGGTGTGAACCTTGTGAGGCGCTGGCGCGGCCCACCGGTCAAGGGGTTGAGTGCTTCCCACTCAGGGATGGTTCTGGGAAGTAGCCGCGGAGGCCCGGCAATGGTCCACTCGGCGGCATCTCCGTCGGGCAGGCCGGCACAACGCCGGAATCACGAACCTGCAGGGCAGGGCCGTGAACCGAATAATTGCACCCCACACCGTCCGCAGGAGGGGAAGGGGGACCAGCCGGGCTCCGTCTGCTGCGACTGCACGGCCTCCACCTCCGGGAGCTGCTGGCGGCACCCCTCGCGGTGCTGGCCGGGGGGGTGGCCGGCCATGCCGCGATCTCGTCGGCCACCACGAGATCCGGGGAGAGGCCCCACGAACCCGGCGCATCGGCAGCAAGGATCTGCAGGACGCTCCCGGTTCGCCGAGACGTGACGCGCCAGTTGGTGATCTCGAAGGCGCCGGGCAGGCTGGGCGTTTGCCGATGTCGCGGGATACCGTGCAGGCTCACGCGAGGTGGAACAGCGTAAGCCCTCCGGTCTTGTGCGTGAATCCATCTAAGGTGGTTCCCTCGTGGACGCCGGGCGGTGGGCTCCCCACGTCGCAGAGAACCGTCATTGGCACCCCCGAGACAGGCGCGCCTCCGGCGGGGAACAGAGTCACGAGGATGGCGAGCTCCCCGCCCTGGAATCCGGGGCTCGGCCCCCCGTAGGGCGTGAAGCTCACGAACGCCGTGGCCTGCCACGTGCCTCGGGCGAATACGGATCCATCGGCCTTGATGTGTCTGAACGAACCGCTCCCCTCCACCGTGAGAGCAGCGGTATCGAAGCTCCCTGAGCCGGTGAGACGGATGGTGTCACCGGCGAAGTCCCCTGAGGGGGCCTCCGCGGTGTTCGGCCCGAGGAGGTTGAAGGTGTAGGCCGTGCCCGTGGCGCTTGCGGGTACAGCCGAAGTCAGGATCGCCAGAAGAAACGCGGGCAGGATCAGCTTTCTCACGTTCGCCTTCATGAAGCACCGCCCCTCCCTTGTCGTTGCGGGCAGGCCTGGTGGGCCCACACGGGCTGGAGGGGAACGGGGCCGAGGGGGGCCGGCCTTCGGGGAAGACATCCTGCTCCGACCGTACTCCTCGTCGGTTGTCGGAACAAGCGACAGGGTTGCTGGAACAGCCTCTAGGGGAGTGGCTCCTCCGTGTCGCAGAACGCGCCCGCGACGGGGAACGCGGGTTCTACGGCAGCGTCCGGCAGGCGCTCGGCAGCCTGTGGGGATCGAAAACTCAGTTTCATCACGCGGCAACCGCGGCGTACTCGTGGATGAGCCCACCCAGGAGATCTCGCCTTTGGATCTCGGGCACGCGCTCAGCCAAATCGACGGGGCCTGAGCCCTCAGGCGTTTGAAGAGCGAGCCCGCGATGCGGCCGCGCGCTGTTGTAGTGCTCCGCGTAGGTGCGAAGGATCCGATCGAGATGCCTGCGACCGAGAACGATGATCCAGTCCATGCACTCGTGCCGCACGGTCTCGACCCAGCGCTCGGCGAACGCGTTGGCCTTCGGCGAGCGAATAGGGGTGAGGATGACCTCCGCACCTTCGGTTTCGAACACAGTGTCGAAAGGGCCCGTGTACTTGGAGTCCCGGTCGCGAATGAGGAAGCGCACGGGTGCCTCGCGATCGTCCAGATCGAAGCCGAGGTTCCTGGCCTGCTGGGCCACCCACACGGCATCTGGGTTCCTGGTCGCGCCGGTCACGTGGACTCTTCGGGTCGAAAGCTCGATGAAGAAGAGCACGTAGAGCGTCTTCAGGAAGGCTGTTTCCACTGTGAAGAAATCGCAGGCGAGGATGCCGTCGGCCTGAGCGCGAAGGAACTCGGACCAGTTGGGGCCGCTCCTTCTGGGAGCGGGTCCCAGGCCTTCCCGGCGAAGGAGCGCGCGGATCGTCGTCGCAGAAACGCGGAGCCCGAGCTTTGGAAGCTCGCCCTGGACCCTCACGCATCCCCACCTGGAGTTCTCCCTCGCCAGTCAGAGGATCAGCTCGCGGATCTCGGGGTCGAGCGGCGGGCGGCCCAGACGCTTTGCCCGGTAGGTCCACTTCCTTCTCACCAGCTCGCGGTGCCAACGCATGAGCGTCTGAGGAGTGACCATGAAGGACGCCCAGCGATCCCGGGGGAGCACTCGTGCTGCAGCGGCGAGGAGGGCCTTGTCCACCCGCCGAAGCCTCGGCCGACCGGCTTTCCTGGTGGAGCACCTTCACCTGGTGGCGAAGAACGAGGAGCTCGAGGTCCCTGTCTCGCTCATCCCCTCCGGCGGGGACGAGGCGAAGGATGCCGCGCAGGAGGAAGTAGAGAAGGGAGAACAGCACCGGCGTATCCTACGCAGCGGCAGGTCGAGACGCGAATCGGAGTTTTCGACCCCGACACGGTTAGTCGAAGGTGACGATCCGGATGGTCCGGGCGACCTTGCGCTCCGAAAGGGCCTGGTCAGGAGGCGAATCGGGGTTTTCGCACCCTACAGGCGTTGGAGCTGGGCCGGCGCCTCCTTCGTTCGTCGCGCGAGCGAGGGTCCGAGAAGGACGCGGCGGCGACGATCTGGTGGATCGCGCGCGTCTTCGGCCCCGACGCGGTCGGCGACGACGAGGAGGTCGACCGGGCGAGGAAGATCCTCGAGGCGACCCACGCCCACCAGGCGCTGCGCGAGCCGGGCCTGGTCCGGCGCGGCTCCTAGCGCCAGTCGATCGACACGACGGCGACCGGCCCGGCGATCCCCCTGAGCTCGACCTCGCGCGGCTCCGACGTCCTCACGCCGTCGAGGCCCTCGACGGTCGCGGCGCTGAGGAGGATCTCTCCGCCGCCGGCGAGGGCGCCGATCCTGGCCGCCTGGTGTACGCCCTTGCCGGCGTACCCGGCTCCCGAGCGCGCGGCCTCGGTGGCGTGCAGGCCGATCCGGACCTGCGGCGCGAACCCGTGCTCGCGCCGGTGCTGGGCGAGCTTCCGCTGGATCTCGACGGCGCAGTCGATCGCGGAGCGGGGGTCGGGGAACGCGACGAAGAACCCGTCGCCCGCGTGATCGATCTCCTCGCCCGCGTGCTCGGCGAAGCAGGTCCGGAGCGCCTGATCGTGCCAGCGGCGCAGGTCCTGCCACGCCTCGTCGCCGATCGCCTCGACCAGCGTCGTGGACCCGACGATGTCGGTGAACAGGAACGTCCTGACGGCCCGGGCGGCCGGCGGTTCGCCGCGCTCGAGCAGCCCGGCCGCGCGCCGCGCGTCGGGGAGGGCGCCGAGCCGCTCGAAGGTCGACCGGGCCGTCCCGACCTCGAGTGTCGCGGCCTCCCGATCGCCCTCCGCCAGGTAGGCCTCGGCGAGCTGCATGGCACACTTCGCGGCTTCGTACGGGGCGTCGACATCCCGCCAGAGCTGGGAGGCCCGCCGGAGTCCCCGGATCGCCTCGCCCGCATCGCCCTCCGCGAGGGACGCGAGCCCGGCCGCCCACGCGGCGCCCGCGCGGATGGCCGTCGTGTCGAAGTCTTCGGCGATCTCGGCCATCTCGTCGGCCGCCCGGCGCGCCGTCTCGGCGTGGCCGGCCGCCCCGGCGATCTCGGCCTGCACCGGCAGCAGCCGAGCCCGCTTGAGCTTGTCCCAGGTCTCCTCCTCCAGCGACCGGCGGATCGACGCCGCCGCCGCGTCGACCTTGCCCTGCGCGAGGAGGAGCAGAGCCAAGCCGGGCTGGGGGTCGGCACCGAACTCGTGCGCCTGGCGGAAGGCCTCGTCGGCGGCCGCGTAGTCCCCGATCCGCAAGCGCACCTCGCCGAGCTCGTGGAAGGCGTCTCCGGCGAACGCGGGGTGGAAGTCGCGGAGCTCCTCGCACGCCCTGCGGACCTCGTCCTCGGCCTCCGTCCAGGATCCGACCAGTCGCATGACCTCGGCGCGGTGCACGCGGCAGACCCCGGGGAAGCCCTTGATCGCTTCGCGCTCGCACCAGCGCTTCGCGGCGTCCGACCACTCGCGAGCGCGCGCGTAGTCGGCCAGGTTGCGCAACATGCTCACGACGTTGCAGAACACGGCCCCCGTCGTGTACGAGCCGAGCTCTCCCCCGACCGCGGCAGCGCCCACGTCCTCCATGAGCGTCCATCCCTCGTCGAGGCGGCTCTGATCCACGAGCACCATCCCCTTGCGCATGAGCGCACAGGCCCGGAGGTCGGGGTCGTCGAACCGCTCCGAGAGCCGCACCGCCTCTTCCATGTGCTCGAGCGCGCGATCGAGCTCGCCGCGGCTCCACGCGAGCGAGCCCTGCGCCATCGCGAGGTAGCCGTGCGACGGCGACTCGGGCTCGCCCTCGAGCAGCTTCTCTGCTCGGTTCAGCCAGCCTTTCGCGACCGAGCCGGCGAGCTTGGCCGCGTGCTCCCGCTGGAGCGTGAGCGCGGCGAACGCGGCCCGCGCCTTGTCTCCTCGCTTGACGTAGGTGTCGTAGGCGCGTTCCCTCACCTCGATCGACTCGTTCGGTCGACCCGTCCACCAAGCGGCCTTCGCGAGCTGCTCCAGGTCCTCCGGTTCGAGCCCTCGCTCTGCGTCGACGGACCGGAACAGGTCCAGCGCCTCTTGCCACGCGCGCCGGGCGAGCGCGTCCCGGGCGGCCGCCAGGCGGTCGTCGAGGGTCTGGGCGATGCTCATTGGGGGGATTGTCCCTCCCCGGGCGCGGGAGTGGGAAGGGCTAGGCTTCAGGTGATGGACTTCGAGCTCGCCGAGGAGCAGCGGCAGTTCCAGCGCGCCGTTCGCGAGTTCGTCGACAAGGAGATCGCCCCGCGCGCCGCCGGGCACGACCGCGAGGAGCGATTCCCCCTGGAGGTCGTGCGGAAGATGGCCGACCTCGGGCTGTTCGGCCTCCCGTTTCCCTCGGAGTACGGCGGCCCCGATCATTGCCTTCCGATCGGGGCCTCTCGGATACGCTGGATGCCGATGACGGGCGAAGGCGGGAACGGAGCGATGGGGCAGGCCGTCGACGTGGCCCTTTGGACCTTGTCCGGCTCCCTCCTCGTCGCAAGCGTCGCCCTTTCGCTGGTTCCCGAGCCCGAGGTGCTCTACGAGCTGGACCTCTCCGACATCGCCCTTCACGTGCTGGGCTACAGCGCGCTTACCGGATCGTGCCTGCT
>Ga0184639_10001222_pt1 | contig 10977 bp, 8 predicted proteins | sample PLM31_170_b2_FD_133155 | JGI IMG/M metagenome (GOLD analysis project Ga0184639, IMG submission 133155) | Groundwater sediment microbial communities from an aquifer in East River, Colorado, USA - PLM3-1_170_b2 | ecosystem: Environmental > Terrestrial > Soil > Riparian zone | place: USA: East... | reverse complement strand
GGTTTCCAGCAACATGGTCAACACGCTATGAAGATCCAAGGTCGAAGTAATGGCCACGTTGATGTCGCGCAGCGCGAGCAAACGCGCCTCGGCGGCCGTGCGCTCGGCCACCCTCTGTTCCAGTTCCGCGGCGCTTCGGCGCATCCTATCGATCACCAACGCTAGACCGCACAGCCCGAACACGCCCACGGCGGCAAGGAGAAAAAACGTGTCCTGCAAGCCGGCCCGCGTCTCGGCGACAGTGTGATCCAGCGGCCGGATAATCTCCTGTATTCCCCTCACGTCGTCAACTTTCCAGTCGGTCTTGGGACTCTCAGGGTGAGTGTTGTGACAGGCCACGCAACCGGCTTTCAGTCGAACCGCCGTGGCGTAGCGCAAGGAAGTCCGCCCTTGAAAATTTTCGAAGCGGTAAAACGGCTTGGCGGGCTGTTGTCTTAACTGAACGAGAGCTTCCTGCTCAAAACTATCTCGCGGGCCGCCGTCTGTCCTAAAGGGAAAGGGATATTCGCTGTACAGGCGAATCTGCATTCCAGGAATTTTCGTACCGATATGCTTGCCAAACTCGATGGTGAACGTCGCCGGGATGGGTATCGCCCCGGGTTTCGTCGCAAAGTCGTGGGTGACCTCGATACCCTGGGGCTTGACCCGCTCCACGATCTGAGCGCCATAGAAAGTACGCAGCTCCGTTAGCGTTTCGGAATAGAGGATAGTCCCTTGTAACGCCGCCGACTCGACGAGTTTCGATGACAGGTGGGACATATGCCATAAGGTGGTCGCAACCGCGCCACAAAATATAAGCGTTAACAGGACGATCGTCCGTTGGTGACTCAAGCTACCGGCCATTGTGCGCGTTTTTGCAACGACGCGCCTGATGATACCGCCAATTCCAAACAGAGCATCGAATGCCATCTCAGACCTCCAGACTCTCGTTAACCGATCGCGGCCGCCCTGGCATCAATGAAGCTGGCAAATGTTCCACGACCGTTGGCCTGGCAAATTAATCCATGCGACGCCGCGAGGCGAATCGAGCGCCCTCTCATGCGTCCTCTTCCCCTCCGGCCCTCTCCGTTTCCCGCGCCGAGCCTTCGCGATTCTCCACCCATTGCCGGAGCAGCTCCCCGCGCACGCGCCACTGACCGCCGACCTTAAAAGCCGGGAGTTTGCCGCTGCGGATCATCCGCTGGAGCGTGCGCGTCGAGACTTGCAAGATGTCGGCAGTCTCGGTAAGTGTGAGCAAACGAATGTCATCGAGATTTCCGCTCATCGGGATCACCTCGCTTGTGGAGCCCCACGGGGAAGCCCGTGGCATTTTCCAATACGCCTGTGGGGCGGAATCCTGAGCAAGAGCCCCGGGCCAAGGCCGGGGTTTGAGTCGAAGGGTCGATAACGCAACCCCAATGCCAGCGACCCCAGAGAGAGTTAAGTCGCTATTATGAAAAGTGAAGTGAGAAAACGGGCAGGCCTCCAAAGTGCCGTTTTGGACAAGTTCGGACAATGCTGGACGTAACTGTGCAACTGATCTCCGGGCCGGCAAACCTCGGACAAAGCGCACGATCGCGGTCCAGGACCGGCATGCAACGAACGCGATTTTTTCTGGACTATGAGGCTATTAAAGATGGAGCCCCACGGGCAGGCCCGTGGCATCTTCCAATACGCCCGTGGGGCGGAATCCTGAGCAAGAGCCCCCGGCCCAGGCTGGGGCTCGAGTCGAAGGGCCGGTCAGCGGAGGAAAGAAGCGGCGCGTTGTCTGAACTCTATTGACGGTAGAGAATCTCACCGCATCGCGCCGTGTCGTAGCCGCCGAGGGCAGTGACCGCACCTCTAAGCGACGCCGAACTCAGGATCTCCATCAGGCGGTCTCCCGGCGCGGATTCAAAGAACGAGCGGCGCAACAAAAAATCATATTGCTCCGCGGCGATGGGAATGAACTCGAGAGACAAGGCGCCGGCGGCGGCACGAACGCCGAGACCCGCGTCGGCCAGGCCGCTCGCGACCGCCACGCCGACCGCCATATGCGTGAACTCTTCCCGTTCGTACCCGGCGATCGAGGCGGGATCGACACCGGTTCGTTTCAATTCGTAATCCAACAAAACCCGCGTGCCTGAACCCGTCTGGCGGTTGACGAAGCGGATGCCCGGGCGCGCCAAATCCGCCAGCTCGCGGATCGACTTCGGGTTGCCCCGGGCGACCAGAATCCCCTGCTCGCGCTGCGCCAGGTGCACCAGCACGATCGGGACTTTGGGAATGGTTCTTTTAATGTCGGGAATATTATAGACGCCTGTTTCCGGATCGAGGAGATGCGTTCCGGCGACATGGGTCTCGCCGCGCTGGAGCGCGAGCATCCCGCCCAGGCTGCCGACGTTGGTGGCGGCGATCTTGAGTTCGGGGTGACGCAGTTTCAGTTGATCTTCCAGAATGCCGATGGCGAGGTCGTGGCTGCCGGTGCAGAGAATGGTGTTCTCGATGTCCCGAATCGGCCGCAGCAGTTCGACATCCGCCTCTTCGCCGGCGTTCAAACCTTCCACGGCACTGGGAATGCGCATCAAACCGTCCGCGCGCACCATCGTGGTGATCACGCCGGCGCCCCGCGCCAGCGGCACCGCGACCAACTTTTCACCGACGCGTCCCAGCGTGACCCGGATGAATTCCTCCAGACCGAGATGCGACGCGATTTTTTTCGGAACCAGGGCGCGCACCACGGGATAAGAAGGCGCTGCGCAACCGAGGAATTTTTCCAGCGCGGGACGCAGGATCTCGCGCGCGACAACGATCGCCGAAACCGGATAACCGGGCACGCCGATAACCGGTTTACCGGCAACGCTTCCCAACACCGCCGGCTTGCCGGGCATCACGTCGATGCCATGAACGAGCAATTGACCGGCTTCGACGACGACGTCCGAAGTCAGATCATGCTCGCCCGCCGAGGAGCCGGCGATGATCGCTACCATGTCGCACTCATCGGCTGCTTGTCGCAGCGCCCGTAGGAGTAGAGCTAAATCGTCCTTGGCGCGCGGATATTTGACCGGCGTCCCGCCCCATTCCCGCACAAAGGCCGCCAGCACCGTGGAGTTGAATTCGATGACCGCGCCGGGCTTGGGCTCTTCTCCCGGCTGAATCAGCTCGTCGCCAGTCGGAATGATTCCCACCCTGGGGCAAGCTTTGACGCGCACGGTCGTGTGTCCCGCTGCCAGCAATGCGCCAAGATCGTAAGGACGCAAGCGATGGGAGCGGGGCAACAAGAGCTCCGTCGCCACCACGTCCTCGCCGACCAGGCGCACGTGATTCCACGGCGCCACGGCTTCGAAAATTTCGATGGCATCGCCGTCGACCTGATGGACCTTTTCGATCATGACGACCGCGTTGGCCCACGCCGGCAGCGCGTTTCCGGTATCGACGTACCGGAATGCCCCGGCGCCGGGCGATTCGGAATCCGTCAGCCTGAGCTTTTTGCCGGTGAACTCGGTCGCCCCGAAGGTATCTTCGGCGCGCACGCAGATTCCGTCCATGGCGGAAGCGTGATAGTGGGGCGAAGAAATCTTGGCGAAGACCGGTCCGGCGGTGACGCGGTCGAGGGCGTCTTCGACGGGGATCTCCTCATTGGCGAGCCGCCCGGGATCGACCGCCGACAACAAAAGCTCGCGCGCTTCGGTGAGGGGCGTCTTCTTGAGATAACGTTTGCGAGCCATGGCCACCGGCAGTTTCGAGTTTCTAGTTTCAAGTTTCTGGTTGTGAATTAACTGGAAACAGGAAACTAGGAACTAGAAACTAAAAAAGAATGACTTCTACCTCTTCCCCTTGCTCCAAACCGTCCTGGTTCATGTCGATGCGCACCATCCCGTCGGCTCTCACTAGAGTGAAAATGGCGCCCGATTTGCTCGGCAAGGGCGTCGCGACGAGGCAATCCGATTGCCGTTCCAAGGTCACTCGCACATAATCCTCACGGCCGAGCTGAGACGCGATATTGGTTTTCAACTTGGCGCGCACGGATCGGGAAAATCGCTGTAAGGCGTCGACATTTTCACCGCCCAAGCGGCGAATCAATGGCGCGGCGAACAGATCGAAGATCACCAGCGCCGACACGGGATAGCCCGGGAGCCCCATGATCGGCTTGCCGCATGCGCGGGCAAAGATCGTCGGTTTTCCCGGCGCGACGGAGATGCCGTGAAAAATAAATTTTGAATCTGGAAACGACAGAATTGTTTCCAGGGCGATATCCTTGGCGCCCATCGAGCTGCCGCCGGAAAGCAGCACCAGGTCGCCCCACGCCAACGCCGCGCCGATCGCGTCGGTCAACGCGTGCCGGTCGTCGGCGATGACGCCCAAATCTTTCAGCTCGGCGCCGCATTCTTCGATCAGCCCGGCCAGCGAGTGTTGATTGATGTTGCGCACCTGGCCGGGACCCGGCTCGATGTCGGCATCGACAATTTCATCGCCGGTGGAGATCAAGCCCACGCGCGGCCGCCGGTAAACCGGAACCGATGCGATGCCGACGCCGGTCAACGCCCCCAGATCATGCGCCCTGAGTCGCCGCCCGCCGGCAAAAACCAGCTCGCCTTTCTTGATATCGTCGCCGATTTGAATGACGTTTTGCCATGGTGACACGCCGCGATGAATCTCGACCAATCCGGCGTCGGTTTCGTCGGTGTACTCGACCATCACTACCGAATCAGACTGCGGCGGCATCATACCGCCGGTCGAGATGCGCATCGCTTCGCCCGCATTGAGCGGCTGCTTCGCCTCCTTGCCCATCTCCACCACGCCGGCAAGCTTCAAATAGGCGGGCAGACTCTGGCTCGCGCCGAAGGTGTCCTTGGCTTTCACGGCATAGCCGTCCATCGCCGCCCGATGAAAATGCGGCAGATTCACGGCGGAAAAAAGGTCCTCGGCCAAAACCCGGTGGCGCGCGCGCACGGCGGCGATCGTTTCCGTGCCCACTGGCTCGACCTGAATCAGCAATCCCAGCGCCTCACGGGGGGCCAATACTTTGAAAAACGTCTGTGCCATCTGACCCTGGATGATAAGCAGAAGAAACCGCAGGAATCAAACTGTGATAATCGGCATGTTCCGCTTGACAGCTTCGCCGCTAAGGATGAAAATCACGCCCGCGACCGATCAAGGGAGGTGTTTCAGATGAAGTTACAAAAGGTCTATCACATGGGCATACCCGTCGATAACTTGGATCGCGCCAAAGATTTCTACACCAACGTCTTGGGCATGGAATACCTGGGCCGTGTCGGCGGCAACCCGAACAATCCGGATTCGTTTCCGGTTCACGGCGTGGCGCAGAAGCTCGACCGCTTCAAGTGCGGCAGCGATGACATCGTCCTGTTTGAACGCCCCAAGCCGATCCAACGCGACGCGCTCGATCAAGACGGCATCACCCACCAGGCCTTCGATATGAACTGGGAAGACTATGACGACGCGCTGAAAACCGCAAAAGAGTTAGGCAAATATCACCGCAGCGTCGAACGCGACAGCGGCAATACCATTTACATGTTCGATTCCGAGGGTAATTATCTGGAGCTTCACTTCCCCAGACCCGGCGGCAGACGAGTGCGGCAAACGGCGTAATTGGCGTGTCACAGAGGATCGAAGATGGATGATCGAGGATCGAGGATTGCCATCCTCCATCTTCCATCCTCTATCCTCGGCTTTCTTCTTGAACCTGTCTGCAAAAAGGAAAGCAGATGAGCGTACCAATCAAACTCTCCATCGGCGCGACTTCCAAACGCGTTGACATCGCCAACGTCGTCGCTTTGACTTTCTTTAACAATGTCGAGCTGCCGCGCCAATCGCGGCTCGACGTCGCCATGGGTTGGCGCGACTCCGAACTCGGCGGCACCGGCCCGGCGCTTCTCGTCGGCAAGAAAATATATTCCTTCGGCTTCGGCAACCCCGTGGGTCTTTCGGCCATGGCCTATCTCGGCCGTGGCTTCTACAAAAAGAAAATTCCTTTGCGCGCCATCGGCGTCTTCCCCACCTGGGACCGGCTGATTTTCGCCGTGCGCAAAGACACCGCAATCGCATCCCTCGAAGAGATCAAGCAGCGGAAATATCCGCTGCGCATCTCGACGCGCCGTCGCGGCAAACTCCAGACGACTCTTTACGCCATCGAGGAAGTCCTCAAGGCCTACGGCATGAGCCTGCGCGACATCGAACGGTGGGGCGGCAAAGCGATGGAAGCTCCCAGTCCCAGCAGCGAGGAGCGCAAGCAAGCGATCCGCACCGGTAGTGCCGATGCGGTCTTCGACGAAGGGGTCAAAAGCTGGGGCGCCCTGGCGCTCGACTCCGGGATGCGGTTTCTGCCGATTAACGACGCGGCCAAGCGCCACATGTCAAAGATCGGCTTCCCAAGTGCCATGCTCACACGCGAACATTACCCCGAGATGGAGCGAGACATTCACACGATCGATTTCAGCGGCTGGACTTTCTTCTGTCATGCCGATTTGCCGTCGGAGATCGCCTATGGCATGGCCAAGTCCGTCGATCTCTGCCACGAACAGATTCCTGTTGATCACTTTGACAAGCGCCCCATGACCATGCGCGAGTTCTGCCGCGGCGGCGAAGCGGGGCAGTTGAATATTCCGTTGCACCCCGGAGCGAAAAAGTACTTCCGTGAGAAGGGCTATCTTTAAACCATGCCCGCTCGGTCACAACTGATGCCGGAAAGAAGGAGTCACCGATGATGCGAAGGATTGTCGTCGCCGTAGGCTTCGCATGGTTGTTTTCTTCAGCGCCGATCTGGGCGCAGAGCGTGGAATCCAAACTGGCGGCGCTGGAAAAATTGCCGCCTCATGAGCACCAGCAAAGGTTGATTGAGGCGGCTAGAAGCGAGGGCGAAGCGGTCATCTACGCCAACATGGACGTCTCCGCAATGAAGCCGCTCACCGATGGTTTCATGAAGCGCCACCCGGGCGTGAAGGCCGCGAGTGTTCATTTCTCCGGTGCGGCCATTATCACACGGCTAGATTCCGAGGCGCGCGCCGGCAAGCCGCTTTCCGATGTCGTGCTCAGCGGCCAGTTGGGCGTCCTAGCGCTGATCGAGAAAAGAATGGCGGCGCGCTACCGCTCGCCGGAGCGGGAATACTACCGCGAAGGCTTCAGAGACAAAGAAGGCCTATGGACGGCCTACATGACCAACGTCATGGTGAGCGCTTACAATACCCGCCTGGTCAAGAGGGAGGAAGCGCCCCGCGCGCTGGAAGATCTCTTGAAGCCGCGCTGGAAGGGCACGCTGACGATGGACAACCAGTCCTATGTCTGGTTCGGAACCATCCTGCAATACCTTGGCGCAGAGGCGGGATTGCGTTTTATGAAGCGGCTGGGCGAGCAGAACATTTCGCACCAGCGCGGGCGGCGGCTGATGACGCAACTGGTGGCGGCGGGCGAATTCGACATGGCGGTGGAGACAAATTTGAATTCCGTGCTTACGCTCGGCAAACAGGGCGCCCCGCTGTCGTTTGCCCCGATCCAGCCTTATTTCTTGAGCCCGAGTCTCGTTTTTATGAGCGCCAACGCGCCGCGGCCTTACACCGCCGCGCTCTTCATCGACTATCTGCTCTCCGAGGAGGGGCAAAAAATCGTCGTGAGCACCAATCGCATGCCCGCCCACGCGAAAGTCAAATCGCCCGAGAGCCAGGCGTTGGAAGGACAAGACATGCGTATGCCGGACATTCTCGATATTGGAAGGCGATACCAGGCGATCGGCAACCGCTACCGGGAGATATTCGGCGGCGCGCGCTAGCGCGAAGCGCTGACCCTTCGCGATCTCAAATCTCAGATCTCATACTTCAGAATCCATTCTGAGATTTGCAATCTGAGATTTGAGATGGTGATGCGCTCACAGGATAAAACGATCTGGCCGCATAAACCCAAAACAAGGGAAAAATAATATGGCAAACACAAATCCCCGCATCACCCTAGGCCTCCCCGATCATCCGCGCTGCCGCGCGCTGATCGACGGCAAGGTCGGCATCGAAGGCTACGAGCTCGACATCGACCCGAACTTCACTTCTTCCGGTGAGCGCCATTACAAATATCTTCACGGCCAGTGGGACGTCGGCGAATGCTCGGCGGCGAGCCTGCTGCGCGCCATCGAGAAGGACCAGGAGCTGCTCGCTATTCCGGTCTTCTTCGAGCGCGGCCCGCGCCAGCGCAACATCTACCACTGCGAGGGCAAATTGACGCGCCCGTCGGAGCTCAAGGGCAAAAAGTTCGGCTGCTTCCGCTACGGCGCCACGGCGGTCGTCTGGGCGCGCGGCTACCTGCTTGACGCGCACAATATCAAGACCACGGACATGCAATGGTTCGTCTCGGGTAGAGAAGTTTTCATCGGCCACGAGCTGCCCGTGAAAGTCGAGCGCATCGAGCCGCCGCCGCCCTTCGGCCAGGAAAAGCTTACGCTCTCGAAAATGCTCAGCGAAGGCGAGCTGCACGGCGCCGTCGTGCCGGGAGATTCCGGGTACTTGGGATTATTCGGCGGCGGCGAGACCCCGCCCATGATGGCCGCCTACCCCGGCGTGAAGCCGCTCTTTGAAGACAACGAAGAGATCATCCGTTATACGAAGCAAACCGGCATCAATCCGATCATGCATGTGCTCTCGATTCGCCGAAATGTCGTCGAGCGCTACCCGGACTTCCCGGCGAAACTGACGCGCGCCTTCATGGAGGCGCGCGACGCCGCCGCGCCGTACATGGCCGCGGACGAAATCGCCGGCTACGCCAAGGAGCGTAAAGTCCTTGGCGAAGATCCCTACGCCTATGTCACGGGCGAAAATGAAAAACGCTCGTTGGCGGCGCTCAACCGCTACCAGATCGAGCAAGGGTTGATGAAAACCATGCTGCCGATGGAAGATCTCTTCGTCGGCCATGTTTGATCGAAGAGCAGCACCGCTATGAAGCGATTATTATTGGTCCTATTTGTCCCATGGGTCCTATTCCGGGCGACCGCAAACGCCGCGGCGCTGGAAGAATCTGCCAAAGCCGAGGGCGAACTGGTTCTCTACAGCTCGCTCAACAACGAGCAGATCGTCACGCTCGTCGACGCATTCAAGAAAAAATATCCGTTCATCACCACCTCTTTCTACCGCGGCACCAGCGAGCGGGTCCTGCAGCGCGTCACCACCGAAGCCAGGGCCGGCCGCTTCGCCGTGGACGTTTTGACTTCTGCCGGGTTCCAGGTGCAGCTCGTGAAGGAAACGGGTCTGACGCAAAGATACGTTCCCGCGGAGGCTTCGGCGTATGGCGACGGATTCAAAGACCCCGACGGCCACTGGATCAACCTCCACTCACTGCTCAACACCATGGCCTACAACACGCAGCTCGTCCGCCCCAACGAGGCGCCGAAGAAATATGACGACTTGCTCGCGCCGCGCTGGAAGGGCCGTCTCGGCGTGAACCTGCAAGACCCCGAGTGGTACGTGAATCTTCAACGCCGCATGGGAAAAGAAAAGGCGCGCAATTATTTGAAGGCGCTCGCCGCCCAGCAGCCCGGCCTGCGCGACGGGCACAACATCACGGCGCAACTCCTCGCGGCGGGAGAGTTCCACGCCGTGACCAACACCTACGCCCACATCGTCGCCCGCATCAAAGGGCAAGGCGGGCCGGTGCAGTATGTTTTCGATGAGCCGGTGATTACCTATATCCATCCGGTTGCCCTGGCCAAGTCCGCGCCCCATCCGAGCGCCGGTAAACTTTTCATCAGCTTCATCCTTTCCGCCGACGGACAAAAAATGTTGCGCGATCAGGGGCGAATCCCCGGCCATCGCGACGTGGATCCGAAAGTGTTTTCACTACTCAATGTCAAACTCTTCGCCAGCGATCTTAGACTGGCCAAGGAACATGGAGCCGCGGCCGAAGAAATGCGGACAATCTTTGGCGTTAAATAAAGTCTAGGGTCTCGCGTCTAGAGTCTTGAGTTAACGCGGGACTCGGGACTCGAGACTCTAGACCCCGGACCGGTGCTGAGTCTACAAACTAATTTGTTGAATCTAACAAGAGGTCGAAAGTACTATGGGTCTATTCCCCACAAGCCGCGCCACCGCTCTCCCCGGCGGCTACATGGGCAAGATTCTGCGCGTCGATCTGACAAACGGCACGTTGAAAGACGAGAACCTCCCCGAAGAGCCGATCTTGAAAAAATTTGTCGGCGGTCAGGCGTTGGCGCTGTACATCTTGCTCAAAGAGCTGCCGCTCAACGCCACGCCCTTCGGACCAGAGAATATTGTGGTCATGATGACCGGCCCGCTCACCGGCAACGGCTTTACGCCCGGCGGCACGAAAATGACCGCGGTCTATCTAAGTCCTCTCACCGGCACCACGCTCGGCCGTGGCGCCACCAGCGGCTACTGGGGGACCTACCTCAAAGCCGCGGGCTACGACGGCGTCATTCTCACCGGCGCATCGCCCAAGCCGGTCTATCTCTACATCGACGAAGGTAAGGCCGAGCTGCGCGACGCGGGGAAGTTCTGGGGCCTCGGCACCCGCGCCACCGAAGATCGATTGCGCGAGGCGGTGGGACATCAAGAAGCGAAAGTCCTCTGCATCGGTCCCGCCGGCGAAAATCTAAACCGCGCCGCCATGCTCGCCAACGACTACAACCACTTCGCCGCACACAGCGGCGGCGCGGTGCTCGGTTCGAAGAAGCTCAAAGCCATCGTCGTCCACGGCACCCGGCGGCCGACTTATCGCGACAAAGAAAAGTTGGTCGACGCCGGCTGGCGCTGGCGCAGCGTGTTGCAACAACACGACGTGCACAAGAAAAAGACCAAGTACGGCGCCGGCGAAGCTTGGGGCGCCTTGAACAATCTTAACTGGCGCAGCACGGAACTCTCGCCCGCGCATATCCAAGGCTTCGACCAGAATGACGTCGTGCTGCGCCCCTGTTTTCAGTGCGCCCGGCTCTGCCCGTGGGACGCGACCATCGGCGAAGGCCGGCACAAAGGCACCCTGCTCCATTTCAACGCCGGCGGCGAGTGG
>Ga0184639_10001220_pt1 | contig 10982 bp, 9 predicted proteins | sample PLM31_170_b2_FD_133155 | JGI IMG/M metagenome (GOLD analysis project Ga0184639, IMG submission 133155) | Groundwater sediment microbial communities from an aquifer in East River, Colorado, USA - PLM3-1_170_b2 | ecosystem: Environmental > Terrestrial > Soil > Riparian zone | place: USA: East... | reverse complement strand
TTCGAACCACCCGCCCGCCCCCGATCACCCATCGCTTGACCCGGCCAGCCGCCGCGACCGCTCCGAGCCACCCTCACAACGCTCGCGGCGGGCCGATCCCGGACCTTACCGACGGATTAGGGCTCCACCGGGCCATTTGACGTGCCCTGGAACGAGGCGTATCCTTTCCCTGATCCAGGCTATGCCACGCCGGCCAGGAGGGAACGCCCAACGACCCTTCGCTACCACCGCAGCACCGATCGCACCTCACTGAACAACAATCAAAGAACCTCCACGGGCAGCGCGCAGGCGCCTTCACGCCACCATTGCGGTCATTTGCCCCAGTGGCCGGCGCATGCCCTCGGAGCTTTCGCGGGGTGAACCTATGCGCCTAAGGCCGCTCTTCGTATGTGTTCTATTCCTTGCATCGGGATCGCTACTGGGTGCGCGCCCAGCCGCGGCCCAGTACATGTTCCTCGACTTCGATGGGGATGGTGTCTATACGTCGTACGACAAGCACTGGGTTGAATCGGGGGTCCCCGTCACGATCGACGTCTATGTCGTCACGGATCGGGACGACCCTTGGGGTTCTCTCGCGACGTGCCCCGACGGCACGGCGCCGGACCTGAGTGCGTATACGGTCAACCTTTACTCGGTCCTAGATGCCGTCTCTTTCATCAGCGTCACGAATCAGATGCCCGGAATGTCCGAGCAGATTCCTCTCGTCACGTATCCATATGCATTGACTGTAGGCTACGGGGGCTCGCAGAGGTTTCCTCCCGGCAAACATCACCTCCTCCGAATCACGGCCGAGTTCTCGGGGTGCCCGGGGCTGTCGATCGTGCCTGCTTCGTGCTATTCACCCCCCGGCGTGGTCACTTCGTTCGAATCGTCCTGCCCCGGGTTGCGATCCGATTACGTGCTCCGCGCCGGGGAGGATTGGTTACCTGCCGAGGGGATATACGGATGTACGGATTACCCGGGAAGGGCGCCATCGATCGAGTGCCCAGGCGCGATCAGCGGCTCGGAAGGACAGCCTCTCACATTTCCAGTCACGTTGACCGACCCCGACTGCGAGATCTTCTCCTTTTACATTTTCGGGATGCCCCAGGGCGCCGCATTCACGGGCCTAAGTGCCTTTCAAGCCGGACGAGCCAGCGGGGCGGTTTCCTGGACGCCGAGCTTTGGCCAGGCGGGCACCCATTCGATTGTTTTTAACGCGTCCGATTACCCCAGCCAGTATGCGCAGCGCGACGAATGCACGACCCAGGTTACGATCAGCCCGTCCAGTGCCGTCCCGATCGCCGAGGCCGGCGGCCCGTATACGGGTGTGGAAGGCGTGCCGCTCACCTTCAACGGAACGGGATCGCACGATCCAAACGGCGATCCGCTCCAGTTCTCGTGGTCGTTCGGCGATGGCGCCGTTGGCGCGGGATCGACGCCGACTCATATCTATGCGTCGGGAGGCACCTTCACGGCCGTGCTGGCGGTGGCCGATCCGGGCGGGCTCTCGGACCAGGACTCCGCGGCCGTATCGGTCGTGCACGACTATCCGGCGCTCCTGTTCACGGCGGGGGGCAACGAAACGACCCGGCTGCCTCGCGGGAGACCGACGACATGCTTCCACATCGAGCCGGCGTCCGGAAGCTCATTCACAGCGGACGAGATCGTCCCGTCGTCCGTGGCGCTTCGCTACGACGATCCGGAATGCGGGGAGCTGATCGTGTACCCCGAACCGATGAAATCGATTACGATCGGGGATACGGATCGAAATGGCGTTCCCGAGTACGAGGCCTGCTTCTCGCGCGATGCGATGGCAACGGTGGCATTGTGCCTCCCAGCGGGAACCAGTTCCGTGCCCCTCGAATTCTATGGATCGCTCGTGGACGGCGACCAGTTCCATGGACAGATCACCCACACGATCATTCTAGGAAAGGGCTCTCTCGCGGCCTCGATCTCGCCCAACCCGCTTAGTCCGAATTCGGCCCTGGAATTCACCACGGGCAGTCCGGGGTTCGTGACGGTGAGGCTCTTCGACGTCCGAGGGAGGCTGGTGGCGACGCTCCTCGACGAACGATCGGTTCCGGCTGGACCACACCGGATGCCCTTGATCGGAACCGACCGTGCGCTTGGCCGGCTGGCGCCTGGAGTCTACTTTGTGAAGGTCTCCACGGAGCGCGACGGGACGGAGACGCGAGCGCTGACGATCTTGAAGTGGTAGGCCTCTCGATCCCAGCCCGGAGGCACGCTGGGAACAACGGGCTTGGAATGCATCGCTAGCGTCCGGAGGGACTCTCGAGCGCCTTGAGGCGCTCCTCGAGCTGAGCTTTCTCTTCCTCCAGTTTCTGGAGGTCGAGCCTGAGCTGTTCCGTCTCGGAGGGAAGCACGTAGCGGGGTCCGACCATCGGCTCGGGGAGGACCGCTCCGAGCGTGGCGCGCGTCGGGAAGATCTCGGTCCCGCGAAGGATCGTGATCTCGGTCTGATCGCCGGGCCGTAAGGATCGGACGATCATGGTCACCTCGTCGGAGGCGTGGACCTCCTGCCCCTCGATCGCGAGGATGCGGTCTCCGACGCGAATCCCAGCCGACTCCGCCGGGCTCCCGGCGACGACGCCGGCCACCGCCACGCCGAGCGATTCGGAGGCCGCCGTGGTGCGGCGGAGGCGGATCCCCAGGTATCCACGGCGGACGTTCCCGTAGGACTCCAATTCCTTCGCGATCCAGGTGACCTGATCCACCGGGAGCGCCATGAGCACGGAATTGGGCCCCGAGCCCCCCTCCTCCGGCTTGACGGCGCCGACGCGCGAGTCGGTGCCGCCCGGGGAGGGCGCGAGGCGGCCGACGACCACCGCCACCCAATCCCCATCTTCATTCATGACCGCTCCGCCCGTCGAGCCGGGATAGACGGGAGCATCGATCTCGAGCACCTCTCCCTGCTGCGCGAAATCGAGCCGCTCCCCTCGCCCGACGATCCTGCCGAGCGCCGCCTGCGGGCGCGTGATCGCCACGTTCGAAATCACGGCGACCCACGTTCCGACCACAAGGGACTGCGGAGGCGCCTGCTTGAGCGCGCGGAGCGTCGCGCCCTCGACGGAGAAGAGCGCGATGTTGGACTGGCGATCCACCCCTTTCAGGAGGGCGGGACGCTCGATCCCGCCTCCGAGCAGGACCCGGACGGTCCCACCCGGGACCGCCATGCTGGCCGTCGTGATGAGGCGGTGGTCCGACAGCGCGACCGCGGTTCCGATCAGGCGCTTGCGTTTCCCGCCGGACGCGCTGGAGGACTTCGCGGGTGGATAGCAGACGACCGTGACGATGCTCGACTGAACCGAGTCGACCACGCCGAGCAGGGACGCGTCGCCGGAGCGGAGCGGATTCGGCTCGGAATGCGCGGGAGGCGCCGCGAGTCCCGCGAGGAGTAGGAGGGAGGCCCCGAGTCCCGCGCCGCGATTCAGCGCGCGCACGGTACGGGTGCGGCGAGCCGCGGCGTTTCGATCAGAAAACGATATCCACGCCATCGGAGGGCTGATCCGAGACGGGCGTCACGGTGGGTGTTTGTCCCTCGAACCCGTGTTCGATGAAGAACTGATCCGTGATGTACTCGTCGATGTACCGCGCGCCGGGGTTGGGCAACGTGGAATCCTGGGATCCCGTCGTGCCGGCCCACTGGCGATCCGCCGATGCCCTTTCCGACGCCGCGCGGTCCGGATTGGCGGAGCGAGGCGAGGCGGCGCGCCGTGCCGAGGCGTCTCCGGCGGCGAGGGACGAGGAGGGCGGCGGGTTCGATTCCGTCGTGGGGACGACGGCCGCGAGCTCGGTACCCGGCGACGAGGGGGCGCCGGCCGTGCTGGGAGCGGGCGCGACCTTCGTCCCGTTCGCCACGGGCTGCCCTGGGCGTTCCGGGGTCCCGACGTTCGGCCAGCCCACGATTACCGCGATCCAGACCGCGCAGACGCCCGCGCCCGCGAGAAAGAGCGGCCGGAGCCGGGCCGGCTCGAGCAGGCCACGGACCCAATCGGCGACGCTGGGGCGCATCGCCTCGCCGGAACGGACGCGCGCGAGCACGTCCTCTTCGAAGTGCGGGCTCGTCTCGGCTGCGGGCAGCTCCCGGACCATTTCGATCGTGGCCCGGAGCTCCCGCGTGGCGACGGAGCAGCGGCGACAGGCGAGCAGATGGGTCTCGAAGGAGCGCCGCTCCTTCTGGGTGAGCTCGTCCTCGAGAAAGGACGAGTAGAGCGCTTCGGCCGACCGGCAGTTCATACGTCCTCCAGGCTGATGTGAGGCTTGAGCCGCTCCTTGAGCATCAGCCGGGCGCGGTTGATGCGCGAGCGCACCGTCCCGCCGGGGATGCGGAGGATCTGGCCCACTTCCTCGTAACTGAGCCCCTCGACGTCGCGGAGCATCACCGCCTCGCGATACCGAGGGGGGATCTTGCGGAGCGCGTCCGCGACCTTTTCTCCGATTTCATATGAGTTCAGGTCCTCGTCGGGGAGCGGCTTCCCATCGGGAAACGAGACGCCTTGACCGCCCGATTCCTCTTCCATGGCGTCCAGGCTGAAGGTCCCTCGGTGACGCACGCGGCTTCGGATCTCGTTCTTGGTCAGGTTTACCGCGATCGTGAAGATCCAGGTCGAAAACTTGCCGCTCTTCCGATAGCGCTCGCGGTTCCGGAACACGCGGAGGAATACTTCCTGAGAGATCTCCTCCGCCCGGTCGCGGTCGTTGATGAACCGACTGACCAGATTCATGATCCGCGTGCGGTACCGCTGGACGAGCACCCGGAACGCCGCCTCCGAGCCCATGGCGCAGCGCTCCATGATGTCCTCGTCATTCAACTCCGCGAGGTCGATTTTTTTCAAGCGTACGGGTTCGAGTGGCAAGTCGTTCTCCGTGCTCATGGAATTACCCCCCTCCCCGGAGGGGGGTTCCGGAAATCGATGGGGTCAGCGCGGCTGCTGGAAGAGGCTGAGTCCGGCGGGCGGCGATGTCCGGCTTGTCCGCGCCCGGGATTCGGCTTCCCGCGCTTCGGCGTCGAGGCGAAGCTTGCGGCAGACCCGGGCCAGCTCCCGGTTGGCGGCTGCGGACGTATCGGCACAATTGGCGGCGCGGATCAGGTTTTCGCGGGCAGCTTCCAGTTGTCCTCGCTGGCTCTGGATCGAGCCCAAGAGGAGTAAAGCCCTCCCGTTCTTGGGGTTGAGCTGAACGGCACGGGCCAGAGTTTGGGCCGCCTTCTCCGAGTCTCCGTGAGCCAACTGGGCCGTCGAGAGGAAGTAGAGGCATTCCGAGGTCTCCTGTCCCAGGTCCCGGAGCCGTTCCCACGCCCACTGGGCGAGGAGGCTGTCCCCCACCGCCGTGGCCGCGGTGCCCAGCTCCTCGTAGATCGAGGGGCTCGAAACGCCCTGAGCGGCGCTCGCGCGGATCAGGATCACGGTCTCTTCCGGCCGACCAAGCAAAGAATAGCACAGGCTGGCGACGAGGACCTGACGGGGGCTATCAAGCGGTCGTGACCGGACTTGCTCCAGCGTCCGGACCCCCTGCTTCCGGTCCCCGACGCTAATTTCGAGGTACGCGACGACCAGCGACTCCTCCCGGCTGAGGGTTCGGGGAATCAGGATCCGATAGCCCTGAAGCGCCTTTCGCTCTTCACCCAGCGAGAGATAGGCCCTGGTTTGAATCGGAAGCGCTCGGGGGTCGCTCCGGACCGGGTTTACGGTCGCGAGGGCCTCCCGGTACCCGCCCGACATCAGTAAGGCCTTACCGGTGTGGATTCGGAGATCGTGCCGGGCCACGCCGCGCGCATCGGCCCAGTCGAGGAGCGTCTCGTATTCACCGCCCTTTCCGGATCGGATCAGGTACGCGCCGTACGCGGCGATCTCCTCGGGCCGAGACTCGGGCAGGAGCGCCACTTCGCGTAGGAGGCTCTCCTCGAGAATGGGGTTCACCATCCGCCGAGCCAGCGCGATACCCAGGTTCAGGGTTCGCGCGTCGCCGGGCCTGAGCTCCAGGGCGAGCTGGAGGGCCGAATACGCTTCCTCCAGCCTGCCGTCCTCGAGCGCAAGGCCCAGGATCCCGGTCGCGATCCATGCGAAATCGGGCAGGAGCACGTCCGTTCGTTTGAGATCCGCGAGGGCCGGCTCGTAATTCCGTTCGAGCTGAAACGCCAGGGCGCGCAGGGCATAGAGCTCCGGCATGGCGCCCAACTGGCGGAGGGGTGGCGTGAGAACCTGTACGGCCGTCGCCGAGCGCCCCCCGCGGAGCGACATTCTGCCCACGAGCATGGCGGCGTCGGCGTTCATGCTGTCGGCGGCGAGGGCCCTCTCCCCCCACGTGAGGGAGACCGCGTCCTCGCCGGCGTCTTCATAGAGCCGGGCGACGCGATGGAGCGCGAAGCTGGAGCCCGGCTCGACCATGGCCAGGGATTCGGCCCAGGCGATCGAGGTCGAACGCTCGCCCGCGGCTTCCGCGAGCTCCGATCGGGAGAGCAGCTCGATGCCGAGTGGGGTGCGGAGGGAGAACGAGGCCTGGGCGGGGATGGCGCCCGCCGCGAGGCAGGCCAACCAACCCGCTACGATCAGCTCGAGGTGCTTGTGGCGTTTGTCGCCGTCGGTCACTGGGTCGTCTCCCGGAAAGGAACGGAGGAAGGTCCGAATTGGGCCTTCCTCCCCTGTCTCGAGACGACGCTAGTATTTTACCAGTCTACTCATCCACACGCAAGCGCGATGCGGCCCATGGGGCATCCTCCGCGGGTGGAGCGGGCGGGGCCCCTGGCGAGGCGCTCGGCTGCGGCGCGGAGCGCTCGCGCCCCTCCCGGTGTTCGCCTCCTTCCCGGCGGCCGCCCCCCTCGGGCCTTCCTCTGCCTCCCCGGCGATCTCTCCCCTCGCGGTGACTTCTTCCCTCACGGCGTTCTCGGCCTTCGACCGGCGCGCGTGACTCGGCATCCGGCGGGCGTTCCCCGCCTGGGCCTCGGGTGCGCCGCCCCCGGCCGCCGCGACGCCTGCGGCGCCGATCGCCGCCGTCCCGCTCGGAGCGGACGAGCTTTTCGAAGTGAAGCAGGGCGTCGCGAGCCGCCTCCTGCTCCGCCTCCTTCTTGTTGTTGCCGTGCCCGCGACCCAAGGTCTTTCCGTTCACGACCACGTCGACGGCGAACAGCTTTTGGTGGTCCGGCCCCTCCTCGCTGGAAATCTTGTACTGCGGATGCGTCTTGAACTCGCCCTGAACGTACTCCTGCAGCATGCTCTTGTAGTTCGCCAGATTGGCGTCGCTCAGGATCTCGTGCACCTCGCGCAGGAGCAGGCGCTCCGTCAGCTTTCGCGCGGGCTCCAGGCCGCCGTCGAGGTAGACGGCGCCGATCACGCCTTCGAGCGTGTCCGCGAGGATCGAGGCGCGGTTCCGACCGCCGGAGCCGTGCTCGGCCTCGCTCAGCAAGATGTGATTCCCCAGCCCCATCACGTTGGCCGTGCGCGAGAGGATCACGCGGCTCACCAGAAGGGACTTCATCTTGGTCAGCTCCCCTTCGCGGAGCTTCGTGAACTTGTTGTAGAGGAACTCGTTCACGACCAGTCCGACGACGGAATCCCCGAGGAATTCCATTCGCTCGTTCGAATCGCCGCCCTTCCCGGGCGTGGCGTGGAGATAGGAGCGGTGGGTCATGGCCTGACGTGCGAGCGCCGGATTCTTGAATTCGTACCGGAGCACCCGCTCCAGACCCTTGAGATCAAAATCCCGGTCGCGCGCCTTGGTGGGCGCGGGCGGCCGGTCCAGGCCGAACAGCTTGCGAAGTAATTTCACCGTTTTCAGGATCCCCCGTGGGGGATCCTCCTATGCCAAGTACCTCGACAACGCCAGGGTGACGTTGTGCCCACCAAAGCCCAGTGAATTGGAAAGGGCTGCCTGCACTTCGACCGAACGCGCAGTGTTGGGGACGTAGTCGAGATCGCATTCGGGATCGGGATGCTCGTAGTTGATGGTCGGGGGGAGAATTCCCCGGCCCAGGGCGAGGACGCAAATGATCGTCTCGATCCCTCCGGCGGCGCCCAGGAGATGACCCGTCATCGACTTGGTCGAGCTGATCGGGAGCTTCCGGGCGCTTTCCCCGAATACCGACTGGATGGCTTGTGTCTCAAATTTGTCGTTAAGTTGCGTGGAGGTGCCGTGGGCGTTTATGTACCCGAACGATTCGAGCGTAAGCCCTGAATCGCGGATGGCCGCCCGCATGGCCCGCGCCGCACCCTCACCCTCGGGGGCGGGCGCGGTCATATGGTGGGCATCTCCCGTTGCGCCGTATCCGATGATCTCCGCGAGAATCGTCGCGCCGCGCTTCATCGCGTGCTCGAGCTCTTCGAGCACCAGAATGCCGGCACCTTCCCCCATCACGAACCCGTCCCGTTCGGCATCGAAGGGGCGCGAGGCCCTCGTCGGGTCATCGTTGCGCGTGGACATGGCTCTCATCGAGCAGAACCCCGCGAAGGACATCGGCGTCACCGGAGCCTCCGCTCCGCCGCAGATCATCGCGTCCGCTTCGTCGCACTGGATGACTCGGAAGGCGTCACCGACGGCGTGGGCTCCGGAGGAGCAGGCCGACACCGTGCAGTAGTTCGGGCCTTTGGCGCCGAAGTGGATCGACACCTGGCCCGACGCCATATCCGAGATCATCATCGGGATGAAGAAGGGACTGACCCGCGAGGGTCCTTTCTCGATCAAGGCGCGGTGCTGGTCCTCGAACGTCGCAATGCCGCCGATTCCGGATCCCACGACGACGCCGATGCGCGATGGATCCATCGTGTCGGTGGAAATCCCCGCTTGCCGCACGGCTTGGCTGGCGGCTGCTACCGCGAACTGGACGAAGAGGTCGGCCCGGCGGGCGTCTTTGCGGTCCATATAGTCCTCGGCGCGAAAATCGTGCACCTCGCCGCCGATCCGCGTGTCGTACTTCGACACGTCGAATCGCGTGACGGGGCCGATCCCCGATTCGCCGGCTATCAACCGCTTCCAAAATCCTTCCACGTCGTTCCCGAGGGGCGATATGACCCCAAGGCCTGTGATGACGACGCGCCGTGGCTTACCGTTGCTTCGGATCATTCCGATCGCTCGATTCCGCTCCGCATTCCTGAGTCCTGTCGCGTGTGGGCCCAGGGTGGGCCCACACGCCGGATCAGGCGTTCTTCGTGACGTGGCTCTCGAGGTACTTGATCGCGTCGGCCACGGTGGTCATTTTCTCCGCGTCCTCGTCGGGGATTTCGATGTCGAATTCCTCCTCAAGGGCCATGACCAACTCGACCGTGTCGAGCGAATCGGCGCCCAGATCGTCGATGAACGACGCCTCCGGGGTCACCTGCTCGGGCGCCACGCCCAACTGGTCCACGATGATCTGCTTCACACGCTCTTCGCTGAATGCCATCCCTACGCTCACCTCCCTTTGGATTCGTCCCTCTTCGGAGGGACCCTGAGACATCCTGCTCACATCACCATTCCGCCGTCGACGGTCAACACCTGACCCGTGACGTAGGCGGCCTCCTCCGAACAGAGGAAGGCCACCGCGTGCGCCACGTCCGCGGGTGCGCCAAGACGCCCGAGCGGAATCCGGGCCATGAGCCCCTCCCGAACATCGCTCGCCAGCGCCTCCGTCATGGCGGTCTCGATGAAACCAGGAGCGATCGCGTTCACCGTAATATGGCGCGAGGCCAGCTCCTTCGCAACCGCCTTCGTGAGACCGATCAGCCCGGCCTTCGACGCGGAGTAGTTGGTCTGCCCCGCGTTTCCGGTGAGCCCGATCACGGAGCTCACGTTCACGATACGCCCCCAACGCTGCCGGATCATCGGACGAGCGAACGCGCGGATGCAGTGGAAGGCCCCCTTCAGATTCGTGTCGAGGACCTGATTCCAGTCCTCGTCGCTCAAACGTAGGATTAGGCCGTCCCGCGTGACGCCCGCGTTGTTCACGAGGATGTCGGCCTTGCCGAACGCCGCGATCGTCTTCTGGCAGAGCGAATCCGTGTCCTCCTCCTTCGAGACGTCGGCCTGGACCGCCAGCGCCTCGCCGCCGCCCATTCGCGTCTCGTCGCAAGCTTTCTCGAGCGCCGCGCCGTCGCGGCCCGAGACCACGACCCTGGCGCCGCCCTCCGCGAACGCCTGCACGATCGCGCGGCCTATCCCCTTGGCCCCCCCGGTCACCACGGCGACGCGTCCCTCGAAGCGCCCCTTCACCGGGCTGCCCCTTGAAGCGCCGCGGCCGTGGCTTCAAGCGCTTCGGGATCCTCGGAGCCGTGGAGCGTCGCCTCCCGGTCGAGGATTCGGACCAGGCCGCGGAGGACACGACCGTGGCCGGCCTCCACGAAACGGTTGATTCCGCCGGCGAGCATCGCCCGCATCGTCTGCTCCCAGAGGACGGGCATCAGGAGCTGCTCGCGTAGCGTTCGGCGGATCTCCTCCGGGTCGCTGACGGGGGACGCGGAGACGTTGGCGTAGACCGGAAACCGCGCCCGGGCGATCGAGGCGCGGTCGAGCGCCTCGCCCAGCCCGCGCGCGGCCGATTCCATGAGCGGCGAGTGGAAGGCCGCGCTCACCGCGAGCGGGACGATCTTCTTCGCCCCGGCGCGCCGCGCCTCCTCCGTCGCAAGCGCGAGCGCCTCCGGCGTCCCGGACAGGACCACCTGTCCCGGGGCGTTATGGTTCGCGGCCGAGACGTCGCGCGGCCGACCGACCTTCGCCAGCACCTCTCGAATCCGATCGGCGTCCAGGCCCAGCACGGCCGCCATGGCACCGGGACGCTCCCGGCCCGCGCCGGCCATCGCTTCGCCGCGGCGGCGGATCAGCCGGAGCCCTTCCTCGAGGGAGAGCGATCCCGCGGCGACGTGCGCCCCGTACTCGCCCGCGCTGTGACCCGCGGCGCACGCGGGCTCGAGACCCTTCGACTCGAGGACACGGAAGGCCGCCACGCTGGTCGCGAGGAGCGCGGGCTGCGTGTTCTCGGTGCGGGTGAGCTCCTCCGCCGGACCCTCGAAGCA
>Ga0184639_10001218_pt1 | contig 11001 bp, 16 predicted proteins | sample PLM31_170_b2_FD_133155 | JGI IMG/M metagenome (GOLD analysis project Ga0184639, IMG submission 133155) | Groundwater sediment microbial communities from an aquifer in East River, Colorado, USA - PLM3-1_170_b2 | ecosystem: Environmental > Terrestrial > Soil > Riparian zone | place: USA: East... | reverse complement strand
ATCGCCAAGATATAAAATCATAGCGTTAAGCAGCGAATCGAGGCATCTGCAAGCAACAGGCAGGAATGTATGCTAGCGCGCATAGTCGCAATGTCAGCTGTTTCGATCTTGAAAGAAACATCCGATCCTTTCTTTGAAACTCCGGCCCTCCCATCACTTTTTGGCAGCTGCCGAAGGTCTGGGGAGAACGCGGCGAAGATGGATTCGGCCACCCGCCGTGACTTGGTCGAGATGCGTATTTCAGCCTTGCACTTTTTCAAGGTCAACATCGTACGCCCCAGACGCAATCTTGAACTGGCACTTTGGGCAGACCCAGATGCCAGAAGCTATTCTTCCAAGCCTCGGGGATCCGCAAGACGGGCACCTTCGCTTTTTGTGGAGCGTGCGGTATACTTTGCCGTACCGCTTTCTTAGGGTAGCTCCATATTTGATCCCGAGGCCCTTCAGCGCGGTCGGGCCTTTTTTTGCGCTGCCTTTTTTCACCATACTACCTTGCAGTGAACTCCTTCAATTTTGCACGTACCTCTTCTCCTTTAATTCTTGCAGTTTTTGCGGCTTTCTTTATCTGATCGGCTGAGAAAGATCCCGTGTATCCTTTCTGGATAGCGCAAAAGCCTTCTTCGTTCGTCGTGATCGTTATTCTTGCGTCCATGCAGGCTTCCTCTTCAGCCGCTGGGTCTATCAGCACATAGTCTCCTATTCTGGCCGCAGTTATTGAAACAGGTATCGCAGTGACCGGCATTTCTCGAGTCTCGCCTGTGTCGACTACTTTGTCACCCTGCATCTCAAGAACGGGCAGCCTTGCACTCAGAAGCGCAGTCACTACAGCATATGAAGTGGTGTCAAACAAGTTGCCGTCAGTATTGACTACGCTACAGTCAACAAAAGTTGTGTAGACAATCTTGCCCGGCACCAAGACCAACTTGTCAAGATCTATCATCTCGGATTCCCTTACTCCCCTGTCGACTACCCTTGCGAGCTCAACCACTTCTTCGTCGGGGGGACCTGGCTCTGCGTGTGGCGATGCAACGGGAAGTACTTCTGCTGAAACAATTAGCGCGCCCTTATTTTCAAGGCCTTCAAACGGCTCGCCTGTGCTGATTTTGACCCCGGCGATGACTTCGGAATGGCCCAACTTTACGCGCGCAGAACCGTTTGCCTTCTTGATGACATCAGGTTCGATCTCAAGAGGTCTCTGGTCATCAAAATCCCTGCCATCAAGCCTTTTGCCTTTTGCGAGGGCGTCCCACATTTGCTGCTTGCGGAGATGCTCCACGATTATTGTTGCACGTCTTGACGAGCTCATTGCGGCGCAGCCTCCTCTTTAAGCTCGGTTTCGTTGCCAAAATATTTCTGTATAAGTGCCTGCCGCTGAATTTCATACACCATCTTGCATCCTGTTATCGCTTTGTCGATGCACTCGTCGAATTGTTCCTGTGAAAGCTTGCCGTCAAGCTGTAACAGCGTCACCTGGTCTAGGCGTGGCATATAAGCCACAGGCATGTCCGCTCCACCTTCTTTATCCTCTGTGTCGTTGATGTCAAGGACTATCTGCTCGTCGACTTTGCCGGCAGCGCACGCAGCAACCAGGTCACGCATATTGATGCCTGCGTCAGCCAGAGCCACTGAAGCGGCATCAATGCCCGCACAGCGAGAGCCGCCATCAGACTGAAGGACTTCGACGTAGACGTCGATTGCCGCTCGGGGGTAGTCCTCGAGCATCAAGGCCGGCTCAAGAGCCTCGCGCATTACTTTTGATATTTCGATCTCTCTCCTCGAAGGAGCAGGACTTTTGCGCGTGTCGGTCGAAAATGGCGACATATGGTACCTGCAACGCAGAACGCATCTGTCCGGAAGGGCCATGTGCTTTGGATGCACTTCTCGCGGTCCATATACGGCTGCCACTATCTTGTTCTTGCCAAATTCGATGAAGGCAGATCCATCGGCGTTTCTCACAGTGCCAACGGTAATCTTGACCTCACGAAGTTCATCCGCAGTTCGCCCGTCAGTTCTTTTTCCGTTTTCATCTATTAAATTTCTTGTTTGAGTCATTTCTTATTTTTCTCCTTCAACTTCCAGTTCCTCTTCCACTTCGTCTATGGTGGATTCGATTTCTTGCGGTTTGTCAGAGCCAGTACCAACAGGCGCACGCGACACCTCCTGCTGCGGCGGGGTATCAGGGACGTTCAGCAGCACCTTTATTCGCTGCGTCAGGTTGGCGGTATGGGCTTCTTCTTCAACCATCTTGATTGCCCGAACTGCCAGTTTTATTCCTTCCGGATTTCTGCCTGTCACCACAACAATGCCGTTCTGACCTATAAGAACGCGGGTTTGAGTTGCCTGCTCTATCATCTGGATCATAGAGCCTCTCTTTCCTATCAGCCGCGGAACTCGTGTGGCCGATATCATAAGCAATTCTCCCCTTTCAATTTTGCCGAGATCTCTGTCCTGCACAGTGAGCATAGGGTCGCGTGTCCTATCGAACGCCATTATTCTTGCGGTAATCATGTCGCCTATTGCAAAGTGCTTGCTCATGTCATCCCTTGCTGGCGTGAAGTCGCGGCCAAAGACATCCTGAGCCGGCAGGTGTGCAGAAAAGCACGAGTTAATGTCAACTTCCCAGGAAAGCGAAGAGTGATCGACTATCTTGCCAATGACCAGATCGTTGACGCGCGGGATGTACACTCCGGATAATGGTATGACCTTGACTCCATCGCGACCTGTCTCTGCAATGCCAATTCTAGTCGCAGTAAGCGTGCTGCCGGATTTGACTACATTCATCAGCGGCCTAAAATTACCTTCAGCGATTTTGTCGCCAGGGATTACGTATCTTCTCTTGACATCGTGCATTCCTCAACGGCTCACCACCGGGGCAACAAGCCCTTCTGAATGAACGCCATACTTCTTTTTCATTTTTCTATATCTCCTTTATATCGGTGGTCAGTAGTAACAGCTGACTTATAATGATAACCATGAATAAAACGACAATATTTTTGCAATCAACAATACAAGTGATAAGTAAGTGTGGGTTCCCTGCACTCGCGGTCATCAGCGGCGAATAGTACGTTCCAAGTGTCCTCAGTGTCGGCAAGCACAACAGACACAAAATCGGCAAGTTCCCTGTCTTCCTCGGAAAGAGACGCCGGGTCGTAGTTTGAAGTGTCTGTGTACGTGTTATCGTTTATGATCGCGCCAGGGTCAGCGCCGAGCAACAATGCGATTACGAGCATGATAAAACCGCCTTCATCGGCGCCCTCATTCCTCTCCTGTCCTAGATATTCTTGCTCCTTCTACCCCTTCTCCATCGCATTTGCTTTCGTTTGAATAGTCTTTTTCTGGTATCTGAGCTGGCTAGCTTTTTTTATAAAAGATTCTAGCCCTCTTTTACTTGGGCGGAGCCCTTTGTAATAGAACCCAATCTGTCCAGAAACTGTGCTTTCAAGCCGGCGTTCATTTCGACTATGGCTCGAAGCGAGCCATCGGCAAGCCATTCCTCGGTCTTGAAGTCGCCGGTCGATTTCAATATGCTAAAAGACTGCGCCGCGAACTGCGGTGGCACTGTAACGGTAAGTCTTGCCGTTTCGGACTTGAGCGGCAATATTTTCCGCAGGGCTTCAACCACAGCTTTTGCCTGATCTTCTGCCTTTTTGAAAGGATCTATGGAAACCCTTTGCTCGTCCATAGCTGCTTCTATCCTTATTACTGGGTGGGGAAGATGGGTTTTGGGATCCACGAAGCTTCTGTTAATCAGATGCACTATCTGCTTGCGTTTTTCTTCTACCATCCTGCGGCGCTGGTCTGTTGTCAGGTTCAGTTCTCCCTTTGCGAGTATTAGCTTGGCAACTTCAGCCGCATCGGTGGTTCGAAAGTGCTTTGTCAGCTTTTCCCCAGAAGCCCTTGAACCTTTATTCGCGTCTGAGTATATTTCATCAGACACAAGCACGCTTGATAAGTCGCTGCGCTTACCGAGTTTGTACTCCAGCGCAGGATCTGGCTTTACGATGAGCTCGAACTTGTCACCCTCAAGAGTAAGCCGGACGACCGTGAATTTCGCGTCTGTCATATCTTTAGCGTAGCTGGATCATTTTCGGAAGCAGTATATATGCATGTCAATCTTCTCTCCAAATTTTTGCAATTTTAGGTAGATTTTTAAGGCGAATTGGCCGCCTTTCCGAGTATTGGCTTCTCCATCAGTTGATGTCGTCGAAAAATCCGACGAGAGAATCGTGCTAAAGTTTAACAACGTTCCAAGACAGTATGTCAATTCTCTTCGAAGGCTCGCTATAAGCGAAGTTCCTACGCTGGCCATCGATGACGTAGTCATGCTGGAAAATTCATCCGTAATGCATGATGAGGCCGTCGCCCACAGGCTGGGCCTTATTCCACTTCGGACTGACCCCGGCAGGTTTGTCATGCCACACGAGTGTGATTGCAAAAGTACTCTTGGCTGCAGCAAATGCAGGGTTCTGTTGGTGCTAGACTCTGAAGCAAACGAAAAAACAAAGGTCGTTGCTTCTGGTGAACTGGTTTCTGAAGACGAGCTAGTCAAGCCTGTCAGCAAGGACATACCGATCGTTGTCCTTGCCCCAAATCAGAAATTAAAGTTCGAAGCGTACGCAAGGCTGGGAACCGGCAAAGACCATGCCAAATGGCAGCCGACATCCGCGGCCGTCGTCAAGGACGGCAAGGACGAAAACGAGATCATCTTGATAATAGAATCCAATGGCGCATTGACTGCGGAAGAGATACTGCTCTCAGCTGCTGAGCGGCTCGCTTCAAAGGTCAAGAGCTTTAAGCAATTGGCTTCATCGCTCAAGATTCCGAAGAATGCCTAGGTACGTTTATTTGGGGAGCTTCCGATACGAGGTGACATAACGAACGAACATGTTTGCCAACAGCATGCTGGATAACACGATTTGGACTCTCCGTCGGGCATTCAAAAAGACCAAAGCCCCCATTTGGCGGGCGGTCGAGGATGAGATAGCAGGGCGAAGGGTCAACAGGAGACAGGTTAACGTTGGCAGGCTGGCAGAGATTACGAAGCAGGGAGAAGTGATTGTAATTCCGGGCAAACTTTTGGGAACAGGCAGCGTGGGCCACAAACTAACTGTGTGTGCCTATTCAGTATCGGAGGGAGCTGCCAAGAAAATAATTGACGCCGGTGGCAAAGTTCTTGCGTTTGAAGAGCTCATAAAGAAACATCCGGACGGAAAGGGGGTGCGCATTATTGGCTGAGCAAAAACCCGTGAGCAGGCAGCAAATAGTGGTCGACGCCACAAATTGCATCGCAGGCAGGATGTGCTCCCATGTCTCCAAATTGCTACTTCAAGGGAATAGAGTTGCAATAGTTAACGCGGAGAAGGCAATGCTATCCGGCGACCGCTACATGACGATCGAGCTATACAAAGAATATCTTGAGATCAATTCGGTGACAAACCCAATCCACGGTCCATTCCATCCGCGGCGACCAGACACCATCCTTTCAAAGATGGTAAGGGGAATGGTGCCAAAGAGAAAAACAAGCGGCATTGAGGCACACCAGCGCCTTAGAGTATATATCGGAGTGCCAGAAGAAATGAAGAAATCAAAGCTGGAATCTTTCACTGATTCAAAGATAAGAAAGCCGGAATCGTACTACATTACAATTGGCGAGATCGCCAAGCAAATAGGCTGGAAGGGATTCGAGCAATGACAATCAAAGTGGAGCTATACCCGGGGCAAAGAAAATCTAGCAGGGCAGTCGCTACTATCGCCAAGGGAAGCGGCAAAGTAAGGATAAACAATACACCGGCTGAATTGATAGCCCCGGATGTTGCCAAGGAGCTGGTGTTAACGCCCCTCACGCTTGTAGGGGAATTGCGTAACAGAGTCGATATTAACGTGCAGGTGCACGGCGGAGGTTTCATGGGTCAGGCATTCGCAAGCGCAGTCGCGATTTCAAGGGCGCTGACAGGTCAGGAAAAAGGCGGCAAAGATCCCAGAGAACACCCCTTTACGAAGAGCATGCGCGAGGAAGTGAGAAAAAAGATAACCGAGTACGACAGGCACCTCCTCTCCGGCGACAGCAGGCAGACTGAATCGAAAAAGTTCGGCGGTCCCGGCGCGAGGCGGAGAAAGCAGAAATCCTACCGTTAGCATATTATTCTACTTTTTCAGCCGTCAGTTTCGGGTCGGATGCGCAAATCGGGAGTTTGCTTTATCTCTTGCCATCCAGCATTGTGTAAACTTTGTATAGCTGACCCGTCTGCCTGTCGGTATATTTCCATTCATCGACGCTGTACTTCACCTCTTTGAATTTTGTCCGTATGCTTGGATGCAACATCTTGTAAACATCTTCTCCGATTGAGATCTTGTTTGGGGTTGCCAGTGAAGTTATTTTTGCTGCAATGCTCATGCAATAGCCGAGAATATCAATTAGGGAGCTCTTGTCATCGCCATACTGAACTATTACATTCTCGCCTTCATCAATTCCTATCTTTACGTTCAATTCCGGATAGTCATACTGGTTCAGTATGGGGTTGATCCCGTTCTTGATGACTGTGATCATAGATCTCGCACACTGTACTGCCTTGTCGCAAGCTAAAAGCTTGTTATAGCTGGAAGGAAAGAATGCAATGATTGCGTCGCCGACGTACTTTAGCACGTAGGCTTCGTGGCTATAAACAACAGAAGACATTTCGTAGGTAAACGAGCGTATTATCGTTACCAGCTTGTCTATTGGCAAGGTCATGCTCATGTTAGTGGAGCCCACCAAATCCGCGTAGAGGATTACCAGCGGTATTTTGGAACTCACATGATTTAGCAAATATTCTTGTCCCGGCCGCACCGACGAATCGTACTGGAACCGTCGCTTCAGCGCCCGCCACAACCTATCCTGCGTTTGCGCAACGAGGGTTTCAGAATCCACGGTTTTTGTTTCCGTATCCGTGTCAGTGCTCATCAACATGTCATAAACAGATTTTGTTGCCTTGTCTACCTTCTTTCCGTCTTCGCTATCGGAGCTGTCCTGATCCTTGTCAACCTTTGGGACCAAATCTGCGAGTAACAGATGTCCTCTGTGCCATTTAAATGTCATTGGGAATATATTAGAGCAAACCTGAATGTCAGGAAATTGAGATTACCGCTCAAAGGCTCTGACGCATTCTGTACGAAGGCCAACACGGTTGTTGAAAAGTTGCAGGAATCATATCTTGATGCGATCAGGCCTTCGATTGCTATGCAGGGAGTCAACGCCATGTTGGGCGACGGCACGGTAACTCAGGTCAACACTTTTGACCCGCGGAAGGTTCAAGTGTTTTACAGGCAGCTTGCGAATTTCCTAGAGGAACAGGGATGGATGACTTCGGAGGTTTCAAGTTCAAAGACAGAAGATTTGCACAGGCTTTTCTTTCAATGTACCAAGGAAATCGGCAAGTATTACCTTAGCGGTTATTTCGGAGTGCAGTTCCATGCCCTCCCATATTACAAAGTCGACCGGCGCGTAATAGAAATACAGAAAGAGCTTTCAAAGATTGCGGAGGATGCAAGCTCCGTATTCAGAACGATGTCCGGCGCCGCCGATAAAGCGCTGCATGCAGAGCTGGCGCAAAGGGGATACGCTGAGCTTGAATTCCAGGAGCTATTCGAGAAGATGTTCGATGATGAAAACCTTGTGAAAGAGCTCGACAGCAAGGCAGGAGCGGTGGAGAGTCGATTCCCTCAATTCGAACAAATGCGCCATAAAAAGAGCGCTCTATTCGCGGAGCTCAATGACCTGCTGATGGAACTGTATCAAACGTCACCTGTCTCGATAGACTTCAACCGGCTTATGCAGGGCGAAGAAGGGGTAACAACCTATTTTGACATCGAGGTAATCAAGAACATGAAAACCAAGAAGAGAGATGCGTACCTAGAGACCCGCGCCGTATCAGCTGAATGGGTCGACAAAATCGCGGCCGAACTTGACCGCGTTGTGGAGACTCTAGGTAAATAGGCTATCCACGCCTTTGAGCATGACTTGACAGCTGAAATATGCCGAGGGCGGCGATGGCTATCACAGATGTTATAATGCTGTAGGTGGCAGCCGCTTCAATACCCGAAGCATCAAGCATGAATCCAAATACAATGTTTGCAACAAGAAATGAAAATCCAACCACCATGTTGTACAGCCCGTATGCTGTTCCCCGGATCTGGCTTGCGGGAATGTATTTTGGAATTAGCGCTCTTTGTACTGTTTCCGCGATTCCAATGTAGATTCCGTAAACGACGGCAATCAAATACGCATGGATCGAGCTTGTGCTGACCAACATGAGAATCGTGCTTGCGAGAAATACAAAAAATGAAATTGATAGCATGGTTTCCCTTCCTATTTTGTCTGCCAGAACACCGGCAGGAAATCCCACCATAGTGTGAGCCCCATTTATGATCGCGTAGGTGAGCACCACCATGCTGTCGGGAACGCCCAAGTCAGATGCTCGTAATATGACAAAAGAAAAATTGAAGGCGCCGATGCTAAAGACCGCGATGATTACAAGGATAACGATGAATTTTTTTTCTGCCAGAACCATTCTGAGGTTAGCCGATATGGAAGGTCTAGATTGTAGAGGAACAGACTTGTCCTTTACGAATAGCACAAGAATTACGACAGCTGCAGCCGCCGGCAGAATGGATAGGTAGAATACTCCTTGAAATCCGACAAGTGGAAAGAGCGCGAATGCAACGAGCGGTCCAATTATGGCGCCGGCCTGATCCATCGACCGATGGATTCCAAACGCCCTGCCTGCCCTTGATTCTTGGACTGATTCGCTTATCAGTGCGTCCCGGGGCGCCGTCCGGATGCCTTTGCCGACGCGGTCCGTAGACCTTACTGCAAACACGTCTGACCAGCTACCTGCCATAGCAAAGAAAGGTTTGCTTGCGGCAGAAAGTGAATACCCGATCAGAACAAGAGGCTTACGCCTTTGTAGCCTATCCGAGAATGTTCCAGAGACCATCCTGACAGTATAGCCAAGCATCTCTGCTGTCCCTTCGACGACGCCAAGCAGCGCTCTTGAAGCGCCAAGCGGCCCGGTTAGAAACAGAGGCAGCAAACCGAAAACCATTTCGGAAGAAATATCGGTGAACAAGCTGACAAAGCCAAGTGCAAAGACGTTTCGGCTCTTGCCTTCTTTGTATTCCTTTTCTCCCAATACTTCGAAGAGTCAAGTCCCCTGCTATTTAATATCAATCATTTTTGCGGCGAGTATTTGTCCACCCTTGGACTTCCAAATTCCAATCACGACAGCTCAGCCCGGAGGATTATCAGTCGTATTTTGTTCTCTCATCTTTTGCAAATCTTGTACGCGCGTTTTCTTGATGGATTCAGGGTACTAGATTTCGTGTATCAGCTCCACTAGGCTCCTCTTTGGCTTTGGTTGCAGCATTTTGAACGGGTAGCCAATGCAAAGCATGCATGAAGGCACAAGGTCGGTCCCAATCGCCTGCATGACTTTCTCCTCGTCTATCATGCCGATCCAAACGGAGCTAAGGCCCAAGGCATGGGCCGCAAGTTGTGTGTACGCGGCGGCCAGTGTCGCGTCCTGAATTGAAAACTTTTGTATGATCGCGTCAGGGAAATTCATTTTCACCCTACGAGGGTTCATGCAGAAGACGAGCAGGACAGGAGCATCGACGTAGGGCTGGTTGTTTGCTGCCTGAACGAGTTTTAGCTTGACGTCATGGTTCTTCACGTGGAATATTTCAAATCCCTGGAAGCCGCCTGCAGTAGGAGCTGTGTCAGCTGCGGCAAACAACATTTCAAGCTTCCAGTCTTCAATTTCTTTTTCTTCGAACTTGCGCTGAGACCTGCGGTTTAGCATGACATTGAAAATGTTGGTCTGAAGAACATCGTCGATTTCTGATGGAGCTTGCTCCTTCTTGGGGTATATCAGATCGGGATTCTTCTCGTCAGCGTACATCCTTGAAAAGATATCAGAAGGGTACATCTGCCGGTACAGCGGGCTCCATACACAAAAGACTTTCCCCATTTCCAATGTAAGACTGAAATAGCGAGTCAATCTCAGTAAAGACGGTCAGGGGATTTGGTTCAGACAAGAAAGATGCTACTTGAGCTTGAATTAGAGATTGATGTTCCTTTGGACATTGTGCAAGACGACCGCAGGATGAGGGCTGTGGAGGATGGCATTGGCCGGAGCATCACCAAGGGCCTCTATGAGCAGGGTGTTTCATTCCAAATAAAAAAGATGAGCTCCAGGATCAGGTGAGTCTCAAACTATGAACCTGGATCTTTGATCGGGAGGGTCGTCAGTAGCTTTTTGTCCAGGTCAAAGATCCTCACAAGGTGATTGTTCGTATCCGCAATGTAAAGTGTAGTGTCCTTTAGTTTGACATCGCTAGGCTCGAAAAGTCCAAGGGTATCACATGCTGGATCGTCTATCTTACACATCGTTTTCATTTCTGGTTTGCCTACGACTGTAGAGACCTGCTCTCCAACAAGATCCACTAGCCTTATGGAATGATTGTACGTATCCGCCACGTACACTGCGTTGCCAGTGCAGCAGAGTCCGAGTGGATGCTGCAGTAGTGCTTTGTCGATAGAACCATCCTTGTGTCCAAAGACAAAGAGTCCCTCACCTACTACCGTCTGAACAGTACTGCTTGCCAGATCGATTCGCCTTACTGCCGATACCTCGCTATCTGCAACAAAAAGATAGTTGCCACAAATCGAGAGTCCACTTGGCTGCGCAAATTGTGCTTCAGTAACAGAACCGTCAACAATATTTTCACGGCCGCTGCCGGCAAAAGGGCCCACCTTGCCTGACTGTATGTGGTAAGCCCAGATCTGATGTAGGCCGGCCATCGCGATGAAAACAAATCCATTATGGTGAGCAAGATCCCAGGGCGAGCTCAATTATGTGGTTTTGCCGTCCTGCGTGCCTTGAATCCGGTGTCCCTGCCGTCCGTTCCCTGCAACCGTTGTCACGGTTTCCGCACGCATGTCTATCTCGTGAAGAGCATGATTCT
>Ga0184639_10001217_pt1 | contig 11001 bp, 15 predicted proteins | sample PLM31_170_b2_FD_133155 | JGI IMG/M metagenome (GOLD analysis project Ga0184639, IMG submission 133155) | Groundwater sediment microbial communities from an aquifer in East River, Colorado, USA - PLM3-1_170_b2 | ecosystem: Environmental > Terrestrial > Soil > Riparian zone | place: USA: East... | reverse complement strand
TCTTCCGCGACGAGTCGGGCACTGCCACCGATGCCCAGCTGCTGGCCTTCGAGGACACCTGGCACGCATGGTCCATCGGCCGAGGCGACCTGCGCCTACCTAACCAACGCGTGGGCCCACCTCACGTACCGCCCCATAAGCGCGCGGCCAGCCAGAGCTCCCACACGAAGAACAATCCGAGCGGGGCAGTGATCACGAGGTCAAGCGGTCCGTTGATCTCCACAAGCGTTCGACCGGTGAGGCCAGTCCGTAGGCTCGTGGCCAAAAAGGCGACGCCCACGACCATCGACAACACGGCGAATCTGCGCCAGTCACTGCGAATGAGCCAGCCGATGCCGATGAACCAGGACCCGATGAAGATCAGCTCCAGGGTCCCCCACAACCCAACCAGGGCGGCGTTGCCGAGCGCCTCGAGGGTGACCCGAGCGGCATCTTGCGCCCCCGCTGACGCGGTGGCATACCCCTCGATCAACACCGCCCCGACGGTCGCCAGGAGCACCCCGGCGATGCTCCCGATGAGGACATAGGCCAGCCCGCAGGCAGTGAGCAGGGTGACCAGCTCCGGGTTGCGCGCGCGCAACCGGTAGTGGAAGTAAACCACCACGACCGCCATCGGGAGATAGCTGGCCATGTCGAGGAGGGCGCCCCAGCGCAGCAGCTGGGCGACCCCCTGGCCCTTGTCGACGATCGACCCGGGATGGGCGATCGCCTGGATGTCGAAGCCGTACGCGGCTGGCAGGAGGATGCTCGCGCCGATCCCGAGCACGATGGAGGCGACGGCCGCGGCCGCGACAAAGGGCCGTCGTTCGCCGAGCGGACGGGTCATGACGACGTGTCGCCTACCCTCCTGAGCGCCCAACCGGCGCGTCTTGCGCGGACCCTTCGTCGGCCGCGAGCCACCGGCGCCCGGTCAGGATCGCCCAGACCGGTGTGGCGAGATGCAGTCCGGCGGTCCCGAGACCGAGCAGCGCGACCAGGATCGGGGACGACATCAGGCCCGTTGGATTCGCGGTTGCCGACGGCCCCGCGATGGCGGCGAATCCGCCGATTGAGAGGAAGGCCAGCCCGGCCAGGATCCCTGCCCATCGAGCCCCGCGGCTGAACAACACGCTCGCTCCGGCCGGGACGTTGAGCGCCAGCAGCCAGGCCCCGACCATCACGAAGGCCACCCCGATCAGGATCGAGTTGGTGCCGTAGTCGACGACCCGCAGGGCAGTGGTGACCATGAAGACCGTGCCCAGTCCCAGCCCCGCCAGACCACCGTACCCCGCGACCTGCTGAAGTTGTCTGGGCTCGCCAACGCGGGCCACGAACAAGGCGACGGGGGATAGCAGCAGGAGTGCGACGGCGATCAGCGCGTCATTGGTGCTGCCGAAGACGGTGATGCGATCGACATTGCCGCTTTCGACCAACGCGGGCGCCTCGACCAGGAAGAAGATCACCAGCACGACGGCGGCCGCGATCGTCACGATCCCGCTCGCAATCGCGAACCTTCCGGCGATCCGCTGGTCGACCGTCACCCGGGCATGCTGCTCGCCGGGAACCCGCGGGTCAATGGATTTCCGCGGCCTGGACCCGGCCAATTGCTGGACCTAGTTGTAGTCCTCGCCTGCTACTGTCATATGAACCGATGACCGATAGGCCGATGCAGACCAACGTCCTCTCCTACGGCGACAACCTCGACATCCTGCGTCGCTACCTGCCCGATGCCGTTGTCGACCTGGTCTACCTCGACCCGCCCTTCAACTCCAACCGCGACGACAACGTCATCTTCCGCGACGAGTCGGGCAAGACATGCGATGCCCAGCTGCTGGCCTTCGATGACACCTGGCACGCATGGTCCATCGGCCGAGGCGACCTACGCCTACCTGACCAACACCGCCCGCCACGAGGGCCGCGTGCCGGACAAGGTCATTGACCGATGAGTGACTACGCCTTTCCGATGCTCTCCGCTAGCTCGGCGGAACTCTCGAAGTAGCGAGAGTGAGTCCGACGGAGCTCATCCTCTGATTCCGCTGAGAGGAGAACCACTTCGATGTTGCGTTTGTCGCGCTCAGCAAGCTCCCGCGCGAAACGCTTGCTGAGTGCCAGCGCGCGCTGGAGTTCCCCGAAGCGCTTCAGCTCCAAGATCTCGCCAGCTGCAGTGTCGTAAACGATCAGGAAGTAGTTCACGCCGTCAGTCTAGCCCTCACCGTTGTCTGGCAGGCGGTGCGTCATGACGACCCTCGCACAGGACGACCTGCCGAAGGACCCCGGCATCCTGCGGGCCGCGGCGCGACACAACAACGTGAACGTGGGCGTCTACGCCACCGTCGAGCGAGGCGGCCGGGTTCGCCGCGGCGATGAGGTCTGGCTGCCGCGGTGAAGCCGAATCGGCTTGATCGGCCGTCGGCTTAATCCGGCCTCGCTGGGTAGCCCTGCTGACTGCCCTGGTACCTGGGCGTGATGGTGCCGGTCCGCCCGGAGACTATCAGCGCCGTGCCCAGCGCCATCGTCGCTACCAGGGCCAGCCGATTCAGGAGGGCGGTTGCAAGTGCCATCTCGGCGGTGAGCCCAATCTGCAGGAACAGCACGGACAGCGCGGCCTCCTGAAAGCCAAGACCGCTCGGCGATAGCGGAATGAGGATGCTCAGGCGCGCGATGGCGATGCACGCGAGGACCGGTCCAGCCTCAGCGTGCCCGCCCAGGGCGACCACCAGTCCGTACACCAGCGCGATGCTGCCGAGGTGGAAGGCGAGCGCGAGGCTCAGGCCACTCGCGAGCGCCGCGATCCAGGCGCGTGCCGGGAGGTTCGTGCCCTGGGCATCGGGGCGCATGCGTTGCGGCAGGAGTCGCAACAGCCCGCGGAACATGCCAGGCCGCCAGACAGACAGCAGGATGGTCAATGACACGAGGATCAACCCGGCGCCGACAATGACGATCGGCAACGTCGAAACAGACGACGGCAGCAGAGCGAGCCCTGCCAGAGCAATTGCGCTCAAGGCAACGTAGCTCGTGACGCGCTGCACCACGATCGGGAGCAGGAGCGTTGCCCATCCCCCCGCTGGCTTCCGAACCGCCGCCAGGCGGTATGCGTCGGCCCCGAGGTTGGCCGGCGTCAGGGTGCCAACCGCCTGCGCGGCGTAGTAGTGGGTGATGGTGGACCACCACCCAAGCCGGAAATCGGCCAGGCGGATGGAAAGGTCGTGCCAGGCAACCGCACCCAGGAGATGGACGGCGACCAAGCCGAGGATCGCCGGTGCTGCGATACGGAGATCAACGTGCTGCAATGCCCTCGCCACGGCGCCGGGATCGAATCGCAGCAGCAGGAAACCGACGATGGCACAACCCAGCGCCCAGCGCCCTGTGCGGACCAGCAGCTGCCGACCGCCCACGCTACGCGACCCGCATTTCACGGCCGCTGCCGATGACGGCACCTACGGCCGACGTGAATGCAGCCGGCTCGAGCGGAACGCCTTCCAGGCCGTGTTCCGCGATCCATGCCTCGCATTTGGGCGCGTAGGGCACAGGAACGATCGGGATGTCTGCGCGCTCGGCGAACAGGAGGCTGTGGTAGCGCATGCAGACGGCCGCAGTGAGACGGCCGAAGACGGCCATCACCTCTTCCGGGCTGAGGCCGCCGTCCAAGACGGCCAAGCGCGGACTCCGCCGCTGCAAGCCGCGGCCCAGCAGGAGGTCGTTGTGGGCATGGACGAAGGGGTGCTGGCTCATCGGGATGAAGCAGAACTGCACATCGGGCAGCTCGGTCATGCAGTGGGTGACGGCGGCTTCGATCGCGGCAGCCTGGTGCGCTCTGACCGCGGTGAGGGCCAAGCCCACCACCGGGCGCTTGGGATCGATCCCAGCGCGTCGAAGGAGCTCGGAGCCGCGTCGCGCCAGCGCAGGCTCGACTCCTGCCGACAGATCCGGGACCACCTCGGCACGAATACCCCACTCGGCGAGAACCTCCGCCGAATGTTCGTCACGCACGGTGAAGGCGACCGCCCGCCTCCCCAGTGCCCGCAGCAGTCTGGCGGCGATGGGTCTCATCTCGCGATCGACGCCCACACCGCGAATCGCAACCTTGACGCCCAATGCCGATGCCAACAGGCCGTACAGCGGGAGGAGCCTGCCCAGGGCGCCCATGTCGCGCCCAAACAGCCCACCACCGCCGATGATCAGGGACGAGTGGCTGCGGAGCGCCCGAACGCTCTGCCACAGCGGTATCGCCTTGACGCCGTGGATGGCCGCCGTCTCCGCCGGCATGCGGGACACGACCGTGACGCGCCGGTCGGGACCGATCTCTCGCAGCAGGCCGGCGAGCATGGCTTCGTCACCGACATTCCGGTAGCCATATCCGCCGAGGATCAGGATCGGACCGTCGAGGTTCACCGGAACATGAGTCCGTAGGGCCCGTGGCCGGGCTCCGCATGGAAGCCAATCGCCGCCAGGCGGCGTTCCCGAGATGCAAAAGCCGGATCGTCCTGGTCCAGCAGAACAGCCGCGATGTGGTATTGCTTGACCAGGTCAGGCGGATAGAGCATGCGCAGGCTTGAGAAGGGCTCCCCCGCCGTCAGCACGGTGACCTGGACATGCAGCCGGCTCCCGCTCCCGTCGACGTGGAGTGTGTCCGGTTGAGTCAGCGCGATCGTCCCAGCTCCGTCTACCACGCTGATGCGAAGGCCCGGCTCCTCGAGCCCCCGGCGCGTGAAGTAGACGGTTGCCTGCTGTCCGACGATATGGACGCTGGTCATGCCGATACCGGGTGCTGACCGCAGGTCCAGCTGCAGGCCTTCGACAGGCAGCGCAGTCTGCGCATCGACGATCAGGTCGAAGGTCGAAGAATTTCGCGTCAGCGTTGCGTCCTGCGTCAAGGAGACCTGGCCACCGCGGCGGTCGCCGATCCAATTCGTCTGAATCGCGACCAGCTCAGCGGTCGCGTTCCGCGACACGGCGTGTGGGTGGAGGTTGACGAGTGTCGCCAGTGTGCTTCGGGTCGGATCGCTCGCCAGGATGCGGGTGTCATTCTCCGAAACCCGAAGCAGATCCACGAATTCGCCGCCGTGGTTTGCCGCGATCACCGCGTCGCGTGGCACCGCCACCCCGTCACCGGCGGCAAGGTCCTGATACTTGACGAAGAAGAACTCGTTGGTGATGGCCGATGTGCTCCGCAGGAGCGCCTCGGCGGCGATGCTTCGCTCCCACTCTCCGGGACGGAAAGCGTAGCGCACCGGCTGCGAAAATAGCGTGGTCCGCCCCGTCAGTCCCTCGATCCACTTGGCTTCTCGCACCGGGGCCAGGATCGCGTCGTATTGGCCCAGCTCGTCCGCGAATTGGGAGGCCACCGCCGCGAGCGCAGTTGCATTGTGTAGTTGGTAACCACGCGCGACGGTCTGATATCGCAGGACGGCGGAAGGCGCCGCCATCAAGGCGAGCGCCATCACTGCAGCGAACACCCAGTCGCTGCGTCGGATCCCCCAGCGGACTCCGTCGAGGAATCTGGCGACGAAGCTGACCGAGGCGTGCAGCCCTCCCGCGGCGCCGAGCACCAGCGGGGTCATCAGTGGAGTGCTGAGTCGGGGATAGTCCGTGCTTGCATTCGTGAAGATGGCGAAGAGGAGTGCTCCCCACACCGCTGCACTCCAACACAGCAGGAGGACGTATCGGCCGGCGACACGGCGCATGAGGTCGCCGATAGCACCCACGACGATCGTCGTAGCGCCCACGACAATGACCACGACCGTCGGCCAGTAGGAGAACAGAGCCTCGAACAGTCTGCCGGCGCCTCGATAGTTGAGGCTGGCTGGGTTCGTGACATAGCCCTCACTGGCGGGAAGCAGGACGACCAGCCAATACAGGACGAGAAATACAAGGATCAACCCGACCGGCACAAGCGCTGGGAGGAGGCGTGCCAAACCAACCCGCCTGGCTCGGACGAGACTCAGAGCCGCTGCGCTGAGAGCGATCGGAACGGCAAGAACACCCGTGCCGACGTGCGACAGGGCGGCGAGGACCAGGCTCACGCTCCCGAGCGACCACCAGACCCGCTGGACGCCGGGCCCCGCGCCGGCGCGGACGAACGCCGCCACGCTCAGTGTCATGAACAGGAGCGCGCCCGCCTGCAGCAAGCCCCCGAACGTGAACAGCTCGAGGAAACGGTCGGTGACGAGGAACGCCAGGACGACGGCGAGGATGCTGGCTGCCCGATTGTTGAAGATCGCGGCAGCCACCGCATAGACACTCGCTACGACACCGAGCAGCAAGAGGACGCCAAAAATATGCAGCGCCGCAAACGGGTCGGTGATGGCGAGCCGAAGAACGGCAAGCGAGAACGGGATCACCGGGGGGAGGACGTCGATTGACCGATAGTCGGGAAGCTGTTCCCCAAGGTAGTAGCGCGAGGCCATAAGCCATTGCCCGTAGTCTCCGCTGCCGATCGGCGTGCTTCCGAACACGACACCCAGGCCGATTCCGATGGCCAACAGCGGCGCAGCCCGACTGGCAGCCGATGCGATTGTCCGAAGGCTGGACATCCCGTCATTCCCTGGCGGCGGAAGCACTCTGCGCCTGGCGTCGGTCAAGAGGCTCATTTCGCAGACGTCTCCGCGGGACTCACCTGGGCGCGAGTGGCGCGCGCGCGCCGCCCGTCAGCAACGGCTTCGCTGTAGATGTCTTCTATGTCACGTGCAAGGCTGTCCCAGTCCGATTTGAGTGCGGACCGTTCCGCCTGCGCCTTCATGGATGCCTGGCGACCCGGATCGCGCAGCAGCGACCCCAGGCTGGACGCCAGAGATTCGGGTGTCGGGTCACAGACGAGGCCATCGACGTCATGCCGCACGAGATCGGGCGCCGCGGTATGGGCACCGCGCGCGACGACCGGAACGCATCCCGACGCCTGGGCTTCGATCACCGTGATGCCAAAACCTTCGCGGATCGACGGCAGGGCGAAGACCTTGGCCGCCTTCATCGACGCAAAGGTCTGACCGTCCTCCACGTGCCCGGTGAAGCGAACGTGTTCGCCAAGGGAGAGCGAAGCCGTCAGGCGCTCCAGGTGGTCTCGTTCCGGTCCGTCGCCGACGATGGTGCAACGGATTCCCGGAAACTCACCCAGAAGCCGATGCACCGCCTGCAGCAGGACGTCAACCTTCTTGTCGTCGATCAGCCGGCCGACGAAGACGATGTCGGACGGTTCGCCGGAAGGCGCAATGCGCTTGATCGCATCGAGAGAGACCCCGTTGCCCACGACGCGTGCGGTGACACCACCTGGACCCTCGGCGAGCCGGCGCGCGGTGAACGGTGAGACGGCCACCCGGATGTCCCCCAGTGGTCGGCAGCCGGCCTCGAGACGTTGCGCGATGCGTGCCACGACGGGGCGCTCTGGCAGGTATGCCGTCCAGTGGTCCCCCCAGAACTCATGCCAGGTCGCGATGAGCGGTGTCCGTGTCAGGCGCGCGGCGAGTGCACAGGAATAGAGCGGCAGGTACGGCGTCGCCGAGCAGTCGATGACGTCGTACTGCCGCTGCCGCAGCGCCGGGAGCAGGCGCATCGCGAACGCTGTGGCCTCGCCCACGGTGCGCTTCCCGTCGTCGCCGTAGAACGGCCGCGGCGCGCCGACGCCATGCACCGTGAACCCGTCGTGGGGCGCCCTCCTGGCGGCGCCCCAATGGCGCCACGTGATGTAGTGGACCTCGTGACGGTCGCTGAGCCGGGTGGCCAGCTCGTAGTTGCGCCGTTCGATTCCGCCCTTCAGGTACGGATAGAGGCCGTCGTATACGAACGCGATCTTCATCGGCGTCGACCCGCTGGCAGGTCAGCTAGAGGCGCACCCCACGAGAGGCGTGCGGGCTGACGCCGGAAGTGGACCGCGGACGGGTGTTGCCCGTCTATGGGAAGAAAGGCTCGGTGGGGTGGGCCAGGCTGCTCGCCAACCGTCGGATGCCCAGCGCGAAGATCATGGCCGCAATGCGCATTCCGTCGCGCACCGGATGAAGCTTCGAGGCTCCTGCGCGAGCCCGGTAGACGATCGGATGGTCCATCACCCGCAGCCCCAGGCGCGTGCTCTTCATGGCGATCTCCGCCTCAAGGCTGAACCCGTTCGATTCAAGGTTCATTCGCTCGAGCGCACGGCGGCGCAGTCCATAGAAACCGGTAAGCGGGTCCGTCCACCGCGATCCCGAGGCGATCCGAATCGCCGTGGTGAGGACCGCGTTCCCGAACCGATTGAACAGCGGAATGTTTGTGCGACCGAGGGTCCGAACGCCGACCACCATCTCGCACTCATCGAGGCGGTTGATGATGTCGAGCACCGCGTCGACGGGGTAGGTGTCGTCGGCGTCCATGATGATGACCTTCTCCCCGCGGGCTGCGCTCAGCCCGGTCCGAACGGCGACTCCCTTGCCGGCGTTCGCGGCGTGGCGCACCACGCGGCAGCCCATCGACTCCGCCAGGCTCGCGGTCGCATCGGTCGAACCGTCGTCGACGACGACCACCTCGAACCGATCACGCGAAAGCGCGAGCAGGGACGGGAGCAGCGCCCTGAGACCGGTCTCTTCGTTGTATGCGGGCAGCACGACCGTCGCGGCCAGGGCGCCCGCTGATGCGGCGTCAGGAGTATTGGGCAGGTTCACAGCGAGGGGAACGAGATCGTCGGTAGCAGCCCTGTCGTGGGGGTGCCCATCGGTCACGATCGTCGGGGGCAAGGTCATGACTGCGGTTGTCGAGAGGCCGACCTGGTAATCGGAAGTCATGGCTACCTCAGTTCGCGGGGCATGGGACTTTCAATCGGAGGTGCACGGCCCGCATGCGCGGGCCGGCGCATCTCACGACGGTTCAGCTCAACGGAGGCCCCGTCACGCGGGGCCGGGGGACCTCAGAGGACTACGGGCAATCCCCGTAGTCGTCCGGCATGACGTCGCCGTGCCGCAGGTGGGCTGGCATGGCGTTCACCGAGACCGTGATCTGGTGGAACGATCCGTTGCCAGTGAGGTGGCAGAGCGTCACCTTCTCGTTCTTCCCCCCAGCGATCGCGCCGGTTGCAAGGACAACGAGGAGGAGTGCGGGGAAGACCAGGGTGAGCAAAAGGCGTCTCATGGTCGTCGGCATGGGTGGCTCCTTGGGACGAGGGTGTAGTGACTCGACCCTACAGGGCTCGGAAGCCCCTGCGGGCATTACCTTCTTCCCGGGGCGGGGGGTCCTTTGTGGCGGAAGGAGGGCGGAGTGCCGAAGGACGAGGGCTGCCACATGCAAGGGGTGGTGCCGATGGGCTACCCGACCAGCCGTTGGGCGGTCGCTCCGCGCACGACGGTCCACGAGGTCGCGCCACCCAGGCTCGCTAGGCGACGAGCTATAGATGTGGCGCTCGATTCGCCGTGACGTAAAGCATGATTGACATAATGTCAGGCATGCCATACATTCACCGATGTCAAGAACGCTTTACATCGGAGAAGACGTGTCGTACGAAGAAAAGGGCGAGTGGGTCTACCTCGTCGTCAATGTGCTCACCTACGGGCTATACCTCAGCATCATCCTCGGTGGCGCGGGGAGCACGCCTCTGGCCGAAGTCGATTACGCCCCCACCATGCTGTGGACGATCGGCATCGGCATTGGGCTCACGATCGCGGGCAGCATCGTGTTCGAGGTCGCGAAGCCGAGCGACAGCGTCAAGGCCGACGCGCGCGATCGCGAGATCCATCGCTTCGGTGAGTACTTCGGTGGAACGGTGCTGGCGATCGGCATGGTCGTCCCGTTCATCTTCGCGTTGGCCGAGTTCGATCACTTCTGGATCGCGAACGGCATGTATCTGGCGTTCGCGGTGGCGGCCCTCACGGGAACGATCGTCAAGCTCGTCGCCTATCGCAGGGGCCTCTGAGCCATGGGCAAGCCGACGAGGGTCACCAACGAGATCCGGCGCCTCCGCTTCGCGAATGGCGAGATGACGCAGGCCGAGCTGGCCGAACGCATCGGCGTGACCCGCCAGACCATCATCGCCATCGAGCAGGGCCGGTATTCGCCCTCGCTCGAGATGGCGTTTCAGATCGCGCGCGCCTTTGCCGTGCCGCTCGACGCCGCGTTCCAGTACACGGATCCCGAAGGAGCCACCGAATGACGACGCAAGCCCCCATCAAGCCCGCAGCGAAGGCATCCCTTCCGCCACGCTGGTTCATCCGCAGCGCGTGGGTCATCCATCGCGCCATCTACTCCCTCACCCGCGGCCGGCTCGGCCTCAAAGCTCCCACGCCAAAGGCCTGGGGCATGATGCGGTTGACGACCGTCGGCCGCCGCAGCGGCCAAGAGCGGAAGGCCATCCTCGGCTATTACGAAGACGGGCCGAATCTCGTCACCATGGCCATGAACGGATGGGGCGAGCCCGAGCCGGCATGGTGGCTGAATCTCCAGGCGAACCCGGACACCACGGTTGAGCTGACTGACGGCCCGCGCGCCGTCCACGGCCGCGCCGCGACACCCGAGGAGCGACCCCGCCTCTGGGCCATGTGGGCAAGGTACGACGGTGAGGACAAGCTCGCCTCCTGGTCCGCCCGCCGGCCGCGTGAGACCGCGGTCGTCATCCTGGAACCGCGCAGGGAGAGCTAACCTCGATCACCTTCGGTCAGGCGGCAGCGGGTTTGCGGGCGAATTCAGCCGCGACATACGAGCGGAAGGGCTCGTCGAAGGACGCCTGGAACTCTGACCAGAAGCGGGTTAGCCCGGGCTTCGTCTCGACCAGTTCCTTGAAGTAGGCATCGGCGCCCACCCACAGCTCCTTCGGAATCGCCCGATCGCGGTGCTGGTAGTACAGGTACTCCCAAGCGTTGAAGCCGATGAACGCGTAGTTGCCGAACCTGGCCAGTCATCGGCGCTCACCGCATCGGGGTCTGACCTCGCGGGGGACCGATGGACACCAACGTCCTCTACTACGGCGACAACCTCGACATCCTGCGTCGCTACCTGCCCGATGCCGCGGTCGACCGGGTCTACCTCGACCCGCCCTTCAACTCCAATCGCGACGACAACGTCATCTTCCGC
>Ga0184639_10001216_pt1 | contig 11004 bp, 6 predicted proteins | sample PLM31_170_b2_FD_133155 | JGI IMG/M metagenome (GOLD analysis project Ga0184639, IMG submission 133155) | Groundwater sediment microbial communities from an aquifer in East River, Colorado, USA - PLM3-1_170_b2 | ecosystem: Environmental > Terrestrial > Soil > Riparian zone | place: USA: East... | reverse complement strand
GGATCCTTTGTAGAAGTTAGCTACCGGTAGACCAAAGCCGAGATCAGAGAAACCGCCACCCGTGACGGTGAAGCTCGCCGGTGGCGCCGCCAGCTCGATGGGGTTGGGAGTGATGGAACTAACATCGGAACCTTTGCCAAGAACCGAGACTGAAACGTCCCCGCCACCGGTAAAGCTAATATTTCCTAAGAAAGTTTCCGTCGTAGTGGGAGCAAACCGCACCGTCACGTTCTGGGATTGGTTTGCGCCGAGGCTGTAAGAGCCTCCAGACACGACCGCGAAGGGCGAGGTGGCGGTCGCTTTCCCTGTCAATATTCCGCTCCCTACGTTTCGCACGGAAAATACTTTGTCAACCGATGCACCGACGTTTACCGCGCCGAAATCCAGAGAGCCGGGCGTGACGCTGATCGTCGGCGTTGCAACCGACACGGTCAAGACGCTCGCGTCGGGAAACATGAGCGTGAAATTGCCAGTGGATGGTGGGCTCCACAGACCGGAGTAGACGCCATCGCCGGCGGCTTGATCCGGCCCAAGGCCGTCGTCCACGAGCGTGACGATCGTTCCGCCGGGAGAGACTATGACGTCGACATCACCGTTCGGATCGGCGCAAATGATGTTCAAGACGGAAAGAGGGATGGGGACGCCGACATCGCCGACAACCGTGTCTTCGATAGGCCTGAGCCGCGAGAATACCGGCGAGTTCGCGCAGGCGAGGGCGCCATTGGCGTTGAGACGTTTTTGGGTGACGGTGCTCGACATCGAAGCAATGCCGTCGCCGCCGGCGAGAATCAGATTTTTTATCGTCTTCCAGTCCCAGGCGGGATTTGCCGCTTTGAGCAAAGCCGCGACGCCCGTGACATGCGGGGTCGCCATGGAGGTGCCATTGAACTTCGCGTAGGTGTTGTTCCGAGTCGTGCTGAGGATTTCGTATCCGGGGGCGCCGATATGAACGGTTCGTCGGCCGTAATTCGAAAACGACGCGCGATCATCGGTCCTCGTGGTCGCCGCAACACAGATGATATTTGGCAGCTCATACGTGCACGGGTAAAAAGGCGTCTGATCGTTGTTGATCGGCAAACCGAAAAAATTTCCATTGCCGGCAGCGGCAATAAAAAGGATGCCCAACTGCTGGTGCGCCTCAATGGCGTCAAACAAAGCTTGGGAAAAATCGCCGCCGCCCCAGCTATTGTTGGTGGCAACGATGTTCACGCCTCTTTCCTTCATCGACTTGACGTACTCCAAGCAGGCGACGGCCCCGGCCGTGGTTCCGGAGCCGTTGGCGTCGAAGAATTTGCATGCCATCAGGCCCACGCTCCAGTTGATCCCGACGACGCCGGCGTTGTTGTTGCCGGCCGCGCCTATGGTGCCGGCGACATGGCTGCCATGATTGTTGTCGTCCAGCGGGTTGGAATCGTTATTGGCCACGTCGATGCCGAAACAGTCATCGACATGGCCGTTGCCGTCATCGTCGATGCCGTTGTTGTTGCAATCGAGGGTGTTGCGAAACATATTGGCGGAAAGGTCTTGGTGATTGTAATCGATGCCCGTGTCCAGCACGGCGACAACCACGTTCTTGTCGCCGGTGGTGATATCCCAGGCGGTGGGAGCATCGATATCCGCGTCAGGCGTCCCGCCGGATTGACCGACGTTACTGAGGCCCCAGAGTTCGCCAAAACGAGGGTCGTTGGGAGTATTCGTCGTCCTGACGATATAGTTGGGTTCGGCGTAGAGCACGTCGGGGTCTTGCCGGTAAATCGCGATGGCCTGTTCCACAGAAACGTTGGCGGGCAATCGATGGTGCTCCAAGCCGTCGATGATGCGGAATGCTCTCAGTTGAATTCCGAACACCCGCGAACGCGCCAGCGCTTTGTCGAACTCGGGAGTTCCCAGGCGAAACTTTACGATGACTTCGTTCGGCACAAAAGGTGGTCGTTGGTTGGGGACTTGCGCCGCGTGGCTAAAAACCGCGGTGACATGGAGAATCAAAGCAACCGACAACCAGACCGGTAAGTTCCTGGACATTCTATCCATAGATTCCTCCCTGGGTCGCCGACCGATGGTCTCGGAGATTTTCTCTAGAGACTCTGTTGCGGTTGCTATTCACGAGGTCCTCCGGTGACGATATGCATAGTAGACGGCAAGATTTCTTTACGGTCAAGAGGCGGTTTCAAAATCAACCTTCTTTGTCAACTTAACCGGTTTTCTGTCGCATGGTTTCCATCCCCGCGAGGGCTGGCCGAACGTGTCATTTCGTTTTTCGCCGACTGGGCTGCGGGGGATCAGGGCGAATCGAATCACGCGGGCGATCTCGAGGCCAACTTCGCGATCTTCTTTGCAAGCCATGCTGTATCCGCCGTGTTGATCTTTCCGGCGTGACGACCGCAGCGACGCAGTCCGTCCCATGGACTCGAATCAAGTTACGCCGCGCCCGCATGCTTGAACTTTGGAATGGCATCCTTTACCTTGATTCGTAATGGTCCGCCGGGTCGCTTTTACATGCCTTTTGTTCGCTTTCCTGATCGCTTCCACGAAACCCGCCGGCGCCACCAGCGTGCGCGAGTTCGTCCTCGACAACGGGCTTAAAATTCTCCTGTTGGAAGACCACAAAAGCCCGGCAGTGACTTTTCAAGTGTGGTACCGCGTGGGTTCGCGCAACGAGAGGGACGGCAACAGCGGGCTGGCGCACTTTCTCGAGCACATGATGTTCAAGGGGACGCCCACCACCAAACCGGAGGAGTATTCGCGGATCATCGCGAAAAACGGCGGGCGCTCCAACGCCTTTACGAGTTCCGACGTGACGGTTTACTTCGCCACCATGAGCCGCGACAAGATCGGCGTCGAGATCGAGCTGGAGGCCGATCGCATGGCCAACGCCCTCTTGGGTGACACCTATTTCGAGCCGGAAAAAAAAGTCATTCAGGAGGAGCGGCGTCTGAGGACCGACGACAATCCGGCTTCGGCGTTGAGCGAGGTGGCGGGCGCGGTGGCCTACACGGTTCATCCCTATCGCAGGCCGGTGATCGGCTGGATGGACGATATTCAAAACTTGAGCCGCCAGGACCTGGCGGATTTTTATAAGCTCTACTACGCGCCGAACAATGCCTACGTGGTCGTAACCGGCGATTTCTCCACCGAGGAGATTTTAGCCAAGATCAAGTCCGCGTTCGAGAAAATTCCGCGCGGCGCCGAGCCGCCCAAGGTGCGCGCCGAAGAGCCGCCGCAGCGCGGCGAGCGCCGGGTGATCCTCAAGAAAGAAGCGGAGCTGCCGTACGTCCTCATGTATTATCACGCTCCGAATCTAAAGAGTCCCGACAGCTACGCATTGGATCTCTTGTCGGTGGTCCTGGCCGGCGGACGCAGTTCCCGGCTCTATCACGAGCTGGTCTATAAAAAGCGCATCGCGCGCAATATCGACGCGGACTACAGCGGCGTGTCCATCGATCCGACGGGCTTCAGCGTCACGGCGCAGTTGATGCCGGGCAAAGAGCCGGCGGAGGTCGAGCGGGAAATCGACGGCCTGCTGGAAAAAATCAAGTCGGAGTTGATCAGCGAGCGCGAGCTGCAGAAGGCCAAGAACCAGATTGAGTCGTCGTACATCTACGCCCGGGATTCGATCTTCGGGCAGGCGATGAAGATCGGCTACTACGAAGCCGCCGCCGGCTGGCGCATGATGGACGCCTATCTGGACGGCATCCGGCGGGTGACCCGGGAAGTTATCCGGCGCGTGGCCAAACAGTATCTCGACCGCGACCGGAGAACCGTTGGGGTATTGATTCCCACCAAAGAAAAAAGCCAATGACCCTCTTGTGCAAAATCTCCCCTGACCCCTCTTTTTCAAAGAGGGGAAATAATTCTGGTTGGGCAAATTCCCCCTTTGTCAAAGGGGGATTAAGGGGGATTTTTTAGCGTGAGAAACGTAATATCCCACGAGGACCTCGATTTTGAAAATCCAATAATTGGAAAGTAATATAGCCAAGTCAATGCTCAGCAATGACATTTGTAGCTAATTTGAACCGTAGTGATCCCATGAGGAAAATTGTCGGCGCTCTTTTTGGACTTTATCTTAGCGTTATGCTCGCCGCGCCGCTGCAAGCGGGAGTCATGCCCAAGCGCTCCGTGTTGGGCAATGGCATGGTTCTTTTGACGTCGGAGCAACGAAGCTTGCCGATGGTTTCCATAGAGCTGTTGATCGATGCGGGGTCGCGCTACGATGCCGGCGGACAGGAGGGGCTGGCGAACCTCACGGCGCGGCTTCTTACCTACGGCACCAAGCGGCGCTCGGTGCTGCAAATCAGCGATACCCTGGATTTTATCGGCGCCAGTTTGTCGGCGGGGAGCGGCGAGGATACGGCGAGCGTCAGCATGACGGTGCTCAAAAAGGATCTCGCCACCGGCCTCGAGCTTTTGGCGGAGGTGTTGACTGCGTCGACTTTTCCGCAGCAAGAGATCGACCGCCAGAAGCAAGCGGTGATCGCGGCGATCAAGGCGCGCGAGGAACAGCCCGGCGACATCGCCGAGCGGCGTTTCGCCGCCGCGCTTTACCCGGGAAGCCCCTATGGCAGGCCGGTGGAAGGAACCGAAGCGAGCGTCAAGAGGCTGCAGCAGAAGGGCTTGCGGGAATTTTTCGAGCGCGCCTTCCGTCCCAACCGCACGATTCTATCGGTAGTCGGCGATATTTCCCATGAAGAGATGAGTCGAGCGTTCAATGAGGCGTTCCGTTCTTGGAACAAGGGGGAGCCGAGCGGCAGCCCTCTGGTTCCTTCGACGCACGGCCCGGCGCAGGTGATTCGCGTCAACAAGGAACTTACCCAGGCGAATATCATTCTCGGACATCAAGGCGTGGGCCGGGAACATCCGGATTACTATGCGATTCAGGTGATGAACTATATTTTGGGCGGGGGCGGTTTTTCTTCCCGGACGATGGATTCGATCCGCAACGAAAAGGGGCTGGCCTATTCGGTCTACAGTCACTTCAGCGCGGAAAGGAAGCGCGGCGAGTTTCAGCTCGTGATGCAAACCAAAAACGAAACGGCTCAAGAAGCGATCCAGATCGCCAGAGAAGAGATTCGCCGCATCCGCGAGGCGCCCGTGAGCGAACAGGAGCTCGGCGACGCCAAGGACTTCCTGACCGGCAGCTTTCCATTGCGTCTGGACACCAATCGCAAAGTGGCGGGCTTTTTGGCTCAGGTCGAATACTTTCAACTTGGCCTGGACTATCCGGACCGTTATGCCGATCTCATTCGCCGGATCACGCGCGACGATGTCGCGCGCGCCGCCAGGCAATATTTGCAACCGGAAAAGTTGATCACGGTCATCGTCGGAAATTTGCAGAAGATCGGCGATAAATGAGTGAGTGCCGCCGGCGTTGATGGCAATGACATGAAGAAGATTCTCGTCGTCGAAGATCACGCGGACATGCGCGACCTATTGGCCTGGCAGATCGAGCTCATGGGGTTTGTGCCGATCACGGCGAAACTAGCCCAGGAGGGAATCGACAAGGCCGTCGCCGAGCAGCCCGATCTGATCTTATTGGACGTCATGATGCCCGGAATGGATGGCCGGGAAGCCATCCGGGAGCTGCGCGCGCGGCCCGAGACCAAGGATATCCCGATCTTGGCGGCGACGGCGCTGTTTCGTACGACGGATCTGAAAAGTTGCCTCGATGCCGGCTGCAACGGCTACATCATCAAGCCGTTCACCTTTCAGGAGCTGCAAGTCAAATTGCGCGAGTTCATTTCCCCCGGTGACGGCGCATTGTAATCATAGTTCACTTTCGGCTCTTCCGAGTTTACGGTGAAAGTATCCACCACAGCGCCCCAGTGGGGCTACGGCGCAACCAAAGTAGGCACAGACAATTCACCACGAAGGTCCCAACGCGGCGACGCCGCAACCAAAAAGTAAAAACTGATTTCACCACGAAGGCACGAAGAACACGAAGTTAAGAAGTTTAGAAATATCAAACTCCGAAACCTTCGTGGCCTTCGTGTGCTTCGTGGTGAGATACTATCTTCGATTCGGGAAGTTAGGAATGATACGTCAGAAAATTTGCGCAAGCTGCGCAAACTTTCAGCTATAGTAATACGAAGAGCACGAAGTTTAAGAGTTTAAATATCCGAACCCTTCGTGTCCGGAGCCTGCCCTGAGTTCAGTCGAAGGGTGCGCTTCGTGGTGAGACCGAATTTTCTTGTTAATTCGCCAATAGCAAAACTGAAGTTACTATCTTCAAATCTCTCTTCCAGTCGAGACTGTTCCCGAATACAATACCCCCGGGAGTCGATCCATGTCGTCGCTCGACAAAGCCGTCGTCATCGTCAAGCGCCTGCGCGAGCATGGCTACGAGAGTTATCTCGCCGGCGGCTGCGTGCGCGACATGCTGCTTGACAAACCGCCGCAGGACTACGACATCACGACCAGCGCCAAGCCCGACGCCGTCGCCGAGATCTTTCCTCAGACGGTGCCCGTCGGCGCCCAGTTCGGCGTCATGCTCGTGGTCGTCGACGGCGAGCCGTTCGAAGTCGCGACCTTTCGCCATGACGGGCCCTATCTGGACGGACGGCACCCGAGCGAGGTGCGCTACGGGAGTCTCAAGGATGACATCCTGCGCCGTGACTTCACCATCAACGGGATGGTCTACGACCCGATCGAGGACCGCGTCATCGATCTGGTCGAAGGGAAAAAGGATCTCGAGCGCCGCTCGATTCGCGCCATCGGCAATGCCCCGGAGCGGTTCGCAGAGGACCGGCTGCGCATGGTGCGGGCGGTGCGCTTCGCGGCCGGTCTGGATTTCTCCGTCGAAGAAAAAACGCTCGCGGCCATCCGCGAGCTGGCGCCGACCATCGGCCGGATTTCCTGGGAGCGCATCGGCGACGAGATCACCCGCAACCTGACCGAGGGCGGCGCCCGCCGAGGATTTGAATTGTTGGACGCCACCGGATTGCTGGCGCAAATCATGCCCGAGATCGCCGCCATGAAGGGCGTCGAGCAGAGTCCCGACTATCATCCGGAGGGCGACGTGTTCACGCACACGATGCTGCTCTTGAGCCATTTGCACGCGCCGGCGGAGACGCTGGCCTACGGTTCCCTGCTCCACGACGTCGGCAAGCCTGTGTGCATCCGGCGCGAGGGCGAGCGCCTGACTTTTTACGGCCACACGGAAAAAGGCGCCGCCATGGCTGAAGAAATCATGAAACGCTTAAAGCGCAGCCGGGCTACCTGGGAACGCGTCGCCTATTTGGTCCGCAACCACCTGCGTCACACGCAGGCGCCGAACATGCGCCTGAGCACGCTCAAACGCTTTCTCGGCGAAGACGGTATCGACGAGCTTTTGGAGCTTACTCGAATCGACGCGCTGTCTGCCAACGGCGATCTTCAGTATTATCGTTTCTGCCGGCAGAAGCTCGAAGAATTCAAAGAGGAAGAAATTCACCCGACCCCGCTCCTGCGCGGCCGGGATTTGCTCGCGCTGGGATTTTCGCCCGGCCCGGCCTTCAGCGAAATTCTCAAGCAGGTCGAGGAGGCGCAGCTCGGCGGGGAACTCAGCAGCCGCGAACAGGCGCTGGCATGGGTCGCCCAACATTACGGCAACGAGGTTAAGCGATGAAACATCCAAAGGCTTACAAAGTGATCGGGCGGGCGGAGCCGCGGGTCGATGCCAATGAAAAAGTCACCGGCAAGGCGATCTACACCGTCGACGTCGAACTGCCGGGATTGGCGCACGGGAAAGTTCTCCGTAGTCCCTATGCGCACGCCAAGCTGATTCGAATCGACGCCGGCAGAGCGGAAAAGCTCCCCGGGGTCTTCGCCGTCATCACCCGCGAGGACCAGAAACGGCTCGGCATGTTCGGCGCGGCGTACAAAGACCAGACCATCGTCGCCGTCGATAAGGTCCGCTACGCCGGCGATCCGGTGGCGGCGGTGGCGGCGCTCGACGAGGCGACGGCGGAAGAGGCTCTATCGCTGATCGAAGTGGAATACGAAGAGCTGGCGGCGGTGACGTCCATCGACGAGGCGCTGGCGCCGGGCGCGCCGTTGGTGCACGACGCCGCGTTCAGCGGCGGCGAAATGATGGGGCAGCACTATGAGCCTTCCATAGAGTTCCGCGGCACCAACCTTTGCTATCGTTTCAGCTACAGCAAGGGCGACGTGGACGAGGGTTTCAAAAAGGCAGACCATGTTTTCGAGGACACCTTCACCTTTCCGCGGGTGCAGCATTTCTCGATGGAGCCCCACGCCACCGTCGCGCGCGTCGAAGGAGATCACCTCACGCTTTGGGCCGGCACCCAGGAACCGTTCACGCTGCGCGAACATCTCGCCGACATCTTTCATCTGCCGCTCAACAAGATCAGGATCATCGTTCCTTACGTGGGCGGGGGCTACGGCGGAAAGCTCGCGGTCAAGACCGAGCCGCTGGCGGCGGCGCTGTCCTGGAAGGCGCGCCGGCCCGTGCGCCTCGCGCACACCGTCGAGGAGAGCTTCAAAACCGTGACGCGTCACCCCGCCCGCGTCCGGATTAAGACCGGCGTAAGCAAGGACGGGAAATTGGTCGCGCGCCAGTGCACCATTCACGTGGAAACCGGCGCCTATGCCGACGCGGGGCCGCGGGTGACGCAAAAGGCCGGCTACCGTTGCTTCGGCCCGTACCGCTTTCCCCATATGAAGACCGACGCCTTCACGGTTTATACGAATACCGTCCCGGCGGGCGCCTACCGCGGCTTCGGCACCCTGCAAGTCACCTGGGCCTATGAATCGCAGATGGATATCATCGCCGAAAAAATAGGTCTCGATCCATTGGAGTTTCGCCTCAAGAATCTGCTGAGAAAGGGCGAGCCCTACACACCCGGCGACACGCCGGTGGATTGCGATCTCAAAGAAGGATTACTGCGTGCCGCCAAAGCCATCGGCTGGGGAAAAAGGAGTGTCAAGCCCAACCGCGGCAAAGGTCTGGCCTGCTGCATAAAGGACGGCGGCGGGACTTACAAAGTCGCGTCAGCGGTGGTGAAGATGAACGCCGACGGCAGCGTCACGCTGCTCACCGGCACCGTCGAGATCGGCCAGGGCGCGCGCACGGCCTTGAGCCAGATCGTCGCTGAAGAGCTCGGAGTGCCGTTGACCAGAGTCACTGTGGCCGAGCTCGATACCGACGTGACCCCCTACGACGTCAACACCAACGCCAGCAGCTCGACGGTGGTGATGGGGCTGGCGGTGCAGCGGGCGGCGCAGGATCTCAAGCGTCAATTGCTGCGCCATGCCGCCAAGGCGCTTGGAACAAAGCCGGAACGGGTGTCGCTAAGGGAGGGCATGGTTCGACGGGGCTCACCACGAGCGATTTGCGGCGCCAGAGGTCAGGCTCTTTCTTACGAAGAGCTCATGCATAGGATTTTCCTTTCCAAGGGCGGCGAGCTGGTCGGGCGCGGCATGTATCAAGACATCAAGAGCAAGAAAGCGGCGCTCGGTTCGCCGACCACGTTCTGGGAGATCAGCTGGGGCGGCGCGGAAGTCGAGGTCGACCGCGAGAGCGGCGAGATTGAGTTGATCAAGTACGTGTCGCTGGCGGACGTGGGGCAGGCGATCCATCCGGTGCTCTGCGAGGGGCAGGACGAAGGCGGCGTGATGAACGCCATCGGCCATAGCCTGCTCGAAGAGATGGTCTACAAGGATGGGCAGTTATTGAATCCGAATCTCGTCGATTACCGCGTGCCCGGCTTCGGCCACTTGCCGAAACATTTCGAGTCTATTCTCGTCGAGAATCACAACGGCCCCGGCCCCTTCGGCGCCAAAGGAACCGGCGAGGGCGGCTTGTTGCCCGTAGCGCCGGCCATCGGCAACGCGGTCTGCCGGGCTACGGGGCTGCGCTTCTATGATCTGCCGTTGACGCCGGAGCGGGTGTGGCGCGCGCTGCGGGCGAGATCGTGGAGCCCCACAGGCAAGCCCGTGGCGCCTTCCAATACGCCCCTGGGGCGTAATCCTGAGCAAGAACCCCCGGCCAAGGCCGGGGCTTGAGTCGAAGGGCCGAGTTGATTCCTGGTCGCTCTGCGAATTCCGCCGCCGCGCGAGTTACTGCCCGCCTTTGATCAGACCTACCAGCAGCCCCTCAGGGAACGGGATGCTCAGAGTCCGTTCAAATAATGCGTAGATAAACAGCCAGGTGAAGAAAGTTATCGCGATCGTCATCGGCCATTTTTCTTTGGCCGCCAACTTGAGATAGAGCAGCATCGCCACCGGTATCGAGTAGGCAAAGCCCAGTAGCCAAATGGAGATAAAGAAACCAATGGTCCAAATGAGAATCGCGACGGTCCGCCGCCTGGCCACTTCGGGTGGAACGGCGACTGCGACTTCCCATGCGGCGAGGGCGCCTTTGGGTTTTTCGCGCCCCAGGGTGTCCCTGCCAAGCTGAACGAGCGCCAAGAGCAGAGTCGGAATGCCGATGGCCCAGGGGAAAAGCCCGGCGCGATAGCCAAAGTTTCGGCTCTGGAAGAGCGCCACGGCAAGAAGGATGGCGACCACAACCGTGAAGAGCGCGGCTGAACTGAAGCGCACGCCGCCGTGTCGCGACCTCTCGACGGCGGCCTGAGCCTGAGTTTCGGACGCCAATTTCTCCCGCTCCTCCCGTTTCTTTTTGATGATCGGATAGACGATGCCGATCAGCGTGACGGCAAAAATGGTCAGCACGCCGGGACGCCCAAGCCAAGCCGCTCCGTAATTGTCGGTTGATAGGAAAAGCCTGTTCTCGGCCAGCGGGCCGAGAACGAGACCCAGCAGGACCGGCGGCCGCGGCCACTCCATCTTTTCCATGATCCAACCCAGGCCGCCGAAGAAAAGCACAACCAGCATGTCTTCGAAGGCGTTCTTTTCCGCAAAGGCGCCGAGATAGATCAACACTAGAATAATCGGAATGATGATGCCGCCGCGCACCTGAGTGACTCTGGCGAGCTGTTTTAGAAAAAGAAAGCAGACGGCCACGGTGATAATGTTGGAGATGATAATGACCCAAACGAAAGAAAACGT
>Ga0184639_10001215_pt1 | contig 11004 bp, 16 predicted proteins | sample PLM31_170_b2_FD_133155 | JGI IMG/M metagenome (GOLD analysis project Ga0184639, IMG submission 133155) | Groundwater sediment microbial communities from an aquifer in East River, Colorado, USA - PLM3-1_170_b2 | ecosystem: Environmental > Terrestrial > Soil > Riparian zone | place: USA: East... | reverse complement strand
GGACGCCGCGCTACCGGAATACGCGTCGGTGACCGCGGACCAGGTGGCGGCGGCATTCGGCGACCTGGTCGACGACGTCGATCGTCGGTCCATCACCGGCGAATTTGCAGTGTGGGTGGCATCGCTCATGCGCGAAGCGCTACGGGAGGGCTACTGGGGCTGGTTCGACGACGACCTCGCTTTTGTGCGGCCGTGGGGCTTCGACCTCGCCACGCTGCGCGTGCCCGTGCACATCTGGCAGGGGCGGCACGACCGGATGGTGCCCTTTGCCCACGGTGAGTGGCTGGCATCTCACATCCCCAGCGCCTGCCCCCACCTGTCCGATGACCACGGTCACCTGACCCTCATCGGCGATGCGCTGCCGGAGATCCTGGACGAGCTGATCGGCTAGCCGCTTCATCGGCGCCCACGTCGCAATCGCGCCCTCACTCGCCGAACGCACTTGACTCGGCTAACCGCCCGCCGCCGTCATGGCGCCTTGTGCGGCTGTGCGGCACAAGCCGTCTTGACAGCGGGACGATGCGCAGGCTGCTGCCGCCCGAGTCCGGCGTCCCCGGGCTCAACTACCTGGATAGCCGATGATGGCGGCGTGAACCCGATCCCCCTGCCCGGCCAGCCGTGGCTCTACTCCGAGCGACTCATCAATGCGCTCGAGGCAGCCGCGCTGATGCATGCCGCCCAGCGCCGCAAGGGGACCGACATCCCGTACCTGGCCCACCTGATGGGGACCTGCGCCATCGCCCTCGAGTACGGGGCCGACGAGGACGAGGCGATCGCGGCGCTCCTTCATGACGCCATCGAGGACGTCACACCGACCAAGGCGGCGCGCGCGGCGGTCGCCGGCTTCGGCGAGCGCGTGCTTCGCATCGTTGAAGCCTGCACCGATACCGACGAGCACCCAAAGCCACCCTGGCGCCCACGCAAGGAGGCCTACCTGCGCAAGCTGGCGGGAGCCGATGCATCGGTCCTGCTGGTGTCAGCTACCGACAAGCTGCACAACGCGCGATCGGTGGTGGCCGATCTGCGGACCGTGGGGGATGCGGTGTGGACACGGTTCGGCGGGAAGCGCAAGGGGTCGCTGTGGTACTACCGCGCGCTGGTCGACGCCTTCCGCGCGAACCCGGCGCACCGTCCGGAGCTCATCGACGAACTGGACCGGACCGTCACGGAGATGGAGCGGCTGGCTCGAGCTCGTCGTCGGTGATCGGGTCGGAGGCGGCCTTCTCGCGACGGGCAAGGAGCACGAATGGAAGGGCCAGGACCTGGATGCCGGCCGATACGAGATACGAGGCCGCGTAGCCACTGACGTCCGCGACACGACCCAGGGCGGGTTGGGCCACCACGCCGCCGGCCGAGCCCATCAGCGAGTCGAAGGACAACACCGTCGCCCGCTGCTCGGACGGGATCACGCCGTTCAGGAAGGCCGACCGCATCGGGCGGGTGACCGCGATGACGAACGACCAGACGGCCAGCAGCACCAGTGCCACGACAAAGCCGGGGCTCAGGCCGAGCAGCCCCAGCAGCACGACGCCCACCACGCTCGCGCCGATCAGCGCATCGGTCCGCCGACGGAAGATCCGTCGGACCAAGGGGACCATGAGCCCAGCCGCGATCGATACCCCGGCGAAGATCGCCGCGGCCAGGCCCGCGATGCTGTAGGCGGTCGGGTCGCCGAACAGCTCGAGCAGGTACGGCTGGGAGGCGTAGAAGATGTAGATACCGGTGCCGGCTGTGAATGGGATGGCCAGCATCAGCCAGCGGACGGGAGGGTTGCGGAAACCGCCGTCGATCGAACCACGCAGCACGTTGCGGACGGCCTTTGCCGAGCTGACGTCCCGATCCGGCTTGAACCCGATGTCGCGCATGAAGAGCAGGGCGACCACCATCGTCACCCCCAGCATCCCGGCCCGGATGATGTAGGGCACACCCAGGTTGGTCACCTGCGCGACGACTCCGCCTGCCACCGTCCCGACCAGCATCGCGCCCCCGCCCACTGCCTGCGCCCGGCCGAAGATGTGCTCCAGGTGGCCCTGGAAATCGGTGGCCTTCAGCGCGTCGACCAGCCAGGCCTCTGTCGCGCCGGAGAAGAAGGTGAAACCCAGCCCCAGCAGGATCGAGGCGATCGCCCAGCCCCACAGCGGCGCGTGCACCTCCCACATGACGAGATAGAGGAGCGTGGCGAAGAGCAGGGTCACCGTGCCGAGCACGAACGAGAACTGGCGGCCGCGGGTATCGGCCACGACGCCGGTGGGGATCTCGAAGATCACCATGCCCAGGGTGAAGAACGCGTTGGCGGCGAATGCCTCGGCGTTGTTCAGGCCCGCGTCGAGCAGGAAGATGGTGTTGATGCCCCAGATGAACGACGAGGCGAGCGTCGTCAGCAGGATGAGGACGAGGTAGGTCCGCTCGACCGCCCGGGAAGCGTCGTTGCGGTCGCCGATGGCCGTCATGCGGTGACTCTAACTGCGCGCGCGACCTCCATGGTGGCCGGCAATGGCTGTTGTCAGTGGTCAGTTGTGCTACACAGCCGCCGTGCTGCACAAGGGTCTCTGACGCGGCATCGCATGCCTCCGACGCTCCACGCTTGACTCCATTGGACCGACCGCCGGGCGGCCACTTCTTATGAGGCAGGGGCTACCTGCGACCACACATCGTCGAGCGCCAGCGACGCGACCCATTGCCGAATGTAGGGAAAGTCGAGCCTGTCCCCGCTCACTTCGAGGATGGCGGCCACGTCTCCCAGCTGGCGTTCCGACCCGCTGGCCTTGGCCCACTCCAGCTTGGCGATGACCAGGTCCTCGGCGCTTGCCACGAACGTGTGCGTGCCGAGCAGCTCGACGGGCTGACGGCGGGCGAGCTCCTGGATCGAGAAGGGTCGATCCTTGCGGATCATGAGATCCACCTTCCACCCGGTCGCTTTCTCGATCACGTTGAATTGGCCCCGCTGCGCCAGAGCCTCGCGAGCCGCATCGGCGTCCACGTAGAAGTCCTCGCCTTGCAGCGACTGAACGAGGGTGGCCAGGGCGGCACCCGTCGGGTCGATCACGATATCGAGATCGCGGGTCGCACGCGGCGTTCCGTGGAAGGAGCTCGCAACGGATCCGGTGACCATGTATGGGATACCGGCCGCCGCAAGTCGTGCACCGATGGCCGCCAGCAGCTCGCCCAGGCCCATTGAACGTTCGCTAGCGCGAGCCGTCGACCCGATCGGCGAGTTCAACGCCGAGCATGAGCCGACGAAGGGCCTTCTCGAGCTCGGCAGCGCTCGCGCCCGGGTGGCGATGCCGAAGGCCATCGGCCGCCAGCGCCCGGACCTCGTCGCTCATCTGGAGGGCAAGGGCGACTCGCTGGGAGGGCGTCAATCGGCGAATAGCCCCCATCTGTGCCTCCGCCGCAGCGGCTGACGTCTCGGGCTCCCGGATCACGCGATCACTCTACTCGGCCCAATGTCGCTCCCGGCGGTATGAGATGACGCTCATGCCGGCATCGTCGGCGCGCGCCGTGACAGCTATCGGTCGCGATGCAGCCGCCGCTCGGACGTCAGAGGTCGAAGCGGGCGACGAGCGGGCAGTGGTCGGAGAGCTTCCACACCTCGTCGCGCCACACACTCTTGCACACGGAGCGACGGATCCGGACCTGCGGCGTCAAGGCGCGCGGTGCGGCTGTGCGGCTGTGCGCCTGTGCGGCTGTGCGGCTGTGCGGTTGTGCTGCACAACGCCTTCTGACGGCGCGACCGAGGGCTGCCCGCCCTCTCCTAATGTGCTATGGTATGCACATACCTTTGCACACTTACAAGGAGATGGCCCGATGGCACTGGCCCGCACCAACCTCACCCTCCCGCAAGATCTGCTGGCCGAGATCGATGAGCTGGCCGGCCCACGCGGACGGAGCCGGTACGTGGCCGAGGCGGTCGCCCAGCGCGTCAAGCGCGACAAGCTCGGCAAGGCGATCCGGGACACGGCGGGGATCCTGGTGGGAACGCCGTATCAGATGACGCGCGATGAGGTGACGGCCTGGGTCGACGCCCTACGTTCCGAAGAGACCGACTGAGCATGCGGTACCTGCTCGATTCCACGCTGCTCATCGATCACGCCAATCGGGACGAGCCTGCCGCCAAGCTGCTCGAGCGCCTGCATTCCGAGCCGCATGAGCTGTTCACCTGCGACGTCGTCACCTGCGAGACGCTGTCACAAGGCGACGCCAACCACCTGCGACACCTCCGCGCGCTGCTCGACGCTCTCGAGTACGTCGCCACGTCTCCGGAGGCCGCGCGGTGGGCCGCCGACTCGCGCCTCAAGAGACATCGGGCTGGCGGAAAACTCGGCCTGGGGGACTCGCTGATCGCCGGCGTGGCCGCCGAGTTGGGCGCCACCGTGGTCACGCGCAACCGCCCTGACTTCGAGCGGCAGCGGATCGAGGTCCTGACCTACTGATCTGGAGGGCTCACTGACGGATAAGGCGCCCGTAACCAGCCGATAAGTCCACTTGGCTAGCCTTGACCTGGCTATGCCACTAGACTATGCTCGATGAAGCGCCGGGCGCTCATCCATCCGATCCGTATCAACGAATGGACGGCAGAGGCCATCATGCGTGACCTGGAACCGATACTCGGCAAGGACTGGTGGCGTCAATGAAGCGCTACACCGTGCATGCGCGCCGGGTCGGCAACTGGTGGGCGCTGGACGTCGACAGCACCCCGGGCGTCCACACCCAGGTCCGCCGCATCGACCTGGCTGAAGAGATGGCTCGCGACGCGATCGCAGGTGTACTGGAGGTCGCCCGGGACTCGTTCGAGATCGTCGTCGAACCCGAGGTTCCTGCCGCAGTACGCACCCTCGTGGACAAGGCAACGACGGCTCGCTGGCAAGCTGCCGAGGCCCAGGATGCGGCTGCCCGGCTCACCCGCGATGCCGCCCGGGGCCTGGTTCAAGAGGGCCTCACGGTTCGCGATGCCGGTGTCCTCCTGGGGGTCTCTCACCAGCGCATCGCACAACTGGTCCGGCAACGCCGCTGATACCTTCTGGGTGGGCGTGAGCCTCCTGCCCGATCGGGGGTGGAAGGACGGCCGCTAGCGGCGGGCGAGATATCGCTGGGCTGAGCGCTCCACCGCGTCGTGCCCATCGGAGGCCGTGACCCGACCCTCCCATAGGCTGTAGATCCGCTCGTATGGGAAGGGGCGCACCGCATCGACCAGGTGCCGCACCTCGGCGTCCGATAGCGGGATCAGGTTCGGGTAGCTGTACATGAAGCTCACCCAGCGCCGATCGTTGACGACGGTGATGGAGTCGCCGGTCAGCAGCGCGCCGCGGCCATCGGCCCCCGCGGCCCAATGCAGCACCACGGAGCCGGCGAAGTGGCCGCCGGTGTTGATGAGCGTCACGCCGGGCAGGATCTCGCGCGTCGCCCCCTCCCATAGCACCAGGCCGGGGCCGGGGTACTGCACCCACTCGGCATCGGCGGCGTGGATATAGACCGGGCAGTCGCCGAAGGCGGCGCTCCAGGTGGTCATAGCGTCATAGAAATGGGGGTGGGAGATGGCGATGGCCGCCAACCCGCCCAGCTCCCGCACGCGCGTGACGGTGGCCTCGTCCAGGAACGTGATGCAATCCCACAGGACGTTTCGCGCCGGGGTCTGGACCAGCAACGCACGCTGGCCGATGGCGATCGACGGCTCCGTCCCGATGCTCACCAGCCCGGGCTCCTCATCGGTGAAGAGGTTGGTGTGGCCGGCGGCCACCAGCTCGTCCATGGTGGTCCAGTGCTGCCCCTCCCAGCCCAGGTACTGGCGCTCGTCCAGGCAGATGGGACATGCCGCCGGGGGAGCCTCCGCCGGCGGGTACTGGACCCCGCAGGTGACGCAGATCCATGCCGAGGGCTGCACGGCCCTAGGGTAGTCGAACCGGTTCCAGCCACCAGCTCTGGCCGCGCAGCGCGTCATCGGCGAGATTGGCTGTTAGAAAAGCATCCAGCGCGATGACCAATCGACCGATGGCGCGACTCGTCCGCGGGAACTGGCGCGGCGAGGTGACTACCAAGCCGTAGTGGTCAGTCCCTCGCACCCTGGCGGCCCCAAGCAGCGGCAGGAAGTCGGCGGCGTCCTCGGTCAGGATCGCCCGCCTCTCCACGGCCATCAGCGCGAAGAGGTCCGCGTCCCCCAGCCCATGGAGCTCGGGCCGTTCGCGAGCCGCCACCACATCGTGTCCGCGCCGCCGGAGCTCTCCAGCGATCCGCGGCGAGTAGTGCTCGTCCAGCAGCAGCCTCACCCCAGGACGGCCCGCTCCCGGCGCGCAGCCTCCTCAAAGGTGCGTGCCACCTCCTCGTTCAGCGTGATCCGATCGTCGATCTCATCCGGGAAGGCGGCGTAATACCGCACCGCCGGTCGCAGCGTTGCAGCCGGCCGTTCCAGGTAACGCGCCGTCGCGTCCAGCGAGTTGCGGTTCTGCCGCAGCGACTCGATCACCTCCCAAACGTCCAGGCCGGATCCGGCCAGAACCGCACGTCGCCCGGCCGGGCCATCCGCAAAGGCGATGCCGGGATGCTCGTCCATGCGCAGCCCCTCGTTGACGTAGCGCTCTGCCAACGCGGTTCGGGTCTCCCGGATCTGTTTGGCGCGCGCGTCCAGGCGCTCCAGGGTGCCCTCCGGGAACCGAAATGAACGATGCTGGCGCTGGCCGGACGAGGTCTTGTGAGTCATGTGGGCCACTGTAGCACAGCGTGGGACGCCTACCTGACCGGTCAGGTCGGGTCGCCATCGCCGGGAGGCCGAGTCGCGACCTACCGCCCGACACTTGGCGCAGTATCCTGCGGCAGGCAGGCATCGACACGAAAGAGGACCGATGAAGTACGCCGTAGTCGTTGAGCGTTCGCCCACTGGCTTCGCTGCCTACGTGCCGGACCTCCCCGGCTGCGTGGCCGCTGGGGGTACGCGCGCCGAGGTGGAGCGTCTGATCCGAGAGGCGATTCAACTCCACCTCGAAGGCATGCGCGAGGACGGCGAACCAATCCCAGAACCAACGACGGGTGTCGATTTGGTCGAGGTCTAGCCGATGGACGAGCAGGCCGTTCGTGAGCACGCCCAGGCGCACTGCGATGCGCTGCTGGCCGGCGACATCGGCAAGGCTGCCGAGGAGATGAGCAAGGAGCTGCGCTCGAACCTGGGACCGATTGTGGCCATGCTGCCGATGCCGATGACCGAGGCCAGCATCGAGTCGATCGCGTCGACCCCGACCGGCTACCTGGTCGTCCTGCACCTGGTGGGCGAGGGGGACACCCTCCGCCTCGAGACGCGGTGGAAGGACCGCGACGGCCGGCCGACCATCGTCGAGGCGAGCCGCGTGCATGAGGAACCGGTCGAGCCGGCGGCGGAAAGCGAACCGGAAGGGGAGGATCGCTGAGGCAGAGAGAGTGCCCGGCGGCGTTAGAGACGGAGGCTGCAGTTCTGGCTCCGACCGAGTCAGGGCCTGGTAAGCCGGACTGCCTACCTTTCCCCGATGCGGTTCCGTTTCGCTCTATCCTGTCTATCTCCATGGACTTGTAATGTCCAACGCGGTAGACTACTCTCATGAAGACGGCCCAGTTGATCCGGGACATCAGGACGGCGGCCAAGCTGCGCGGCATCACCTTCGAGGTGGTCCGCTCGAGCGGAAAGCAGGACATCTGGCGCCTGGGGGATACGGTCCTGTTCCCGATCCCGCGTCACAGCGAGATCGGGCCAAAGATGGAATTCGAGATTCGGAAGCAGTGCGAGCCCGAGTTGGGACCACGCTGGTGGAGGTGAGAATGAGCGGCCACAGCAAGTGGAGCGAGATCAAGCGGCAGAAGGCCGAGCGCCGCCGTTTCCGGGTCACCGCCGAGCGCGACGGAAAGTTCTGGTTCCTGCGCGTGCCCGAGCTGCCTGGCGTATTCACCCAGGTGCGCCGACTCGAGCAGGCGCCCGAGATGATCCGTGACGTGATCGCCCTGATGCTCGACGTCCCTGCTGACACCTTCGACGTCGATGTCGAGCCGGCCCTCGATCCCGTGCTTGCGGAGATGATCGCCAGCACGCAGCGCATCCGCACCGCGGCCGCCCATTTCGTCAACGGCTCCAACACGCGCCTGGCCAGCACGGTGCATGCCCTCGTCGGCCGACAGCAACTGACCGTCCGCGATGCGGCGGCCCTGCTCGACCTGTCGTTCCAGCGGGTCGCCCAGCTGGCGGCTGCGCCGGCGCCCGCCTCGGACGAGGCCGAGCTGACGCGCCTGGAAGCCGCCTCGGAGCGGATCCTGCGCGGGATCGAGGCCAAGCCTGCGACGCTGCCGGTGGCGGCTCGCTAGCCAGGATGGGAGGCGACCGAACGGACGAGAACGAGCGCGAGGGAATCAAGTCCGATGCCGCCAAGCTGGCGCTGCCGGTCCTGGTCGAACGGCTTGGGGGAACAGTCACGATCACCGAGACCGAGCTCGACGAGCTGGGGCGGCGCTACGGCGGGCTGCGCAACCTGGCGGTTCGCATTGAATACCGCGACAGCGAGCTGCGCCTGACGTTGATCACCGCGCCAAGCGGCCGCCCGTTTCCTAGACGCGTACACTCACCGCAGCCGCTCCCTCAGCTCCACCTATCAAGAGTCGCCCGAGAGCCCTGGCTCGATGACGGCCCGGCAACCGATCCGACCCTCATCGGACGCGGTGCCCCAGCCAGGACCGATGGGAGCAGAGGCAATGACTCCCTGTGGCCCCACCTGGCATCGGCTCGCCATGTCCGACGGCGACCTCATCTGGTTCCGCCTGGGCGTGCGCATGAACGACGAGTTCGGCACCTACATCTACCGCTTCGGGCCTGAGCCCGATGACGCCCAGTGCCGCACCATCTGATGCTGGGGCGACAAGGGGTATCCGTCGATCTGGATCAATGCGAGGGAATCGCGACTGAGGACGACGGGTTATCTGGCCTCATCAGAGACCCGGCCACTGCGCCCCGGCGGTACCATGCCCGCGCAAGCAGGAGCTGGGGCCGAGCGTGCGCTACTGGGTAGCAGTTACAGATACCGATTGGTATCGGTTCCTCTCTGTCCGCGAGGATCTTGACGAAGTCAATTTCTGGCAGCCGAGCGCGCGCCGTGCAGCCGTTCACCTCCCGCTTGGCGCTCCCTTTCTATTCAAGCTCCATGCTTCCGACGGTGGTTGGATCGTCGGGGGTGGCTTCGTCGCTCGATACGACCGCGTCCCCGTGGATCTCGCCTGGGAGGCCTTTGAGGAGAAGAACGGCGCGTTCACCCGCGACGAGATGATTCGGCGCATCCAGCGCTACCGCCGGATGGTCATCAGCCCTGCCCACGATGAGATCGGCTGCTGGATCCTTCGCAGCCCCTTCTTCCTTTCCGAGGACCGGTGGGTGAAGCCCCCCGAGGATTGGGCTCCTAACATCGTGCAGGGCAAGGGTTACGACGACTCTGCGGGGGTCGGCGCACGCGTTTGGGGCGATGTCAATGCCCGCTACCAGGCAAGCCTGCCGCACCTGGTAACCGAACGCCGGTACGGCACGCCCACACTGGTCACGCCGCGTCTTGGCCAAGGCGAGTTCCGCCTGGCCGTAACCGCTGCGTACAGCCGGCGATGCGCCATGACAGCTGAACGGGTGCTGCCGGCTCTCGAAGCCGCCCACATCCGGCCGTACAGCGAGGCAGGAGAACACCGGCTCGATAACGGCCTGCTGCTTCGACGGGATGTCCATGCGCTCTTCGACCGTGGCTACATCACGGTCCGCTCGGATTTCTCGATCGAGGTGAGCCCCAAGGTCCATGATGAGTGGGAAAACGGCCGCGCTTACTACTCCCTATCTGGGCGTCGGCTGGACCTGCCAGCGGACACCGCCGCTTGGCCGAATCCGGCCTTTCTTGAATGGCACGCCGAAACGCGGTATCTCAGATGAACAACGAACTGGATACGCGAGTCCGGCTCGCCGCATTTCAATGGCTAGCGGCGCAAACAGTGATTCACGGAGCGGCCCTGCCACGATCGATGCTGGAGCGAGGCTTCGACATCGACGGCGATCGCGTGCCTCTGGTAGGCCCGCAGGGCATTTTCAAGCCGCGCTTACTCCCTGACGCACCCTTGTCGGTTACGACCGTTGCCGGCGGGCCATATCGAGACACCTTCGCTGGCGACTTCATCAGGTATGCATACCGCGGAACCGATCCCGATCATCGCGATAATCTGGGACTGCGCGGAGCGATGGCTAGGAATCTGCCCCTTGTGTACTTCTTCGGTGAACGCCGCGGTTGGTACACACCCGTTTGGCCAGTGTTTGTGGTCGGCGATAGCCCGACAGACCTCTTCTTTGAGATCGCCGTGGATGATTCCAAGTTCGCTGTACCCGACGCTGATACGGGTGTAGCGGAGAATCGATCGGAAATCCGCCGCGAATACGTTACCGCGGTGGTTCGGCAGCGACTCCACCAGCGCGAGTTCAGAGCACGGGTCCTGCAGGCTTACCGCGATCAGTGCGCTCTCTGCCGATTGCGCCACGGCGAATTGCTTGATGCAGCACACATCACGCCGGATATCGCGCCGGAAGGTGAGCCCGTGGTGTCCAATGGCTTGTCACTGTGCAAGTTCCACCACGCGGCATTCGACGGGCACTTTCTGACCGTGCGGCCCGACTACGTTATTGAGGTGCGAAGAGCCATCCTTGACGAGGAGGATGGACCGATGCTGGTTCACGGACTCCAGGCGATGCATCGCCAGGCGATCGTGCTCCCCACAGCTGCTCACCTCCGTCCGGATCCCGTTCGGCTGGAGCAACGTTACGAATTGTTCCGTCTGGCCGGCTGACCATCCCGCGCGCGGTCAGTGCGCGCTCAGCAGCGCGGCGATCCCGCGGGCGTTGGTGGTGCCGTAGTTGGCGTAGCAGTTTTCGACCACCGGGATGCCCTTGGCCTGCCACGTCTCGGTGCGCCGGCCGTGGAAGCGGACCACCGCCAGCGAGGGTGAGGTGACGGCCACGATCGGCGGCAGGGCGGTCTT
>Ga0184639_10001213_pt1 | contig 11011 bp, 8 predicted proteins | sample PLM31_170_b2_FD_133155 | JGI IMG/M metagenome (GOLD analysis project Ga0184639, IMG submission 133155) | Groundwater sediment microbial communities from an aquifer in East River, Colorado, USA - PLM3-1_170_b2 | ecosystem: Environmental > Terrestrial > Soil > Riparian zone | place: USA: East... | reverse complement strand
GCGGTGTGGTTTTGCGGGATCAAGTAGAGACGACCCGGCGGGTCGTCTCTACAGAGGTGCAGGCGTCAGTCGTGATCAGTGCGACGGGCGCGTGGGCCGACGACCTCCGCGCCCATCTCGGCGAGCGCCGCCGTCTCCGCCGACTGCGCGGCAGTCATCTGCTGTTCCCCGCGCATCGTCTTCCCCTGCGCCGCGCGGTCAGTTTCCTCCATCCCGCCGACCGGCGACCGGTGTTCGCGGTTCCGTGGGAGGGCGTGACGCTCTTCGGCACGACGGACGTAGATCACACTGCGGCACTGGAAACTGACACCGCCATCAGCGCCTCGGAAGTCGAATATCTGCTGGCTGGACTGAGGCATGCCTTCCCCGCGCTCGAACTCGGCCCGGAGGATGTGCTGGCAACTTTGTCCGGCGTGCGTCCGGTGCTGGACACCGGGCAGGCCAATCCCTCGAAAGAATCCCGTGAGCACGTGTTGTGGAACGAGAACGGCCTGCTCACCGTCACGGGCGGCAAGCTGACGACTTTTCGATTGATGGCGCACGACGCGCTGGAGGCCGTGCGCGCCCGCCTCCCCGGCCATCCCCATTTCGATGCGCGCCAACGCATGTTGGCCGAGCCGCCCGCCTCCGGCCTGTCGGTCTATCTCGACCCCGCCACCCGCCTGCGGTTGCTGGGGCGATACGGCACGGATATGCCGGACGTGATCGCCGCGGTGGCCCCCGGCGATCTGGAGTCGATCGGCGGTTCCGTGGCGCTGTGGGCGGAGCTGCGGTGGGCGGCGCGCGCCGAGGGCGTGGTGCATCTCGACGATTTGTTATTGCGCCGCGTGCGATTGGGACTGTTGCTCCCGCAGGGCGGGCTGGCGCACATGGATCGCATCCGCGCCGTCGCGCAGCCCGAACTCGGCTGGAGTGACGAGCAGTGGGAGCGCGAGGCTGCCGCCTACGCCGACCTGTGGAGGCGATGCTACTCGCTGCCTGAGTAAGTGCTACCACGGCTGACCGTGATGATTTTAGAAGCCCGTTTTTCCCGAAAGGAAGAAAACGGGTTTCTTTGTCCTCTTTCACTCCGTGCTGAGAACGTGCAAAACGTCAACGAGAAACAGGCCGTTTGTCTCTTGATTGCGTTGCGCTCTCGGCGCACAGTAGAAGGCACGCAATCACTCTCTGGAGGCAATATGAGCATAGAAGAATTGTTCAAGACTATGGCCCGGTCCATCATTGACGGCGAACCGGAGGAGGCCGCGCAGTTGGCGCGCGAGGCGCTGGCGCAGGGCATCGAGCCGCTGGACGCGATCAATCGCGGCTTCGTCCCCGGCGTGGACGAGGTGGGGCGGGGTTTCGGCTGCGGCGACCTGTTCCTGCCCGACCTCGTGCGGGCGGGCGCGGCGATGAAGGCGGCCACCAGGGTGCTGGAACCGGAAATGCTCCGGCGCGGCTCGGTGCGCGAGTCGGCGGGCACGGTCGTCCTCGGGACGATCAAGGGCGACATCCACGAGATCGGAAAGAACCTGGTGGGGACGATGTTCACCGCCAGCGGCTTTCAGGTGCACGACCTGGGGGTGGACGTGCCGGTTGAGACCTTTGCCGCCAAAGCCAAAGAAGTGAGTGCGGATATCGTCGGCGTCTCGGCGCTCCTCACGACCACGATGACGGGCCAGCGCAAGGTAGTCGAGGCACTCGACAAAGCGGGGCTGCGCCCGAAGGTGAAGGTACTGGTCGGCGGCGCGCCCGTCACGCGCGGGTGGGCGAGCGAAATCGGCGCGGACGGCTACGCCGAGGACGCTGTGGGCGCGGTGAAGGTCGCCAAAGGCCTCCTGAGTGTGAAGCGATTCGTGGCAAAGAAAGGCGGTGCAAAGCTATGACGATTGCCGCGATTGAAAACCCCAAAATCAGCCTGAACATCCTCACCGAAGATGAAGTCCGCCGGATTCATACGGCCACGCTCGACGTGATCGAATCCGTCGGCGTGAAATTCCCGTCGCCGAAGGCGTTGGACATCCTGCAAGCCCACGGCGCAAAGGTGGATCGCGCGACGAGCATTGCGAAAATCCCCGGCCACGTCGTAGAAGCTGCGCTTGCGGCGGCTCCGCCCACGTACACCCTCGCCGCCCGCGACCCTGCGCTCGACCTCCCGCTCGACGGTCGGCACTCGTACCTCGGCACCGACGGCTGCGGCGTGGAGGTGCTCGACGCCTTCACCGGACAACTGCATCGCTCGACACTGCAAGACGTTTCGGACGCAGCCCGCGTCGCCGATGGCCTCGACGCGATTGCGTTCCACTGGACGCCCGTCTCGGCGCAGGATTGCCCGCCGGAGAGCCGCAGCCTGCACGAGCTGCTCGCCATCTGGAACGCGAGCAAGAAGCACGTGCAGACCGAAACGATTGTGACCGAGCGCGAAGCGCGTGCGGCGGTCGAGATGGCGGCGACAATGGTGGGTGGCCGTGACCCACTGCGCAAACGGCCCGTCCTCTCGATCATGCAATGCACCCTCTCGCCGCTCGCGCAGGACGGCGGGAGCCTCGAGGCCGGGCTGGTCGCCGCCGAGGCCGGTTTGCCAATCGGCTACATGACGATGGCGTCGTGCGCGTCCACCGGCCCGGCCACGCTCGCGGGGGATCTCGTCGTCGGCAACGCCGAGGTCATCAGCGCGCTTGCGCTCATGCAAATGGCGCATCCGGGCTGTCCGGTGTATTACGCCGCCGCGCAGACCGTGATGGATTTGCGCACGGGCGCGTACACGGGCGGCGGGCCGGAGGACTTCCTCTTCGGCGCGGCGACGAACGTGCTCGCCGATTTCTATCGCGTGCCGCTCTCGATGGGCGCGTTCGCGACGGGCGCGAAGGAACCCGGCTGGCAGAGCGCGGTGGACAACTCGTTCTCGTCGTTCATGGCGGTCTCGACCGGGGCCGACATGCTCCTCGGCGCGGGGCTGCTGCACGGCTCGCGCATCCTCTCGTACGAGATGCTCGTGATGGACGCCGAAATCTGGAGCATCGTGCGGGTGATGAGTCGCGGGATCGTGGTGAACGACGAGACGCTGGCGCTCGACGCGATTCGCGACGTGGGGCCGGGTGGCAACTTCCTCGCGCACAAACACACCAAGCGGCACATGCGCGAGCTGTGGCTGCCAACGCTCATGGATCGCCGCCCGTACAGCATCTGGGAAGAGAAGCGCGACGGCGCGTTCGAGTGGGCGCGGGAAAAGGCCCAGTCCATTCTGCGCGATCATCGCCCTGCGCCGCTGGACGACAAACTCGCCAGCGAGCTGCGGAGAATCATCGCCAGTGTAGAGACAGCCGGTGTCCTAGAGACACTCGGCATTTGATGAGGTAAGCCAATGGACAAACCCGGTTTCTCAAAGAAACCGGGTTTGTGGCGCACAGGAGAGATGGCGATGAAGGCTGGCGCGTCTACGGGCATTCTCAAACTGCTGGTGCGGGTGGTCATGGCGGTGGCGGTGCTGGGCGCGATCTTGTTCCTCTCTTCAGGCCGCGCCGACTGGCCGATGGCCTGGGTCTTTCTCGGCGTGTACCTGGCCTGTGTCGTCATCATGGTGCTCATGACCGCGCCGAGCAATCCAGAGTTGGTGGCCGAGCGGGCCGAGTTCAGGCCGCGGCCAGGAGTCAGGAACTGGGACACAATCCTCTCCACTCTTTTCCGATTGTCGTTCCTGGTCACGGTTCTCGTCCCCGGGCTGGACAGGCGCTTTGGGTGGACAAAGCCGATACCACTCGCAGTTCAGATACTCGCGCTGGTCATCGGAGTGTTGGGCTATGGCCTGGTCGCGTGGACGATGGCGACCAACCGCTTTGCCACGGTCTACGTGCGCATCCAGACAGAACGAGGCCACACGGCTGTGACGGTGGGGCCGTATCGGTTTGTTCGCCATCCCTTCTACGTTGGAGTCATCACCCTCATGCTTGCGTTGCCGGTCGCGCTCGGATCGCTGTGGGGACTCGTCCCGGCGGGACTCGGGGGAGTGATGATGATTGTGAAAACGGCGCTGGAAGATCGAATGTTGCAGGCCGAACTGGAAGGCTACCGGGAATACGCTCAGCGGGTACGCTACCGCCTGCTGCCCGGTATCTGGTAACGATTGATCTCGGGAATCGAAAAAGCAAATGCCTCACCTTGAATTGCTCACCCCATCTCTCCTCGACCGCATCCTCTCTGAAGCCTTCACCCTCCTCGAAACGCCCGGCGTGAAAGTGCAGAGCGCGGAAGCGCTGACGCTGCTCGCCGAAGCCGGGGCGCGCGTGGACGCTGACGCGAGGGCGCAAGTCGCGCACATTTCCGAGAGCCTCGCCCGCCGCGCATTGGAAACTGTGCCGCGCGAGTTCTGGCTGTACGACCGCGACGGCAACATGCGCGTCTGCTACGGCGGCGACGCGGTGCACTTCGACCCCGGCTCGGCGGCGGTGCACATTCTCGACCCTGAGACGGGCGAGCACCGCAATGCGGTCACCGCCGACCTCGTGCGCCTCGTGAAAGTGGCCGAAGTCCTCCCGCAGTACGACGCACAGAGCACGGCCCTCGTCTGCTCGGACGTGGCCCACGAAATCACCGACCTCTACCGGCTTTATCTCGTCCTCTTGTATTCCGGCAAGCCCATCGTGACCGGCGCGTTCGCGATTGAGACGCTGGAGGTGATGCGCGAGATGTTGGCCATCGCTGGTGGGGATGGCGTGAGCGGGAAACCGCGCGCGATTTTCGACGTGTGCCCCTCGCCGCCCCTCAACTGGAGCGCGTTTGCGGCGGAGAACCTCGTCACCCTCGCGCGCGCGGGCCTCCCCGCCGAGATCGTCTCGATGCCGCTCGCGGGCGCGACGGCCCCGGCCACGTTGGCGGGCGCGGTCATCCAGCACGCCGCCGAGTGCCTGAGCGGAATCACCATTCACCAATTGGCTCGCCCCGGCGCGCCCATCGTGTGGGGCGGCGCACCCGCTATCTTTGATATGCGGCACGGCACGACGCCGTATGGCGCGATGGAAACGGCGATGATTGACGCGGCGTATGCGCAGGTGGGCAAGAGCCTCGGCCTGCCCACACACACTTATCTGTGCGCCAGCGACTCGAAGACGCTCGACGCGCAGGCCGGGATGGAATCCGGGATGACGGCGCTCGTGGGCGCGCTGGCGGGCGTCAACATGATCTCCGGCGCGGGGATGCTGGACTTTCTCGCCTGCCAGAGTGTGGAAAAGCTCGTCGTGGACGCCGAGGCGATTGCGATGGTTCGGCGCTTGCTGGCCGGGATCGAGCAGCGGGGCGAGACGCTGGCGACAGGCCTCTTCGCCGAACTCGGCCTGAGCGGCGAGTTTCTCGGAGCGAGGCACACGCGGCAGTGGTTCCAGGCCGAGCAGCATCTGCCCTCGGCGGTGATTGACCGCGCCTCGGTGCGCGCATGGGCCGAAGCCGGGAAGCCCGACACGGCGGCGCGCGCCAGAGCACGCGCCGCCGAACTGCTGGCGCAGTATCTGCCCCGCCCGCTCGCGCCGGAAGTGGAGAAGGAGTTGCGCGGCGTCGTCCAGCGTGCGGCGCAGAGGGTGGGGATGAGCGAGTTGCCACAATTGCCGCAGTAGCAGTTTTACAAAACAAATCGGCTATCCCTCGCCATCGGCTCGAAGCCGACGGCTAAGACGAACCAAGCCCGCGAAGCGGGCTTCCCGCCAGCATTAGCCGTCCCGATTTCATCTGACTCAAACTTAGTCATCATCGTCGTCATGGTCGATGATGTTAAAGCCGAATTCGGCCAGTTCAACCTCATTGTCTACGACGAGTCCAACGCCAGGGCAGTAGATCTTTACACTTTCTGCGCCTGGCTCGAGGGGAGTTGTCTCCTGGACTTCTACACACTGCTCAAATGTGCCAGCTTCCGTGGTCACTTCAAGCCCCATCTCCACGTGCTCGGCACGATCCATCGCCACGCCGTCGGCTTGTTCCTGGAAGTACCTCGATCCCAGGAGAAAGGCTCCCGGCATCATCATGCCAGGCTCGGCCAGACCCTCGTCATCAGGCTCGCCGGCACGCCATGACCCCTCGTGACTGATGGTTCCGTCCGGATTGAAGATATCGGCCTCTTCTCCAAAATAGAAAACGTCGTTGGTCTTGTCACAGAGCGCGAAGAAGTTTCTCGAGACCTCTACCAGTTCGCCATCCAACGATTCCCGTTCCTCGACGACTCGGGTTTTCACCCGGCCCACATCCGGAAGGAAGATGGTTTCGGTTTCGCGAAGAACGGTGATCACCAGGCGCAGCGTTTCTCCCTCCTCCTCCGCCTCGAAGACTAATTGATAGCCGGGTTCGAGAATGAAGTAGGGATTGGCTCCTTTGGCCTTGAACCGGCAGTCCTCCAACCGAAACTCTGTGGTGAACTGAGGCTCCTCTTCCTGGGCCACAACGGTGCCGCTCGCCAGCCCGAGCCCGGTTACCATTATCGCCAGGAATGACGACACGTTGGCCAATGTCCTCAGGCCAAAACGGCTCCATTTTGATTTCAGCATGTTTGCCTCCTTGTTTAGCGCGGGTTCCCCCTGATGACTAACGCTGGTACTATGGCGATTTACGGGGCGCCTGTCAGCAAATGAAGCGCGAAGGTTGCGTGAAACTTGCGTGAACGTCGGGACGCTGATGGTTGAGGAATGGCTTCAAGGCGCGTTCCCAACGCTCAACGTATCAGCGCGGGGCGCGAGGACATAAGAATTCCTAACAGAATGATGTCATGCTGAGCGCCGTCTCGCCCGCTCGACGGGGAAGCGAAGCATCTCCGCGCGAGATTCTTCGCCGCGAGTTTACCCTGAGCGAAGCCGAAGGGTGGCTCAGAATGACATCTCGTTAGGAACTCTAAGGAAGGGAGTGTGCGCCAACGGGGTGGATGAGGGGCTGGCTTCCCAGAGACCGGACTCAAAGTCATAGCGAGGCGCGGGGCGAGACGCTGGCGACAGGCCTCTTCGCCGAACTCGGCCTGAGCGGCGAGTTTCTCGGCGCGCGGCACACGCGGCAATGGTTCAAGGCCGAGCAGTAATGCTGGCGCAGTATCTGCCCCGCCCGCTCGTGCCGGAAGTGGAGAAGGAATTGCGCGGCCTCGTCGAGCGCGCGGCGCGGAAGGCGGGGATGAGCGAATTGCCCTGGTGATGGTTTGACAACACTGAGAAGAGGTCTAGACTCCAGGCCGGGTGCGGTAATTGGGTCAGAAAACCGCGCGGTTTCTTGCAGCAATTACTGCGCGGTCCAAAAGGTAGCTAAGCCGTTAACGGTTGAAAATATAGTTAGGCGGCTTGGCGCTCTATATCGTATCCAAAATTGGTATACTGTGGAACATATGAATCGCACAGAATTTGAGCGCCAGGTCCAAGAGCTTCTTAAACACGATGTCGTTGGTGTTGCTTGAGACGAAAACCTGCGTTTCATCAGTCACGGGATGTTGAACGAAGGTTCAAGGCGTGAAGAAGGCAGCAAAGCCGCACTCCAGACGCGCTCGATCAAGATGGCAACCTCGTTTTTGCGGCGGGACCTCATCAGACAATTGGTGTCGCCGTGGCTGGTCTGTGCGCCGCGCTGGAGTAGCGTGGCGCCAGGTAAGGGTGAACGTATCTAGCGCAAGACCTTCGAGGTTTCCGAAAACCTCGAAGGTCTGACCCTAAAGAACGAAAGAGGGCCAGGTGACTCGAATTTCCATCCAATGGGCGTTGATATTCGCGTTGGGCATGTTGACTCTGGGGGGAGCACACCTCGCATCCGCCGCCGATCAGGTGGTGAGCGACTGCGGCGACAGCGGCCTCCAAACCCAACTCCGGTTCCAACTCGAGCTGGCGCAGGAAAGAGATTACAGCACCATTAGCTTTACCTGCGCACCCACGGTGACACTTACAGGCGGCGTTCTTCCCTCAATCAACTTGACCGTCACCATTGACGGCGGCAACACGATCACACTGAGCGGCAACAATGCCTCGCGCCTGTTCGACGTTACGGGCGGGGGAAACCTTACGCTCAAGGACATCACCCTCACCAAAGGGTACGCTGATGGCAACGGCGGCGCGATCGTATCGTTCGGGACGTTGAACATTAGCAACAGCAAATTCCTGGACAACCAAACGACCTTGAATGGCAATGGCGGTGCGATCGTATCGTTCGGGACGTTGAACATTAGCAACAGCGAGTTCGCTTACAACAAAGCGGCCAACGGCGGTGCGCTTTACCCGACCGGAGCGGCGGCTGTGACAACGATCACGGGCAGCAATTTCCACCACAACCAGACGACGAGCCCGACGAATGGCTGGGGCGGCGCGATCTATATGTCGGCCGGCGCAGATGTAACGGTCACTGCCAGCCGATTGAGCACGAACCAAGCCCGGTTTGGCGGAGCCGTCTATGTCTATCAGACCTCGAATGGTCTGCTGACCGTTCTGACCATCGTTAACAGCACGTTGAACGGCAACTCGGCAACCCAAAATGGCGGCGGCATTCTCAACAGTTCCGGCACGGCCACGCTCACCAACGTCACTTTAAGCGGCAACTCGGCATTTGGTTTTGGCGGCGGCATTTCCAACGGCGGCACGCTCGCGCTCACCAACGTCACTTTGAGCGAGAACTCGGCAATCTTTGGCGGCGGCGGCATTGACATCGGTGAGCAGGCCACGGCCACACTCACCAACGCCACTTTAAGCAGCAACCAGGCAGGTACTAGCGGCGGCGGCATTGTCAATGGTGGCACGCTCACGCTCACCAACGTCTCTTTATATAGCAACCAGGCAGGTGCTAACGGCGGCGGCCTTCATAACTACGCCGGCCCGGCCACGCTCACCAACGTCACTTTGAGCGGCAACCAGGCAGCAGCTGGCGGCGGCATTTTCAACTGGGACACAGTCACGCTCACCAACGTCACTTTGAGCGGGAATGAGGCACCCGACGGTGGCGGCATTGTCAACCCCGGCACGGCCAGTCTCAAAAACACCCTCATCGCCAAAGGTGCGCAAGGCGTCAATTGCGCTGGCATTTCTGGCGGCAGTTTCAATCTCTCGGACGACACCTCGTGCGGCTTCGGCGCAGGACGCGATAATGTGAACCTCTTGCTCGGTCCGCTCGCGAATAACGGCGGACCCACGCTGACGCATATGCCGCAGCCGCCCAGTCCCGCGATTGACGGCGGTACAGGCAGCGGTTGTCCCGCCATCGACCAGCGCGGAGCATCGCGTCCACAAGGTCTTGCGTGCGATGTGGGCTCGGTCGAGTACGGCGCGATCCTGCCGTGGCTCTATCTGCCGCTCGTCAGGCGATAAGTTTGCAGAATGACGTCATCGTCATCGTTGTTCGGCTATTTCTTTTCTCGTCTCTCAAACTTGCTCCCAGCCCGCAAGAGCATGCTGGCATTCTTGCTCATTGGCAAACCCGACTTGCGTGGCCACCAAAAGCGTATGATTGTATTTGCGTCCTTGAAACTCACCCGGCACTATCCTTGGGCGGCCAAGTTTCCAGTCGGTCAGGAGTGCTGGGCCGACAAAGCCTCGGCTGTTTTTTCCGGGATTGGTCAAGGCGTCCCAAACCCGTGAGGCTGCAACTATGCTGCTGGTACAGCTCAAAGCCTATGGCGTAAAGGAGCGTGCTGGATGGCTTCGACTCCTTCGTAAGTGACTTGCGTGACAGCCCACAGCAGGCTATCGAAAAGCACGCAGCCAAAGCGCATGCTCAACTGGCAGAAGCTGACATCGCAAAAGGTTAAAGCCGCCTAACCCGCGCATGCACCCGACGCTTCGCCGCACGCGGCTTCGCCAACTCCGAGCGATCTCGCGGCTCGCGCGGGTGATGCGCAACCGTTGGGCCGTGTTGAACAAGATGCTCACAAATACAGTCCACCGCCAGGCTGATTGCACCCGCCCCATTTTTCTTCCAGAATCAGCGGAGTGAGAGTTGAGTCGTTGAATGAGAGCGAGAGGATGCCCCCATGCCAAACCCGATTAGGACAAAGATATACGAAATGTATTTAAAAGCCATAGGGGTCAAAAATGCGGATGAGTTATATCGCCGAATTTGGAGCGAGGGGGAGCAAGGACATAGTCTTGGTCGGCATCTGATCGGCCTCCTCCCTTCAAATCCTCGTTGCAGGCTCTGTAATGCTCCCTTTAGTGGCTTCGGCGCACCGCTCGCGCGCCTCATCGGCAAGCCTCCCTCGACCAGGAACCCGCACTTCTGCGCGGCCTGCGAGAATTTCATGACCCGGCACCAGGGAGGCGCAGAAATTGAGCTGACCATGCTGTTCGCGGATGTGCGCGGTTCAACCCTCTTAGCCGAGCAGATGAGCGCCTCCGATTTCAGCCGACTGATGAAGCGCTTTTACGTCGTGGCGACCGAGGTCCTGGTAAAAACTGATGCGCTGATTGATAAGTTAGTTGGAGATGAAGTGATCGGCCTGTTCATCCCCGGTTACACGGGGCCAGAACATGCGCGCCAGGCGGTGCAAGCCGCCCAGGAATTGTTGCACGTCACCGGCCATCGTGACCCAGGCGGAGCGTGGCTCCCCGTCGGCGTCGGGGTTCACACGGGCGTTGCCTACCTGGGTGCGATGGAAGGGTCGAGGGGCACCGGCGCCGATATCACCGCGCTGGGCGACAATGTCAACATTACGGCGCACCTCTCATCCCATGCTGCATCGGGCGAGATCCTGATCAGCGACGCAACTTACGCCGCCGCTAAACTTGATCTCGGCCACTTGGAACAACGTCAACTAGAATTGAAAGGAAAGAGTGAGTTAGTCCACGTGCGCGTATTGGGAGTCGGGTCAAGCCCAAATCGGCCGTAAGCAGGGCGCAAACTGCCCACGGGTGGAGTTGAGAGCCAAATCACTTGCAGCCCAACCCGGCATGCACCCGACTCGGCGGCGCGCGCCAGAGCCAGAGTCGCCGAACTGCTGGCGCAATACCAGCCGCGCCCTCTCGCGCCCGACGTTGAAAATGAATTGCGCGGCCTCGTCCAGCGCGCGGCGCGGAAGGCGGGGATGAGAGAGTTGCCGCAG
>Ga0184639_10001212_pt1 | contig 11014 bp, 9 predicted proteins | sample PLM31_170_b2_FD_133155 | JGI IMG/M metagenome (GOLD analysis project Ga0184639, IMG submission 133155) | Groundwater sediment microbial communities from an aquifer in East River, Colorado, USA - PLM3-1_170_b2 | ecosystem: Environmental > Terrestrial > Soil > Riparian zone | place: USA: East... | reverse complement strand
GACGAACAGAAACGGAACCCGCAAGAACTCACTCGGTTGCACCGAATGGGGTGAAATAAGTAAGAAACCACAATAGAGAACCGTAGCGAGAATCGAGACCACGGTGCGCAATTTAGCGTCGTTCAGAATACAGCTGGCGAGAATGACGAGGAAGAAAGTCAAGTAAAACTCGTTGTCGGCGGCACCATTAATCATCAGCGAGAGAGTCAGAACGATCGTGTCCGCAATGACCAGAGGATAGTAGAACGACCAGGACGTGAACCAGGAATCGTCTAAAAAATTGATCGCGACATTGGAAACCACGAAAAGAACAACGAACGCATTGAGAATGGTCGCGGGAAGATATTCCCCCGACGGGAACAAAAGCAGATAGGAACATATCAGCACAACGGGCCAACGAAGTAGAATGATGCTGGCCTTAAGTGGCAAACCAAAATGGGTCGCGGCGTGTGACGCAATAGACGGGGTAAAGTCTATGGGTTTAGGTATCTCCATTCGAACCTCCATCCGGGGCAAGCATCATCGAGCTGACAAAGTGTTTGGCGACCGTTTTTGAGCTCTGGAGCCGGTCACGAGTCGACCCATGGTGAGAACCGTCTTTTGTCATCACTTTTCCGGCTCAGCCGGGCCGAAACGGGGGAAGAGCCAGCCCTCTTCAATCCGGTAATGGTTTCTTGATCCGCGCGATGAGCCGGTGGGGATTTCATCTGAGAACTTAAGTCCCCCCGTGCGGACCACGCGGCGCTCGGAAGGATATCCTGGAGCGCAATATAGATACATTATCTGTGGCATCGTACCCTTTCCCTTGTCGCCTCTCTAACGCGAGCATCAGCTAATTTTAAGCTTCAAACGATTACGATGCAACAAAAAATATTAACCCACCTGAAGCGGAACGGGGCCCTTGCGATGTAAAGGGCGAGCGCAAGGAGCCGACTCAGGGTATTCGCCCAGCGGATTCACGGTCCCGGACATAATAATGACAAGCTATAAACCGAGCGGTAACCGTGGAAGGAGAAGGCACCCGGACATAGAATTTCGCTAATTTGTCTGGTACTTGGCCACGCTGTTCCTTGCCGCCACTGCTGATTGTCCCAGATGGGCGGTTCGCAAGCCACCGCAAGGCCCAGGCCTATGGCCCCTGGGCTTCGCTCAGGGCAGACTTTCTCCCGGAAGGGCGGCGCCGTGACGACGCCGGCCGATCGGAGATCCTCTTGAGCCGCAGGCAATTAGAATTATTGGATAGCCCGATCGCCGGCGAGGCGGGGTCTAAGCTCCCTGGCCCGCTTCGTCGTAGCGGTATTGCAACTCGTCGCGCTCGGTGTAGTTCTCAAAGCGGGTGATGTCATTTAAGAATGTTAACTTGATTTCGCCGATAGGACCGTTGCGCTGTTTAGCGATAGTTATACTCGCGGTTTTGTCATCGGACTTTGGATTATAGGCAGCCTCGCGGTAGATAAAGGCGATGACATCGGCGTCCTGCTCAATAGCGCCGGACTCGCGGAGGTCGGACAACTGTGGCGTCTTGTCAGTGCGATCTTCAACGCGACGATTGAGTTGCGAAACCGCCAGCACGGGCATCCTTAGCTCTTTCGCCAACGCCTTGAGTGAGCGAGAAATCTCCGATATCTCCTGTTCTCTGTTTTGGGCGCTACCCGTTCCCCGCATGAGCTGGAGATAATCAACAATAATGAGGCCCAATTTTTTTTCCTTATCTCTAGCTATACGACGTGCCTTGGCGCGCAGTTCTAATACCGAGATTGCCGGGGTATCATCGATGTAAATCAGCCAATCGTGAAGCCTCCCCGCGGCGGTTGCTAATTTGGGGAAATCCCGGTCCTGTAGATACCCGGTCCTCACTTTCGAATTATCGACCCGCGCTTCCGAGCATAGGAGCCTCAACGCCAACTGTTCCTTAGCCATCTCCAATGAGAAAATGGCGACTCCATAGCCTGAGGAGGCCGCATGACTTGCGATATTCAGACTGAAGGCGGTTTTACCCATCCCGGGCCGAGCGGCAATAATGATGAGCTCGGCAGGTTGTAGACCAGCCGTCATCGTGTCCAATTCCGTAAAACCGGTTGGCACACCGGTTATCATGGTCTTCCGCTCGAACAGTTTCTCCACCATTTTGATGGAGTCTTTCATCATGTCACCGACTTTGACAAAAGAGCCCTTGATCGTCTGCTCGGTGATATCGAAGATCGCTTTTTCGGCCGAATCTAACAGCTCATCAACGTTTCCGGTTCCGTCATATCCTCGCGTTGCTACCTCAGTCGCTACATTAATGAGGCGCCGCAGGATCGATTTCTCGCGCACGATGCGCGCGTAGTGGGAGATATTCGCCGCGGTGGGCACGAAGTCGGCGAGCGACGCCAAGTAAGCCGTGCCGCCGACGGCTTCGAGCTCGCCCCGGCTTTTGAGACAATCGCTCAGGGTGATCAGGTCCACCGGCTCGCTGCGGTCGGAGAGCTCGACGATGGCGCGAAACACTTTGCGGTGCGACTCGCGGTAAAAATCCTCCGGGCGCAATAGCTCCAGCACCTGATTGACCGCTTCGTTTTCGAGCAAAATGCCGCCCAGCACCGAGGACTCGGCTTCGAGGTTTTGCGGTGGAACTTTACGCAGGTTGTCGTCTATTCCAGCCATGACTGCGCGGTACGTTGTGCGGAGGCGAAGAGAAAGAGCTCGCCGAGAGATTCATCGCAAAAACTTTTTCGGTTAAGCGAATGTAACCAAACCTGATTAAAAAGCAAGAAAAAAATTTGCGCTGACAAAACTTTTTTCACGAATTGTCTTTGCGAAGAAGAAATCGCTCGCGCCGAGCAGGTGTAGAATGTGGATTGCCCACCAACAGTTCCGCATGGGCGATCACAGCTTATGCACATGGTTATGCACAAGGGAGTTTTTTTCGGCAAAAACTCGCGCGCGCGGGACGAACCGTTCACGCGGAAGCTTGAAATCCTGAAACGCGATTGGCGGGCGATTCATGGCTCGGGCCGTTTCGCGCCGTCGTGGGACGCCGTAACCGTCGTGTGGATGCCGCCGCGCACGTTGAAGTCGCCGACGACGGTCAGCTTTTTAGGTCGGATCGCCTGGACGAGGTCGTCCAGGATGCGATTGATGACGGCCTCGTGGAAAGCTCCCTCATTGCGATACGACCAGAGATAGAGCTTGAGGGATTTCAGCTCCACGCAAAGTTGCGCCGGGACATAACGGATGCGAATCGTCGCGAAATCCGGCTGGCCGGTGCGCGGGCAGACACAGGTGAACTCAGGGCATTCCATGTCGATCTCGTAGTCCCGCCCCGGCTTGGGGTTGGCAAAGGTTTCCAAGTTTTTGCTCGGCGCCGTCGCCATGCGGGCATCTTAACGTAGCGTGGTCGCGATTCCAAACGGACCCGTAAACTTGACAGGGTTAGGGGGCGATGATAACGCCTAACCAAGCCAGAGGGAATAGTCTTCGGGAGGTTGACGGTGAATATAACGAATGAACCGAAAGCCGGTGCAAGGCTTTCCGCCGAGGAAGCCAAAACCTACGTCGATTATTTGTACGCGACGTTGTACAAGCAGGCGTACGAAAAAATCCACAACGGTCCCTTCATGACCCATCTGCGCGAGGGCAAATTACCGATGCCGGTGATGCGCCAGTTTTTTAAGAACTGGGGCCATTTCTCCCTGGAAGTCAACGCGCTCAACGCCGTCTCATACTACACCCATCTCCCGTTCTTCGTCCGCAACTTCGATCTCCTCGGCCCGTTTTGCGCCAAAATCGCCGATGAGCTGATCTCGCCCAAAGCGCCGGGGCATGTCCTCGTGCTGCTGCAAACCGCCGAGAAGATGGGCCTAACCAAGAAAGAAGTCTTGGAAGATCCGTATCTGCCCGCGGCCCGCGCCATCAACGATTTCTGCCACAAGATCTTCATCGACGGCTCCATCGTCGAGCTTTGGGGACTGCACGTTTTCGAGGAGTCGCTCTCGCAATGGTCGGGCGAGTGGTTCACCGCGCTGACCACGAAGTACGGTTTTACGAGACAAGACGCGATCTACTTTTCCACCCACGAAGAAGCCGACATGGACACCCACAAGCTGGGCCAGAGCGATGAAGATGCCATGGGCCACGGCGCCTTCAACCGCACCGTGCTCACGCGCGCGCTGCAGGAATGCGTGGAATTTCGCGCCGGCTATTCGATGGAATACTGCGCCTTGACGATGGTCGATCTGCACGCCCAGATGAAACAGGCGGCACTGGACCATCCGTATCCTTAGAATGCGGACTTGATCGACACCGGCGGTGGAGCCCCGTGGGCAAGCCCGTGGCACCGTCCAGTCCGCCGGTGGGGCGAAATCCTGAGCAAGAAGCCCCGGCCTTGGCCGGGGCTTTAGTCGAAGGGTCACGCGCCGATGCGCGCCGCGCCGGCGTAGATGTTGGCGCTCTCACCGCGCAGAAACCCCACTAAGGTCATTTTAAACTCCCGCGCCAAGGCCACCGCCAGGCTTGACGGCGCGGAGACGGCGGCAACAATCGGAATGCGCGCCACCAGCGCCTTCTGCATGATTTCAAAGCTCGCGCGCCCGCTCACCAACAGGATGTGTCGATCCAACGGAAATCGTCGTTGCAGCAGAGCCGCGCCGATGACTTTATCGACGGCGTTGTGCCGCCCGACATCCTCGCGCACATAGAGCAGCTTGCCGTCGCCGTCAAACAGCGCCGCGGCGTGTAGCCCCCCGGTTTCGTCAAACGTCTCCTGTTCCTCGCGAAGTTTCCCGGGAAGAACGTAGAGCAGGCCTGGGGCGATCTTCAGGTCGCTCGTAACCGCTCCTGTTTTCACGCGAATCGCCTCAAGGGTCGTCTTGCCGCATAGACCGCAGCTCGAGGTCGCGTGAAAGTAGCGATTCAAACGGTCGCGGTTGAAACGGATCCCGGCTCTGAGTTTCAGCGCGATCACGTTCGGCAGCCTCCGGTCAGGCCCGTTTATTCGAACGATATCCTGAGCCTTGCGAATAATGCCTTCGGTCAATAAAAATCCCGCGGCCAATTCGGCGTCGTGCGCCGGCGTGCGCATGGTGATGGCGACGGGCGAGCGGCCGAGCCTGATCTCGAGCGGCTCTTCCACCGCGAGCCGGTCCTCGTCGCTGCGGAGATTTTCTTGCGTAGCCTTGACGATTTCTCTATGTATAAATGTCGCATCGGCCATGGTTCGGGTCCCGCGCTACGACCATACATCGGGGCGGAGGCGGCCGGCAAGGCTCTCATTCACCGGGGCCGACTGCCCTTCCTGATTGACTATCAGGCGCTTGAAGATATATTGAGCGCGATGATCGTCGAACCGGCAAGAAACAACGCCTCGGCCGTGATCCTGGCCGGCGGCAAAAGCTCGCGCATGGGCCGGCCCAAGGCGTTGCTCCCGTTCGATAACCAGCCGCTCATCGTTCACATCGTGCGCGCGCTCAAGTCCATGTTTGCCGAAGCCGTCGTCGTGGCGGCGCCTGATCAGGAGCTGCCGCCTGTGCCGGCGACCGTGGTGCGCGACGAGGTTCCTTATCAGGGGCCGGTGGGCGGAATCTATTATGGGATCAAAGCGGCCGAGGGCGATTTTTGTTTCGTCACTTCTTGCGATGTCGCCTTCACCAACCTTTCCCTGATCTCATATCTCATATCTCATATCTCAAATTACGACGTCGTCGTGCCCTATTGGCAGGAGCGTTTTCAGCCGCTCCACGCGGTTTATCGCAGAAGCGTGCTGCCGCTCCTTAAAGGGCAGCTTGAGCGCGGGGAGCTGCGGCCGATTTTTCTCTATGACAAGGTGCGCACCCGAAAAGTCCAGGAAGATGAAATTCGCCGCCTCGATCCCGAGGGCTTGAGTTTTATGAATATGAACACTCCTGAGGACTATAAGGAGGCATTGAAGCGCTGGGAAAGAATGAGACCGTCTCTCACTTGCACCGTGGAGCTCTTCGGCGCGGCCCGCCTGTTGGCGAAGACCAAAGAGGTCTCGCTGCCGCTGCCGCAGGAAGCGACTCTTTCACATGTCCTTTCCGCCCTTGCGGAGCAAGTGCCGGTCTTGGTCGGCCGGGTCATCAACCGCGATCGAGGCAGTCTCGTGAGCGGCTACACCTGCAACATCAACGGCCTGGACTTTGTGCGCGCTCCGAGCGCGCGGATTCATTCGGGGGATAAGATTTTTATTCTTTCGGCGGACGCGGGAGGCTGAGCGATGTACGGCTTTCACAGTCGTCTCTTGCACATCGACCTGAGCACCGGGCAAAGCTCCTGGCGCGAGCTTGAGGAGGCGCGGCTGCGCGCATTCCTCGGCGGCATCGGCCTGGGCACGAGCCTGCTCTACGAATTTGCCCCGCCGGGAGTCGAGCCATTTTCGCCGTCCAATCCATTGATCTTCACCAGTGCGCCCCTGGTCGGCACCGGCCTCACGACGACGGCAAAATTCGCCGTGGTCACTAAATCTCCGCTTACCGGGTTTATCGCCGACTCCCTCTCCTCCAGCCACTTCGCGCTCGAGCTTAAACGGCTTGGTCTGGACGCGCTGATCATCACCGGCCAGGCTCCGTCCACGGTGTACATTCATATCCATGATCAAAAGGCGGAGATAAGAGAGGCCGAACAGTTGCGCGGGAAGAGTCCCGGCGAGACCGAAGCATTGATTCGGGCCCAGCTTAACTCTTCCGCAGTACGGGTCGCGGCCATCGGCCAAGCGGGGGAAAACCGGGTGCGCTTCGCCACCATCAGCAACGAAGGGCGCCACGCGGGCCGCGGCGGCGTCGGTGCGGTGATGGGGTCGAAGAACTTGAAAGCCATCGCCGTCTGCGGCGGGCGCGAGACGCGGGTCGCCGATTCAACAGGCGTCGAAGCGATCGCGAATTCCTTGCGCCAGCGCAGTCTCGGCTCGCTCACCGACAAGTACCGAAAGATCGGCACGGTGGCCAACCTGGCGGTATTTAATCGCCTGGGAACTTTGCCCACGCGCAATTTCCAGCAATCGACCTTCGACCACGCCGAGGCTCTGAGCGGCGAAACCCTCACCGAAAACAACTTCAGCCGCCGCCACGGCTGCGCCTCCTGCACGATCCAATGCGAGCGCCTGTTCAAAGCGCTCAACGGCGCGGAACAGCGCCTGGAATATGAGACCCTGTTCGCCCTCGGACCGCTTTGCGGCATCAAAGAACCCGAGGTGGTCCTGCAGGCCGCGCAGCTCTGCGATCTCTATGGCCTCGACACGATCAGCACGGGAGGCACTTTGTCCTGGGCGATGGAATGCAGCGAGAAAGGATTGCTGCCGGAAGCGCGGGATCTGCGCTTCGGGGAGCCCAATGCTCTGCTTGCCGCCATCCCATTGATAGCCCAGCGCGAAGGGTTAGGGGCGTTGCTCGCTGAAGGCTCGAAGCGGGCCGCGGCCGAAATCGGCGGAGAGAGCCTGGATTGGGCGATGCACGTAAAGGGATTGGAGCTTCCCGGTTATGAGCCGCGCAGTCTGAAGACCATGGCCCTGGGCTTGGCGGTGAGCCCGCGCGGCGCCTGCCATAATCGCTCGGGCGCCTACGAGGCCGACTTTTCGGGAGAGGTCGATCGGCTGCGCGCCGACTCCGGCAGAGGCGCTCTGGTCGTCGCCTCGGAAGATTTCGCCGCGGTGCTCGATTCGCTGATCGTCTGTAAATTCCTGCGCAAGTGCTTCACCGACTTTTACAGCGAGGGCGCAGAGCTGCTGAGCAAGGTCACCGGCTGGGACTGTTCGAGCGCTGAGCTGAAGCGCATCGGCGAGCGCATTCATAACTTAAAAAAACTTTTCAACATGCGCGAGGGTTGGCGCTCCGAGGACGACTGGCTGCCGGAACGGTTGCTCAGTGAAACTCTTCCCACCGGCGTGGCCCAGGGCACCGGCCTGACACCGAACGAACTCAGAGAAATGCTCCAGGGCTATTACCAAGCAAGGGGTTGGGATGAGAAGGGATTTGTTCCGCACAAAAAACTAAAGGAGCTGGGAATTTCATTGTAGCGCGCTTTTGGGTTTGATCTTGAGGCCAATGCAAAATGAAAATTGCAAAATGCAAAAGTCAAAATTGAGACCGAGCGCCGTCCGAGAGCCCTGTCCGATTATTTTTCATTTTTCAATTTGCACTTTGACTTTTGCATTCTTTTGAACATGGAGGAGGAAGCCATGCCCACCGACGAAACCCGACGCGTGCTGAAGGTGTTCGGCGTTGCCGTGACGGCATTTGAGGACGCGGTCGATAAAGGCGCGGCGCCCGAGGAACTAAAAAAGGCAGACGCCGAGGTGAAACTTCGGCTTGAAGAAGTTACCGCGCTCATTGAGAGCCTGCGCGCGCGCAAGAAGTAATCCAAGAGCTCCCAGGTGTGGAGCCCCACGGCCGTACGGCCGTGGCACCTCTCCACACGCTTCGTAGGGCGGAACCCTCCGACCTTCGTCGGCCGTAGCCGACTTCGGACGGCGAAGGCCGAAGCGCACCCTCCTTCGCCAAAGCGCTACGGAGGGTACCCACCTCGCATTCATCCACGGGTTTACACCCGTGGCTTTCTGCGAAGGAGGGTAACCCTACCACAGCTTGCCCCCATCTTTCCGTCTCCAACCGCCGGGCTGAAGCCACAATATCAGCCCAAATTCGGGTTAGATCTTGTCGGTATAAGTTATTTTTTGTAATTCTACTTGCTTTTTTTCTAAAACGGCAATAAAGAAGAGCCGCGCCTCTCAGGTGGTCTAAATGAACGAATTTTTAAATACGAAGGAGTTGGCGAAGTACATCGGGATCAATGAGAAGAAGGTCTATTCCATGGCCAAGGCCGGCAAGCTCCCATGTACGAGGGTCACCGGAAAGTGGGTTTTCCCCAAGAAGCTGATCGATGAATGGATTGAAGAAAATAGCCGGAGAGCCACTAGCAGCAAAAAAGCGGAGCAAAGAGAATTTCTTCTCGCGGCGGGCAGCGATGACCCGAGCCTTGGGACCCTGCGCGACCTCTACGCGGCTCGCAAGACGTCTGCTTCCCTCTTTTTCGCGAATTGCGGAAGCAGCGGCGGATTGGCCGCGGTCCGAGACGGCGTCGCGGATTTCGCTCTGTCTCATCTGCTCGATCCGGAAACCGGCGAATACAATCTCCCCTTTGTCCGCAGAACGATTTCCTCAGGTGTCGCGCTGGTCCCGCTATTCCATCGCGAACTGGGCCTATTGCTCGGAGCGGGAAATCCTCTCGGTCTGCGGACGCTTGCCGACCTTGGACGAAGCGGCGTCCGGATGATCAATCGGCAAGCAGGCTCCGGGACGCGGCACTACATCGACCAACAATTTTCCAAGCTCGGCATCGACGCGAAAAGGATCAAGGGATACGATGTTGCCGTCGCCACGCACCTCGAAGTCGGGTTGAAAATCCTAAGAGCGGAGGCCGACGTGGGCATCGCCTCGGGTGCGGCCGCTCGGCTGCTGGGCCTCGATTTCATTCCTCTTACCCGGGAGCGGTTCGACATCGTGATCCCCAAAGCGCGATTCTTTTCTCCGGGGGTCCAGGCCTTGCTCGAGATCGTGGGATCGCGGGAATTTCGTAGCCGCGTGGAGGCGTTGGGCGGCTACGACACTTCTGACTCCGGCCGGATGATCGCGTCAAGTTAAATTGAGGAGGTGGTCATTCAAAAGATATTCTCTTTCGCGACCTTGCTCGCTGCCCTGACTCTCGTTGTGACGGTCCCATCTCACCTTCCGGCAGGAGAAGCAGCCAGCAAAAACGTTATCTTGTCGACCACGACCAGCACACAGGACTCGGGGCTGCTGGACGTTCTGGTGCCGTTGTTCGAGAAAAAAAGTGGCTACAGCGTAAAGACCGTCTCGGTCGGCACCGGCCAGGCCCTGGAGCTAACGGCCAAGGGAGAAGCAGATGTGGCGCTGGTCCATGCGCCCAGCCTGGAGAAAAAATACGTTGCCGATGGCAAGCTGCTCAATCGCCGCCTCGTCATGTACAACGACTTCATCGTTCTCGGTCCGGCAAACGATCCCGCCCAAATCAAATCGACCAAAAACAGCGCCGAGGCGATGAAGCGGATCGCGGCGAGCGCGAGCAGGTTCGTCTCTCGTGGAGACAACTCCGGCACCCACAACCTTGAAAAGTCGCTCTGGAAAAGCGCGGCGATCCAGCCGAAGGGTGAGTGGTATATCGAGTCCGGCCAGGGGATGGGCGCGACCCTCGGCATCGCCAACGACCGCGGCGCTTACACCATCAGCGACCGCGCGACCTATCTGGCCTTTCGTAAACGGGTGACACTCGCGGTCCTGCTGGAAGGCGACAGGCCGCTCTTGAACATCTATTCGGTGATGGAAGTGAATCCCGCCAACGGCCCGAGGATCAACGCCGCCGGTGGAAAAACCTTCGCCGATTTCATGGTCGCGCCGGAGACCCAGGCCGTGATCAAGAGCTTCGGACTGGAAAAGTTCGGCCAGCCGCTCTTCATTCCCGTCGCCGGAATGCGCGAAGAACAGGTGGGAGAATAGCGTGGAACTCGTCTGGGAAGGGATCAAGCATGCCGGACGGCTTCTGCTCACCGGCGACGCCGAGGTGCTTGGGATAACGCTTTTCTCGTTGCAGGTTTCCGGCGCCGCCACCGGACTATCCCTCGTCGCCGGAATCCCCTTGGGAATTTTACTTGCCATGAAGCGCTTCCCGGCCCGAAGCTTCGTCGTCAGCCTCATCAACACCGGGATGGGGCTCCCGCCCGTCGTCGTCGGTCTCTTCGTCACGATCTTTCTCTGGCGCAGCGGCCCGCTTGGGTTTATGCAATTGCTCTACACGCCGACGGCGATGATCATCGCTCAGGTGGTGATCGCATTTCCCATCGTAGCCGGCCTGACGATGGCCGCTTTCCAGAGCCTCAATCCCAATTTGCGCCTCCAGTTGCTAGGCATCGGCGCATCGACCCCGCAACTTCTCTGGCTGCTCTGCAAGGAAGCCCGGCTGCCGCTGCTCGCGGCGATCATGGCCGGGTTCGGAGGAGTCATCTCCG
>Ga0184639_10001210_pt1 | contig 11018 bp, 14 predicted proteins | sample PLM31_170_b2_FD_133155 | JGI IMG/M metagenome (GOLD analysis project Ga0184639, IMG submission 133155) | Groundwater sediment microbial communities from an aquifer in East River, Colorado, USA - PLM3-1_170_b2 | ecosystem: Environmental > Terrestrial > Soil > Riparian zone | place: USA: East... | reverse complement strand
GACGGGCTACCGCGTCGGGATCAACAGCTTTCGCTTCGTGATGGGCCGCACCGAGTCGCCCTGAGTCCTGAAACCCTCGCCGGGGAGTATACTCCGGTCATCCGTCGAACGGGTCGGTTCAGCCACCCAGAAAGGAGAGGGTGATGACCGCTCAGACCGGCGCGACCACCGAACCTGCTGCTTCCCCCATCGAGGAGCCCTCCCAAGCATCACGCGACGTCACGAGGCTCTACCAGGAGGGCCTGATCGCTGGCCTTGTCGGCGCGGCGACCGTCGCGCTCTGGTTCCTCGTCATCGACTCGATCCAGGGCCGGCCGCTCTACACGCCGACCGTCCTCGGCACGGCGCTCTTCGGCCGCGGCGCTGGGTTGCCGTGGCCCGACGTCGGGCCCGATCTCGGGATGGTGCTGATGTTCAACTGGAAGCACGGGCTTGCCTTTGTCGTCGTCGGGGGCATCGTCGCACGCCTCCTGGCGCTCGCCGAGCGGCAACCGAGTGTGGGGTTCGGGATCGTGATGCTCTTCGTGTTCTTCGAGTTCGGGTTCATTGCGGCCGCGATGCTGTTCGCGGCGCCCGTCCTGCACACGCTCGCGTGGCCCGCGATCCTCGTGGCCAACTTGCTGGCGGCAGCGGCGATGGGCGGCTACTTCTGGCTGCGGCATCCGAACCTCAGCGTTCAACCATAGGTCGGGTATACTGGCGATCGCTGACCCCGTCGTCTAGCCTGGCCCAGGACGCGACCCTTTCAAGGTCGAGATCGCGGGTTCGAATCCCGCCGGGGTCACCATTGTTTTCTTAGGGAGTTCCGCGTGTTCTCGCCCATTTCGCCGCTCCGCGCACCTGACCGCAAAGGACACGTTAGGACAGGGTTTCTCCGCTAGGATCTGATCGGGAAAACGTCTGTGCGGCGTGCCGGCAGCTCGAGGGGCTGGGGAGGCGGGGAGGGTGATGCTCCAGCTTTGGCGGGACGGGGCGCTCATCGTCGTGCTGGCCACGTTGATTCTGCCAGGCTGCGCCCCCTTACCCAAAGTCGAGTACTGGGACGGGTTCTTCCGTCACTTGCACCATCCCAGATATTCGTTTCGAGTTCCTGATGGCTGGCGGCAGGCGACGATCTCAGACTATCCGTCACTCGGCTTTAACCGGCGCTTGTTTCAGACGCTAGACGAAGCTGAACGGAGCGTGTTCCTGCAGCGCGCAGAGCTCGAGATGCAGGGTAGAGATACCGTGCTCATTTCGTCCCAAGGCGCGTGGATCCAGGTCGGTTCAGAGGCTGGCCCGGGTGGCTGGTACAGCTTAAGAGACCGGCCCGGATTTGGACTCAGCGAACAAGAGCAGCAAGCAGTCTGGCAGCGCCTCTCTACCGGCCTGATTCAGGCTGCACCTCCGGCCGATAAGCCAAAGCTCAGCTTGGAATCAATGGAGCTCGCGGACTACAGCGAGAATAGGGTGTTGCGTCTCCGCTTCAGATCCGATATAAGGCGCGGCTCCATGCACTGGACGGTACTTGGCTTCTACGGTTCTTCCGGTATGGTTACGTTCGCTCACGTGGGCGTCCCCGAGGACAGGGAGGAAGGCATCGCCGGCCTTGAAGTGATTGCACAGTCGTTTCGATTTCAGTAAGGCAATGCCGACGGCGATCTCCACCGCCCTCGACGCCTTCTACCTCGAGCACCTCTCGAGCGTGGCATGGCGCGCCAGGGCTACGACCTCCAGCTCACGAGGTACGACGCGCGCGGCTGGTGGGCGACCTTCTACACGACCGGGATGGAGCACTCGATCACGAGCGCCACCGCTTCAGCGTGGGAACGCACGCCGCCCCTACGGGTTTTCGGAGCTGCAGACGTGTATGCAAGAGCAGTTCGCGAAGACGAAGCGGCCGTGAGCCAGGGCGAGACCAGCCCGACGGCACCGAGATCCGCACCTGGGGCGCCCACGAGCGGATCGCGGTGAGGACAACCAAGGAGCGTCGCGAAGCCCGCAAGATCCAGCAACGAGAGAAGAAGACCGCTGGACGCGAGAAGCGCCGCGCAGTGAACCCTGTGACTGATCCAGTCCTCGCGGTCATCGACGGTTTCCTAATTGCAGTTGCCGATGCTGCAGGAGACGCGCGATGTGGGCTACAAACCGCGTCCGCATCACTGGCTTCGATCCAGAGCTGAGCTACTCAGCCGACGACGCGAAGGATCTTACGGTGCTGTTTGCGGCGAGTGGCGATGATGCTGGAGGAGAAGGAGAGGTAGTGTCGGTTGTGCAAGGAGGGCCTGGCTGCTATCCTCGCCGCGCCGAGCACTGGAGCACCTGGGTTGACGCAAGCCGGCGTCCTGCCCCAATGGCATCTGGCTGATCCTTTCGGATCGGAGGTGCCCCGATGGCGGACCAGCAGAAGTGGACGTGTCTGCAGTGCTCTCGGATGATCTCGCCGGACGACTCCATCATCTTCGGCCACGGGCACCTGTCCCATCTCAGCTGTCAACGGCCACGTACGCTGAGCGCCGAGGAGCGCACGCTCCTCTTCGTCTACTGTCGGGACCACTGGCTCGCTAAGTGCGCGGGTTGCGCCGGAAATTCCCGCTTGCGAGACCTTGCCTCAGACCTTACCGCAACCCTGCTCAGCGGGCGCGCGCACCTGTGCCCAGGGTGTCGCAGGGATCTGACCGACAGCGTCCGCGTGCATCTCTACGGCTGCGTGACGCTGCCGACGGAAGTCCTACGCAGTGCGCAGGCGACGCGCGAGGCAGTGCAACGTCTGGTGAAGCAAAGCCACCAACCGGGCGATGCTGCGGATGTGCTGATGCGAGACGCCAAAACTGCACGCGACGCGCTCAGGAAGGTCATGCAGAAATCGCCGAACCGCAGCGAGTAGCGCACCCCGACATGGCTAGGCCACGACCCGAGAAGAGGCCCGAGTCAACGCCACCGACCACACGCCGCGTCTTGCCGATGGAGCTTCAAGTCGGCGACCGTTTCTCTGACGAGACCGGGGAGTGGGAAGTCGTCGCTCACCCATACATGGGAGCGGGAGGCAAGATCGCCTACGCTCGCGTCAGGAGGGTTGACCAGCCCGCTACCGTCGATGTGCGAAGCTGGAACGCCCACGAGCGCATCAACGTGAAACGCACGTGACGTGACAAAGCGGGTCCTCATCGTCGATGACGAGCCCATCGTGATCGCGATGCTGCAGGACGCCTTTGCCTACTTCCAGCACGGGCACGCGTATGAGATTACGTCGGTCTGTTCCGCTGCCGATGCGTTCGACATCGTGCTACGGGAGCGGTTCGACCTCATTCTGCTGGACATGGTCATGCCGCCACGCGCAGGCGACCGCAAGTCCTGGAAACAGGGACTTGATGTTCTGAAGCACGTCCGCGACCTTGGCGTGATGGCGCCAGTCCTCATGATGACTGGCGGCTGGGACACCGGGAAGGAGGCCGAGGCGTTGATCGAGGGCGCCATCGGTTATCTGCACAAACCGTTTGATCTGCACGAACTGGACCACCTCATCGCTCTCGCCCTCGGGTCCGGCCCTCGTGCGACTGGCGGTTGAGCGTAGCGCGCCGACACCGCCCAGAACGACTGCCCTCACTCGATCACTCTCCGCCCAGCGATACTTGATCGTCACGGTCTGGCCCTCGATCCAGCCCAGCTCGCGCAGGCCTTGACGGAACGCCTCCCGCTCCGGGCTCGTGGTCGTCGGCTCACCCTCCAGCTTCGTCAGCGCCGCCTCGAGCATTCCCTCATCGTTTCCCGCGCTTGATCCATGCCCCGATGAGCCCGAGGAGGACTCCAGCCGAGACGACGGCGACCGCGAAACCGACCAGGGCGAGGCCGAGTCGCTCAAGATCTGTCATGTCGAACCTCCCTTTTCGATCGTCCCTTGCGAGCCGGGAGCCTACTACAGTGCCGTTCCCTGCCGTTTGAACGGTTCCTGAGCGGCCTTGCGCATGGAGGGGTCTTACGGCCGGCTCCCGGTGGTGCCGATGGCGATGCCGCCCAGGATGAGCACGATCGCCGCGATGAGGGAGAGCGTCAGCGGCTCGCCGAGCCAGAGCGTCGCGACGGCGACACTGACCACGGGCGTGGTGAGCAAGCCGAGCGCGGTGGTGACGGCCGGCAGGTTGCGACTGGCCACGGCAGTGGCCCAGTAGGCCACCGCCGTGCCGGGGACGCCGGCGTAGAGCAAGAGGGCGAGGAGCCGGCCGTTCCATTCCGTCGCGGGAGCACCGGCGACCATCATCGCCGTCGGGATCAGGATGGCCGTGGCTAGCAACATCTCCCAGGGGACGAGATCGAACGGCGTCGAACGCCATCGGTGGCCGCGAATGTGCAAGATGCTGGCCGCCCAGAGGATGGCGGCGCCGATGATCGCACCGTTGCCCAGGATCGCATCGCGGTTGGCCCAGTCGAACGCGAGAGGATTGAACAAGACCAGGAGGCCGAGAAGGCCGCTGACCACGCCGATCATGCGCCTCAGCGTGAGCCGTTCGCCCAGGAAGAAGACGGCACCTGGGATCACCCAGAGCGGCGTCGTGTAGGCGAGCACCACCGAGCGCCCGGTCGGGACGAGCCGCAACCCCCACGCGGCGAGGACCGCGAAGCCCACCATGTGAAGCAGGGTGATGCTGAGCAGCACCGGCACGTCGGTCCGGGGCGGCAGAGCGAGCCGGCCGAGCACGATCGCGATGGCGAACAGCGCGACGGTGGCGATCGCCGAGCGCAGCGCCATCATCCAGAGGGGCGACAGGGATTCTAGAATTACTTTGTTCACCGGCCACGTCAGACCCCAGGCGACGACGACGATGATGAGGAAAAGAATGCCTTCGCGGTGCACGGCGCGGTCCGCCGGGGTCCTAGGCGGCACGCCCACACGCGAGAACCATGAGCGTGCCGCGCAGGCTCATGCTCGGCACATTATCCCAAAGCCGTGTTTCGGGGTATTCTGTGCCCCGGGGAGAAACCCACTGTCGTGAGTAGAGACGTTCAGGCGAGCCGGACCGCTGTGTCACGTATCGCGCGCGGCGAGCAGTTCCCGATCGGGTTGCTCGTCCGGAGCCGCTACCGGATTGTCAGCGAGCTGGGTGCCGGCGCCTACGGCACAGTGTGCCTCGCCGACGACGAGTCGACCGGGCACCGCGTCGCCATCCGGTTTCTGCCCCGCAGGCTTGCCGAGACGCCCGATGCCGCGCACGCGGTTCTGCGCATGGCCCGGTCGATCGTCGCGGCATCATCGGCGCATCCAGGACTGACTCGCGTGCTGGAGTTCGGTGAGGTCGACAACGGCCGGCCCTTCGCCGTCATGGAGCTCGTCGAGGGACGGCGACTCAGCGAAATGCCGCTCGACGTCGCCGCCGGGATGCGCGTGGCGCTCGATCTCGGCGGAGCCGTCGAGACGCTTCATAACATGGGCTTCATCCACAGCGCGCTCTGCCCTCACAACATCGTGGTGCTCGAGGACGGACGCATCAAGCTGCTTGACCTCGAGCTCGTGGGCCTGCGCGACGCGCGAGAGATCCGGGGCGTGATCGCTGCGGAGCCGCCGGCCGAATACCTCTCGCCCGAGCAAATCTTGAAGGCTCCGGTCACCGAGAAGGCAGATATCTATGCGTTCGGCGCCATCCTCTATGAGCTGCTCTGCGGGGTGCCGCCGTTCGAGGCCGCGACGCGTGAGGCCGTCCTCGCCAAGCAACTGAAGGAGGCGCCAGTCCCGATTCACCGGCGGCGGAACAACGTTCCCGGCTCGGTGGAGCGCGCGGTCACGCTGGCGCTGCACAAACAGCCGGAGTCGCGGCCGCTGATGGGAGATGTGCTCAATCTCCTCTGGACCGGTGCGCACAGCCCGGCGCCTCCACGGAGGCGAGTCGCCGTGATCGTGGGCGGCGTCGTCCTGGCGGCCGTAGCCGCCGGGGCCGTGACCTGGGGTGTGTTGGCGCTGAGCCCGTGGGCGCCAGCGGCCCTTGTGCCGACAGCGGTACCGGCGCAGGCGCCGGTGAGCGCGCGTCCGCCATCGCCGGTACCTGTCACCGAGACTCGCCCCGCGCCCACGGTCGCGCCGGCCCCGCCCCCCGTGGCACGACCGGCCGCGGCCCGGGCGACGCCGCCGCCCGCGCCCACGCTAGCCCCACCGAGGGTCGAGCGACGGGAGCCGCCGCGGCCGGCCCCCGCGGTCGCCGCACCGGAACGGCCCGCTCAGACTCCCGCGGCGTACGATCCCGGCGCCGTCATCGACTGGCTCCTCAACTCTTCGTCGCGACCCTAGCGAATCGCCTCCGGCCTGTCCGCTCGCTCTCGCTCGAAGTGCGCCAGCGTACGCCGCAGGTCGTCGAAGGGATCGCCGACCGCGCAGAAGAGTTCTTATCGCCGGGCGTCCTGGATGGCGCGCCAGACGCGCTCCGGCGTCGCCGGCATCTCGACGTGCTCCACACCAAGCTCGGCCAGCGCATCGACGATCGCGTTGATCACCGCGCCGAGGGCCGGTGTCGTGCCGCCTTCGCCCCCGCCGCGCAGACCGAGGGGATTGGATGTCGAGGGCACCTCGCTGATCTCGGTCGCAAACGGTGGGAACAGGTCGGCGCGCGGCAGCGCGTAGTCCATGAACGTCGCCGATTCCATCTGGCCGGTCGCGCCGTCGTAGCAACAGAGCTCCAGCAGCGCCTGCCCGACGCCCGCCGCGATGCCCCCGTGGGTCTGGCCGTGGAGGATCATCGGGTTGACCGCCCGGCCGACGTCGTCCACCGTCGTGTAGCGCATGATCTCCGTGGTACCGGTCTCGGGATCGACTTCGACCTCGCACACGGCCGTGCCGTAGGGATAGGACGGCACGCTCATGGTCTCCTCGCCGGCACCCGCGAGCGGCCCGCGGAGCGTCTCCGGCGCGTCGGGGCGCAGCGCCGCCGCGGCGGCCTCGAACAGGTGGACGCCGCGGTCGGTGCCCTTGACCGTGAATCGCGACTTCGAAAAGTCGAGGTCGGTCTCGGCCGCCTCGAGCAGCCACGCGGCGATGCGCCGGCCCTTGTCCACGATCTGGTCCGACGCCTTGGCCATGACCACGCCGGCCAGGCGCATCGAGCGGCCGGAATGCGACCCGCCGCCGACGGGGGCGACGTCGGTGTCGCCTGTGATCAGGCGCACGTGCCCCACCTCGACGTCGAACCACTCGGCGATGAGCTGGGCGAAGCTCGTCTCGTGGCCCTGGCCGGCCGAGAGCGTGCCGATGACCACGTCGATCCGTCCCTCGGGGCGCACCGTGATCTCGGCGCGCTCGCGCGGCATGCCAGTGTTCAGCTCGATGTAGTTGCCCAGGCCGATCCCGCGGTAGCGGCCGCGACGGCGAGCCTCGCGCCGGCGCGCCTCGAAGCCGGCCCAGTCGGAAAGAGCCACCGCGCGATCCTGTGCGGCCGCGTAGTCGCCGCTGTCGTAGATCAAACCGAGCGGATTGCGATACGGCATCGCGCTCGCCGGCACGAGGTTGCGCCGCCGCAGCGCCACGCGGTCGAAGCCGTGGCGGTGTGCGGCGAGGTCGATCAGACGCTCGATGACGAACATCACCTCGGGGCGGCCGGCGGCGCGATACGGTGTCGTCGGCGACGTGTGGCTCAGCACCGCCCGGCCGCGCATGCAGGACACCGGCACGTTGTACACGCTTGTCGCGACCGCCACGCCCTTGGCGAGCGGGATGAACGACACGGCGTGGGCGCCGACGTTGCTCGTGTTGACGCCGCGGAAGGCCAGGAAGTTGCCCTCGGCATCGAGCGCCAGCTCCGCGCGCGATACCAGATCGCGGCTCTGGTAGTCGGTCAAGAGCGCCTCCCGCCGCTCGCAGGTCCACTTCACCGGGCGGCGCAGGCGCCGGGCCGCCCAGGCCACCAGCGCGAACTCGGGATAGAAGCTGTTGCGGGTCCCGTAATTCCCGCCGACCTCGCGCGCCACCACGCGCACCGCGCTCTCCGGCACTCCGAGCACACCCGCGAGATCGCTGCGGATGCGCTGAACACCGCCTGAGCCCGCGTAGAGCGTGTGGCGGCCGGTCGTCTCGTCCCAGACGGCGAGCGCGGCGCGCGGCTCCATCGGCACGCCCGTCACGCGGTTCACCCGCGTCTCGAGCCGGACGACGTAATCGGCGCGCCGGAACGCGGCGTCGGCGGCAGCGGCGTCCCCGGCCTCGGAATCGACGCAGATGTTCGATGCGGCCTCCTCCCAGACGCTCGGCGCGTCTACGGCGGTCGCGTCGGCGCTTGCCGTCACCGCGGGCAGAGCATCCCAATCGACGGCCACGCGCTCGGCGCCGTCCCTGGCGGCCGCGGGCGTCTCGGCGATCACCATGGCCACGGCCTCGCCCACGAAGCGCGCCCGGTCGGCGGGCAGAGGCGGATGCGGGGCGATGAAGAACGGCGAGCCGTCGCGGCTCTTGAGCGGAACCTCGTGCGGGTTCGCGGGCACCGGCCGGTGCGGGATCGGCCGCAACCCGTCCGCGGCCGCGTCCTCTCCAGTGAAGACGGCGATCACACCGGCTGTCTGCAGCGCGCCGGCCGCGTCGATGCGCCGGATTCGGGCGTGCGCGTGCGGCGAGCGCACCATGCAGGCATAGGCCTGCCGCGGCAGGTTGAAGTCATCGCTGTAGCAGCCCTGGCCGGCGAGCAGACGTGGATCTTCCTGGCGCAGGACCGGCTTGCCGAAACCCTGGCGCGCCGAGCGGGTCCGGGAGGAAAGGAATGACATGTCAGGGGCTCGCGCTCACCACCAGTTGCCGCGCTTGCGCACGGCGGTGAGCGCGACGGACGCTTGGCCGACGACCTGTCTGGTGTCGAAGGCTGTGAGCTTGCCGCGGCGCTTGAGAATGCGGCCGTCCACGACGACGGTGTCGATGTTCGACGGCTGGGCGGCCTCCACGAGCATGTGCGCTGCTCAGAAACGCCCGTCGGTTCATCGTGGTCTTCATGGGTGGCCCTCCGCGAGGAAGGGATAACGTTGCGGGATCGGCCTGTCAACCCCCGGGACGGGCCGACGCCTGCTACTGAGCTGTCCAGCCCCCGTCGATGACGAGCTCGCTGCCGGTGACGAAGGCGGACTCGTCGGAGGCCAGGTAGAGGACGCCGTACGCCACCTCGTCGGGCTCGCCGTACCGGCCGAGCGGGATGCGCGAGATCATCAACCGGCGCTGGGCGGGATCGGCCCGGCGCCGCTCGGTCATCGCCGTCACGATCGGCCCGGGGTGGACCGAGTTGGCGCGGATGCCCTCGCGCGCGTACTGGATCGCGGTCGCCTTCGTCAAGAGACGCACGGCGCCTTTGGAGGCCTGGTATTGCGGGCTGCTGTTGTCCGTCCCGACCAGACCAAGCTGGGACGAGATGTTGACGATCGATCCGCCGCCGGCCCGGCGCATGGCGGCGATGACGGCCTTGGTCCCGAGGAATACACCTTTGGCGTTGACGTCCATCATGCGATTCCAGTCCTCGACCGTGGTGTCCTCGATCCTGCTCCCGCCGCCGATCCCCGCGTTGTTCACCAGGACGTTCAGCTTGCCGAAGCGGCTCTGGGCCAGGCCGACGGCCTTCTGCCAGTCGGCCTCGCTCGTGACGTCGAGCCGGACGAAGGCGGCCTCGCCGCCCTTCGCCCTGATGTCGGCCTCGACCGCCCCACCCTCGGCCGCGAGGATGTCGCCGATGACCACCTGAGCGCCTTCCCGTGCGAAGAGCCGCGCTTCCGCGGCGCCCATGCCGCGGGCCCCGCCGCTGATCAGCGCGACCTTCCCCACGAGTCTCATGGTCGTCTCACTCGGGCGTCAGGTGAGGGCCGGGGTGCGGACTCAGCCGCCGAAGCGCCGCTCGCGCTGCTGGTAGGCGCGGACCGCGCGCAGGAAGTCGACCTTGCGGAAGGCGGGCCAGTGCGCGTCGCAGAAGTAGAACTCGCTGTAGGCACTCTGCCACAGGAGGAAGCCCGAGAGTCGGATCTCGCCGCTCGTGCGGATGATGAGATCGGGATCCGGGAGGTCGGGCGCGTAGAGGTACTGGCCAATCGTCTCCTCCGTGATGCCGTCGATGATCGTCTGCAGGTCTTCGCCCTGCTTGCTCTTCTCGCGGAGCATGGCCTGCATCGCATCGATGATTTCCTGGCGTCCGCCGTAGGCGACGGCGAATGTCAGGACCATCGTGCGATTGCCGGCGGTTGCCTCTTCGGCCGCCCGGATCGCGGCGATCGTCGAGTCCGGCAGAAGATCGAGCTTGCCGACGGCGCGGACGCGGAGGCCGAGGCGGGCGTTCGGGTGCCGGGCGAGCCGGGTGAGCTTGGATTCGACGGCGGACAGGATGCCCGAGATCTCCATCGCCGACCGCCGAAAGTTGTCCGTCGAAAACACCCAGAGGCTTACGGCCGAAATCCCGACCTCGGCGCACCATTCCAGCACGTCGTCGAGCCGCTCGGCCCCTAGCGCGTACGCCTCGCGAAGATCGGGTACCCCTTGCTCGAGGGCGTATCGACGGTTGCCGTCGATGATGATGCCGAGATGTTGGGGAACGCTGCGGCCGCGGACCTGTCGCAGCAGGCGCCGTTCGTAGAGGTAATAGAGGAAGCTACGCATCGCCAGAATTTCACGCTAGCCCCCTCGGGCCTCGAGAGTCAAGAAACCCGGGTTGTCGTCTACGGGAGGGCGCGAACGACGTTGCGCAACTCCTGTACGTGGGCAGCTTTGACCACCGTCTGGCCCGCCAGGATGCTGGGGGCCGTGTGCGTCGGCAACGCCCTTCCGGGATGTGAACCGCCTTGCAGGCGGAGAAACTTGCCGTGACCGTGGTGGCCGCGCGACGTCAGCCAGAAATAGAGTGGCGGCTTCTCGAGTAGCTTGCTCGCCTGCGTGGCTAGGGGATCGTCATCGGAACCGTGGCCACCGAGCCGTCGGCGAAGGTCGCGGTCACTGAGAAGCTGGCGCCCGGCGCGAAGACCGCGCTGAATTCGGAGGCGAACAGGAAGAAGACGCTGCCGTCGGCGACGGCGAAGTTGACGGTTCCGTTGCCGGCGTTGAGGAG
>Ga0184639_10001209_pt1 | contig 11030 bp, 8 predicted proteins | sample PLM31_170_b2_FD_133155 | JGI IMG/M metagenome (GOLD analysis project Ga0184639, IMG submission 133155) | Groundwater sediment microbial communities from an aquifer in East River, Colorado, USA - PLM3-1_170_b2 | ecosystem: Environmental > Terrestrial > Soil > Riparian zone | place: USA: East... | reverse complement strand
CTCGGCGGGAATCCCCGTGCAGAAAGCTCGCGACGCACGCGCGACGGCCTCTGGCTGCTGGAACGCAGGATCCGCACCGGCGCCGCCGTCTGGTTCTTCGACGACCTCCCCTTCGCCCGCGTCGACGAGGTGGCGGCCGATGCCCTGGGGGTGACCCTGCGCGCGCTCCTGCGCCGCGCCCCGGCGTCGCGCGCCGCCGCGCGGCCTGCCTCGCCAGCCGCCGAGCCGGCGCCAGACGGTCGCTTCAGCGCCACGCTGCTGGCGGTGGCACGGAGCAACGGACGGATCGCCCCCGCGGCGCGCAGCCTGGGCGTGCACCGCAACACGGTCCTCTATCGCCTTCGGGCGGCGCGCGCCGAATACGGGATCGACCCGCGGCGCCCGGAGGACGCCCTCCGCATCCTCGCCGACGCGGAGGCGCGCAACCGCTGATCCGAGCGTGATTGTGCATACTGCACAAACATGCACCGGGCTGACGCGCGGGGTCGGTAGCCCGCGGCACGCACCCCGCGGCTAGTCTCACCGGAGTCGCGTCCCGCCCCGTCACAAGGAGTCACGATGGCCACCAAGGAGCTCGCCGCCGCCCTGAAGCTCGCCGAGGAGCGCAACCTGCGCTTCGTAAGCCTGCAGTTCACCGACATCGTCGGCCAGGTCAAATCGGTCCAGGTCCCGATGCACCAGCTGCAGGAGGCGGTCGAGCACGGCAAGTGGTTCGACGGCAGCAGCATCGAGGGCTTCGCCCGAATCGCCGAGTCCGACATGTTCCTGGTCCCCGACCTGGCAACCTTCGCGCCGGTCCCCTGGGAGCCCGGCTTCGACGACGACGGCAGGCCGATCGCGACCGGTGCGGCGCGTGTCATCTGCGACGTCTTCACCCCGCACGGCGAGCCGTTCCCCGGCGACCCGCGCTGGGTCCTGCGCCGCCAGCTGGAGAAGGCCAAGAAGCTCGGATATGTGTTCAACACCGGTCCGGAGCTGGAGTTCTTCCTGCTGAAGCGCAACGACCATGCGGTAGAGGCGCTGCCGCACGACGCGGCTGGCTACTTCGACCTGTCGAGCGACCTTGGGACCGATGTCCGCAAGGAGATGATGAACGACCTGGAGGCCTTCGGGATCAAGGTCGAGACGGCCCATCACGAGGTTGCCACCGGCCAACACGAAATCGACTTCGAGTACGCCGATGCCCTGCGCACCGCTGACAACGCGGTCACCTTCAAGACCACGCTGAAGGCCGTCGCCGCCCGACATGGGCTGTATGCCACCTTCATGCCCAAGCCGTTCTTCGGCATCAACGGCTCGGGGATGCACTGCCACCAGAGCCTGTGGGACGTCAAGAAGGCGAAGAATGCCTTCGCTGATGCCGCCGATCCGTACGGCCTGTCGCCGATGGCGCGCAGCTACATCGCCGGCACCCTGGATCACGCCCGCGGCATGATCGCCGTGCTGGCTCCGCTGGTGAACAGCTACAAGCGGCTCGTGCCCGGCTACGAGGCGCCGGTCTACATCGGCTGGGCCCGGATCAACCGCTCCGCGCTGATCCGCATCCCCCAGATCAGCAAGGGCCAGCTCAACAGCACGCGCATCGAGCTTCGCTGCCCGGATCCCTCGACCAACCCGTACCTGGCCTTCGCCTGCATGCTCGCGGCGGGGCTCGACGGCGTGGCGCGCAAGCTGACACCGCCCGATCCGGTCGAGGAGAACCTGTACCACTTCGACGCCGCCAAGCTCGAGAGCCGCAAGATCCGCCAGCTGCCCGGCACACTGCGGGAGGCGCTCGACGAGCTATCGGCCGACGCGGTGATCGGCGAGGCGCTGGGCGAGCACGTGTTCGAGCGCTTCGTGGAGGCGAAGACCGAGGAGTGGGACGAGTACCGGATGCAGGTCAGCAGCTGGGAGGTCAGCCGCTACCTGGAGGCCTTCTAGAGCGATCGACGGCCGTCCCTGTGGCCATGCGGCTGCGAGGCGCAGGCTTGGCCGATCCGGACGAGCAAGTGGGCATGGGACGGAATGGGTGTCTACCGCGCCGCAATTGGCCGATCACGCCCCGGTGAGGGCCGCCTAGGACGTGCCGCCGCGGCGGAGGCCACCTAGCAGGGCGAACAGATCCCCTCGGCCCGCGAGCCCGAGCGCGAAGGCCATGATCGGGTAGGCGAGCACACAGGCGGCACGCCACCCGAGGTGATCGGGCCCGAGCAGCGCTGCGGCGGCCAGGGACCCTGCCAGCCCCATGGCCCCGGCCATCCGCCACCATTGCCACGGGACCGGGTAGTAGCGCTGCGAGACGAGCGTCGTGCTCAGGGCGAGGGTGCCGTAGCTGAGCAGCGTCGCCACGGCCGCCCCGAGGTACCCAAGCCACGGGATTAGGGCGAGATTGAGCGCCAGGTTCGCGGCCGCGGCGAGGCCGGTGGTGATCGGCAGCATCCCGGTCCTGCCCACGATGTTGATGCCGGTCGCGCCGATCGTGTAAACGCCATACAGGACATAGGCGAATGCGCTGAAGGGGACCACGAAGCGCCCCGCCTCGAAGCCCGGCTGGAAGAGCAGGCGCAGGCCGTCGGTGGCGACCGCGGACAGAAGCAGCGCCACGAAGGCGGCTGCCACCACGAATCCAGCCATCACCCGCGCATAGGTCTCCGGGGCCCGCGGGCCTTTCGAGATCTCCCAGAAGGTGGCCGCCCAGGCGAGCGTGAAGGGCGCCACCACCAGCGCGTTGACGACCAGCCCGATGGTGTAGCCCGCGGCGTAGACCCCAACGGCGGCGTGGCCCTGGAAGGCGCCGACAAGGTAGCGATCGGAGAGGTTCAGCGTCCAGCCGGCGATCGCAGCGGGCACCAGCGGCAGGGCGAAGGTGAACATCCCCCGTGCCAGCGGCGGGTCGACCGCGACGTGCAGCCGGCCGGCGCGCCACAGCAGGGCGATCCCGGCCAGTGCGACCGCGGCGGCCGCTGTCAGCCCCCCGAGGACGACTCCGAACACGCCAAGGCGGAACCCGACCACGAAGAGGATGATCATCAGGCTGCCGAGGACCGCGCGAGAGAACGAGAGCGCGGCATACACCGCCGGCTGGCGCTCAGCCCGGAAGAAGGATAGGGGAACCAGATTGAGCGTGTCGCAGAATACGATCGGCCCAATCGCCAGGATGGTCGGAAGCTGCGAGGTCTCGCCAAACAGGAGCCGCGTGAGCGGGAATGCGATCGCGAGCAGGAGTCCGAGCCCGATGACCGAGACGAGCAGGCGCAGGCCCAGGGCCGTGCTCAGGACGTGGGACCGTCCCGGCTCGTCGTCGTGCTCCATCAGGTAGGAGCGGAAGAAGGCCTGGGGCAATGCCAGCGTCACGATCATGGTCGCCAGCGAGAGCGTCGTGTTGACCAAGGCCATCAGGCCGAAATTCTCGATGCCCAACACGTTTGCGTAGATTGGCACCAGGATGACGGCCAGCGCCTGGTTGGCGACCCCGCCCAAACCGTAGACCGCGGAATCCGAGATGAGGCGACGCGCGGACGTCGTCATCGGACCTCGCCCTTGGCAGCCTTCCCCCCGGCCAGCTCGACCAGGCGGTCGCGCAAAGCCGGATGGTGGTCGAGCGCCAATGCGGATGCTCCGCAGCGCCGAACGAGCTCACCGACGTAGTCCTTCAGCTCACCCTCCGAGAGGCCCCAACCATGCACGTAGCGAAGGCGCTTCGGGTCGTAGTGCCAGGCCGACGGCGCCTCACCGGAGGCGATCTGCAGGTAACGGGCGGCGACCGCCACCCGGGACCATCGTTCGCGCACGAAGCGCGCGAGCGCAGCCCCCAGCGCGATCCTGGCCGCCTCGTCGCCGGCCAGCTCCTCGATCGCGCCGCAAAGCTCTTCGGGGCGGACGTAGCGGCTGGGGGGAATCATCTCAGCCGGCACGTCCTCGGCGATCTCGTCGGCGTAGTAGCCGCCGACCACGGTGGCTCGGTGACAGTACCCCGCCTCGGTGGCGAAGACTGCGAGCGGACTGTCGCTGTACAGCTGGTCGACCACCAGGTCGCTCTCGCCGATCGCATCGAGCACCTCGGCATGTGGGCGGTCGGTGACCTGGCGGTAGGTCACCGGGACGCCGCGGCGCGCGAGCTCCGTAATGCAGGCGCGGATGGCATCGGTGCCCTTGGCAGGATCGGACGGGCTATGCAGAATCCGGACCCCAGATCCGCCCGACGGTCCCGCGGGGGCCATTGGTGGCGTGCCCTGATCGTCCGCGCCGCCATGTGGTATGCCGATCGCCAGTAGATGGACGAAGGGTCGCGCATGCAGCTGGGCCGAGGCGCTCATCGCCACGACCACCTGCGCGCGCCGCTCGATCCGCCGCACGATCGTGCGGTAGGTCCGCGCGCGCCGGCCCATCTCCCGGTAGCCGTCGTCGCCGGCAGCGAGCGCCTCGCGAACCCACTTGCCGTTGAGGTATGGGGGCCGGTGGTCCGATCCCAGGAAGACCCAGACGACCCGTTTCCGGATGAGCCGCAGCAGGGGAAGGTCCGCGTTCCGCCACAGCAGGCTCTTGTGCCCGGTGAAGATGAAGAGGTCCGCGTGCCCGATCGCCCACGCCATGATCAGCAGGTCGATCAGTCCGGTCGCCAGCCGCCATCCGCCGCGGCGGAGCGAGCCGCGCGGCAGCGAGGTCGCCCGGCGACTGGCCGAGCGTCGCCATCGAGCGAGCCTCGGCAGCGCCGGGGAGCGTTCATAGCCGAAGGGGTGTTCACCGAGGTCAACGAAGTGGCAGGTGCAGCCGATCTCCCAGAAGCCGCGCTGCAGCCCGGCCATGTAGCCCGCGGTCTCGGCCATCCCCAGCAGGACTCGTGGCTGACGATCGGGCATATCGTTAGGAACGGACGGCCGCCTTCAACGCCTCGACGACCTCGTCGACCTGGACCGATGTGATGCCGGTGTGCAACGGGAGCGCCAGCGAGCTCTCGAACGCGCGGTACGAGTTTGGAACGTCGCCGGGTGAGAGTCTGTAGGCGCGCGCGAAGAAGGGCTGCGCATGGAGCGCGTAGGTGCCGAGCGTGGTCTCGATCCCCGCCGAAGCAAGCTGAGCGATCACCGCGTCCCGATTGATTGCCCGATCGAGCATGACGACATACGACTGGTAGGTGTGCGTCGAGCCTTCGGGGCAGGTCGGTGTCCGTACCCCGGAGATTCCCTCAAGCGCTCGAGCGTACAGGGCGGCGATAGCACGACGGACGCGCAGCATCGCGTCGAGCTTCCTCATCTGCGCGACACCGACAGCCGCGAGGATATCGCTCATCCGGTAGTTGAACCCCGCATCCTCGAAGGTGAACCGTCCTCCGTGGCGAACCCCGCCGTGGCTGCGCAGCAGCGCGATCCGCTCTGCCAGCGCTTCGTCGGAGGTGGCGATCATGCCCCCCTCGCCGGTCGTGATCGACTTCCGTGGATGGAAGCTGAAGCACCCGGCTAGGCCGATGCTTCCGACCGGTCGGCCACGATACTCCGCGCCGAGGGCACACGCGGCATCCTCGACGACGGTCAGGCCGTGTCGCTCAGCGACCTCCATGATCGGGTCCATGTCGGCCGGCAAGCCAAACGGGTGGACCGGGATCACGGCGCGCGTCGACGAGGTCACCTTCCTGGCGAGATCGTCGACATTGATCGCAAAGGTGGCGAGGTCGATGTCGACCAGGACCGGAACCGCACCCTGCTGCACGACCACGTTCGCGGTCGCGGGGAAGGTGAAATCGGGAACCAGCACCTCGTCGCCTGGCCCGATGCCGAGCGCGGCAAGGGTGAGATGCAGCGCGGTGGTGGCTGATGTGGTGGCGAAGGCGCGGCCAACCCCGACCCGACCTGCGACAAGGCCTTCGAATTCGGCCACCTTGGGGCCCTGGGTGAGATATCCGCTCTGCATCACGCCCCGGATCTCGTCGATCTCGGCCTCGTCGGTCTCTGGCCGCGCCAGCCAGATCCGTCGCAGTTGGTCCATCACGCCCGCTCCCGCTGAGCTCGGTACCAGGCGACCGTCTCGATCAGTCCCTGTCGCAGAGACGTCGCGGGCTCGAACCCGATCAGCTCGCGTGCCAGGTCAATCGAGGCCAGGTGACGTCGGACATCGCCCGGGCGTGGAGCGACATGGCTGACCGGCACGGCGATGCCCAGGACGTCGAGCAGCTCCCTGACCAGCACATTGACCGAGGTCTCGCGCCCGCTGGCGATGTTGATGATCCTGCCCCGCGTCGCGGGCGCGGCGTAGAGGCGGATGGCCGCATCGGCCGTGTCTCGAACGAAGACGAAGTCGCGGGTCTGCTCGCCGTCTCCGTGGATCTCGACGGGCTCCCCGGCCAGTGCACGCTCGACGACGACCGGGATGATCCCCGCATAGGTTCCGGAATTCTGCCGAGGTCCGAAGTTGTTAAACGGCCGGATGATGGCGGCGTCCAGCCCAAAGGTGTGCCAGTACGAGAGGACCACGTGGTCGCTGCCAACCTTGCTGGCTGCGTATGGAGTGGAGGGGATCGACGGATGGGCCTCGTCCATCGGGACGTACGCCGCTGAGCCGTAGGCCTCGGATGAGGAGAAATGGATCAGCGTGCGGTAGGCCGCCTTCCGCAGGAGCTCACACAGCACCGTGGTGATCGCCATGTTCTGTTCGATCGTCCAGCGCGGCCGCACCAGCGAGGCCGGTAGCGGGACGACCGCCAGGTTGAAGACGAGGTCGATCTGCTCCTCTCGGAGGATCCGCTCCATGCCCTCGAGGTCGGAGGCGTCCTGGCGATGGAAGACCAGGTCCGGTCTCTCCTCCCGCGCCTGCTCGAGGTTCTCTTCGCGACCGAGGTAGAGGTTGTCGACCACGACCAGCCGTTGCGGCGCGTCCTGCGCGATGCGATCAACCAGGTGGCTGCCGATGAACCCGGCGCCTCCCGTGACCAGCACTCGCTTTCCGTTCAGAGTGGGCTGAGGCGCCACTGGGGTCCCCGATGCGGTCGGCCGATCTTAACGCAGCGACCCAATTGTGCGGCGCCTGGCGCCGGTGACGGGTATCCTCGGCTCCAGATGACGCCGGCGCACGACGATCTATCGCAGCTCTATCGGGTGCTCCGCCAGGCAACCGGGGAGCAGTGGCAGCGCGACCTGCCGTTCCAGGACCTCATCACCGACCGCTGGGAGCGAGCCTCCCACCTCGGCTTCGGAGAGGGCTCCAGCATCTACCAGTCTGCCTACGTGTACGGCGACGTGACGGTGGGTGCCAGCACCTGGGTCGGTCCAATGGTGCTGCTCGATGGGACGGGAGGTCTCAGCATCGGTTCAGGCTGCGACATCAGCGCTGGCGTGCAGATCTACACTCACGACACGGTGTCGCGCGTGCTCAGCGAGCATCGCGTCGAGATCGAGCACGCTCCGGTCTCTATCGGAGATCACACGCACGTCGGTGCACAGGCCGTGATCGTCAAGGGCGTGACCATCGGGCACCACTCGGTCATCGGGGCCTGTTCCTTCGTCAACCTTGACATCCCGCCGTACACGGTGGCAGTCGGCGTTCCGTGCCGGCCCGTTGGCCGGGTGGAGGTCGGCGCGGATGGCGCGGTGACCCTCCGCTACGACTGACGCGGGCCCATCACCGTCCGCGGGCCATCATCACGTTCGGCATGGTTCGCAGCAGGATGCTCAGGTCGAGCCACAGCGTCCAGCGATCGATGTAGCTGAGGTCAAGCTCGACCCAGCGGTCGAAGTTCGCCTCGTGGCGGGATTCGACCTGCCACAGACCGGTGATCCCCGGCTTCATGCTCAGGCGGCGCCGGTGCCAGATGTCGTACTCGACGACCTCGGACGGGAGTGGCGGGCGCGGCCCGACCAGGCTCATCTCGCCCTTGAGCACGTTCCACAGCTGCGGCAGCTCGTCGATGCTCAGCTGCCGCAATCGGCGGCCGAGCGGGCTCATGCGCGGGTCATTCGAGGCCTTGAACGCCGCTCCCTTGAGCTCATTCAGGTGCGCAACCTCGTGCAGTCGATCCTCGGCATCGGGAGCCATGGTGCGGAACTTGAGGATCGTGAAGGGTCGACCGTGGAGCCCCACGCGCGTCTGGCGGAATATGACCGGCGACCCGTCGCGGACTCGGATCAGGATGGCGGTGACCAGCAGCAGCGGGCTCAGGATGACGAGCCCGAGCGCGGCGCCGACGACGTCGATCAGGCGCTTGATGACCAAGCCAGCCTCGCGATGGCCGTCGTGCACAAGCGACCGCACCAGGAGCCCCTCGAACTCCTCCTCGCGAGCATTCCTGATGCTCCCCTCCGAGGGGTCGACCGGGATCCGAACGGTCTTGCCCTCGTCCGCGGCGAGGCTGGCGATCGGTTCCAGCAGGCTTGCCGACTCGGGCGCGAGGCAGGCGGCGACCTCGTCCACGATGTTGGTGTGGAGGACCTCCTCGATGGTGTTCAGGCCTCCCAGGATCGGTCGGGTCACGATCTGCTGTGTCTCTCCGGGCACTGACAGGTGGCCAATCACGTGCAGGCCAAGGCCGGCGCGCGATTCGACGAGGTCGGCAAAGTCCTGGGCCAGTTTGCCGGTCCCGATCACGAGCATGTAGCGAGCGTTGTAACCGCGACTGCGCAGCTTGCTGAACGCGAAGCGCAGCAGTCCGCGGCCACCAAGCGTGACCAGCGGCTCCGCCGTGAAGAGGGACAGGAGGAAGATCCGGCTCACGTCCTGCTGCTTGAAGACGAAAAGGATCGAGAGCGTGACCGCGGCCACCGTCAGGGTTGCGCGCGCGATGTCCATCGCCTCAGTGCGGAGTCGCCAACGCGCGCGGAGCCGATACAGCCCGAAATACCAGAGGACGATCACCCAAAGGACTCCGAATCCGATCGCCGCCAGCCGGATGTCGATCCCGAGTCGGCTCCAGATCCCCGTCCAGCCACTGTTGCCGAAGCGGATGAACGAGATGAGCAGGAAGACCCCGGCCGCCGTGACGCCGTCGCCGACCATGAGGGCCAGCCTGAGCGCCATGAGGTGTCGTCGGATCATGTGTGGTCGACGCACTCCATCGGTACGGTTGCCGCGATTGCCCACGGCGGGGCGTCGCCGAGAACTCTACGGGAGTATGGACCCCACCGGCAACCTGATGCTGCAGCGCGTCGGCTGCTCGGCGCGTGCTACTGTCCGGCCCGATGCGCATGGTTTGCCTCGTCGCCGCGTTCGCGCGCATCGCCGCCGCGCTGCCCTTGGTCGCTGCGCCCGGCTCCGTCAAGGCAGGGGAAGAGCAGCTAGTTTCCATCGACTCGGTGGACGACTACTCTGACGGCGTTCGACCTACTGCCATACAGGACTGGAGTTCATGGCGCTGATCCAGGAAGCCCTCGCGGAGCTTGCCAGCTTCTACTCGAGCACCTTTCCAGTGGTGCTCTACACCACCTGGGTCGTGCTCGCGCTGTGGGACCTCGTGCGTCGCGACGAGATGCCCGAGCGCACGCGGCTGCTATGGGGGGCGGGCGTCATGTTCCTGCTTTTGATCGGGCCACTCTCGTACCTGCTCCTCTCCGACACCCGGATGTCGTGGGGCCTGCGGATGATGGTCACCGCCGGCGGAGCAGTGGCATACATCGCCGTGACGACGCTGATCGCCGTCCTGAGTTAACGCTGACCAGGTACCGTAGTCGCACCGCAGTCTGACCCTGCTAAGAACGGTGGGCTTCGAGTTTGTAGCGGACCAGGGTACGTTCGGGGTACATGACCATGGCGCACCGCTCCAGCAGACGACCGGACTCCCCCCGGCGAGCGGCTCTTGCGGCACTCTGGCTCCTCGCAGGGTCGTTCTTCGTCGGGAGCCCTCAGCTGTCGCAGGCTGCGTATCCTGGCGCGAACGGCAAGATCGCCTTCTCGAGCGATCGCGCCTCACTTGGCGGGCCGATCGACATCTGGGTGATGAACGCTGACGGCGGCTCGCCGACGCGAATCACAAGCAGCCCATGGGGGGACCTGGATCCAGTGTGGTCGCCCGGCGGGACTCGCATCGCCTTCACCAGGTACACAGCCAGTTTCACAGATGGCGAGATCTGGGTAATGAGGTCCGACGGCGCGGGCCAGACCCGGCTGACGAACAACGCCGCGGACGACTACGCGCCGTCGTGGTCACCGGACGGCAGCCGGCTCGTCTTCTCGTCGAACCGCGACGGCGACTACGAGATCTACAGCATCTCGGCGGACGGTGGGGCACCCACCAAGCTGACCAATAACACTGGGTTTGACGACATAGAGCCCGCCTGGTCGCCGGACATGCAGAAGGTCGTCTTCAGCACTGACCGCCGCGGACAGTTCGAGCTCTTTGTGATGAATGCCGACGGGAGTGCCGCTGGGCTTCTCCTTGAAACCAACCCGTTGGTGGCTGCCCGTTACCCGAACTGGGCACCGGATGGCTCGAAAATCGTGTACGAGCTATGGACCCCCTATGCGGGAGGCTGGACCAATCCCGGCGTGTTCGTGATCAACCCGAACGGCACGGGATTCGAGCAACTGAGCCAGAACATGGGACAGTACGATGAACTGCCTCAGTTTTCCGCGGACGGCACCAAGATCCTGTTCGACTCGGACTGGGAGGATCCGGATCCCGCGGATGATTCGCCGGAATTCGATGTCTACGTGTTCTCGAACGCTGGCGGAGATCACGGCGCAAACCTGACGAACTCGCCCGGGCTCGACATTGATCCCGACTGGCAGCCGATCCCGGCCTTCCCGCTGGTCGATGCCCGCTTCTCGATCTTCAACGGCGACATCGTATGGCTCTTCAACGCGGCCATTACCAAGGGCTGCAGCGCCGAGCGCTTCTGCCCTGACGCTCCGGTGACGCGTGGCCAGATGGCCGCCTTCCTGGCGCGGGCGCTGGACCTGCCGGCAGCCAGCGCCGACTACTTCAGCGATGACGAGAGCTCGATCTTCGAGGGCGACATCAACCGTCTGGCCGAGGCGGGCATCACCTCCGGCTGTGGCGGTGGCAAGTACTGCCCCGAGGCCACCATCACCCGCGAGCAGATGGCCGCCTACCTCGACCGCGCCCT
>Ga0184639_10001206_pt1 | contig 11036 bp, 11 predicted proteins | sample PLM31_170_b2_FD_133155 | JGI IMG/M metagenome (GOLD analysis project Ga0184639, IMG submission 133155) | Groundwater sediment microbial communities from an aquifer in East River, Colorado, USA - PLM3-1_170_b2 | ecosystem: Environmental > Terrestrial > Soil > Riparian zone | place: USA: East... | reverse complement strand
TTCCGCCGTCGCTCGCGGACCTCGAGGAGCGGCTGCGGAGGCGGGGGACTGACAACGAGGATCGGATCCGGATCCGCCTCGAGAACGCCCGGCGGGAGTTGGCGCTCGTGCACGAGTACGACTATGCCGTCGTGAATGACGATTTGGAGATCGCGACGCGGAAGGTGGCCGCCATTCTCGAGGCGGAAGCCTGCCGAACGTCGCGACGTGTGAATGCGGCAGGCGCGTAGCCGCACAGACAGAGGAGGTTCGCAGTGGACACGGAACCGAAAGTGCTTCGGTCGAGCAACATACCCAACAAGTATGAGCTGATCATCGTGGCGTCCAAGGAGGCCCGCCGGCTGAACGAGCTGTCCCGCCAGACGGGGCTCAACCTCGGCGGTAAGGTCACCAACATCGCGCTCGAGGAAGTGATCAAGGGCGACGTGCTCTACCGCTACGTGGAGCTTCCGGATGACGTCAAGGCCGAGGTCACCGTCGAGGCCGAGGAGTAGCGGGCCGTGACGGAAAGCCGCTCGCTTTCGGGCGCGCGCATCCTCTTGGGAATTTCCGGGGGCGTCGCCGCGTACAAGGCTCCCGAGCTGGTCCGGGCTCTCGTCAAGGAAGGCGCGCGCGTTTCCGTCATCCTGACGCGCCGCGCCCGCCGATTCGTGACGCGCGACGCGCTCCGGGCTGTGACCCGCGGCCCCGTGCTCACCGGCCTCTTCGAGCCCGACGCGCTCGGGAGCGGCCCCTGGTTCGAGGGCGCGGCCCCTTCCACGATCGGAATGGCGCATATTGGCATGGCGCGCGAGGCGGACCTCGTTCTCGTGGCCCCGGCCACGGCCAATTTGCTCGGGAAGCTCGCGAACGGCATCGCCGACGACCTCCTCTCGACCGCACTCCTCGCCACGCGCGCCGCGGTTCTCACGGCGCCGGCCATGAACGTCGCGATGTGGGAGCACCCGGCGGTTCAGGCGAACGTGGCTTCCCTGCGTGCGCGCGGTGTCGGCATCGTCGGCCCGGAGGAGGGAGAACTGGCCGACGGCGAGTGGGGGATGGGTCGCATGGCCTCGATCGATGCGATCGTGGAGGCGTGCCGGGCAGCGCTGGGGGCGGCGGGGACCCACCCCCCGGGGGGTTCGTCACCACTACCCCCAGACAGTGCCCAGCCCCTCCGCGGCCGCACGATCGTGGTCACGGCAGGCGGGACGGAGGAAGCCATCGATCCCGTTCGGGTGATCACGAATCGGTCGAGCGGCAAGATGGGTTTCGCGCTCGCCGAAGAGGCGCTCCGGCTCGGCGCGAGGGTCCGACTGATCGTGGCGCGGACGTCCGCGCCGCCCCCATCGGGCGTGGAGCGGATCGAGGCGGCGACCGCCTCGGCGATGTCGCAGGCGGTCCTCGAGTCGATGAAGGACGCCGACGCGCTCGTCATGGCGGCCGCGGTCGGCGACTATTCCCCGGCGGAGCCGAGCGCGGCGAAGATCCCGCGCCGGGAGGGAGGGCTGACGCTCGCGCTTCGCCCCACCCCCGACATCCTCCAACTCGCTCGCGAGCGCTATCCCAAGAAGCTCCTCGTGGGGTTCGCTCTGGAGACCCAGGATGAAATCGGCCGCGGGGAGGAGAAGTTGAAACGGAAGGGGCTCGACTTGATCGCGGTCAACAACCCGCTCAAGCCTGGCTCCGCGTTCGGTTCCGACCAGAATGACGTCACGCTGGTGGATCCGAAGGGCGCGGTCGAGCCGTTGGGGCTCCGCCCGAAGCGGGAGGTGGCCCGCGCGATTCTCCTTCGAGTGGCGAAGGCGCTGAACAGGTAGGAGGCGGTGGTGGAGGACGGGCGGAAGGAGCTCATGGGAATCGCGAGGGAAACGCGAGTGCTGCTGGAGCGTGAACGCCGGCGCGGGCGGAGGAGCTTCGCGCTGGCGGTGACCCGCTCTGCCATAGGGACGGTCCCCGAGGAGCAACCGCAGGGCGCCTGTGAGGCCTCGCGAAGCGAGGCCGAAACACAGCGCCCGGAGGTTGGCTCCTCGGGGTCCGTCCCCATCGAGGTGCTCGCGCTCCCAGGATTCGAGGCGCCTCCGTCCGCGCCGGCGCCCACGCTCACCCGAACCTCGACACCCCTCGCGCCTCACGCCGATCTCCCTCAAGACCTCCCCGCCCTCGAGCGCCTCGTCTCCACGTGCCGCAAGTGCGCGTTGTGCGAAACGAGAACCCAGACGGTTTTCGCGGATGGGAGCGCCTCCGCAAGGCTCATGTTCATCGGGGAGGCGCCGGGCCGTGACGAGGACGCGCAGGGGCTGCCGTTTGTCGGCCGCGCGGGGCAGCTCCTGAACAAGATGATCGCCGCGATCGAGCTGAAGCGCGAGGAGGTCTACATCGGCAACGTCCTCAAGTGCCGCCCGCCGGAAAATCGGACGCCTCAACCCGACGAGGTCGAGCGGTGTCTCCCCTACCTCGAGCAGCAGATCGCGCTCCTCAAGCCGGCGTTGATCTGCGCGCTCGGCCTCTCGGCGGTTCAGGCGCTGCTTCGCACCAAGGCCTCGATGGCCTCCATGCGCGGACGCACGTTCGAGTACCGCGGCATTCCCCTCGTGCCGACCTACCACCCGGCCGCGCTGCTGCGCAATCCGTCGCTCAAGCGCGAGGCATGGGTGGATCTGCAGCGCGTGCGGGATCTCCTCCGCGCCGGGAGCGCCGGGTGAAGCCCGCCCGCTCCCGCGAGGAGCTGGAACAGCTCCGGCCGATGGCCGCGGCGCCCGCCGGCGTCGAGGGAGCCCGGGTTCCGCCCCAAGCGCTCGACGCCGAGCGTTCGGTGCTCGGCTCGATGCTCCTCTCCCGCGACGCCATCGCGGTCGCGATCCAGCATCTCGACGAGAACGCCTTCTATCGCGAGGCCCACCGGAAGATCTGGCGCGCCGTGATCGAGCTGTTCGACCGGAGCGAAGCGGTGGACATGGTCACGCTGGTGGAGGAGCTGAAGAAGCGCCGCGAGATCGAGGCCGTCGGCGGCGTCACGTATCTGACCACGCTCGACCAGTACGTCGCCACCGCGGCGAACGTGGAGCACTACTGCAAGATCGTGAACGAGAAATCGATCCTCCGTCGTCTCATCGACGTCGGAACCGGCATCGTCGGCGAGTGCTTCGAGCAGCGCAAGGATCCGACCGACCTCCTCGACCGCGCCGAGCAGGCCATCTTCGCGATCTCGGACGACCGCTTGCGGACCGGCTTTCAGGCGATGCGCCAGCTCGTCCTCCAGGGCTACTCGGCCATCGAGGAGTACCGGCAGCGGAAGGTGCACGTCACGGGCGTGGCCTCGGGGTTCTACGACCTCGACGAGATGACCGCGGGATTCCAGAAGTCCGACTTCGTGGTGATCGCGGGGCGGCCTTCGATGGGAAAGACCTCGTTCGCCATGAACATCGCGGAAAACGTGGCGGCGCGCGCCAAGACGAAGGATCGCGTCACCGTCGCCGTCTTCAGTCTCGAAATGTCCAAAGAGGCACTGGTGCAGCGCCTGCTCTGCTCGCTCGCGAAGGTGGACATCCACAAGATCCGGCGCGGCTTCGCGAGCGGCGACGAGTACAAGCGTCTTCAGGGCGCCGCCGCGCAGCTCCACGAGGCGCCGATCTACATCGACGACACCGCGGCGATCGGCATTCTCGAGATTCGCGCGAAGGCCCGGCGCCTGGTTTCCGAGGTGCCGCTGGGGCTGATCGTGATCGACTACCTCCAGCTGATCCGCGGGCCGCAGAACTCCGAGAACCGCCAGCAGGAGATCTCGAGCATTTCCCGATCGCTGAAGGCGCTCGCCAAGGAGCTTCAAGTCCCCGTCGTGGCGCTCTCCCAGCTCTCCCGCGCCGTCGAGACCCGAGGCGGGACGAAGCGGCCGATGCTCTCCGATCTCCGGGAGTCGGGCGCGATCGAGCAGGACGCCGACGTCGTGCTTTTCGTCTACCGCCCCGAAGTCTATGAGTCCGATCCGGCGAAGCGCGACGGCAAGGCGGAGATCATCATCGCGAAGCAGAGGAACGGCCCCACCGGAAGCATCGAGCTTGCCTTCCAGAGCGAGTGCACGCGGTTCGACTCGCTGCGCGACGTCCCGGAGCCGCGGCTCTAGGCGCCGGTGAGCGAGACGGGCGCCGAAGCCGCGGCGGCATGGCCGCAGCGATTTCTGCTGGCGCGGCTCCAGAACGCCGGCGAGGTCTTCATCCTCCTCGGGAGCATCCTCCGCGAGCTTCCCGCCGGGATGCAAAAGCTCCCTCTCGTGGTGAACCAGATGGCCGCGATCGGCATCGGCTCCATGCCGCTCGCGATCATCGTGGCGCTCTTCACCGGCGCGGTCGCCGCGGTCCAGGCCTCCTACCAGTTCCGCGACTACGTGCCGATGATCTACCTCGGCACGGTCATCGGGAAATCGGTGGTGATCGAGCTGGGACCGGTCCTGACCGCGCTCGTCGTGGGCGGGCGCGTGGGCGCCTCGGTCGCCGCCGAATTGGGCACCATGCGCGTCACCGAGCAGATCGACGCGATGGAGACGCTGGGGATCAGCCCCGTCCGCTACCTCGTCGTTCCGCGGTTCGTGGCCGCGATCGTGATGCTCCCCGTGCTCACCATCTTCGCGGACGTCGTCGCGATCTTCGGCGGATATCTGGTCTCGGTGCTCACCCTCGACGTGAGCGGCCACACGTTCGTGAGCGGGCTCAAGCTCTATTTCAAGGTGCAGGACGTCATCTCGGGGCTGATCAAGGCGTTCTTCTTCGGGATGATCATCGCGACGATGGGGTGTCACTATGGGCTCCGCAGCGAGGGCGGCGCGGAAGGCGTGGGCGAAGCGACGACGCGTGCGGTCGTGGCATCGTGCCTCCTCATCCTGATCGTGGACTATCTCCTCGCCTCCTTCCTCTTCCGGGTGCTCTTTGCCTGAGGCCGCGATCGCATTCGAGGGCGTTTGGAAACGCCTCGGGTCGAAAGAAGTGCTCCGCGGCATGGATCTCACGGTCGCGCGGGGCGAGTCGCTGGTCGTCATCGGGCGGAGCGGAACGGGGAAGTCGGTACTCCTCAAGCACGCCGTGGGCCTGATCCGGCCGGACCGGGGGACGGTGCGCGTGAACGGAATCGACGTGAACTCGCTCGGAGAAGCCGAGCTCCTCGCGCTCCGGGAGCAGATGGGGATGCTCTTCCAGGGCGGCGCGCTGTTCGACTCGATGTCGGTGGGCGAGAACGTGGGAATCGCGCTCCGCGAGCACACGCCGATGCCCGAGCGGCAGATCGACCTGGTGGTCGCCGAGAAGCTCGCGCTGGTCGGGCTCGCGGGGACGGAGGCGCTCCGGCCGTCGAGCTTGAGCGGGGGCATGAAGAAGCGGGCCGCGCTGGCGCGGGCCCTGGCCATGAATCCGAAGATCATGTTTTACGACGAGCCGACCACGGGGCTCGACCCGATCACGGCGGACGTGATCAACCGCCTGATCCGCCGGCTTCAAGAGAGGCTCAAGATCACGTCGATCGCGGTGACGCACGACATGCGAAGCGCCTATCATATCGCCGACCGCATCGCGATGCTCCACGAGGGGCGCATCCACGCGGTCGGAGCGCCGGCCGAGATTCAGGCCACGCGCGATCCGGCGCTCAGGCAGTTCATCGAGGGGAGCAGCGAAGGACCCCTCCTCCCCACGTAGAGGGCCAGGCATGAATCAGACGTCCCGTCGTGCGGCGATCATGGTCGGCTTCACAGGGCTCCTCGCGCTGGCGCTCATGCTGGTCGGCATCGTCTGGATGAAGGAATACCGGCTCGGGAAGCGGAAGGCCTTCATCACCGCCCATTTCGAGGAGGTCGGGAATCTCGATGAGGGGGATCCGGTGGCGGTGCGCGGGGTGAGGAAAGGAGCCGTGACCAAGATCACGCTTCAAGACCAGGGCGTGGACGTCGAGTTCGAGGTCGACCGCGGCGTGATCCTGCACCCCGACGCGAAGCTCCGCGTCGCCAACATCGGCTTCATGGGGCAGAAATTCCTCGCGCTCGACCCCGGCTCCGCGCCGGGCCGCTATGACATCTCGAAACCGATCCCGGGCCGGTTCCAGTCGGGAGTTCCGGAAGTGATCTCGGGGGCGGGCGAGCTGCTGATCGAGGCGACCGAGCTTTCCTCGCGGCTCAATCTCATGCTGGACTCGCTCGATCCCGCCACGGTGGAGCGGGCGGCCCGGAACGTCGAGAAGGCCACGGCCAGCCTCTCGCAGACCCTGGACCAGAACCGGTCCGACCTCAGGCAGACCATCGTGGACTTCCGCGACGCGGCGCGAGAGCTGAACGAGATCGCGTCCTCCAATTCGGAGGGGGTCACCACCTCGATCAAGGATTTCGGCGCCGCGTCGAAGAAACTCTCGTCGCTTTCGGATCAGCTCGCCACGACCGCCACCGCGCTCCAGCGCGTCGTGGAGCGCGTGGACTCGGGACAGGGGACCGTCGGGATGGCCATCGCCGACTCGACGCTCTACGTCCAGCTCCTCCAGACGATCCGGAACACCAATCAGCTCGTGAACGAGATCCGGGCGAATCCGAAGAAGTTCCTGAAAGTCAGCGTGTTCTGACATGGCCAGGAAGCAGACAGCGCCGCGAGCCGCGCGGGAGCCGAAGAGCGTGTTCGCCTGCGCCGAGTGCGGGAACGAAAGCCCCAAGTGGTTCGGCCGCTGCCCGCACTGCGGCGCCTGGAACAGCGCGCGCGAGGCGCCCGAGCGGCGGGGCCGCGAGGCGTCCGCCGGCGCCGGCTATTCCGGCGTCGCGTCCGCTCCGGTCCGGCTCGAAGAGCTCGAGCCCGGGGTGGAGGATCGCTGGACGTCCGGTATCGGGGAGCTGGACCGGGTTTTGGGCGGCGGGCTGGTGCCGGGGTCGCTCGTGCTGATCGGGGGCGACCCCGGCATCGGCAAATCGACGCTGGCGCTCCAGCTCGCGGCGGCGCTCGAGGGCGCGGGGCGGTCCGTGCTCTACGTCTCGGGCGAGGAGTCGCCGCGCCAGACCAAGATGCGCGCGGAGCGGATCGCGCTCCGCGATGGCGCCTCGAATCTCTGGATCCAGTCGGAGATCGACCTCGAGGCGATTCTCGGCGAGGTGGAGCGGCTTCGTCCATCCCTCCTCGTGGTCGATTCGATCCAGACGCTCTACCTCTCCTCGCTCGACGCGGCGCCCGGCAGCGTCACCCAGGTCCGGGAGTGCGGGCTTCGCCTCCTGCGCGCCGCGAAGGAGCGCGACATGCCGGTGCTCCTCATCGGGCACGTCACCAAGGACGGCGCCGTCGCGGGCCCGCGTACGCTCGAGCACATGGTGGACGCCGTGCTGTATCTCGAGGGAGACCGGCACCACGAGTACCGGATCCTGAGCGCGGCGAAGAACCGCTTCGGCTCCACGCACGAGATCGGGGTCTTCGAGATGCGCGGAGACGGGCTCGCGGAGGTGGAGAACCCCTCGGAGCGGTTGATGCGGGACCGAGGCGAATCGGTCTCCGGCTCGGCGGTCGTGGCCTCGATCGAGGGATCGCGACCCCTCCTCGTCGAGGTGCAGGCCCTGGTCGCTCCGACCCACTTCGCGAACCCGCAGCGGGTGGCCCAGGGGGTCGATCCGAGACGGCTCGCGGTGGTGATCGCGGTGTTGGAAAAGCGTTCCGGCGTTTCCCTCGCCGGAGCGGATGTCTTCGTCAACGTCGCGGGGGGGATCCGGCTCGAGGAGCCGGCGGCGGATCTCGCCCTGGCGCTCGCCTTGGCCTCGAGCTTCCGCGACCGGCCGCTCGCCGCCGACCTCGTCGCGATCGGCGAGGTCGGTCTCGGCGGCGAGCTTCGTCCCGTGCCTCAGGTCGAGCGCCGGCTCGCCGAGGCGCGGCGACTCGGTTTCCGCGCCGCCGTCGTTCCACGCCGCTCCGCGCCCGAGGGCGATCAGGGGATCATCGCGGCCGCGACGCTCGCCGAGGCGATCGAGCGCGTGCTGGGCGCCGAAGGGAGCCCGGCTCCCGCGCGCCGCTCCGCCGCTCGGAAGTGAGCGCGCGGGTGCACGCGGAAGTGAGCGCGTAGGTGAACGTGAACGCGACCACGAGCGCGAGCGCGGGTGTGAGCGTCCCCGACCTCGCGGTCATCCTCGCCGGAGCCGGCGAAGGCCGGCGGATGGAGGGGCGCGGTCCCAAGCTTCTCCTCGAGCTCGCCGGGTCCACGCTCCTCGAGCGGGTGGCGACGACGTTTCTCGCGCACGAGGCCGTGGGCGAGATCGTCGTCACCGCGCCGGAACGCTTCCTCGGCCGCGCCCGCGAGCTGATCGCGGGGGCGGCGAACCCCCGGGGCGCGCGCTTGGCCGTGGTCCCCGGCGGCGCCACGAGACAGGAGTCGGTCCGCGCGGGGCTCGCGGCGCTCGAGCGCTCATTGCCCTACGTCGCGATCCACGACGTGGCGCGGGCGCTGGTGAGCGCCGCGCTGATCGGTCGCGTGCTCGCGGCTGCTCGCGCATCGGGGGCCGCCATTCCGGCCCTCCCGCTCCGGGACACGGTGAAGGAAGTCCACGATGGACGCGTCCTCCGAACCATCCCGCGCGACCGGCTTCAGGGCGCCCAGACGCCGCAGATCTTTGCGCGTGATATACTCGCGCGCGCTCACGCGGGCGCGGATTCGCCGAGCGCCACAGCGACCGACGACGCCGCGCTCGTGGAGGCGCTGGGCGTGGCGATCACCGTCGTGCCGGGCGATCCGACGAACTGGAAGCTGACCGATCCCTCCGATCTGACCGCCTTCCAGTCTCAGCTCGATCTCGGGAGAGGGCGATGACGACGGAGCGGGAGCTGCGCGCGGGCATCGGGTACGACGTGCACCGCCTGGAGCGGGGCATTCCGCTGATCCTGGGCGGCGTGCCGCTCGCGCACGAGCGGGGCCTCAAGGCCCACTCGGACGGCGACGTCCTGGCGCACGCGATCGGCGACGCGCTCCTCGGCGCGGCGGGCCTGGGCGACCTCGGCGAGCATTTTCCCGACAGCGATCCCCGCTACCGGGGGATCTCGAGCTTGAAGCTCCTGGAAGCCATCCGGGAAATGCTGCGGCAAGCGGGAGCGCGGATCGTGAACGTGGACGCGACGCTCGTTGCCGAGGCGCCTCGGTTCGCGCCGCACGTCGCGGAGATGCGCGCCAATTTGGGCCGGGCGCTGGGGATCGAGCCCGGGCGGGTCTCGGTCAAGGCGACCACGAACGAGCGCCTCGGCGCTCTCGGAAGGGAAGAGGGAATCGCCGCGATGGCCGTGGCTCTCGTGGAAACGGGGAACCGATGAGGATCGTGGTCTTGATGGGCGGGAACACCTCGGAGCGGGAAGTCTCGCTCCGGAGCGGAGCGGGCGTGGCCCGGGCGCTCGAGTCGCTCGGTCACGAGGTGTCGCTCCTCGACACCGGCACGGGCAAGTTTCTCAGCGACCCCGACGCGGCGATGGCGCTCGGGAGGGGAGCGCCGGCCTCGCCGGCCGCGCGGGGAAACCTTCCCGCGGCGGCGCCCGAGCAACGACTGGCCGTCTACGTCCGCTCGATCCCGCGCGCCGTGGACCTCGCCTTCGTGGCCCTCCACGGCGGGGACGGCGAGAACGGCACGCTTCAGGCGCTGCTCGACCTCGCCCAGATCCCCTACACGGGCTCCGGTGTCTTGGCATCGGCGGTCGCGATGGACAAAGCGATGTCCAAGCGGATCTTTCGCGACAGCGGCATCCCTACCCCCGCCTGGGCGGAGTGCTGGGCGCCGGAGGATCCGGCCGCCCCGTGGCATCCCGAGCTGGGCGCCGCGGAGATCAAGCGCCTCGGGGGATATCCGCTCATCGTCAAGCCGAACGAAGAGGGCTCTAGCGTCGGCATCACCGTCGTCGAGCGGCCCGCGGATCTCCTCCCCGCGATGGAGGAGGCGCGCCGCTATGGGCGTCTCGTCCTCGTCGAGGCCTTCATCCCCGGAAGGGAGCTCACCGTCGGCGTCATCGACGATCGGGCCTTGCCGGTCGTGGAGATCGTCCCGCGCGAGGGGTTCTACGACTACGCGCACAAGTACACCGCGGGCGCGAGCCGATACGACGTTCCCGCGTCGTTGCCGCCTGAAATGAGCCGACGCCTCCTCGCGCTGGGACTCGAGGCGTGCCGCGCGCTCCGCTGCCGCGGGATCGCCCGCGTCGACTTCCGCCTGGCCGAGGACGGCACCGCCCATTGCCTCGAGGTGAACACCGTGCCCGGCCTCACCGAGCTGAGCCTCGTCCCGATGGCCGCGGGCGCCGCGGGCATGTCCTACCAGGATCTGGTCCGGGCAATCGTCGAAGCGGCTCCGCTCCGCGCCGCTCGATAGGGTGGCGGCTTGAAATCTCTCCCCCAAGTTCCGGAATCGGCGGTCGGCACCGTTTCGCTGCTCATCCGGTTTGGCCTCGTCGTGATCGGCGCCGTTGTCGTACTCCGGATCACGGAGGCGCTCATCGGGCGGATCGAGCACGCGATCCTGGAGGACCTCCACGGGTCCGCGCCGGCGAGGGAGAAGCGGGCCCGGACGCTCGGCGGCGCGCTCCGCCGCGCCGCCCGCGGCGTCATCGTGGGCCTGGCGGTGCTGATGGCGATCCGCGAGCTGGGCCTCGACATCACGCCGGCGCTCGCCGCGGTCGGCGGCTTCGGCGTGGCCGCGGGGATCGGCGCGCAGTCGATGGTGCGCGACATGATCTCGGGCTTCTTCATCATCCGGGACAACCAGTTCGCGGTCGGCGATGAGATCCGCGGAGCCGGCGTTGCCGGAACCGTGGAGACGCTCTCGTTCCGGCAAACCGAGATCCGGGACGGGGACGGCGCGCTGCACATCGTCTCGAACGGCGAGCTCAAGGTCGTCACCAATCTGACCAAGGCGTGGTCGAGCCCTACCGTGCGGATCCCCGTGAGCCTCGCGGAGGACCCGGCGCGCGCGATCCAGGAGCTGGAGGCGATGCTCGCGGAATTCGCGGAAGATCCCGCGTGGAAGCCGCATCTCCTGGATCCGCCGAAGGTCCTGGGTGTCGAGGACCTTTCCGCAGGCCAATTCACGC
>Ga0184639_10001205_pt1 | contig 11038 bp, 8 predicted proteins | sample PLM31_170_b2_FD_133155 | JGI IMG/M metagenome (GOLD analysis project Ga0184639, IMG submission 133155) | Groundwater sediment microbial communities from an aquifer in East River, Colorado, USA - PLM3-1_170_b2 | ecosystem: Environmental > Terrestrial > Soil > Riparian zone | place: USA: East... | reverse complement strand
GTGACGTGTTTATCTTCCAGCGGCTGACGCAAGACCTCCAGAACCCGCTGGCCGAACTCGGTCAGTTCGTCCAGAAAAAGTACCCCCCTGTGGGCCAAGGAAATCTCGCGCGGGTGCGGCCAGTTGCCGCCGCCTACCAGCCCGGCGTGGCTGATGGTGTGGTGTGGCGCGCGGAACGGGCGCTGCCGGATAAGGGGCGTGTCGGCCGGAAGCTGGTCGGCCACGGAATAAATGCGGGTGACATCCAGGGCTTCGTCAATGGTCAGCTCCGGGAGGATGGAGGGCAGGGCGCGGGCCATCAGGGTCTTGCCGGCTCCGGGGGGGCCAGTCATCAGCACGTTGTGATTCCCGGCGGCCGCAACTTCCAGAGCGCGCCTGACGTGCTCCTGGCCTTTGATGTCGGAGAAATCGGTAGCGATGAACAACCGCCCGCCGGCCTCGGGCATGAATTTCACCGGCTGAGTTGGCACGACGCCGTTCAAATGGTTGACCAGGGCCGTCAACGATTGAACCGGAAAGACCTGCAAGTCGGGGATCAGGGCCGCTTCGTTGGCGTCGCTGGCGGGGACGAACATGCGCTGGACACCCTCGCGCCGCGCCAGGGCAGACATCGAAAGCGCGCCGCGCACGTGCCGCACCGCGCCGTCAAGCTGCATCTCGCCCACCAGCATGGCATCGGCGATGGTCGCCGGGTCAAGCTGGCTGGAGGCGATCAGCACGCCCACGGCGATGGGCAGGTCGTAGGCCGGGCCTTCCTTGCGGATGTTGGCCGGGGAGAGGTTGATCGTCACCCGGTTCATCGGGAAATAAAAGCCGGCGTTACGCACCGCGGCGAAGACGCGGTCCTTGCTTTCCTTGACCGCGGCATCGGGGAGGCCGACGACCGTGATCGAAGGCAAGCCGTTGGCGCTGTCCACCTCGACGTCCACGACAACGGCCTCCAGCCCAACGACGGCGCAGGAGCGAACTCGCGCGAGCATGTGGGTAGTTTACGGCAGAGGGGGCAGGGGTGCAAGCCGCATTATTGAGGTATATTATTGTTCCGGCATACAGGATTGCGGGTTGGCGAACTATGCGGCCTGCAACTGTCAGCTATCGAGATTGTCGAACGCAGTGGCCCTCACTGTGTCTATTATGTGCCGGACACTGCCCGGACCATAAATCAAGAGGCGTGCCCCCGAGAAGCTTCAGGTGCACATCACAGCCGCTTTGGCGCCTGTTTGCTATTTGTCTGAAGTTGTGGTATATAAATTGACAGTTCTTCCCATGTTTGAGGGTTCTTCTCTTGCTGCGAATCTATGCTGGTTTCGCCGCGAATTTTGCCGTCAGATCTCTGGCTAGGTTAGTTCCTCCCGCTCTCTCTGCGCGTTTCTAGGGTATCAATTTCATAAAAGCAGAAAGAGCATGACTATCATTAGGCTCGTGAACCGAGCCATTCTCGGCGCATGCACTGATTCAGTTCCACCAGCAAGAAAAACGGGCGCTTAGAAGGGACAAGTATCAGCAGCTAAGCTGGATCCCGGAAAGACCCTTAGAGCTCCTAACAGAATGACGATAAATGTGGTAGCCTGAGATAAGCGGATAACCCTTTGCAAGCGACAGGAGCTGAGCGGATGGCGAAACCTTTGATTGACGACGAACTGTGGACGGTCATTGAACCGCTTCTGCCTGCGCCGAAACCGCGACGGTTTCGGTATCCCGGGCGCAAGCCGATTGACAACCGGCGGGCACTGACCGGGGTCGTGTTTGTGTTGAAAACCGGGATGGGTTGGGAAGACCTGCCCCAGGAGATGGGCTGCGGGAGTGGCATGACCTGCTGGCGCCGGCTGCGGGACTGGGAAGCGGCCGGCGTCTGGCAACGGTTACATGAAGTCCTGCTCGCCAGACTGCAGGGCGCGGACCAGATTGACTGGTCACGCGCAGTCGTGGACAGTGCGCCCCTGCGAGCGCTAAAAGGGGGGACAAAACCGGGCCGAACCCCACGGATAAAGCTAAGCCCGGGAGCAAGCATCACGTGATTACCGATGCCCGCGGCCTGCCCTTGGCGGCACAGTTGACCAGTGCCAACACCAATGACATCACCCAACTCCGGCCGCTGGTCGAAGCCATTCCACCGGTGCGCGGGAAACGCGGTCGTCCCCGCCGACGCCCTGAGCGGGTGCAGGGCGATCGGGGCTATGACTCGGAACCGCATCGTCAGTAGTTGCGTCGGCTGGGCATTGAGCCCCTCCTGGCGAAACGGAACACACCGCATGGCAGTGGTCTGGGCGTCTATCGGTGGGTGGTCGAGCGGACCCTCGCCTGGTTGCATCAGTTCCGGCGCCTGCGTATTCGCTATGAGCGCCGGCCCGAAATGCATGAAGCCTTCCTGACACTCGGCTGTGCTTTGATCTGCTGGCGTTTTCTATAGCTTCATTGTGTTAGGAACTCTAAGGTGGGAGAGATGGCTTTCGGTTACTAGAACTGGGACCTGCGTCTGTCCCGGCCTTTTTGGGCCTACACAGAACGAGTTTGACGGCGATAGCAACCATGTCCGCGCCTAATACACACGGAAGTAAATATATGGGTCGCGAGCGAGCAAACAAGCCGAAGTCTCACGTGCACGGCTCCGCGTATGCAGCGCCGGATCAATCCTTTAATCGTTGGGCCACTTGAATGGTACTGCACATGGCTGGAGATTGAAAGAGTGCCTGCACACCTGCGGATACAGAAGCACAATATTGACCCCAGCGCACGTTCGCGGCACAATATGTTCCAATTCCTCCGCTACCTCCTACCGTGGACGTTCTCGTTTCTCATCGCTGCCTGCCGACCCTTGCCCGGTGATTCGGGCTGGAATCAATTCCACGGCGGTGCCCTGAACCGGGGCTACATGGACGTCAGAAGCGATGTTCCCCTTCACCCGAGTTGGTCGGTTGAACTCGGATCGCTCTCTTGGGGCTCGCCTGTGCTCGACGGAAACGGCAACATCTATCTTGCCACATTCGACGAGCTTGTGGCAGTCAGTTCATCGGGTTCCGTACTGTGGCGCCGATCGGTGGGAGAGGCCAAGTTCCTGTCATCCGCGGCTATCGGTGAATCTGGTCATGTTTACGTAGTATCCACTCGTGAGGATGAGGATGCTACCAACGGCGCAACTAGCACACTGCACGCGTTTGAGGCCTCTGGCAACCCGCTATGGTCCTTTGCGCTTCCTGAAGAAGGTTATAGCCTATCTTCGCCCAAGACTTGGATGGTCGACTCATCGGAATATGTCTTCCTGTACGGCTGGGTGAAAACGCGGGGAACACTTTTCATTCTGGATCAGAACGGTAACCTGATGTACACGCAAAGCCTAGGTTGCTCGGGGGATATCATTGGCGAGGGTCCAGGTGATATCCCCGGGGACATTTTCGACGACTTTTTCTCCGACATCTGGGACTTCATTATGGAAGTTTTCAATTCCGAGTTCGACACCTCCGGGGTAGACCCCGACACAAAGTGGGGTAAGTTGTTGATCATGCCACCGGATCCAACCGTCGCCATTCAAGCAGGTCGGGAGGATTCTCAGCGCATGCCGATAGTGGTCGTGGCAGATCGCCAATGCCCGCTCATTGCCTATCGGTGGCAACCTCCGAACAACTTGACGCAGGAATGGTATTGGGAGCTTCAATATGAAGGTGGGCATTCGTCGCCATCCATCAGTGGCGGCCCAATCGTGTTGGCCGGACACGACGGCGTGGTACGTGCCTATGATTGGCAGACCGGTAAATTGCTCTGGGAATACAAGGATGAAGATGTGGATGAGCCCCTCTCTTTCATCGCAACTCCCGCGCAATTCATAACTCCCATCTACGTCGTTGACATCCGAGGTCGCATTTACGCCATCACCACCACCGGCCAGCTCTGGCTTAAAGTAGACTCTGGCGGCAGCACAATAGCGTCACCTGCCCTGACCCGGGATTGGCTTTACCTCAGCACCTACGATGGTTTCCACGCTTACTCGACGGGATTCGAGCAACATTGGTCGGATTCAACCTTGAGGGGAGGAAAATCCTCACCAGCCATTGGTCCCGGCGGTGAAGTGTATGTCGCCGGCCGGATACCCAACGGGGAAGAAGTGCTACGCGCCTACCCCGGGCGCCCACAACAACGGGGCACGCCAACTTCGGTGCCCACGCCGTAGTTTCATCTAGGTCGCATGTCCGACAGTATGCCACTGCCGGGTTATTTATTCAAAATTCAGTAGCAGGCCGCCCAATCCGGTGTTGCGGCCGATGCACTCCGCGCAGTTCAAAAAGCGGCCCGTGGTCGCGTTCCCTCGCTTCGCTCGACGCGGCTGATCACGACCGTCATGCCGTCCTGCGCCTCATCGGAGAAAGGGAGGTACCCGATTCTTCTATCGCTTGTGAACTAAGCTTCGTGTGTCAACCGTTTAGATACCAGTGGATTTGGATCGAAGGAAGTAGCAAATCACGCACAGATGCTCGGGCACCTAGCCAGATCCAGACTGCTCTGGAAATTGGCCGGAATGTGTTGCTGTCGATCCATGGTGACCATGCAGAAGGAGGACATTGGCCGTGTCGAAGAAGCATGAAAGTCCAGTTAATGCCAGAGCCATTGAGAATATCTTCTCTTCAAAGATCGGGCCCACTCCACGTTTCGACGAATCAGAAGCGGCCGCGATCGCAGAGTATCAAAGAGCTCTCACTGAACGGCAGTGGGCAGAGAGCATTCGCACGCTCAACGATGACCTGAAACATGAACTTCAGCTACTACTCGCCGCCCAGGATGACGAGTCACTTCGCAGGACTCTGGATCTGCGGAGGCCTGTGCCACCACAAATCGTTGAGCAGTCCAAACCTCAGAAAGCCCACCTGGGGGCCCTTGAGGGTTTACCCTTGCCCGGGTGCGGTGCTCATCTCACCTCGCCTCCCTATACAACCGGCGATCCCTTAGTGGAAGAAGTGGGTAGTAATGCAACGGTCAACGATAGTGGGCTGAGTTTAGCGCCCGGCTTCAACGTCCTGAAGACATTTTCCCAGCTTGCCTTACCTGAGGAGGGTGCTCTGTCTCTTGGCGTGGGCCTTGGCAAGTTCCGCATCGCTAACACTGTGCTGCATACTGTGCACCCGGCTTCCATCGAGATTCCCTTTCCGATTGGCACTCAACCCGGCCTGTTGGAGGCGAATAGGGCCAGTGCCAGCATAGGGTATTTTCTTGCCTCCATACCCGGCACGCCTATCGGGAAGAATACTGAGATGAATTTGACGGTGGATGTTACGCTAGGTGATCCGTTGAAACCCTTCTACCTCGTAATTGCACCGGTGCCATTCCTATGGGTTCAAGCATTCGGCGTAGCCCACCTCATTGTAATTAGCTCACATGTGGGGGGCTCAGGCGTGACGGCAACTGCAAGTCAAGTACGCTTCCTTGAGCACAGGGAGGCTGCTGGGGGTCCCATCTTTCCTCCGATCGTTTCGCGCGAATTCAGCATGTCTCAGAAGCTCACCCTAAAGCCCGGGGCAGGTTGGGTGTATGTGGGGATCGAGATACGGCTAGAAGTACAGCGGTGGTTCATTGTGACCATACCACCAACTGAGGACAGACAGGGCTTCGCGATCATCGATCTGCGATCGTCCGAGCACAATACGCAGAATATCCACTATATCCTGGGGCCCAGGGGCCCCGTCAGAGTACCGCAGATCAGCATGACGTTTTGTCGCGAGCAGGTCTTTGCATAGTCTCGAAGCCAGAATCAAGCTGGCGCCTGAGAAGCTAAGACTGGAGCAGGTGAGCTTAGGCGAGGCCCCGGCCTGCGCTCAAGAGTGATTTTCGCAAGATGGCTCCAAGTGAGAGTGCAATAATGCTCTCGATGCGAGCAACCATTTACAAAACATCAAGCCGACCCGGGTATAAGGAAATTCCGGCAAGGAGGTAACATGTCTGATCTTTACTACGAACCAACTATGTACGGCATCGAAGACGTGACCATTGGCACGGGAAACGGCGCATTCGATGCTCGGATCTACTACCCCTCAGATGATGGCACGGTGTTTGGCGTGCCGATCCGTCCGGGCACTTACCCACTGGTCGCCTTCGCGCACGGCTACAGAGCTGGTGGGGGCACGGACGGACCCCGCGGAAGTCTATTCGGTCCGGAACCGGGATGCCCGGAGGACGCAAGCCAGGATCATCGGCGCTGGGGCGCGGTGCTCCACCTTCTCGCTCGTTGCGGATTCGTCGTGGTGGCACCAGCGTTGCGAGATGTCCTTAGTTCGTCAGAAAGTTCCGCTGCACGGCTTGAGGCCGCGATCGCTTGGATCAGGCGGGAGTGGGAGCATCGAGCGGTGCTCTCGAGGCCAAACGTCTTCGTCGATCCGGATCGGTTTAGAGAGGCCGCGACTGGGGGGGACGGGCCGCAGAGTATCGCCAGATTGGGCATGAAGCATTTGGGCCAGGGCATCGGGGTAGACACCGATGCGGTCGAGATCCCGACGATGGCCACCAATCTGGGGCTGGTGGGTCACTCGTGGGGGGCACGAGCGTGCGCTCGAGTGGCAGTCCGTGGTCAAGTTCGGGTTCGGGCGCTGGCCTCGATCGCCGGGACTTGGGACGAGGATGCAGCTAGCTATGCATTGATCGACGCCAAGGATCCCACGCTCCTCATAGCGGGGACTGCTGACATCGTGACCCTGGGCTACCTCAGGTATCTCTGGTCAGCACTGACACTTCCCAAGCACCAAGCCGCGCTGCAGGGCATCGGGCATTGGGACTGGTTTGTACAACAAGGTGGGATCCAATTCTGCGACCCGGACGCCGAGCGTCCCCTATGCTCGGTTGGGTGGTTGACCGCCTCCGAGTTGCTCGTCGGTTTCATGACCAAGTATCTACGCAACTTGTGGTACCTGGTGCCGCCGCATCTCCTCGGCTACCGCGGCCCAATCGGAAGCCTCTTTGGACGGCCGGACCTGTTGGAGTGGTACGAGCCCCCCACACGATGTGGTCTGAAGATTCGGTGGGACGACCCCACGGCCGACCCTGACCGCGGCCAGGTCAAAGTCGGTGAGATCACGAAAGGCGCGTGGAGCGAATCGGCTCCTTGGTGAGCCACACGGTTGGTGAGCGTTCAGTGGAAGCTCCAGTCGGCAAGGGGCGGAGCGCGCAAACCACACACCATCGCGTAATGGCCTGCTTCAACAGCCGGCAGCGTAAAGCCCTGTATCCATCGCAAGGGATTTAGGTTTGTGCCTCGATCTATAGTTGATGGATGAGCCAAATTCTCAAGTAAATACGCCGATAAATTGAAATTTCTCATCGGGCTAAATTTTGTATCTGTGGATCAGCATCCGAATGTGCTCGCGAGTCTCTCTCCCATCGCGAGTGATAGGGAGGTACGAATTAGCCAAACCTTCATGTGGGAAAGTCACGAATTGCCAGACTAATCTCTACCCGGTTATTGTCCACAACATGAGCACATTGTGATTTCCGGCGGCCGCCACTTCCAGAGCGCGCCTGACGTGATCCTGGCCTTTGATCTCGGAGAAATCGGTGGTAATGAACAGTCGTCCGCCGGCCTCGGGCAGGAATTTCACCGGCTGGGTTGGCACGACGCCGTTCAAATGGTTGACCAGGGCCGTCAACGATTGAACCGGAAAGACCTGCAAGTCGGGGATCAGGGCCGCTTCGTTGGCGTCGGAGGCGGGAACGAACATGCGCTGGACGCCCTCGCGCCGCGCACGTGCCGCACCGCGCCGTCAAGCTGCCTCTCGCCCACGAGCATGGCATCGGCGATGGTCGCCGGGTCAAGCTGGCTGGAGGCGATCAGCACGCCGACCGCGACAGGCAGGTCGTAAGCCGGGCCATCCTTGCGGATGTTGGCCGGGGAGATGTTGATCGTCACCCGGTTCATGGGGAAATAAAACCCGGCGTTGCGCACCGCGGCGAACACGCGGTCCTTGCTTTCCTTGACGGCCGCATCAGGCAAACCGACGACCGTGATGGAGGGCAGGCCGTTCGCGCTGTCCACCTCCACATCCACGACCACGGCCTCCAGGCCGACCACGGCGCAGGAGCGAACTCTGGCAAGCATGGGGCTAGTTTACATCGTATGGAGGAATCGGAAAACTGAAGTTGAGAAGGGAGTTTTCAGCTTCCGTTTTTGCAGAACCCGCGGTGGCAGGCAACTATGGCGCGACGACCACATCGGCCAGATGAACCGAGTCACCAATCTCATGCTCTTCAGAGTCATAGGCTTTCTCACGGATGAGCGTCACAGCGTCATACCAACCCATCGCAAGCCGGTAAGTTCCGGGTGGAATCGCGGGCGGGATCCGTAGAGCAAAGCGATCTTCAATATGCTCACCCACCTGCCAGGTGGAGACCGGGCGAAATCCGTTTCCCGGTGGCCGGTCTATTTGCGCGACCAACCGTCCGTCGGCATCAAGCAAATGAAGGAAGACTTTAGAATCGGATGAAGACGGCCGGTGGGCTTGCCAGACCACCGATACTAGCAAGACCTCTCCAGCTCGAAGCGAGCGAACACTCAGTCCAACTTCCTTCAAGTCCGCAGTGCGGCCGAAGCGGTACTCGGGTGCATCTATGGTCGGCGACTCGCCCGTGAAGTATTGGGTCAAACTCAAAGCGCCGAAGGTCGCTGCACTGGCCTGGAAAGCACGCTGCCCTAACCACTGGTTAAGCTGGTTCTGCCCGTCATAAGGCAGGATCCACTCCTGGAGAAGCCAGATCTGGCGCGGCGCGCGCAAAATCCCTTTATAAAATGAGACCGAGTCGTCCGAGACGGGCTCCTGGCCGAGCACGCCAACGAAAGGTATTCCACTTCGGTTCACGTTTTGAAGTGATAGCTGGTGGGCAATTGCCGAGGAGATGATCAGGCCCGGCCGGTCTGCATCTTTTGTCTGCTGGATATCCGCAGTCGCATCTTCGACGTCACCGACGTGCAGCAGATTGGTCTGGTAGTAATGCATCAGGAGCGCCAGGGCCAGCCCCACAACTGCGAACGTCGCCAGCGCGAAACTACCGCGGACCAGCGGCATTCCGATCTGCTTGATTTCAAGCAGCCCGAGCGAAGTCGCGGAGAACAGGACACTCATTAGTAGAAACCCGAGAGCCGCTCGATCCAGCGCGACCCTTGCGCCTCCCTCGCTGTTGGAAACCCAGGCAAGGTCAAGCCGGCCTGCCAGAAGATAACCGGCGTGAAGATCGAACGGAGAATATGCCGGGTCAAAAACCATTGCCTCACTGCCAGGCGGCTGCAGATGAGCCGGCAGATCGCCGATCACTCTGGCAAAATCCACTGTGGCGCCCAGCATCTGCACTCCCAGGCCGAACAGCATGGCAAAACCCAGCGCCGCGCGGTGCCGCCGCGACACGTCAAAAAGCGGATATAAGAATACTGTTAGGAGGCCGGTCAGGCCGACATGAAGACGGGCACCCCAGGCCCAGCCGCCTTCCGGGTCCCACCACTTCGCAGTGACGAGCAAAAGCCCGATGGCGCCGGACATGAGCGCCATGGCCTCCAGTCTGTGATCGCGCATAAACCGAATCCAACCTACACTTACCGCAAGAATCAGCAGGGGCGAGTACAGGAACAGGCTTTTGCCGGGGCTGAGCAGCACCACTGCTAGGCCGTTCCATAGGCTGTGCCGAAAATTCTCGTACTCGACATAGCCGCTGTCCAGCGGGTTCCCGAACCGGATCCAGTTGTAATAGCCGAGCAAAGCGATGCTGATGACAACAGGCATCAGGAAGAGACCGGCCATTTTTAGAAATTGGGCCAATTGTTCAGACCTGTCAGGTCGGTTCGGGCCTGGCAGGACCAAAGACGCCAGATAGACCAGCCAGACGATGACAAACACCACATTGACAGGCCGGCTTCCCGCCGCGACGCCCAGTCCCACCCCGGCTCCCAGGAGAAACCATGCCTTTCGGTCCTGGCGAAAGCGATAGAGGGCATAGGCGCTGGCGAGCAATGCCAGCCCGATCAGAGGTTCGGCAAATAGGAATTTCGAATATGGCAGCGCGATCGTGGATAGACCAAACGCGAGCGCGGTCAGAGATGATGCCCTTCGGCTGTAGCCCAGCCGCTGGCCGAAGAGCACCAACAGACCTCCCGTCAGAGCGGTGAGGATAGGATTGAGCAGCGCCGCTGCTTGCAGTTGGCCTATCTGTGGAAGAGGGCGCGCAGCGAGTTTCATTCCGGCCAACAGAAGCGTCTGCGTGACGGGATTCCGGGAGTAGAGTGAACCATCCACTCCCTGCACGCCTACCAGGCCGCCGCTCATATTCACCCAACGCAACTGGTCAATCGTGAAGCGACCGGTATTCACCAGCGATTCAGCGGCGCTCGTCATGGCCATCTCGTCTATCGTGTAGTACCGCCCGGTGAAAAACACGAGATAGATTGAAAAGAGAGACAGGGCGACTCTGGCCGAGAGGAAATAGTCCGGCTTACGGAGCATTGCTCTATTCTATTGAAACGCGAATGCAAACTGGAGGGAGGTTCCGAAAATGCACATCGAAACTTCGTTTCGATGTGCATTTTCGGATCATATTACATCCTTGATTTCATGGCCCGCCACACCTTCTCCGGCGTGATGGGCAGATCGCGGATGCGCACCCCCACCGCGTCAAACACCGCGTTCGCCACCGCCGGGGCCACGCCGTCCATCGGAATCTCGGCCACCGCTTTGGCCCCGAAGGGTCCGCTCGGCTCGTAGGTCGGGACGAGTATCGCCTGCAGTTCCGGCATTTCGTCGGCCTGGAAGATGCGATAGTCGCCGAAGCGCGTGGTCAGCAGTCGGCCTTCGTCGTCGTAGGCCATCTCCTCGGAGACGGCATAGCCGAGGGCCTGCGCCATCCCGCCCTCGATTTGCCCCTCCGAGGCCTGCGGATTAATCGCCGTGCCGCAGTCCACCGCCATCACCAGCTTCGAAACCGTGACCTGACCGGTGCCGGTGTCCACTTCCACTTCCGCGAACTGCGCCGCAAACGGGGGCGGTGAGTGGAGCGACATGTGCGAGGCTGTGGCCATGATCTG
>Ga0184639_10001204_pt1 | contig 11048 bp, 10 predicted proteins | sample PLM31_170_b2_FD_133155 | JGI IMG/M metagenome (GOLD analysis project Ga0184639, IMG submission 133155) | Groundwater sediment microbial communities from an aquifer in East River, Colorado, USA - PLM3-1_170_b2 | ecosystem: Environmental > Terrestrial > Soil > Riparian zone | place: USA: East... | reverse complement strand
GCCGTGCCGATAATCCGCGGCAAGTAGGGCTTCAGCTTCTGCCGGCCGGCGTCGTCGAGGCTGTCGTTCCAGCTCCGCAGAAACGCGCCAAGCACCGGGCTCACGCACGCCGGATGGTCGCTCCACGGCTCGCCCGCGAGATAGCTCACGAGCTCCATGGCACAGGCGCCCTCTTGCAGATTCTTGTGTGTCCCGCTGAGGAGCGTCAGCGAGTCGAGCTCCGCGAGTCTCTCCGGATCGATTTGTGCATTCATTTCCAAGGGTGGTCTCCTTCGTTCGTTTTCCGATCTCGTCGGGCCGACAGTCTCATCAGCGCGCAGAAGTCCGCCCATCCCTCTGCGGCATTGACGCGCTCGATCCAGTAGGAGCCGGTTTTGCTCAGGCGGGAGCCGTGACCGTGCAAAAGCATCGGCCGGGAGCTGACCGCAATCACCGTGGTCAATCACCTCGTCCCCTGCGACAGCCAGACCCAAGGGCCACGGGCGAGACAATTCGACCGCGGGGAGGTCATCTTATGATCCACTCGGGCGACAGTGTAATGCGAGGCTTGGTCATTCGTTTGCTCCCTTGTTGAAACATTCCTGGTCGAAGGTTATCATTCACGCATCCTCCGCAGTCGCGGCCCAAGCGACCGCTTTCATTTGACGAGCTTCGCAATCTCCTGCATCTCGCGATACAGCACGACCATCCGCAGAAACGCCGTCTTTGCGAGATCCAGTTGCGACCAGTAGAAGTGAGCGAAGCGCACAGGATCGGTAGGCTTCTCCTGCTTGCTGAACTTCAACAGGTGGAAGCCGCCGTCGAGAACATTGCCTGCTTCTTCGTCGAGCACTCCATAGCCCGCGAGTTGAAGCAGATACTCGGGGTAGATCGCGTTCGAGGTTTTCCAATCACCGCACGCACGCTTGCCGTTGACCATGATCGCGTCGCGCGTTCCACCGAAACGGTGCGTCTCGCTGACAAGCGGAACCTCGGTCTCAATCGTTTGCAGTTTCGATGAGTCGGCCCATTCGCGGAACGCCTCGTATGCTGGCGTAGCGAGCGCGACGAGCTCGGCCGGGTGCTTGCTCGCATCGATGTCCCGTCCGCGAATGAAGTCCTCGACCATCTCGTGTGCGATCGTTCCAGCGTCAGCCGCGCGGTCGCGTGCCGCACGGTAGTCGAAGCGCTCGATCGGGATCGCCAGAAAGGCGTCGGCGTCCGAGCGCCAGGCGTTGAGGTTGTCGGCTGCTGCGAGGGACAGCAAATGCCGCGACTGCATGAGCGGCTCATAGGCGAGATTCCACGCCCAGTGCATTAGCCCGCCGCCCTCCTTGAACCGAGATAGAATTGTCGTGACACTCGGGACCCGCTTTCCGTCGCGCGTCCGGTATCCGCCCGCTTGCGTTCCCACCTACGCGGCCCCTTCGCTAGCCGCCTTGACCTTGCGAGCCTCGCGGATGCGGCCGAGCGTAGTCGCGGCCCACTTTTCGCTGATTGCCGGCGACAGCATCTTGTCGAGCGATTCGACCACGGGGCCGGCCTTACCATCGGCGCCCACGACCTGGCTATACTTGCGGATCAAGGCGTCGCGCTGCTTCGGCGAGAACTCGCTCAGCTCCTCGTGGAGCGCCTGCTTGACCTTCGACAACGCGGGCTCTTGCGCATCTCCAGGCGCATCGGGTTCGGGAACGGCTGCGGTAGCGTCGTCCCACACGGGATCGTAACTCGCTGGTTCCGCCTGAGGCGGCGGCTCAGCCACTCGCACCGCGAGATCCTCCATGTCTTGCGTGAAATGCTCGGAGAATCCCAGATTCAGCGACGCCGCCACGAGCGCCCGCTTCTGCGCCATCTTGTCGATCGTGTTGACCAGCGAGAACACGTCATCGTTCACCACGCGCCCTTGTAGCTGCGAGGTGATGCGTTCGTCGGTGTCGGCGTACTTCGCCCCGCATCCGCCTTTCTTTTTGAAGCAGAGGAAGCCGCCACCGTATTCAGCCTTGCCGACAATGATCGCATCCTTCTTGCAACTCGGGCATGATCGTTCAGCCTTGCGCCAGCGGTAGCGGTCCTCCATGGAGTTGCATGAGCCGATACCGCTCGCCACAGGAGAATTGGAGCCCCGACTGCGCAAGATCGCGCGGTAGCGGTAGAAAAAAAGTGGCGTGTTCCAGTCCTCTACTTTCTCCTCACAGACGTAATCCGGCCAGAGGTTCAGCGAGTCGGCGATCTTCTCCGCGCCTGGCTTCAGTAGTGTGGGCTTGTTGGTTCCAGGGATGATTCCGAAGTCGGCGCCGCTCTTCAGCACCGAGGAGATGATCTTTTCGCGTTCTCGGCGAGCGTCAAGACCACGAGCCGCAGCGCCCGTCCAGGAATCGAGCGGAAGAGAATCCACCACAACGAGGTCGCGCGAATCACCTGAGTTGCTCATTAAGCCCCCTCCCCAATGTATACGTTGCACGTCCACCGCGAGGCCCATCAAAAACTCCGGTAGATTCGCGTCCGCCATCCCTTCTACGACATGCGCGTATCGTTACGTGTTGTCAAACGGAAAATGCGCGGGGCGTGAAGATTCACGAGAAAGTCTCTGGTCACGCGATGTTATCCGCTCGCCGCTTCCGCATCCTAGCCAATGTGACGCGGCGCATCAGACGTTTCCGCTGTATGGAAGAAGTCTTGCCCCAGCGCTTGAGGTTGCGGCGCTTGATGAACGCTTCCCTTTGCACGGGGTCTGCGGACAGCGACGCCCACAGCTTCGCGGCCATCTCGCTAGCGGTCATAGACACATTCTATACGACATGCGCCTTGCGTTGTGTCAAGACCGCGTGCTAGGGGCGTGGTCATGAAAACAATAGCGCTTCTGTTTTTGATGCTGATCGCGAGCCCGGCGGCTGCCTTCGACGAAAGGTCGTTCTGGACCGGCTTCGCCGCCGAGCTTCAAAAAGGCCGGTCGGCTCCCACAACCCGCAGCTGGGAAGTCAAGCCGTCGCTGCCAACGGGCGGCGATGACGACATGCGGCCAGGCGGCTACCTCAATCCGCTGAAGATCGAGCAAGACGGCAGCGGCGAGATCAGGATTCGATCTTCGCTGCCTGCGGGAGACGTCATGGCTCCGGGCGGTTATCTGAATCCCTACGTCATCAAGTGATCGAGCGCGTCAAATCAGGCCATTCCCTGCCAGGAGATGGTGCCAGAAGTGCACTGATCGTATATGGAATCATGCACATGTTCAGGAAATAAAAAGATGAAATGGGTAGCCTCATTTCCCGAGGAACTTGACGGGCTATCGGTGATGCAGATCATCGAACATTATTCTCAAAAGACTGAAGCCAAGGTATTCGCGGTTTTTTCATTGCGAGCGCATGCACAACTTATCCTGAGATATGACGGATTCTGGGGACCAATACCGCAAGACAATCGCGCTCGGCGCATCAAACTATCTGAGAAACTGCTTGCATCAGCGGTACAGATCGAACGATCCTTGCCCGTTAGCTGACCGTTCGCGAGACCAGATTCGGCCTGCCCGCCATCTTCGCCACCGCCGCGCTGAGAAGCGATGAGAAGCCACCTGCTGGCGCGGTTGGAGTCTCTTGCGGCTGGAACGATTGCAACAACGCAGGGCCGAACGTCGTTAGGCTCTCGCCAAAGCGGTTGAGCAGGATGTTGGCAAGCTGGCCCGTGTAGGCGGCTTGACGATCTGCCGCTTGCTTCGTGAAGGTCGGCGAGAGCGGCCCGAGATTGCGAGCAATGGCTTCGGCGGTAGTCCGCGCTTCCACCGAGAAAGCATTGTAGGCTTCTACTCCGCCTTCCATGTTGAAACGCGACGTATCCGTTCCGCGAAGCTCCGGGATCTGGTCGAAGAGCCGGGAGACTTCCTTGCGGAACGTGGTGCCAGTGGTCGGCGTGTGGTGCAAGAAGGGCAGGTTGACACCTAGCCCGCGCAGAATGAGACCCACCGGACCCATCGCGTCCAACGTCAAGCCCTCCCATCCCCCGTGAGCCTTGAATGCCGCGCGAGGCGAGCGCATGCCAGTCACCACATCCCAGAACGCTTTGGCTCCCGCCGGCTCTGCGGCGTAGTCCAAGGTTCGCCCTAGGCCTCTCACCTGCGGGGAGCCTGATCCTTCGAGTTGTTGCCCGATGGCGCTGATGGCCTTCGCAGGGCCGTAGTACGGGATGGCGAGCGACATGATGAGATCGGCCACGGCGCGCCCGGATCGTCCGACCTGTTGCGTGCGACTGAGGTCAGGATCGTTCAGGATGTTGGAAATGTCGTAGCCCGTGGCAGCGAGACCCAAGGCCGTGCCTGCGCCTCCCAGATAATCTACGCCCGGTGCCTGCGCCGCTCCTGGCGCTGCGTTCGCTGCGGCCGGTGCTAGCGCGGTTCCTGTAGTCGCCGGAGCAGAGGAGAACAAGGCACCGAGTCGAGTGATCGGATCGAGCGCCCTCACTTGGTTGATCGTATCGAAAGCTTGCAAGCCTGTCTGAGCGCCGGAGAGTGCTCTGTACGGAATCGGGAGATCGGAGTTGGCAACGTCCTGAAAGCCTTGGTACAGGTTGTAGCCACCGAGCGCTGCGTCGAGTGGGTTGAATCCGCCGAAACTGGTCAGCGGGTCGGTGAACGAAAGCTCCTGCTCCCTCGGAGATAGAGGCGTCTCCGGCCCAACCATCGTCACTCCTTGGAGCTGATCGAGAAAGGGGATCTGCGTCTCGGGAGACTGGCCTTGGACACCGAAGAGGGAATCCAGTCCAGCATCGAAGGTAGGACCGAGGATCGCTGATGTGCCGACGTTCACGCCGGCCGCTGCGGGGCCTAGCGCGCTCGACGGATTGACCGCCCCGGAAATGGCTCGCGTCCAGAGCGGGTTGACGTTCAGACCGAGTAGCTCGGCTAGATATTGCAGAGTCTCAGTGGACGGGTCGGGACGCAGCGGCATCTACGGTCCGGTCCCCGCTCCGAAACTGCGCTGGAAGTCACGATAGAAATTCTTGAACTGATTCGTCTCGTCCTGCTTCACTTGAGCCGAGCGGGCTCGATACTCCTTGGCCAGATTGCGTAGAATTTCCAGGTGCTCCTTGGCCGTCGCGGTGTCGCCCTGGCGCCGAGCCGCGTAGATGACTTCTTTCTGCGCCTCGGTATCTTGGCGGTACTGGAAGGCTAGATTCTTCCGAGCCTGTGCCGGGTTGATTGGCGAAGTCTTCAAGCCAAGTAGTGACGCTGAAAGCGCCGCGGGTACGGACATGGGCTCCTTGTCTGGTCCTTGAGCAACACCACGAATCGCATCTGAGACGCGCTGGAAGTCGTAGCCGCCCTCGAAGATACCCGGAATGCCTGGAACCATCGGCGATAGTAATGCTCGGCCAGCGTAGCTGATTCCCTTTTGCAGTTTGGCCGCTCCGGTGTCTCCTCTGCGATAAACGGTGCGTCCGGTAAACGGGTCTTTCGGATCTTGTCCAGTCAACGCGGGAGCGAAGGCTGCGAAGATATTGCCGCCCGGTCCGAGAAACTGCTTGATCGCTTGTGTTGGCTCCCTGCTCGCTCCGGTTAGATTGGTCACTATATCTGACAGGTTTCCCCACGGCAGAAGATACGTGAAATCTAGAAACTGCGGGTTGCCCTTGCGATCGCGCGTCGGCAGCAACAAGAAGGCCCCCTTACGCACGTAGTCGGGCATCTGTTTCAAGAAATTTGCGTAGCCCTTTTCATCAAAGCCGAGCTTGTCAGCCGCGTAGGCACCCATAGCTCCGAAGATCACCGGATACTTCCAGAATGCCACCGGATGCCGGATAGCTGCCTCGGCCACACGTGGAATCGTCTTGGCCGTGAATGTGATGAACGGGCTTCCGAGCACTACGCCACGGCGCATAGCGCCCACGGCTTTGCTCACTTCGGAATAATCGTAGAGTACCTTGCGCGCCTCGGATGCCGCATCGGCGAGCGCGGCACCCTTGTCCATCTCGTCGAGCACCTTGGCAGTTTTGAACCACGCCTCTTCCGCTTGATAGATGTTCCCGGCCGTACGTTTCAAACCGTCATAGGCTTTCCAGAGTTGCCCAACGAAGGGCCCGGCTTTTGTGGCCTTGTCGAGCGTATCCCATTGTGCAGCAATCGCGTTGATCTCGTTCGTGGAGAATGTGCTGCCAAAAAGCCCGGCTTGCTTCGCTGCTACGTACTTTCCGCCCGGACCATTCATCAGCGCCGCGACATCCTCACCGCGAATCATCCGCTGATAGAGCACCTCGCCGACTCGCATCTCGTTCATGGCGCGGCCCAGAAGCAAGGGCATTTTTAGTCCGTTCACGCCCGAGATGTTGAGCAGAACGCCGTTGCCGATCAGGTTCCGAAAATGCGTCTTGGCAGAGAGTACGACCTTGTGAATTTTGAATTCCGACACCGCCTTCTGAACATTCTTCTGCCACCAACCAAGTTGCTGCTCCATCGATGTCAGATCGTCGGCGATGAACTCCTGAACGTACCTACCTTTGAGCGCACCGAGCCCAGCGGTATCCGACATCTGCTTGTACTTGATTCCATTGTAGACGACTTCCTTAGTTCCGAGCAGCGCCGGATTGTCCGTCTTCAGTCGTGTTACGAGAGCATCGGGGAGTGTCCAATCGGGCGTTGTAGCGACGCCCTGAAAGAATTTATGTTTCTCGATGAATGCCCCCTGCGAAGCTAGGGTTTTCGCCTCCGGTACCCCGGCCTCTTCGAAGACGCCCATGAGATCCTGAAGCTCCTGCGGAATGTTCTTCCGGCGTTTCAAGAGTCCCGAATTGAGCCTCACCGGATTGGTTCGGCCGACGCTGAACGGGTCCGTCGCGCCTCCTTGCATGATCGAGTCGAGGATCTTCGTTACCCTGAGGTCGCCAAGCGCAGACCCGCTCGGTGTCGTGCCGTTGGCGAGCAAGTAGGAGCGCGCTCGCTCGATCACATCCTCGGCCGGCCGGAAATCCGGCGTGGCATATTGACGGTAGACCCGCTGAACATACTTTCCAAGGTTTGCGCCGATGGTCTGTTTTGTCTCCTCGGGAATGGACAGCTCAAGAAATTCCGCGCTATTCCGATCAATCATCCCGCGAATGCCCTTCACGCGATCGATCATCTCATCGGTGACGCCAGCCACGCGCCGAAGTCCTGCCTCATCGAGGCTCCCGACCATGAATCCGGTGACGGACTTTCTCATGGTGAAGGGAACATTTTGCGTTAGGTCCGTCAACGCTGCTTGCGCCTCGTCCATTCCGCTAGAGACCGCTGCCATTTCTGCCCGCTTGGCCTCGACGAAGGCTCTTGGTAGACCGTAGTTTTCATGCAAAAGCTTACCGAACCATTGTGGAGTCAGGCGTTCCCGAGTCTCCGTGACGCTCTGATAGAAGCGGTCACGGATGTTTTGCGCTCGCCCGCCGATGGCTTCTGCCCGCTGCACTGTGGCTGCCTGTACGACTTGCGCAAGCTTTTGCGGATCGGCCGACTTCACGGCCGCTTCTCCAAGCGCCGCCTGTTGCACGTCCGCGCTCATCTGCCGACGTATATATTCAGGCAGTTCGCGCCCGGACGGTTGTCGCGGCAGCATTCCCTGCCGAATTGACTCGGGGAGCGCTCTCCCAAGAGGCAGCGCCGGTTCTGTTGGAAGAATCTCGATGGACATCAGGTCTATTGATGACGGTGTGCTCTTCAGAACGTCATCCACCGCCGGATTCGCAGCCTTCCCGATCTCGGTTGCAATCGGCGGCGTTGGCCCCGCCGCTCTCGGATACCGATATCCAACGCTGTCCAGCGTGCTACCGATAGCCTTTGCTCCCTTGCCGATCGCGCGGTTTCCAAGCGAGAAACCAGCGATCTGCCCGATGAGATCCACGGCTGTTGCCGCCGCAGGCGAGCCTGTCTCTGCAAGCGTCTTCTCTCCCCCCATGTGCCCGCCAACGGTAGCCGCCGCGAATGGTGGGAAGGCCTGTAACGCGCCGCCGATGCCGGAGAGAATACCTGATAGATTCTCGGGATTGGTGAAGTCCAGTGGAGTCTCGGCTACGGCCGCTGCGCCCTGGCTGATCTCCCCTCCCGTGCGTGTCGCAAATTCACTGAGTGAACTCATCAAACGCGAGAAAAAGGATTCCTGATCGGCGCCCGAAGAGAACGTAGGCGGCGCTGCCGCGGCCTGCACACCGACGAGATCAGCGAAGAGGTTTGGTTGATCTGCCTCTACGAGATCAGCGAAGAGATTTCCCATTTCTCAGAACCCATAGGACTTCGGATCGATACCACTTTCTACGAGATCCGCTCTGATCCTGTCGTCAGAGATTCCCTGCTTGCGGGCTTCTTCAATGCGCCCTGAGATGCGTGGATCAGTTTGCGCGGGCGCGGGCGTAGCGCCCTGTGTCACGATTGATTGCCGGCCCATCTCTGCCTTCAAGTCATTGACAAGCGCCATCCCCTCTCGCCGCGACTCCGGATCATTGAGGTTGAATCCCCCGCCTAACGGGTTGAAAACCGACGAGAAAAGCGCGTTGTCCGATACACCGATACCAGCCTTCGAGCCAGCCACGAGCTCTAGGGCTTTGATACGAGCGGTCTTCGGATCGAGGCCAAGCGTCTTTTGAAATTCGCCGCTCATGAAATTGACGTTCTTCTGCATCGCCGTGTCGGCGCTTGCTTGGTCCTTGGCGCGGAGCTCGCGGCGGTTCTTTTGGCGGACGCCCTCGAATTCCTTCGCGCTCTCCAGACGGATATCGCTCGCCTGCTGCGTCTTCTGTTTCTCGAATTCGAGCTTCGCGGCAGTTTCCTTGCCGCGTTGAGCTTCTCCGGCCACTTGAGCTTTGCCGAAAAGATCGGACAGACCCGAGAGATCCGTTGCCGCAGGTGCCGTGTCGGCCGGAGCGCCAGCGAACATATTGACGAGCGAGTCCATCATGCTTCCAGCCGGCACCGTCGGAGCCAAGGCTGCGCCCCGAGTCTGTAGCTGCTGAAGCGCGGCGGCACTTGCGGCCGGATCGGACTTCCCCGCGAAGACGTTTTTCTCGATCTCGGGAATCTGATTCAGCATTTCGAGCTGGAGCTTCTGCAAGAAGTCCTGCCGCGCCTGCTCTGCTTCCTGACGCTTCTTGTCCGCCCGATCGAAACTCTCACTCAGCCCAGAGGCGAATCCTGTTGCGAACGATCTAGTATCCCAGAGGCCCATTTTTAGGCGTTCCACCAACTGCCGGCGTTTGTTCTGAGTGAACTCCACAAGTCCGGTAATCGGTTGACGGCTCCTTCCCCAATCCTGTTGCCGATCGCTCCGGCCGCTGAACCGCCAAGCTGACCGAGAATTGCTGAAAAGGGATTTAGGCCCGGAGTCTGTCCCGCCCTGGCGGCGTCTACCCCAAATTGCCCGCTGATCTGCGCAATTGCCAAGCGGTTGGCCTGCTCCTGCGCGGCGATCTGCGCTTGTACGTCACTCGCCATCTGCGCCGCAATCAGCTGCGCCTGGATCTGCGCGGGCGTGAACGCGGCGTTCTGAAGACTCGATGCGCCGCCCGCGATGCTCCCAAACGCTCCCGAAAGAGCCGCGATCTGCCGGTTCGGAATGTCGATACCAAATTCCGACGTGGACGCAGAGGTCGGAAGAATCGACTGCGCGATCCGGTTGCGCTGCGCTTCGGCGGAGTTGAATCTGAGGGTCGAAGCGCCCGACTGAATGTCCGCCTGCGCCTTCGCGTAGTTCGTCGAGAGCATTCCCAAGGCCCCGGCCGGATTGAATCCCTGAACGGCGGCGTTCTGAATGATGTCCTGCTGAGCGTTGGCGTACTGCGTCGCCAGCGCCCGCATCTGCGTGTCCACCTGGCCGCCAACGAAAGTATCGATCTCGGAGGTGTACTGGCCGGGGAGCGAGAAGAGCGTTCCGGGAGCTCCACCTTGACCCGTCAACAAAGCCGTGAGCTGTCCGAGCACGGTGTTGCGGAAGTGTTGCTCCCGCTTCGGAACCTTCGCGGCGAGAATCTTTTTCTGAATCGCAGAGAGTCCCGGAAGAAATTGCCCGATGACCGAGAAGTCCGGCTTGACCTCGAAGCTGCCGCCTTCGCCTCCACCACTACTTGCGGCGGCAGCCGACACGGCACCCGGAAGCGGGATCGGCGGGGCGCCGGGCGAAGGGGAATAGACGCCGGTGATCGCGCCGGCGGGGGTTTCACCACCGCCAGAGGCCCGCAGCTGCCTTTGCAGTTCGGGACTGAGATAAGGAGCAGGCCCAGGGCCGCTCCAAATCAGTTGACTTCCTGAAACCGTCCAAGGCATCGTTCAATCCTTCATCGGCCCGTCGTTCGGACCGAAACCAGCATCCGTAAACGCAGCGCGATCTTTGCCTTTGTCTTTACCGTCGATCTTCCGGTCGGGGTTTCCATGCTCGCCGACCGAGTTGGCAAGCTGATTTTCTTGACCTGGATTCAGGGTCGGAGCTACTTGGATAGCGACCTTCGGATCGTTGCCGGGATCTCCGAGCGGATAGGCGTCGTCGTAGAGATGGCAGCAAACGTAGAGAGAGCCATCGGGGCGCAGCGACGTGTTGATGTACCCGTTCACCACACCGTCTCCGCGGTGGAAGAGCTTCAAGCCGGGCAGAGCCGCCTCGATCGCCGCCGGCAACGTATCTGGGTCCGTGCCAGGGGGCGCGAACCAATCGTAGCAGCGCATGGACTTGCCGTGTGTCTCGTTCGATGGATTGCCGATGCGCTTTCTCATGAAATCGTGATCCCTCCAATCCGTCGATCCAAGAAGGTACCGGTAGTAGCCGCGACACGATACTTCATCGTATGCACACTCGCGTCGGCAATGACAGTCGTCGGAAAGATTGAAATTCCATGCCGACTGCTGGTCGTTCTTTCCGCCGAGCACGCATCGCGATCCAACGCGGTCGCGCCCGCAATTGACAGACTAACTAAACTCAGATTTCCACCGGTCGAGTTTGCTATGGAGGAGGCGATGGTAATGACTTGAGAAGTCGATACGCCGGGTGAGAGAGTTACCGCCGGACCACTCGTTGCGAGATCCGTATATGTCGTACTTGTGGTCGTTTCGGAGGTCGCTACACTCTGCGCTG
>Ga0184639_10001203_pt1 | contig 11051 bp, 9 predicted proteins | sample PLM31_170_b2_FD_133155 | JGI IMG/M metagenome (GOLD analysis project Ga0184639, IMG submission 133155) | Groundwater sediment microbial communities from an aquifer in East River, Colorado, USA - PLM3-1_170_b2 | ecosystem: Environmental > Terrestrial > Soil > Riparian zone | place: USA: East... | reverse complement strand
CGACATTTACTGGGCGGAGCCGAAGCGCACGCTCAAAACGCCGATCTTCGACGGCGCGGCGCTCCGGCCCGGGAACCGCATCAAGGGCCCGTGTGTGATAGAAACGACCCAGACCAACGTCGTCGTGCACCCCGGGCGAACGCTCCGGGTGGATGCGTTCGGGAACTTCGAGATCCTGTTCAAGTGAGGCAGCCATGCCCAAGGTGAGCGAGATGAAAGGCGTCGACTTCGACGGCAAGACCTACGGCTACGTGCCGCCGAAGAAGCTCTCGATCGCGAAGAAGCTCAAGCTGCACACGAAGTTCAAGAAGCAGATCGACCCGATCACCTACGAGGTGGTGCGCCATTCGCTCTGGCACGTCAACGAGGAGCACGGCGCGACGATCCAGCGGATCTCCGGCTCGCCGGTCGCGATGTACGCGCTCGACCTGAACCCGTCGATCCTCACCGAGGACGGCGAGTTCGTGTACTTCGGCCCGTACATGCAGTACATGTCCGGCGTCACCGACACCCAGGTGAAGTGGATCCTCGAGTACCGCAGCGACAACCCGGGCATCCGCGACGGCGACATGTTCCTCGCCAACGACCCGTGGGTCGGCGCGGCGCACCAGCAGGACGTGATGCTGATCTGCCCGGTGTTCTGGAAGGGCGAGCTCTTCTGCTGGGTCACGAACTGCCTGCACCAGTACGACATCGGCGGCAAGACCCCGTCGTCGTTCTGCCCCTCGGCCGAGAACGCCTTCGAGGAAGGCATCTGCCTGCCGCCGATCAAGATCGTGGAGGGCAACGAGATCCGGCGCGACATCGAAGAGGCGTACCTGCGCGCCTCGCGCAAGCCCGACGCGGTGGCGCTCGACTTCCGGGCGCAGCTCGCCGGCAACACGACGGCGCGCGACCGCATCCTGCGGCTCATCAAGCGCTACGGCCCCGGGGTCGTGAAGGGGGTGATGAAGCGCATCCTCGACAACGCGGAGCGCGCGTTCCTCGACAAAGTGAAGCGCCTGCCCGACGGCATCTGGCGCGACCGGACGTACGTCGAGTGCTGCCGGCCGGGCGACCGCCGCACGCACATCGTGATGCTCACGCTCCGGAAGCAGGGCAACAAGCTCATCTTCGAGAACGAGGGCACCGCGCCGCAGGACGGGGCGATGAACGCCACGTTCTCCGGCTGGCGGGGCGCGATCATGGTCGCGCTGAACCAGCTCCTCTGCTGGGACCAGTACTTCGCCATCGGCGGCGCGCTCCGGCACGTCGAGTTCGATCCGACGCCGGGCACGTTCAACTGCGCGACCTTCCCGGCTTCGGTGTCCACCGCACCGGTGCAGGCGATGGAGATCTCTCTCTATCCCGCGTACAACGTGCTGTCGAAGATGCTGTTCAGCGACCCGCGCATGCGCGAGGACATCATGTGCATCGGCGGGACGAGCCAGTGGCCGGCGACCCTCTTCCGCGGCATCGACCAGTGGGGCGATCGCTACGGCTACATCCTGGTCGACCCGATCGGCGGCGCCATCGGCGCGTTCTCGATCGGCGACGGCATCTCGAGCGGCGGGCAGTCGCGGACGCCGATCTGCCGGCTGCCGAACGTCGAGCACAACGAGCAGTCCTTTCCGATGCTGGTGCTCTACCGCAAGGAGGTCGTCGACTCCGGCGGCGCGGGGCGCTGGCGCGGCGGGCTGTCGGCGGAAACCTGCTTCGTGCCGCATCGCACGCCGGTGATCACCCACGACACGCTGTCGTCCGGCAACGCGATCCCCACCTCCACCGGCATGATGGGCGGCTACCCGGCGACGGTGAACGTCTACAAGTTCGTGCGGGACACCGACATCAAGGAGCGGCTCGCCAAGCGCGAGCTCATCGCCGACATTGCCAGGTGAAAGGCACCGTGGAGGAGCTGCAGCTGCGGCAGGAGAATTTCCCGCAGCACCCGGCGGACGTGTACTCGGTGATCTGGAGTGCGGCCGGCGGCTTCGGCGACCCGCTCGAGCGGGAGCCGGAGCGGGTGTGGCGGGATGTCGTGGAGAACCTGGCCGTCTCCCGCGATGCGGCGCGCGAGATCTACGGCGTGGTGGTGACAGCGGATGAGAAGCTCGACGTCGAGGCGACGCGAAAGCTCCGCGCCGAGCGGCGGGAGGCGCGGCGGAGGAAGGACGGGACGGTGAAGACGCTCACGGGCAAAGTCGTGGCGCACATCACCGACAACCTCGATGTGCGCAAAGCCAACGGCAGCCTGCACACCGCCTGCTCGAAGTGCGCGGCCGACCTCGGGCCGGTGCGCGAGAACTACAAGGAGCACTGCGAGCGCGCCGACCGCGAGATCACCGCGTCGAACCCGAATGTCGGCGACTGGCGGCGCTACATCGACGAGCGCCCGGTGTTCCGCCAGTTCTTCTGCCCGGGGTGCGGGGCGCTGATCGAGAACGAGATCGCGCGCGACCACGACCCCGTGCTGCACGACATCGAAGTGCACGTCAGATAACGGAGGAAGTTCGATGCTTCATGAGTTGCGCATCTACCGCTGCCTGCCGGGACGGCTCCCGGCGCTGAACAAGCGTTTCGAATCCACCACGCTCGAGCTCTGGAAGAAGCACGGCATCCGGCAGGTCGGGTTCTGGACCGTGGACATCGGCGGCAGCAACACCGATCTGTACTACCTGCTCGAGTGGGAAAGCCTCGCCGAGCGCGAGAGCCGCTGGAGCGCGTTCCAGAGCGACCCGGATTGGATCGCCAGGCGCGCCGAAAGCGAGAAGGACGGGCCGATCCTGCGCGAGCTGACCAACCTGATCCTCCGGCCGACGAGCTACTCGAAGCTGAAGTAGCCCGGATTTCTCCCCTCCTCATTGAGGAGGGGTGCCGCCGCAGGCGGCGGGGTGGTGTCAGCGGCGGTCAACCACCCCGGCGCTTCGCGCCACCCCTCCTTTCCAAGGAGGGGAGGACGTCGAGCGATCCCGCGCTGCAATGTGACGGGGCGAGACCGCGCGCGTACCATTTAATTTGACGACCTCAGGAGAAGGAGGACCGGCCTTGAAAGCGCCCTCGTTCGCCTACGCCAAGCCCGCTACGCTCGCCGAGGTGTTCGATCTCCTCGAGCGCCACGGCGACGGCGCGAAGCTCCTCGCCGGCGGGCAGAGCCTGATCCCCTCGCTCAACATGCGCTTGTCGTCGCCCGGCGTCCTGGTCGACATCACCGGCGTGACCGGTCTCGCAGGCATCAAGGTCGACGGCGACACGGTTCGGATTGGCGCGCTCACGACCCACGCGGAGATCGAGCGCTCGCCCGAGATCTCCCGGCACCTCCCGCTGCTCGCGCAGGCCGTGAAGCAGGTCGCGCATGTCGCGATCCGCAACGTCGGCACGTTCGGCGGCAGCGTCGCGCTCGCCGATCCCGCCGCCGAGTATCCGGCCTGTTGCGTCGCGCTCGACGCGACGTTCGTGCTCGCGAGCCGCAACGGCGAGCGGCGCGTCCCCGCGCGGCAGTTCTTCAAGGGGATCTACGCGACCGAGCTCCGGCCGGGCGAGGTGCTCGTCGCCGGCGAGCTCAAGGCGACCGGCGCCGGGTATCGCTCGGCGTTCCTCGAGCTCGCGCGCCGCGTTGGCGACTACGCCATCGTCGGCGTCGCCGCCCACGCGAAGGTCGGCGGAGGGAAGCTGGCGGATGTGCGACTCGCGTTCCTCGGCGCTGGCGATCGCGCGATGCTCGCCGCGAATGCGGCGGCGGCAGTCGACGGCAAGGCCTACGGCCCCGACGTCGTCAAGGCGGCGCAGGACGCGCTCGCGAAGGACCTCGCTCCGCCCGCCGATCTGTACCACTCGTCGGCGACCAAGCTGCATCTCGCGCGCGTGCTGACGGGCCGCGCGCTGGCCGCGCTCGCAGCATAGGGAGCCGACATGGAGCACACCATCCAGACCACGATGACCCTCAACGGCGTCGCCGTGACGCGACCCATCCCGGCGCGCCAGCACCTCGTCGATTTTCTGCGCGAGGAGATGGGGCTCACCGGCTCGCACGTCGGCTGCGAGCACGGCGTATGCGGCGCGTGCACGCTCCGCGTCGACGGCAGGATCGTGCGCGGCTGCCTCATGCTCGCGGTGCAGGCGAACGGCCGCAAGGTCGACACGATCGAAGGGCTCTCCGACTCGGGCGAGCTCGCCGACCTGCAGCGCGCGTTCCACGAGCACAACGCGCTCCAATGCGGGTTCTGCACGCCGGGGATGCTGATGGCCGCGCAGGACCTCGTCGCGAGCCGCCCGCAGGCGACGCGCGACGAGATTCGCGACCACCTTTCGGGCAACTACTGCCGCTGCACCGGCTATCATGCGATCGTCGACGCGGTCGAGGAGGTACTGATCTCGCGCAGAGGAGCCAGGAAATGAACGCCCGCGCCGAACTCCCGCTCCACGCCCCCGGCACCCAGGTCGACAAGGGCTACATCGGGCAGAGCGTCCCGCGGCCGCAGGCGAAGCGCCTGCTGCAGGGCCGCGGCGCCTTCACCGACGACCTGCGGTTCCCGCGGCTCGCGCACGTCGTGTTCTTCCGCAGCCCGCACGCGCACGCGAAGATCAAGCGGCTCGAGCTCACCAAGGCGGCGAAGTCACCGGGCGTGATCGGCGTCTTCGACGGCCGCGCGGTCGCCGAGTACTGCTCGCCCTGGATCGGGGTGCTCGCGCATCTCAAGGGCATCAAGTCGCCGCCGCAGTACGCGATCGCGATCGATCGCGCCTGCTGGCAGGGCGAGGCGGTCGCCGCGGTGGTGGCCGAGACCCGCGCGCAGGCCGAGGACGCGCTCCAGCTGATCGAGGCCGACTGGGAGCCGTTGCCGGCGGTCATCGACATGGATGAGGCGCTCGAAGGCAAGCGCGTCATCCACCCCGACCTCGGCGACAACATCTGCTTCAAGCGCGAGCTCGACACCGGCGGAGTCGACGAGGCGTTCGCGAAGGCCGACGTCGTGGTCGAGGAGACTTACAGGTTCGGCCGCCACACCGGCGTCTGCCTCGAGGGCCGCGCCATCCTCGCCGACTACAACGCCGCCGAGCACACGCTCACCGTGTACCACGCGACGCAGGCGCCGCACATGATGCAGGACATCTTCTCGCGGCACCTCAACATCCCCGAGGGGAACGTCCGGGTGATCGCGAAGGACGTCGGCGGTTCGTACGGCATCAAGGTGCACGTCTACGCCGACGAGATGGCAACCGCGGCGCTGTCGGTGATGCTGCGCCGGCCGGTGAAGTTCGTCGCCGACCGGCTGGAGTCGTTCGTGAGCGACATCCACGCGCGCGAGCACAAGGTCAAGGTGCGGCTCGCCTGCACCAGGCAGGGCGAGATCCTCGCGTTCGACCTGTGGGACCTGACCGCCATCGGGCCCTACTCGGTCTACCCGCGCACGAGCGGCATCGAGGGGAACCAGGTCGTGAACCTCACCGGCGGGCCGTACAAGCACAAGCAGTACCGGGCGAGGATGCAAGTCGTCTTCACGAACAAGAACGTCTGCTGCCAGTACCGCGCGGTCGGTCACCCGATCGCGGTCGCGCTCACCGAAGGCATCGTCGACCTCGCGGCCGCGAAGCTCGGGATGGATCCCGCCGAGTTCCGGCGCAAGAACCTCATCCCCGACGACGCCTATCCCTACACCTTCGCCTCCGGGATCAAGTTCGAGAAGCTCTCGCATCACAGGACGCTCGGGCGGCTGCTCGAGCTGATGGAGTACCAGCAACTCCGCGCCGAGCAGGCGAGCCTGAGGAAGAAAGGCGTGCACCGCGGTATCGGCCTCGCGGCGATGATCGAGGTGACGAATCCCTCGCCCGCCTTCTACGGCGTCGGCGGCGCGCGCATCTCGGCGCAGGACGGCGCGACGATTCGGCTCGACCCGACCGGCATGATCACCGTGCTGTGCAGCGTCACCGAGCAGGGGCAAGGCGCCGAGGGCGTGTTCGCGCAGATCGCGGCCAGCGCGGTGGGCGTCACGATCGAGAAGGTGCGCGTGATCACCGGCGACACCGGCGTCACGCCCTACGGCGGCGGCACCTGGGCTTCGCGCGGCGCCGGCATCGGCGGCGAGGCGGTGCTGCAGGCGGGTCGCGCGCTGCGCTCGAACATCCTCGACATCGCGGCGGTCATCCTGAACCTGGACAAGGCCGAGCTCGACATCGTCGGGAACGAGGTCGTCAGCAAGCTCACGCTCGAGTCGAAGCTGCCGCTCGTCGAGCTGGGGCGCGTCGCGTACTTCCGACCCGACACGCTGCCGCCGAAGTTCCAGTCGGAGCTGACGGTGACGCGGCACTACACGCCGCGCGAGTACGGCTTCACGTTCACCAACGGCATCCAGGCGTCCTATGTCGAGGTCGACCCGGACACCGGCTTCGTGAAGCTGCTGAAGCACTGGTGCGTGGAGGACTGCGGCACCGTGATCAACCCGATGCTCGTCGACGAGCAGATCCGGGGCGGCGTCGTGCAGGGGATCGGCGCGGCGCTGTTCGAGGAGTGCCTCTACGACGCCGAGGGGCAGCTCCTCAACGGCAACATGGCCGACTACCTCGTGCCGATGGCAGCCGAGATGCCGGACATCGTCTGCGCGCACATCGAGACGCCGACGAAGCAGTCGGAGCTCGGCGCGAAGGGCGCGGGCGAAGCCGGCACGGCCGGTGCCCCCGGCGCGGTGATGAACGCGATCAACGACGCGCTTTCACCGTTCGGCGCGCGCGTGACGTCGCAGCCGTTTACGCCGGAGAAGATCCTGCAGGCGTTGGGAAAGGTCTGAAAAGCCATGCAAGGGAAGATTGCCCTCGAAGAGCATTTCGCCATCCCGGAGACGCTGAACGACTCGGCCGGGTTCTTTCCCGACAGCGTCTGGGGCGAGCTGAGCGGGCGCCTGCTCGACATCCACGAGAAGCGGCTGCGCCTCATGGACGAGCACGGCATCGAGCTGACGCTGCTATCGCTCAACGCGCCGGCGATTCAGGCGATCCCCGACCCGGCGCGGGCGAACGAGATCGCGCGGCGTGCCAACGACTTCCTCGCGGGCGAGGTGCGCAAGCGCCCCGCCCGGTTCCAGGCGCTCGCCGCGCTCCCGATGCAGGATCCCGACCTGGCGATCCGGGAGCTGCAGCGCTGCGTCAGGGAGCTCGGCTTCAAGGGCGCGCTCGTCAACGGTTTCTCGCAGATTCGCGACCCCAACACGGCGGTCTATCTGGACCTGCCGCAGTACTGGCCGTTCTGGGAAGCCGTCGAGCGCCTCGACGTCCCCTTCTATCTCCATCCGCGCAACCCCCTGCCGAGCATGGCGCAGATTTACGAGGGCCACCCGTGGCTGCTCGGGCCGACCTGGGCTTTCGGGCAGGAGACGGCCGTCCACGCGCTGCGCCTGATGGGCTCGGGGCTGTTCGACAAGTACCCGCGGATCCAGGTGATCCTCGGGCACATGGGCGAGGGGCTTCCCTACAGCATGTGGCGCGTCGACAACCGCAACGCGTGGGTGAAGGCGCCGCCGCGCTACCCGGCCAAGAAGAAGATCGCGGAGTACTTCTCCCAGAACTTCTACCTGACGACCTCGGGGAACTTCCGGACCCAGACTCTGATCGACGCGATCCTGGAGATCGGCGTCGACCGCATTCTCTTCTCGACCGACTGGCCGTTCGAGAACATCGATCACGCGGCGATCTGGTTCGACGCCGCCAGCATCAGCGAGAACGATCGGCTCAAGATCGGGCGGACGAACGCGATCAACCTGTTCAGGCTGAACCTCGGCTAACGCGACCGCGGGTCGCGTTTCGCAACCGATCCGAACGAGCTGCCGCGCCATGATCGACTTTCCGACCGGTCGTCCGCCGACACTCGCGCTGCGCGGCATGGTGGTGTCCCCGCATGCGCTCGCCTCCGAGGCAGGCGTGGGGATCCTCAGGTCCGGCGGCTCCGCGGTCGACGCCGCGATCGCGACGAGCGCAGTGCTGTCCGTCGTCACCCCGCAGTGGACCGGGGTCGGCGGGGACGCGTTCTGGCTGATCTACGACGCGAGCCGGAACGCCGTGCGCTTCCTCAACGGCGGTGGGCGAGCCGCGGCCGCCGCGACCCTCGACGCGCTTCGCTCACGGGGCTACGGCGAGATTCCGCTCCGCGGCATCGTCCCGGCGACGCTCACCGTGCCCGGCGCGGTCGACAGCTGGTGCGCAGTGCATGCGGAGTTCGGGAAGCTTCCCTTCGCACGGGCCCTCGGCGCGGCGGTCGAGTATGCGCGCGACGGATTTCCGGTGACCGAACGCCTCGCGCGCTGGATCGCGCTTACCGCGGAGCAGAAAGTGTTCAACGAGGATGCGGCGCGCCTGCTGCTCCCCGACGGCAAAGCGCCGCGACCCGGCGCGCGGCTCGCGAACCCCGGGCTCGCGCGCACGCTCGAGTCGGTGGCCGGCGCCGGCCGCGCCGGGTTCTACGAGGGCGACGTCGTGCGCGAGCTCGCGCGGTTCGCGCGGGAGCAGGGCGGGTTCTTCGCCGAGAGCGACTTCCGGGCGCAGCGCGCCGACTGGGGCGACGCGATCTCGGGCGTCTACCGTGGCGTGAGGATCTACGAGACACCCCCGCCGACGCAGGGGTTCACGGTGCTCGAGATGCTGAACCTCCTCGAGCCGTACGAAGTCGGAAAGTGGTCGTTCCTCGGCGCGGACCACGTGCATTTCCTGGTTCAGGCCAAGCAGATCGCCTATCACGACCGCGACACCTGCCTCGCCGATCCGGCCTTCGCGGAGGTCCCGATCGAGCGTCTGCTCTCGCGCGCGTACGCTGACGAGCGCCGCAAGCTGATCGACCCCGCGCGCGCGCTCCCCTGGGACAGGGTGCCGTCGTACGGGAGCCTGGCCGGAGGCACGGTCTATGTTGGCGCCGTCGATGCCCGGGGCAATGCGGCATCGCTGATCCACAGTGTGTACAGCGTGTTCGGGTCGGGCGTCGTCGCCGGTCGGACCGGCGTCGTGCTGCAGAATCGGGGCGCCTACTTCTCGCTCGACCCGAATCACCCGAATCGGCTCGAGCCCGGCAAGCGCCCGCTCCACACGCTGATCGCCTCGCTCGCGTTCCGCGGCGACCGGCTCTGGCAGGCGCTCGGATGCATGGGGGCGGACGGCCAGCCGCAGATCCACCTGCAGGCCTATACCGCGATGATCGACTTCGGCCTGAACGTGCAGCAGGCGGTCGAGATGCCGCGCTGGCTCTCGGGGCGCTTCGCCCTCGGCGACCCGCGCGATCTGCTGAACATCGAAGGCCGCTACCCGGCCGAGACGATCGCAGCGCTCGAGCGCCGCGGCCACGTCGTTAACCGCTGGCCGGCGTGGAACGAGCTCGCCGGCCACGCGCACGGCATTACCATCGACCCGGAGACCGGTACGCTAAGCGGCGGCGCCGACCCGCGCAGCGACGGCGCGGCGATCGGGTATTAGCGCTTCGGCCCGGGCGCAACGCTCGCTAAGCGCCGAGGTAGAGCCTGCGGATCATCTCGTTGTTCCGCATCTCCTCGCGCGAGCCGCCCTCGAACTCGATGTGGCCGTGCACGATCACGTAGCCGCGGTCGGCGATCTTGATCGCCTGGGTGAAGTTCTGCTCCGCCATCAGGACCGTCAGCCCGAACTTGGTTTTGAGCTCCTGAATCTTCTCGATCGTTCGGGCGACGAGGATCGGCCCGAGCCCGACCGACGGCTCGTCGATCAGCAGGATCTTCGGCGCGGTCATGATCGCGCGGGCGAGCGCGAGCATCTGCTGCTCGCCGCCCGACATGCTGCCGGCGAGCTGGTTGCGGCGCTCGGCGAGCACCGGGAAGACCTCGAGGCAGAACTTGAGATTCTCGGTGATGCGCCCGCGCGCCGCCGGGCGCGACGCGCCGAGCAGCAGGTTCTCGTGGACGGTGAGCTTCGGGAACAGACGTCGTCCCTCGGGCACGAGCCCGATGCCGAGGTTGACGACCTGCTCGGGCTCGAGGCCGACGAGATCGTGGGACCGACCGTCGACCTCGGCGACGATCCGCCCGGCGGTCGGCCGCACGATGCCCATGATCGCCTTCAGGAGCGTGCTCTTGCCGTTGCCGTTCGTCCCGAGCAGCGCGACGGTCTCGCCGTCATTCACGCGGAGCGAGATCCCCTCGAGCACCTGCACCGCGCCGTACCCGGCGCGCACGCCCTGGACGGTGATGCTATTCGCCAAGGTAGGCCCTCTGCACGTCGGGGTTGGCGACCACCTCCTGCGGGGAGCCGTCGGCGATCTTCTTCCCCGCGTCGAGCACCGCCACGCGCTCGGAGAACCTCATCACCGCGCGCATGATGTGCTCGATCATGATCACGGCGACGCCCCGATCCTTCATCTTGAGCAGCAGCGTGATGATGTCGTCGACCTCGCTCGAGGAGAGGCCCGCCATCGCCTCGTCGGAGATCAGGAGCTTCGGCCTGGAGGCCATCGCCCGCGCGAGCTCGAGCTTGCGCATGTCGACCTGGGTGAGCCCGCCCGAGCGCGCCTCGGCCTTCTCCTCCAGCCCCACCTCGCGCAGGATCACCATCGCTTCCTCGCGCGATCGCGCCTCGGACACCTTCGCCGCGCCCGCATGCGCGCTCGCCGCGTAGAGCAGCGGGACGCGAAGGTTGTCGACCACGGTCATCGAGGCGAATGGCTTGGGAATCTGGAAGCTGCGCGCCAGGCCCAGCCGGATCCGCCGGTGCGTCGGCAGGCGCGTGATGTCGTGTCCGTCGAACTGCACCGCGCCGGCGTCGTTGCGGAGCGTTCCGGTGATGCAGTTCACGAGCGTGGTCTTGCCCGAGCCGTTGGGGCCGATCAGGCCGAGGCGCTCCCCGGGGCGCACCTCCAGGTCGACGTGCTCGAGCGCGTAGAACCCGCCGAAGTGCTTGGTGATGCCCCTCGCTTCCAGCAGCGGTTGCGCCATCAGCGCTTCCTCCGCCGCTTCCACGCGTCGAACCAGCCGAGGATCCCGTTCGGCGCGAGCGTGACGAACAGCACCAGCAGGAGGCCGGTGATCAGCAGGTTGAGGTCCGAGGCGATCGTGACCTGCACGAGCTGCTGG
>Ga0184639_10001202_pt1 | contig 11055 bp, 18 predicted proteins | sample PLM31_170_b2_FD_133155 | JGI IMG/M metagenome (GOLD analysis project Ga0184639, IMG submission 133155) | Groundwater sediment microbial communities from an aquifer in East River, Colorado, USA - PLM3-1_170_b2 | ecosystem: Environmental > Terrestrial > Soil > Riparian zone | place: USA: East... | reverse complement strand
CCCGGCCGCCAACGCGCCGGCTTCCACCGCCGCCCAGAACGGGTTGCCGCCGCCGGGACCTTTCATGTTGACGAGGATCTTGATGTCCTTGTTTTCCTTCACGCCAGCCGCTGTCGGCTCAGGAGCCGACGTCGCTTGGGGGGCCTGCGTGGTAGCGCCGCCACCGCAGGCGACCAGCACCAACGCCGCTACGGCGAGTAAACTTACGAACTTATACGCTTTCATCTTTCCTCCTAGTGGTTTCCTTCAGTTAACTTACGGGTGCAATCGCGCGCAAAGATATAGGTGATATTTCGTCTGTTGAGCATCACCTCCTTTGTAAGGCGTTAACTGTTCGACGACCCGGCACGGCGGCGCAACACGTCGAGATAGACCACCGAAATGATAACCACGCCGATGAGCACTTGTTGCCAGAAGACCGGGACGTTCTGCAAATTTAGGATGTTGCGAAGCAGGCCAATGACCAAAGCCCCGGCAAATACCCCCAGCACCGAGCCGCGCCCGCCGAAGAAGCTAGCGCCGCCAATGATGACCGCCGAGATGGCATCGAGCTCTTGACCCAGACCCGCATTGGGGAATCCGGAATTGGTGCGGCCAGCCAGCAACAATCCGGAGAGGCCGGCCAACATGCCGCACAGGCCATAAACCAGAATCAATGTGCGATCGACGTTGATGCCGCTCACCCGCGCGGCCTGCGGATTGCCGCCAATAGCGTAGATGTGCCGCCCGGTGCGGGAATACTGCAAAAATAATCCAATGATGGTGTAAGCGATCACAACCACGAGGAGGCTGGCCGGAATTTCAATGCCCTCACCCAGCTTAATGTCGCTGGCGCCCATCCAGCGCACGGGGTCGGGCAGGCCGCTGATGGGCACGCCGCCAGAGATTAGATTCGTCGCGCCGCGCGCAATGTTGAGCATGCCCAGAGTCATAATGAAGGGATGCGGCAATCTGAGTTTGGTAAGCCCCAGTCCGTTGATGACACCCACCACCGCCCCGACGATAAACGGCACGATGAGCAGAATCGGCACGCTATAACCAGCCTTAGAAAGCACGGCCGTCGCCATCATTGCCAGCGCTAACGTGGAGCCGACCGAGAGATCGATCCCGGCGGTGAGAATCACAATAAATTCACCCAACGCCAGTACGGCGTTGAAGGCAATCTGGCGAAAGATGTTGCTAACGTTCCGCCAAGTGAGAAACACTTCTGGCTCAAGGATGTAAGAGGTGATTCCCATCACCAGCACAAGGAGCAACACGCCATAGCGATCAATGTACGGGATGAGTCTCACTCGCAGGCTTTCGGCCCGTTTCGTGTCGGAGAGTTCTGTGATTTGTTCAGCCATGGTTTGTTCTCGGAAGTGACTCCGCCAGCGCGTTCCGACGCTCAGTTGAGGTCCAACTCCTGCGCTGCAGCGGTCTGGCCGCGATTGCCCATAATCCAGCCAATGACTTCATTGCGATCCGTCCGCCCCAGGGGCGCTTCGGCGAAATTGCGTCCGTGGAACAATGCCATCACTCGGTCGCAAACGTAGAAAACGTCGTCCAAGCGATGGCTGATGAGGATCACGCCGATGCCGTGAGTCCTGAGGTCTTTGATCAGATCGAGGACTTTGCCCACTTCTTTGATAGCCAGCGCCGCCGTTGGCTCATCCATGATGATCACCTTCGCGTCGAAGGCTGTCGCGCGGGCAATGGCCACCGCCTGTCGTTGGCCTCCCGACAGTTCTTCCACGCGCTGGCTCACGCTTTTGACGTGAATGCGCAATCGCTCAAGGTGTTCTTGAGCCTGCCTCATGTTCGCCCGATGATGGACAATTGGGATAAATCCCAGCACTCGGCGAGTCTGTTCGCGGCCCAAAAAAATATTCTCGTCAATCCGCAGGTTGCCCGCCAGGGCCAAGTCTTGGTACACCATTTCGATGCCGCGATCACGCGCATCTTTCGGGCTAGAAAACTGCACCGGCTGGCCCTGAATAATGAGTTGTCCCTGGCTGGGAGGATACAGGCCAGCAAGAATTTTCATCAGGGTGCTTTTGCCAGCGCCGTTGTCGCCCACCACGCCGAGCACTTCGCCGGGCATCAGGCTGAGATTGACCTCTTCCAGCGCGGTGACCGCGCCAAAGTGTTTGCTGATGCCACGCGCCTCAATCAGAGGCGTAATTGTTTCCATAGGCGTTCCCAGTTTTGAGAATGGAGGGATGTTCACAGAATACTAACATGGTTCTCTTAACGAATCAACACGATTTCAGAGACCAGAGGCGAATAGGGCAATTGCAATTCAATCGGTAGACACGACTCGAAGAAAACCATCTTGGCTCGACAGGTTATGCGTGGTATCGTGTCGTTGGGCTGGGCAGTTCTCTTTATGTGCTCACACGGAGACGCACGACATGATCAGAATCGGCATTGACATCGGAGCAACCAAGACCGTAATTGCCACGCTGGACGAAGAAGGGAAGCTCCGCACATTTCGCAAAGTGCCTTCGGCAAAAATGCTCGGTGAAAAAGGAAACGCCGTAGATTCTCTACAGTTGTTTCTTGACGAGTATTTTGAAATGGCTGGATACGGAAGGGAGATCATTCGGGGGATTGGGATTGGAGTTCCTGCGGTTCTCGACAATTATACCCAAGAAATTGTTTCTTGCCCAAATTTGCCGGGACTTGACAGGCTCCCTCTGGGCACCCTGTTGTCGCCAAAAATCGAATTGCCTGTCTTCGTTGAAAACGATGTCAATCTCATCGCGCTTGGCGAGCATTCTTTTGGGCGCGGTCAAGGCACAGAGGATTTGGCATGCGTCTATGTCGGCTCAGGTTTGGGCTGCGGACTAATTTTGAGGAGCCAGCTCTATACAGGCGCAGATGGCGCGGCGGCAGAACTCGGCCACGCCATCTATGATCCCAATGGCAGGTTATGCAGTTGTGGAGCGCGTGGCTGTTACGAAATGTATTGTTCAGGGAAAGCCCTTACACTCGACGCTCCTGACATATTGGGCGAGGCTGAAATGAAAGGGAAGCCCTCTGATGAATCGTATGGCTCTTGGGCACTGGCAGAAAAAGTAATCGAGGCCGCAAAGGCCGGCAATCCAAAAGCCCAACATGCGCTGACGAAATCTTTTCTCATCCTTGGATTGGCAATCACAAACCTGGTGAACATTCTCAACCCAAGATTGGTCATTCTGGGCGGAGGAATTGTTGCAGGTTGGCCTGAAGGCTTGCGCACAGTGCGGGAGACTGTAAATGCTACAGCCCGGTCGGTTGTCCGTGATAGATTGGTAATTGACTCTCCCATGCTGGGAGAAAAAGCCGGGCTTTACGGAGCCGCGCGCTTGGTCGAGATCAAAACGACGGGTCCCCGATAAAGCCCGGCCGGGGGCAGCCGCATGGACTGCCCCTACACCACTACGGCAATGAGTGTTCGCGCAAAAACTCTTCCACTTCCAAAGCAGTGGGAAGAGATGGCTGTGCGCCCGGTCGGGTAGTGGAGATTGCCCCCACCGCGTTGGCATACCGCACAGACTCTACCAGTTGTTTGCCTTGCGCCAGCGATACTGCCAATCCGCCATTAAAGGCATCTCCTGCCGCGGTAGTATCAATGGCATTAACCGGATACGCGGGAATGATCTGTTTGGGCTGGTCAGCGATCAATGCTCCTCGCGGCCCCAAAGTGACGATAACCTGTTGCATGCCTGCCGTTTTCCTCAACTCGAAAGCGGCCTCACCGACATCAACATGGGGATTGTTGCCTGACAAAATAACTAACTCTGTTTCGTTTGGAGTCAGATAATCAACCTTGCTCAAAAGTTCCGCAGGCAAGGCCACTGCCGGAGCAGGATTAAGGATCACTGTAACGCCATGCTGGTGGGCAATTTCCACGGCCGCCATCACAGTCACAATAGGGACTTCCAATTGTAGTAGCACCACCTGCGCAGTGCGAAAAACCGTTTCGGCGCTGTAAATGTCTTGCGGTGAAAGGCGGGCATTCGCGCCGGGGGAAACCACAATTGTGTTCTCGCCTTTTGCATTGACTGCAATCATCGCCAACCCGGTGGCAAGGTCATCGTCAAAGGCCATGTAATCCGTCTGAATACCCTCGGACTGAAAAAACCTAAACGCACTATGGCCTCGGTCGTCGTTTCCCACTCGTGCTATCAGAGTCACGTTTGCCCCCAAACGAGCGGCGGCCACCGCCTGATTAGCGCCCTTGCCGCCGCCAAAGGTATTGAACGATTTGCAGACCACGGTCTCGCCCGGCGCCGGAAACTGCGCCACATCGAACACGAAATCAGTATTGCACCCTCCCACAACGACAATATTTTCCTTGCTCATCTCTCCTCATTTCCTGAACCAGATCGTCGAGAATGTTATAACGTCTCCGTCACTTTGCGAATTGTGCGCGGATGCTCGGCATCCAATTCTTTGACCGTGGCCAACGACATGGCAAACAACTGTCCCGGCAGAATGGACACAAGCGGCGAAATCCATTTTGGATTTGAGTGGGACGCGCTGCGCGAGGTCGCCGCGCGCCACCGCGCCGGTCGCCATCGTCAGTTGCCGGATGGGTCGCACAAGGCCATAGGCGAGCAATCCACCGACGACGAAGGCTGCCCCTCCGGCGGCCAGCGCGGCGAGCCAGATCGCACGGTTCACGCGCGCCAGCAAGTCCCGTTCCGCCTCGCCTCCGATCGTGCCACCCATCATTCCGCCACCCATCATCATGCCGCCCCGCGCGAGCAGCGTGCCAATCCGCTCGCCACCCACTTCGATGACGACGCCGGCGGCTAAATCCGCCTCGGGCAGGATCTGGCCGACGCGCACGCCCGCGTTATCTGCGACGACGCGGCCTTGCGCGTCGGCCAGGATCATCTGCTGGCCCATCATGCGGCCCATGCCTTGCCCGTCGTCGAGTATCGCCTCCACGCCTTCCCACGAGCCGTGCCCGCGATAGTAACCGGCAAGTTGTTGTGCTAAACCGGCATCCGTCGCCATGCCACCCTGGAACATGAACGCGCGCACTTCGCGCGCCGCCACCTGGTTGGCGAGATAGGAGACCACCACCACCCCGGTGAGGATGACGCCGAAGAACGACAGAAGGAGTTTGGGGAAGAGGCGCATGGAAGGACAGGGAACTATGGCTCGGCGGTGAACTTATATCCCACTCCGAACACGGTCAGGATGTATTTCGGTCTCTTGGGCTTGGGTTCGACCTTGGCTCGCAGGTTTTTGATGTGGGCATCTATAGTGCGCTCGTAGCCCTCGAAGGCGTCCCCCTGCGCGGCTTCGAGCAATTGCAAACGGGTGAAAGCCCGACCGGGCTCACGGGCCAATGTGACGAGCACGCTGAATTCGGTTGGGGTGAGATCAATCGGCTCGCCAGCGCGGGTGACGGTGTGTCGGGTAAGGTCAATCACGATGTCGGCGACGCGGATGATCTCCGGCGTCGTTGGCTCCGCCTCGGCCCGGCGCAGCACCGCCCGGACGCGCGCCACGACCTCGCGCGGGCTGAATGGCTTGGTCACGTAATCGTCCGCGCCGAGTTCGAGGCCGATCAGCCGGTCGGTCTCCTCCACGCGCGCCGTGACCACACTTGCACCTGGCGCTTGCGCGCCAGCGCAAGTGCAGGTGTGATGATGGGGACGTTCGACGTGGCGCGCAGGCGGCGGGCCACATCAATCCCATCAATGCCGGGCAGGTTCAGGTCGAGCAAGACCAAGTCGGGCTTTTCGTGCTTGTACTGCGTGAGCGCCATCGGGCCGTCTGGGGCGGTCACCACGCGAAAACCGGCCTGTTCCAAATAACCGCGCAGGATTTTCACGAGTTGCGGTTCGTCGTCCACGACAAGAATGGTCTGGGGCATTCCGCTAGTATATACCGCAGGGCCGGAGAGATGAACCTCCAGCCCTGTGACTGGTTTCAGTTATGCCGCCCCGACCTTCTCACCGCAGTATGGGCACGCTTTCCAGCCGGGCTGAAGCGGTTTGCCGCAATGAGCACACGCTTCGCGGATAGCGGCTGCAGGGGGCTGAGGCGCAGCGGGCGTTCCAAGACTCCGCACCAGCCAGACCACGCCGAGCACGATCAGGCCGATGATCAGCGCCGGCCACAGGAGCATGGTGATCATGCCGAGGCCGAAGAACGGCATGCCAAACCCGCCCATCATGCCTCCACCTCCAAACATGTGGCTTGGCCCCATCATCCCGTAACCGCCTGGGCCGGTGCGCGGGAAGAAGAAGGACATGACCGTCGAGAAGATGATGGACGCTACGATTAAGACGACGGCGATGCCGATGATCCATTGAAGTGTTTTGCTCATTTTGACCTCCCGTGCTGTTGAGCGCGACTACGCCCTCGCTGGCTCGCAGGAAGGCGATGCGCGGGGCGGCCCGGAAGGCAGCCAGCACTTCGTCTTTGCTGACGGGGCGGGTGAGTTCCACGCTCCAGGCGTGCAGGTGGCTGGTGGTGTGGGCGGCTACCACGGCGATGGTCATCACATCCAAATCTGGGACGACGGTCTGGGCGTCCGGGCCTTGATGCGAGGAGATGACGGTCTCGGGCACGACCGTGTTCATCACGCCGCTGTGGTCGGATTCCCACGGGTCGGTCGCGCGGCGGATGAGCACCCCGCGCGCCTTCTTCAGCAGCCCGGCGTTCTTAAGCGCGCCCAGCGTACGGACGACGCTGGTGGTGTTGCACGAAACCACACGAGTCGAGTCGCGGCCAATGACGGTTTCGTAGTTGGCCTGCGCCACAAACGAATGGCTGGTTCCGAGTTTCAACAGCACTGAGATTATCCCCTCCGCCCGGCTCGCGAAAGCGCCGATTGGCTTGTAGGTTCATGCGCTCTTTGGCGGAGGGAAAAGCAGCCGGATCACCTAAATGATGTCACCCCGCCACCGATACCACAACCAACCGACGAAATAGCCGACGACCGCGCCCACCAGCCCGGAGGCCCAGTGGAGTGGGTGAGGCTGTCCGTCGAGGGCGATGCGGGCGGTGAGGTAACTCATAAAGCCCAGCCCGACGATCCAGACGTAGACCACCAGCGGCCAGTCTTTACGAGCGAGTTTGGGCGTGCCCTTGGCGGGTTTCGCGTGTTTGTTCATTGCGTTTGCCTTTCGCGTCTCTTTCGCATCTCACATTGGCCGATGCTCGCGATGCGGCTGGCGCGCCGTCTTTTTCACCTTCTGGCCCAGTTCCGGTCTGGCATAGGTTTCGGGCGCACGCTCGAACTGCGCCTGGCAGAGTGGACAACAGAGGAAGTAGTTCACGCCCTTATACTCGATGACGATATGCGCCTTGCCGCGATTGATGCGTTTGCCGCATACAGGGTCTTTGAACATCGTGAGTTTCTCCTTGTTGCAGAAGTGCATGAGCCATCATCCCCGCCCGGCGCGCCAGATGCTCCACATTAGCCACCCGCCGAAGCCGAGTGAAGACAAGAATGCCAGGCCGAACAGCCAGCCGCCGTACCATTCCCAGCCGGGTGGATGGTAGGCCACCATCACCAGCCCCAGCGCCACGATGGTGGCGGCGAGGAGCATGGTTAGCGTCAGGCGATTGGTCATGCGTTGGAGTTGTCGCGAGAACGCGCGCAGGCCCTCGTGGTTGGCGCAGAGCAATCACCATGACCTCATCTACTAATCGCCCGCGCCCGTGTAAACGGCAGTCCGCACCTGCTTTCGGCGCTCTCGCCCACCGAACAGGCCCGCTAATGCGGCAATGCTCTCGGTGAGCATGAAGATCGGCAGGATGCCGAATTCAACTCAGCGACCGAGCGCGATACTCGTGTCGCCCATCGCCTCCGGCCCGGGCCACGGCCTCAATCAAGGCGGGGATAGCCGTCAGGCTGGGATTGAAGACCACCTCGGCCATTCCAATCGTGTGATCCACCTCGGCGTTATTGACGCCGTGGAGCGCGAGCAGGCTATTGCGGACGCGGGCCGCGCAGTTGGGGCAGCCCATCCCCCACATGGCGAGGAGCGCCGAGGTGGTCGTCTGCTGCTCTTCGGCGGTGGCCGTTTTTTGGAGGGGTTCGACGTGACAATTCTCGTCCATAGCGTTTTACCTTTCTACGGGAGAAAGATTAGTGGCAGCCGCCAGAATGGCCAGCGTGCTCGTCCTTGGGGGATTGCGCCGCGCTGGCCGGGCCATCCACGTTGGTCGTTGTACCGGTGCGTTGCCCGTGACCGGCGTGACCGCCATGCGCACCGTGCATGAAGAAGTGGCTGCCGATGAAGAAGGCGAACAGGGCGTAGTACCCGACGGTACTCAGCGGGACGTTGAAGACGAAGATCGCCGCCAGCGCGATGATCAGGCCCAAGCCCAGAATCCAGACGACAGGCGGGATGCGCATAGGACGATCAGTTGTAGGGGAATTGTGTTCCATCTGAGTCTCCTTGGAATCGAAGTGTTGCTCCAAGGATGACTCTAAGCAAATTAGGGAAGAGGTGTGAGAGGCGTTTAGCCTGTTTGGGGATACGCCGTTTGGCGGGTGGGGTGATTAGGCAGAGATGAGAGAGTGCGAGCCGCTATATACTGGTGAGGAAGGGTCTTGACCTTCCAGCGGCTGGAAGGTGTAAAGTTAGGAGCAACTACTATGTTCATTCACGAGTTGGCGAAACAAACCGGCGTCCCTACGAAAACGATCCGATACTACGAATCTGTCGGACTGCTGCCGCCTGCCCGGCGGGCGGCGAACAACTACCGCCAGTACACGCCGGCTGAGGTGGAGCGGTTACGGTTCATCGCCGGGGCGCGAAGTTTGGGTTTTTCGCTCGAAGATATTTCAGAAATCCTCGCGGCGCGTGACAACGGCATCGCCCCCTGCCAACGCGTGCTGGATGCCATCGGCGAGCGGCTCAACGAGATTGACCGCCGCATCGCCGGTTTGCTGACCCTGCGCGACGCGCTCAAGCAACTTCAAACCGAGGGGGCTGTCCTCCCCCTTGACGACGTGCGCGGCGAGCGGTGCATCTGCTATTTGCTCAAAACCTACCGCGATACCGGCCAAATCACTATTCAGAAGGGAAAGTTCTTCGATGACTGAAAACTGCTGTTGCCCGCCCGAAGCGGGAAACGCCGTCTGCGAATTGCCCGCGCAAGGATTTCAACGCTCGGCCCGCGCCGCTAATGCCTGCCCCGAATGCGGAAAGACCGCCAAGCCCGTGCAAGGGCAAACGGTCAAGGCCCTCTTATCGGTGAGCCTGCGCGAGGTACGCGATGTAGAGTATCTGTTTTGCCGCACACAGACTTGCGCAGTCGTGTACTTCTCACCCGACAGCGAGCAGACCTTCACGGTTGAGCATGTGCGCGAGCGCGTATATCAAAAAGAGCCGGACGCCGACGACGTGTGGGTGTGCTACTGCTTCCGGCACACGGTGGGCGATGTGCGCGCCGCCTCGCCTGAGACGCGCGCCGCCATCGTGGACGACATCAACACGGGCATCAACACCGGTCAATGCGCCTGCGATTTGCGAAACCCGCAAGGCTCGTGCTGTTTGGGCAACGTGCGCGGGCTGGTCAAGAAACTGGAAAAATTGTCGGTCGCTCAATAGTGGGATATTCAGTCGAAGGGACGTTCCAACCATGAAAACGGGTGAGATTACCTTTCACTCGTCTTCGGTCGGATGCTTAATTTCACCTGCCATGAAGCGATCGGGGTCAGACTCAAAGGCGCGCAGACAGGCGCGGGTGCAGAAATAGACGCGCTGGCCGCGATATAGCGCGCTGGGGTAGCGGTTGAGGTCGCTGATTTTTCCGCCGCAAACGGTGCGGGTTTCCGGCTCATTTGATGGCGCAGGTTGATTCATGCGTTGATTTTCTCCAAGGCCGTTTGTTTACCAGCTTGTCCCATGATACCCCACTCTCCCCACTGCCGCCATTTTTGCACGTGCAAACCGGCGGCCTCCAGCCCGGTGCGGAACTCGCGGCCATAAAACTGCGTGGCCTGTGGATGGTCGAACAAGTCGCGCACCAGCCAGGCAGAGACGAGACCCTTGAGCAAATCTTCAAAGTAGAACACGCCGCCCGGCTTTCCCGACGCGGGGTCAGGACTTCGTAACACGCGGGCGATTTCTTTCAGCGCCTGCGGCCAGTTGGGGATATGGTGGATGATGCCGTAGTCCACCGCAGCGTCGAAAGTGGCGTCGGGCGCATCAATCGCCTCGGCGTCGCCCACGAAGACACGGGCGCGGTCGCCGTATTTTGCCACGCGCTTTTGGGCGAGGGCGATCATCTTCGGGTCGAGGTCGAAGCCGGTGACGTGCGCCGCGCCGAGCGCCAGCAGGATTTCGATCCCCACGCCGCGCCCGCAGCCGACTTCAAGCACACGCTTCCCGGCGAGCGATCCGCGCGGGCCGATCAGCAATGGGGACTCAATCCACCACTGCAAGGCCGCGCGGACAGGATTATTCATCAGGGCGAGTTCGAGCGAGTTGAGTTTCATAGTCGGGTTATTCGCTGGCGGCAGCTTCGCCGCGCGTCAGTGCCTCCAACACATCCATCGGCCCGGCACGGATGTTGCCCTCCCAATCGAGAGCGTGCGGGCGGAATATCGGCGGCTGCGGGAGGCGGCACAGGGGGCCGGGGAGGGGCCATAATGAGCGGTGGCCGGAAAAATAAGGAGGCCAGCAGGATTGTCCGCTGGCCTCTCTCTTTTATCCCCGAAGCGTTTTTGGGAAGAGCCGGAACGAGAACGATGAGCACTAGCGCAAATGGTCACGCTCCGGCTGGCTGGCCGTGTTTCGCCTTAGGGGCCGGTGTATTTGAAGATCCACAACCCGCTGTCCCGGTCGCTGGCCGCGACATACGTCTGCTCTGTGGAATCATCAGGTAGCCGGAAGACTTGAACGCCCCAGAAGTCGTTGCCCTCCACATCCGGGCCGGCCCCGTCTGTGTCTGAGTCAATGTAGTGGCCCACCTCCTGGATGCCCGATGGGCCAAACTTGATCACGCGCAGGCCCGCGTCGTAATACGACAGGTAAGCCAGGTCGGAGTCGATATCAACTGCGACCTCGTGGACCGAGAGGGCACCGAAGCCCGTGGCGAAGGCCGGGT
>Ga0184639_10001201_pt1 | contig 11056 bp, 10 predicted proteins | sample PLM31_170_b2_FD_133155 | JGI IMG/M metagenome (GOLD analysis project Ga0184639, IMG submission 133155) | Groundwater sediment microbial communities from an aquifer in East River, Colorado, USA - PLM3-1_170_b2 | ecosystem: Environmental > Terrestrial > Soil > Riparian zone | place: USA: East... | reverse complement strand
GGCGCTTCCTGACCCACCAGGCCGAGCTGCTGGCCAACACCGTGGTCAGCACCGTGGCGCAGCTCGCCTTCGGTGCCGAGATCGTATGCAGCCTGATCTACGCGCAGCGCGTGCTGGACCAGACCTTCCTGCCCTTCCCGGAGAACTACGGCTGGCTGATGGCGTCGCTGGGGCTTGGCAGCGTCATCGGCGGGGTGGCGATCGGCTGGCTCGCTGCCGAAGCCCCCAAGGGACCGATGACGATCGCGGGCTTCATCGGCCTGGGAGCCGCCATGGTCGGGGTCGGGTTGACGACCAGCCCGCAGCTGGCGATCGCGCTCTTCTTCGCGATCGGTGTCGCGAACATGCTGTACCTGGTGCCGACCATCACCCTGTTCCAGGAGCGGACGCCGCAGCGGCTGTTCGGGCGGGTGGTCTCGAGCCGGCAGGCGTTGACCTTCGGGGCGATGGCGCTCTCGATGGGCTTGGCCGGCTGGCTGGCCGGGGTGCTGGGTGCCGAGGTTGTCCTCATGCTGGGCGGCGGGCTGATCGCGGCCGCCGGGCTGGGCGGGCTGCTGGTGCCCGCCATGCGCGGGGCCAGATAGAAGTTGCTACCCTTCGCCCGCCCGCCGGACCGGCGGCCTTGGTGATGGGAGATTCATGACCGATCAGCGGCGCCCAGCTTCCGAGCGGGGCGCGGAGGCGCCGGCTCCTGGCTACCGCGGCGCGCTGCCGCCCCGCAGCGATAACCTCGGCCGGCCCTGGGTGGCGGCGGTGCTGGTCATCTTCGTGCTGATCTTCGCGCTCTCGTTCGCGGGCTTCCCGAGCAGCATCATTCCGTCGCCGACTCCCTTCCCGCTGCCGAGTGCCACGCCGGCGCCGAGTGGGTCGGCTTCGGCTTCGGCTTCGGCTTCAGCGTCCGCGTCGGCAGCCGCATCCGCATCGGAGTCGGTCTCTGGGTCCGCGAGCGTTTCGGCAAGCGCATCGGCATCGGCATCGGTCGCCGCCAGCCCAACGCCTGAGCCTTAGCCTCACGTTGGGCGTTTGAGGCATCGGTGATATCCTTGCCACCTCGAATTCCGAACCTCACGAGGCTTGTGTCCATGTTCAGCCGCGTTCGCATCGCGATCCGCTTCTTCTTCATGGGGCTGGCGGTCGGCGTGCTGCTCGCGCCACGCTCCGGTCGAGAGACGCGGCGCATGGTGCGCGAGCGGGCCGATCGGCTCCTCAACGACCTTCTCGACGCCGCCACCCTGGGCGCCTTCGACTCCGGTCCTGCGCCCGAGGATGAGACCGATGCTCCGGCCGCCAAGGCCGGCAACGGGCGCACTCGCAACCGGGCCGCGGCTCCCGCCCAGGCCTAGGCCTTCGACGCCGCCTCGCCCGGGCGGATGGACTGGTTTCGCCGTCGGCCCAGCTCGGATGAGCCGCTGGACCTCGCGCGCTCGCGCATGGTCCGCGAGCAGATTGCCTCCCGCGGCCTAACCGATCCTGAGCTGCTGCGCGCCTTCGGCGCGGTCCCGCGACATGCGTTTGTGGAGTCCGAGGGCGCGTACGCCGATGAGGCCCTGCCACTCCCCGCCGGACAGACGATCTCCCAGCCGTACATCGTCGCCCTGATGACCGATGCCGCCCGCCCCGCTGCGGGATGGCGCGGGGCGCGGGTGCTGGAGATCGGGACCGGGAGCGGCTACCAGGCCGCCATCCTGGCCGAGCTGGGCGGTGTCGTCGTCAGCGTCGAGCGGCATGCCGAGCTGTCGGCGCGGGCGGCGCAGCGCCTGGCGGACGCGGGGTACGACGGCGTTCGGCTGGTGGTCGGCGACGGCACGCGCGGGTGGGCTGCCGGCGCACCGTACGACGCGGTGATCGTGACCGCGGCCGGCCCATCGGTCCCGCAGCCGCTGCTCGAGCAGCTGGCGCCCGATGGCGGGAAGCTGGTGATGCCGGTCGGGACGCGGGTGCACCAGGAGCTCACCGTGGTGGAGCGTCGGGGCTCCGAGCTGGTCAGCTACCGACGGGACCCGGTCGTCTTCGTGCCACTGATCGGGGAGTACGGCTTCGGGGAGTAGTCGCGCTGGATGGCGGGCTACCACGCCACGTGGTACATCGGCACTTCAGCGGCTTGATCCAGGGGTTTCACGCTGCCCCGCACCACGCCACGTGGTGACAGGGCACCAGAACCGGGGTACCGGTGCCCAAACCGGGGTTATCGGTGCTGTTGAACCACCATACGTGGTAACCGCTCGCTTAGGGCGCGCCGAGCCTAGAGCGGCGGCACCTCGAGGGTGGCGCGGCCGATGGGACGCGCAGTGGCGCGCTCGGCACGGGGACGTGGCCGTGGAAGCGCGCCGGCGCGGGCCAGCTCCTCGTCGTAGATGGCCTCGTAGCGACGCACCATGGCGTCCAGGCTGAATCGAGCCTCGACGGTGGCGCGGCCGGCCTCGCCGAGCTGGCGACGGAGCGCGGTGGAGCAGGCGAGCCGGATGCAGGCCTCGGCCAGCGCGGCGGGGTCCGCGGGCGGGACGAGGAGGCCGTCGAGGCCATCGGTCAGGACCTCGGGGATGCCGCCCACCGCGGAGGCGACCACGGGACGACGACGCGCCATCGCCTCCAGGATCGAGATTCCCTGCGCCTCGCGCAGGGAGGGGAGGACCGCCACGTCGATGTCGCCGGTGATGGCGGCCACGTCCTCGCGACGGCCGGTGAAGACGATCCGATCGCGGGCGGGGCGCGGCAGGGCGGCCGTCTGCTCGCGCAGCTCCCCGTCGAGCGAGCCCTCGCCGACGATCACCAGCCACGCCTCCGGCGCCCCGCGCAGGATGGCCGGCATCGCGTCGATCAGGTAGCGATGCCCCTTCTCCGGCTCGAGCCGCGCCACCACCCCCAGCAGCGGCGCGCGGTGCGGGATGCCGAACTGGTGGCGCAGCGCGCAGGCCGCGAGCGGCTGGTCGAATCGGGCCAGGTCGACCCCATTCGGGACGACGCTGAAGCTCGCCCCGCCACGTCCCTCGGCGCGTACCTTGGCCTCGATCGAGCGGGACGGCACGATCAGGCGGTCCATCACCGGGGTCAGCGCGGCCAGCGTGGCCACGTCCATCGGGGACCGGACGCGCGACGAGTGGACCGTCGCCATCACCACCGGGGTGCCGGCGGCCAGGGCCGCGCGTGCGCCGATCACCTCGGCGCGGAACATGTGGGCGTGGAGCAGGTCGATCTCCTCGCGCCGGAGGTAGGCGCCCAGCTCACGGACGGCAGCCTCGTCATCGGCCTGGTCGATGACCTCGACCTCCAGGCCCAGGCGCCGCAGTCGTTGCACGGCCGACCCCCTCGAGAGTGAGAGGGCGCGGACCTCGTAGGCAGATCGGTCGAGGCGCAGGAGGATGCCCGTGTAACTCTCCTGCGCCCCGCCGTTGCCGCCGGTGGCGAGGAGCTGCAGGATCCTTGGCCGCGGGTGGCTCCTGGACCGATGGATGCGGCGGCTCCTCCGGTAGGGCGCGGAGGCAATGGCGCCCTCGTGGTCGGGGTCGCGGGGCGCGCGGAGGGGTCTCACGGGCCGATGCTAGGTGCGGGCACTCCGCTTCGTCAAAGCGGGTCAGTGGCAGTCGGCCGAGCCGGCATCGAGCAGGGTGCTGCCGGCGGCGGGGACGAAGCGCCAAGAGAAGTCGGCGTCGCGCAGGGTCAGCATCAGCAGCCCGTACGAGTCGTTGACGCGCAGCTCCGTGCGTGCGCCGGGGGACCTCTCTAACTCGTACAGGCTGCGGCCACCGGTGCCGACCACGAAGGAACGCATCGTGTCGATGGGCGCGATCCGCTCGTAGTCGTGGTCGTGGCCGGCCAGCAGCAGGTCGGCGCCGGCAGTGGCGAGGGCGCGCCAGAGCGCATCGGTCCGGGGGTCGTCCCCGTGGCGGCCCGACGAGACCCGTGGGTGGTGCCAATAGGCGAGCGTGCACGCCACGGGGTGCGCGAGCAGATCTGCCACCAGCCAGGCGTGTTGGGGCGACCCCTCCTCACATCCCACGAACTCGCAGTTCGAGTTGAGCACCACGACGTGCCAGGCGCCCAGGTCATACGAATACCAGCCCTCACCGGGCGTGCCGGCCACGGCCGCGAAGTAGGAGAAGTAGCCGGAGGCATCGGTCGTCTGGTATTCGTGGTTGCCGGGAGCCGGGCGCACGCGATCGCGCAGAGGCCCCCAGGCGGGGTCGAAGCAGTTCGCGAAGTCGGCCGCCGAGCCGTCGGGGTAAGCGATGTCGCCGAGCAGGGCAATCGTCCCGGGCAGGTGTGCCGCCAGGTCGGCCACTGCCTCATCGTGTACGCCGTCGCATGAACCGATATCGCCCACGGCCAGGAGGATGGTCGCAGCGGGCTCGACGCTGGGCAGCGGGATGGGCGGCGCGGGACCCAAGCGCGGCACCGTGACCAGTAGCACGCCGAGCAGCGCGGCCATGAGGGCAAGCACCAGGGCGCGGCGACGCGGCAGTCTGGATGGCATCTGGCGTCTACCCTAGCGCCGATGACGCCGACCTCGTCGAGGCCCGGACCACGCTGGGTCCTGCACCCAACCATCCTCGCCGGGGCGTTCGTGCTCGACATCGCGCTGGCCAACAAGGTGGAGCCGGCCGGATTCGCCAGGTCCCTCCTGATCGCGATCGCGGCTGCGTTGGCGGTGACCCTCGTCGGATGGGCGGTGTTCCGAGACCGCTGGCTCGGTGGCTTGGCCGCGCTGGCCGTGGTCCTGGCCAGCATCAGCCTGATCCCCATCTTCTTTGCCTGGAGGGCGGCGAACGAAGCCTTCGGGCCCGCGGCAGGACTGGGCGTCCTGGGGAGCATCGTCATCGTGGCAATAGCCGTGCCGGTGGCCCAGCTTGTGCGGGCCAGGCGTGGAGCGACGTTGATCCGCGGCCCGGCGACGTCCGTCCTCAACCAGATCGCTACGGTGCTCGTGGTGGTGACGCTCGTCGTGCACATCGGTCCCGACCTGCCCGGCACCGCGGCTGACGTCCTGCGGGTTCGGGCGCCTGTCACCGTGGCCCCGCCCGACGCGGAGCTGCCGGACATCTACCTGCTGCTGCTCGACGGCTACCCGCGCGCCGATGTCCTGTCGCGTCGGTTTGGGATCGAGAACGCTCCCTTCCTGGGCGAGCTACGTGGCCTCGGATTCGACGTTGAGGAGCGGAGCCTCTCGAACTACACGTTCACCCCGCTGACCATGGTGTCGCTCTTCCAGATGAAGCACCTGGAGGACGTGGAGGGGCTCGCACCGCTGGTCAGCGGGCCGGACTCCGGCGGCACCCAGGTCAATGCCCTGCGCAACGCCTTAAACACCGCGCCGGCGTTCGCGGCGCTCCGGGCGGCCGGGTACGAGATCGTCGTCACGTCGCCCGGCTACGAGCACGTGGAGCTGCGCGGCGTGGCCGACCGCGTGCTGTACCACGGCGAGATGAACGACCTGGAGCGCGACGTCTTCAAGCGGACCTGGCTCCTTGGCCTTGTTGCGCCCCTGGTGCCTGGCATCTTCTCGTCGCCCCCTCACGACCGCATCGTGCACGCCTTCGACGACCTGGAAGGCCTGGCCGATCAGCCGCGGGATGGCCCCATCTTCGCCTGGATACACATCCCGGCACCGCACCTGCCCATCGTCGTGGATGCCCAGGGAGACCACGTCGTCGTCAAGCCGCGTCAGTTCGATGGGGAGGATGCGGCCGGCTTCGACATGACGGATGCGCAGTTCGCGGCCGCCTTCGCGAGTGAGATCGCCTACCTGAACGACCGGATTCTGCGCGCGGCTCGCGTGTTGCAGGCAGCCGATGCGGGGACCGACCCGGTCATCATCGTCATGTCCGACCATGGCTACAACTCCGACCTCACCGACATCCAGGCCCGCTTCGCCATCCTGTTCGCCGCCTTCACGCCACAGGCGCCCGGCCTGTTGGCCGATGGCCCAACGCCGGTGAACGTGATGGCACGTGTGCTCAATCGTTACCTGGGCACGCACTTCCCCTCCTCCCCCGACCGCTACTTCCTGTCTGCCAGCGGCGACCGGATCCTGCCCCTTACCGAGCTCGAGAATCCCGATGCCACCGACGGGCCGTGAGCGCTCAGAGCCGATGAAGCCCATCGCCGGCTTGCGCGAGGCCGTTACGCTTGCCCGATGCGAATGCTGCTCGCCTTCCTGCTGTTGCTCCTGATCATCGGCGGCGGACTGAAGCTGGCCGGGATGCAGCTGCCGATCCTCGACTACCCGCTGGGTGGGCCGTTCAGCCAGCCGCGAATCGACGTGGTTCAGCCGGACCTGGATCTCCCATAGCCCGCGGCCCGAATGCGAGCTTCCGGCGGCTCGAGGAACCCTTGGGTGAGATTGGCCCGGTGGGCCGCGGCCGCCGCGGTTGTCGGCCTGTCCATTGCGATGATCATATTCGCGTTTCGTGGCTGGACCGGCGAGGACTCCTTGGCCTACTGGCACGCGGCGCTCCGGATACGTGAAGGCGCGGGACTCTATCCACCGATTCCGGACCCAGGAGCCTCGGACGTCTATCGATACGCACCATGGTTCGCCTACCTCTGGGTCCCTGTTACGTACCTCCCCATGGCCTGGGTGATGCTCGTTTGGACGATCATGCTCGTCGTCGCATCCGTGGCCGCTGTCGCAGGATTGGCCCGCGAAGGTGGGCTCACACCTCGCCTCCTGGCCCTTCTGTTCGGATCGATGCTGATCTGGACGGCAGCCCGTGGGAACGTCCAGCCACTCATGATCTGGGCCTTGGTTGCAGGGCTCCCGCGCTGGAGTGGACCACTCTGGGTCGGACTGGCCGCGTCGTTGAAGGCCGTACCGATCGCCTTCGCGCTCATCTACGTTGCTCGGCGCGACTGGAAGGCGGCTGCGTGGAGTGTGGCCATCGCAGCCATTCTGGTTGGGCCGATGCCGCTGATGGGCTGGAGCCCGATCGATCCCGGTCCAAGCCTCAGCCTGTATCACCAGGTGTCACCTGCCGTCTGGGCCGTGATCGCTGCGGCGGCCACGGGCGCCGCAGTCCTCATCGCCATACAGCGATCCCGGTACGCTCAAGTGGCCGCCGGGCTGGCTGCCATCCTGGTACTGCCGCGGCTGCTCCTCTACGACATCACCTTCCTGGCTCCGTCTGCAGCACAGTTCGAGGATGCCGATGAGCATCCCAGCGCGACCGCCAGCTAATGCGAGACGACGCGACCGCACACAAAGCAGTCATGCGGCGAGGTCGGCGACGTAGGACAACCGCCGACTGGCCGTGGATTGTTAATTGGCTAACCAAATGGGTCCTGCCGTTCTACTTCGCCGCTTTCGCGGTCGGCATGGTGGTGTATTTCATCGGCCATGGCCTTGTCGGGATTGATGGACGCATCTACACACGGGCTGCGGCAGAATGGCTATCGGGGGGCAATCCATGGGGGGTGTCCGTAGAGGGTTACCTCTTCGCGGCGCCGCCTCCCACGCTCATACCGTTCGTCCCGTTCGCGCTCCTCGGCGAGACTCTCTCGGCGCTACTCTGGGTCGCAGGGTCGGCCGTGGCGGGAGTCCTGTTGGTCCGTCGACTCCATCTCCCACTCTGGTGGATCCTCTTCCCGCCGCTCATCAATGGGATCCTTGCTGGCAACGCTGACGTTGTGCTCGTGGCGCTATTGGTGAATGGCGGATCGGCCGTCGCTGTGCTTGCAACCTTCCTGAAGATCTACGCCGTCGTTCCACTCCTCGGGGAGAAGAGGTGGCAGGCGCTTGCTATCACCGCTGCGGCGCTGATCCTCACCGCCCCATTACTGCCTTGGCGATCGTATTTACAGCAGTCGGGGCAGATTGCCGAGACGCTCGCCAGTCAAGCGGTCGGTATCAGCGCCTGGGGAACCCCCTTCCTCATGATTGGGGTCGCGGTTGCCTTGGCAGGGGTCGGGCCCAGATTCGCTTGGTGGCTGGCAGTTCCAGCCGTCTGGCCATCGACCCAGCTGCATTACTCGACGCTGGCCCTACCCGCGCTCGCAAACGTGCGCGCCCCGCCAGCGGCTGTCCTCGTTGCCGCAATGCTGTTTGCGCCGGAGAATCGCTGGTTTCCGGCCTTGGCTGTCATCGTGCTGGCAATTGGCGCGATCCTCCACAGGCTGGCGAACCCCGAGGAGACATCGCTACCGAAAGACATTCAGAGTGAGGTTCGGAGTTGATCGCTCACCGATCGAGCACGCCGTCATAGGTCGGGAGGTCATGGCTGCACGGGTTCGAGTGCCAGGATGCCACGCGAGTCGAGCGTTGACGAGTCCACCCACCACGAGCTTTCCTCCTCGAGGTCCAGCCCGGCGTGGAGGTACGCGTTCAGCAGTCGCGGGAAGAGGTTGATCGGCGTAGCGTCCTCGGGAAAGAGGTCGGGCTGTCCCGGAGCGTAGACCGCGAACAGGTTGCGCAGCGTCTCCTCGCGGTCCTCGGGGAGATGGCGGTATCCGTGGTCCGAGAAGACGACGATGATGGGCGGCCGGTCGCTCATCTCCTGAATCGTCCGGACAGTGTCAAGCAGCCGGCGGTTGACATAGGCCATCTGGTCCCGCATCGCGGGCACGACGACGTCGACGCCGCTGGACCATCCACTGTCCCAGAATTCGCACTCGTTGGGGTAGCATGCCCAGACGTCTCTGGCCTCGCCGTCTGGCCCCAGCACGAGCGGAGGGTGCGGCGCCAACAGGTGCGCCAAGATGAACCGCGGACGATCGCTACCGGTTGAGGACAGCTCAGCCAGGCGATCGAAGGTCGTCATCAGGCGGTCGCGGTACTGTGCGACCAGCCATGACCGCTGCAGTGACGGAAGGAGCCCGCGCAGCGGCGGGTGGCGGAAGAGGGTGTACTCGAATGCGTCGAGTTGGCCGCTGTCCAGCACAGTGTCCGCAGCCCACAATGCCGTCTGCCCGAAGGTGGACGGGATACTGACCGTCTCGTAGCCGAATGCGTGGAGCTCGTCAATCACCCGTCCATGGTTCAGGGCCCGGGCCAGGTCGCGGTACTGATCGAGCGCAGGGCGATCGGGATCGATTCCGGGCAGGTCGCTAATCGGCTGATGATTGAGCAGCGAGGCCAGCGTTAGCAGGGTCATGTTGTAGTTGGCAGTACTCTTCCGCGCGACGTCGAAACCAAGGTCGCCGAGCTCGGTGAGGAACGGCTCGTTATCGATACCGAAGTCCTTGGCCAGCGTGTCGGCACGCGGGTAGGCGTCGAGCAGTATCAGGTAGATATCCGGCGCACCGGCAGGCGCCTCGCTGGCCGGTCCGCTCCCTCGCCAGGTCGGGACCAAACCGCTAAGGTCGCTGGCGATCGAAAGCGCGAGCAGGGTCAAGCCGAACACGTTGAGACCAGAGGTGAGGCGGGCCCATGGCAGCGGGTGGTCGCGGCGGCGGCGGACAATCCGGAGGGCCACAACGCTCCCGGCGACCACAACCGCACCGAGCGAGGCCCGCACATCGATGACGGCCAGCACGAGCAGCGCAGCTAGGAACGCTCCCTGGTGCCGGTCACGTCCCACTACTGTGGCAAGGAGCTGCACAGCGGCAACTGCCGCGATGGCTATCAACAGCGGCCGATAGAGAGCTTCGGGCGCTGCGGCCGCGCTCGCGTGAAGGTTGAGGATGAGGGCCGCGGCGGCCGCCGCCGGGTACGCCGGCCAGCGAATCACGCGGTGTCCGCTGAGCGCCGCACCGCCCTACGAGGCGCCATCGCTCGACTGATTTCTCACGCCCTAGCGGCGTCCGTCCGCGCGTGGACGACCGCTGACTCGACGCGCCAGGCCGATGCGATGCTGGACATAGTACGAATACCACCGGAGGTAGTGCGGTAACCATCGGCGCAGGCGGAATCTGCTTGTTCCGGCGGTTCGATCTCGCCATGTTGTCGGGACCTCGTCCAGGACGAATCCGTGCAGTGCGGCCTTCACCGACAGCTCCAACGCCAGCTCAAAGCCTGCGTTGCTTTCGATCCGCACTGAGTCCAGGAAGGCGCGACGGTAGAGCTTGAAATTGTTGGTCGGGTCGTGGATCGGCAAGCGGCCCAACCAATGAAGGCTCAGGCCAGCGGCACGGCTAAGGAGGCGCTTGAGTCGTGGACCGCCGATCTGCCTACCGCCCTTTGCGTAGCGGCTGGCGGCAACGAGATCGGCCCCGCGTTCCGCGCGCTCGACCATGCGGTCGATGTCACGAGCATCGTCGGCCCCATCCGCCATCATGATCAAGACCAGGGGGGCCGTGGAGGCCGCAACGCCTGCCCGCATGGCGTTGAGGACACCGCTTCCCAGGTCGTTCCGCACGAGTCGGACATGGTCCCCTTCTTGAGCGCTGGACCTGACGACCGGTAGGGTCGTGTCCTCCTCGAAGTCATAGACCAGCAGTACCTCGTGGGGCGTTCGCACTTCGCGAAGATCCTGCAGCACGTCGAGGATGTTCTCGGCCTCATTGAAGACCGGGATGACGATGGAGAGTGGCGGCGCGGCCTCACCCATTACCTAGATCCTGCCCGCCTCGAGCTCGTTTCTGATCCATGGGATGACTTCATCGAGCATCGTGTCCAGGGCAGTATCGGCTCGAAAGCCGAGAATGGCCTCGGCCTTCCGTACATCCGGAACGCGCATCTGGACGTCGTATTCGAAAGGAGGGTCCGATACCCACGAAAAGGGCCGGTCGCCATTGACCTTATGCCAGATCGACTGCGCCAGCTGCATGACGCTCGTGGTCTGATCCGTCGAGAGGTTGAAGTCCTCGTTGATGGCGCGCGGCGACTCCATCGCCAACCGGATTCCCCGGGCGAGATCTCCCCCGTATGTGTAATGCCGCACCTGGTCCCCTGAACCCAAGATGTGGAGCGGATCCTGCCCTTGAAGTGTCTTCAGGACGAGATCGGGGACGACATGACTGAGCGCGAGGTCGGCATTGCCTCGCAATGTTCCAGCTTCGCTCAACGCGCGACGCTCGCCGATCCCGACACAATTGAATGGACGGACGATCGTGTAGGGCAGTCCGTGCTGCTCCCATGCTCCCCTCGCGAAGTATTCGCTTGCCAGCTTCTGGAATCCATACGTGG
>Ga0184639_10001200_pt1 | contig 11056 bp, 13 predicted proteins | sample PLM31_170_b2_FD_133155 | JGI IMG/M metagenome (GOLD analysis project Ga0184639, IMG submission 133155) | Groundwater sediment microbial communities from an aquifer in East River, Colorado, USA - PLM3-1_170_b2 | ecosystem: Environmental > Terrestrial > Soil > Riparian zone | place: USA: East... | reverse complement strand
TAGCGCCGGATCCGCCGGTCCGCGTGATCGAGGAACCGGACGATGGCGGCTTGTTCAGGGAGGGGTGGGAGCGGGAGCCAGATCGACTTGATCGCGGCATGCGAAAGCCCGTACCGGGTGACACCGTTCGCCTTTACGTGAAACTGATACGCAACGGCCGTGCTCTGCAAAGCTCGAAAGAGGTACTCGCCGTGAAGACGGTCGCGCAACGGACGAAGCAGAGACAAGTGATACCCGCAGATCAGATCGTCCGCTGGGTGCTCGACCAGAGCGGGCACACCGATGTCATTCCACGCCTCAGAGTCCTTGGTGATGAGGACATCCCCGCGCTCAAGGCGAAATCGCGCGATTTCTTCTGATGACGCGGTGGCACGCATGAACGGTATTTGGTGACTAATGCGATCGTGGTTGTAGACATCGACATAGTTGCAGAGTCGAACAGGCAGCTCGTCGTCTTTGGTGTACTTGTCAACGTTGCTCACGCGCATCTCGGCAGCATTCCGCATCCGCCGAACCCCCCAATGCTCCGGTACCTCGCCCAGCCACGGCACGCCGGAGTCCTTCATCGCTGGATAGGGCCTGAGGTCGGCAAGCGCTGCGGCGCCGGGACGGCCCAACGCAATGTCGGGCGTAGGCGCTTCCTTGACTGTCGGTTGTTCGAAAAGCGACGCCTGCCGAGCCCCAAGGTCGGTCGCGCCAACAGGCGCTTCACGGTCTGTCGGGCGCAAAACTGCTCCGAATCTCTCGGCGGCTTCCGGTTGCACCACCCCAATGGCCCGGCCATCGAGCAGAAAGTCCGGGATGGCAAGCGGCTCGACGCGCAACAGCGCGTCCTTGTCCCCAGTCTTCACCACCTCTCGCAGTTCCATCAGCAAACGCCCGAGCACGTTTCTGCCGACGAGCACGCCGTCTTCCGTCTCCTTGGCACCCCAGAAGTCGTCCTTGCGCGAGCGCTCGACGATCGGCCGGTCGCCCGTCTTCAGCAGCAGCTCGCTGAAGGTCACCCAGTTCTGCGCGAGCTTCACGCGCAGGCACCAGCGCATGATCTTGACCCGCATGCGCTCCCAATCGGGCCGTGAATCGTGCCGATACGGCTTGCTCCTCATCTTGGCCGTCATCGGGCTCGCTTGCCCGATGATGAGCCGCTGCACCTCAGGCCGGTGCGGAAAGCGGCAGGCCTGATACAGCGCTTCCGACGTGAAGATGCGCAAGCCGTTGACCTTCAGCGGAAAACCGCTCGCCATGTTCGACAGGCCGCCGAACTTCTCATTGGTCTTGAGGAGGACCACGCTGGTCGCGCGCTCATAGCTTCGCAACTGCGCATCCTTCAACGTTTCAGAAGTCGATGACATCGAAATCGCCCTCGGCGGCATAAGTCTTCCGCGGGAAGAGCGGATACCACTGGCTGAACGGATGGTTCGGACCGGCGTCCGGATCGCCCCACCACAAAGCCAGGGGGCAGTTGTTGGGGCAGTTGCGGAACGTGACGATCAACGAGCCGAAGCCGAGGCCGAACGCGCTGAAGCCCAACGGCCGCAGCGCCCGGCTCGGGTTCTCGCAGAATGACCGGATGCGCATTCCTGCCAACAATAGTTCGCGCTCAAGAAGCTGGCGTCTCTCCTCTAACGAGAATACGTTGTGCTCCAACTTCCCGCCCGGCTGCCGAGGCTCGAATGGAAACTTCTTCTCCTCAGACATGTACTCCTTCAGGTCCGCGTCGTCCGGCAGCGTAGCGGGCCAAAGAACCTCTGAAGTGTCTCGGCAACTCTTGCGGTTTTCGAAGCGGACTGCGGCCCAGCAGCAGAGCGCCAGTTTCTTTCCGGCGTCCGCAGCCGCCTTCTTGAGGCGCTTGGTGCATTGCCATTCGCCGAGACGATGAGTTGCGATGACCAAAATATGAACCGTGAATTTCGCCGGAGCGTCATTGGCGATCCAGGCCGACAGATCGCTTCCGATGCGGTTGCCGCTGAACAGGACGTCATCCAGATAAATGAAGGCCCCGCCGACTGAACCGCATTCGTCGAGTGCCAACCCGCAATGTTTTCTTAACGCCTCGCCGAACAGTTTGCGGATTTCCGTCTGACTGTTCCCTTGCTGCTGAATGTCGAGCGCATGCGCGGCTCGCCAGAAGTCGCAGGGCTTGTCACCCGCAAGTGTCTTGTGGGCAATCTGGTGCGCGAAGAACCGGCTGACATCAGCCTTCGAGAAGTAGGTTTTCTTCAACACATGGTCGATTTCACTCAGCAGACGAAGCTGCACATCTTTGTCAAACTGGCGTATCCACCGATCGACATGATCCGGCGTCGGTTGAGCGATGTCGCCCGCCCGGTAGTCCTTCATGGTGCTGGCAATCGAGGCTAGCAGGGCGCGGCGCTCGCTCATGACGCACCTTCCCCGATGATCTCGCCGAGTAACCCCTCGGTCTCCTTCTCCAGCGCCAGGATGTCGGCGCGGATGTCTGCAAGCGAGCGCAGCGGCTGCGGTTTGTAGAAGTAACGAGTGAAGCTGACCTCGTAGCCGGTCTTGACGGTCTCCGGGTCGTACCAGGCGTCGGCGGCGTGGGGCAGCACCTCGCGGCGGATGAAAGCCTCGATGCCGCCCTCCTCTAGCAGCGGCACCTGCTCGGTGTCGCGCAGGTCGCTGTCGGGCTCGTACTCGACGACGCACTTTTTGCCGCCGATGGTCGCCTCGAAGAGGCCACGCAGCGGGTCGGGCTCGGTCTTGCCGGGCTTGTGGCTCTTCTTGATGACGGGCGGCGCATTCTCCTCCACCTGCCCTCCGGCCTTGAGTGCCTTGATCTCCTTGGGCGTGTAGGCGCGGTTCGGGTCGATGCCCCTGAGGCGTAGCGGGCGTTCGACGGTGACCTTCCAGTAGCCGAAGGCGGCGTTGGGGAAGATCTTCGACTGTTCGCTCTCCTCGAACTTGAGGAAGGTGTCGCAGATGCGGGCAATGTCGTCGTCGGACAGCTCGCAGTTCTTCTTGCCGAGGTTCTTGCGCAACGGCTTGAACCACTGCGTCGCGTCGATGAGCTGCACCTTGCCTTTGCGGTGCGCGGGCTTCCGGTTGGTCAGCACCCAGATGTAGGTCGCGATGCCGGTGTTGTAGAACATGTTGAGCGGCAGGGCGACGATGGCTTCGAGCCAGTCGTTCTCGATGATCCATCGGCGGATGTTGCTCTCGCCCTGGCCGGCGTCGCCGGTAAAGAGCGACGAGCCGTTGTGCACCTCGGCGATGCGGCTGCCGAGCTTCGTGCCGTGCTTCATCTTCGACAGCATGTTAGCCAAGAAGAGCATCTGGCCGTCGCTGGAGCGGGTGAGCAGCGAGTATTCCCCGTCGCGTGCGTGCTCGATGACGAAGCGCGGGTCCTTGATGCCGTCCTTACCGCCCATGCGCTCCAGATCGCTCTTCCAGCTCTTGCCGTAGGGCGGATTGCTGAGCATGAAGTCGAACTCGCGAGATGGAAACGCATCATTGGAAAGGGTCGAGTGCTCTGGCCCGCCCACCAGGTTATCCGCCGCCTCCCCCCCTCCCTTGAGCAGGAGGTCTGCTTTGCAGATGGCGTAGGTCTCGGCATTGATTTCCTGGCCATACAGGTGGGTGGCGACCTCCTTGCCGTGCCCCTTCGCGATTTGCTGGAGCGTCGCCTCAGCCACGGTCAGCATTCCCCCGGTACCACAGGCGCCGTCGTAGATGAGGTAGGTGCCCGACTCGATCTGCTCGGCGATAGGTAGGAAGACGAGTCGCGCCATGAGCTTCACCGCGTCGCGCGGCGTCCAGTGTTCTCCGGCTTCCTCGTTGTTCTCCTCGTTGAAGCGGCGGACTAGTTCCTCGAAGATCGTGCCCATCGCGTGGTTATCGAGACCCGGGTGCTTCATCGAGCCATCATTGTTCAGGACCGGGTTGGGGCTCAGGTTGATGTCAGGGTTGAGAAACTTCTCGATCAGGGTGGCGAGGGCATCCGCTTTCGAGAGTCGCGGGATCTGGTTGCGGAACTCGAAATTGTCGAGGATTTCCTGTACGTTTGGTGAGAAACCATCGAGGTATGCTTCGAAGTCGGCTCTCAGTTGCTGCTGGCTGGCGCGGGCGCGAAGGTCCCGCAGGGTGAACTTCGAGGTGTTATAGAAGGCCTGGCCAGCGGCCTGGCGGAGCGCGGCATCCTGGTGGACGATGCCGGACTTGTCGAGCAGGGTCTTCATGTCCAGAACGGCCTGCTTGGTGGGCTCGAGCACCGCGTCGAGGCGGCGCAACACTGTCATGGGCAGGATGACGTCGCGATACTTGCCGCGCACATAAAGGTCGCGCAGCACATCGTCGGCGATGCCCCAGATGAAGTTAGCGACCCAGTTCAGTTGGCTCTGTTCCATCGCGGAGTTTGGTGGCCCTTGAGGTGAAACATGACGGTGTTGTATTACAGCTACTTGAGCTGCTCATCGCAAACGGGTTTCCATTTGGCAACAAGGTCAGCTTCTTCTCTTTTTCGGACGGTTTCATCGCTCGACGACGTGTGAGCATGAATGTGGGTCGCGCCGTTTCGCTTAGCACAGCTCTCCTTGTCGTGGTCTGCCAAACGCTCGGCGAGGTTTTTAGTTTGCCCAATGTAGACCGGGATCCACCGACCGGTGCCCGGTGAGGTTTCCTTGGCGTAGATGTAGTTGCCCGGCCTAACTTCCAGTTTGTATTAAAGGCGTGAATCCAATGGCCGTATTTCTGGCCAGACGCCCCTTCCCAGTGGATGTCAGGCTGACTCATCTTACTACCTTCCTCCAGATCTAACTATTGATTAGGCGGCGTTGGCTAATTACTTGGGCGATTGACAATGAACCTGGCGCTGACGCAGGGGATGATGTATGTGATCCACTCAATCGACTCGTCGCCGAAGAGGGAATGGCTCAACTGGTCAGCAGGTGTCAGGTGAAGGCGGGATCAGTCCTGCGGTGTTAAGTATTTCCTATCGTGCTGACGGTGTCAATTACTAAAGCTTTCGTCTCAGAATGCCATCCAAGAACGCGCGGTCGCGTCGCCTCCACTTGAGGAGCTATATAGCGAGGTCTCTGCACACCACATTCAGGGGGTGTGATAGCGCATCAAGATCGCCGTCGAAGGGCCTCGCTTCCACGCGAAGGTGTGGGAGGAACTTTTCAATCCATAAAGGGTGGAGCAGCGGTATCCCCGAGACCAAGATTCATACGGCAACGACAAGCAGGAATGGGTTCCTTTAGTTTCATTTCATGCGCGTCACCGAAGAACCCATCGACTAAATAGCCGTGCGAGACAACCTCGCCGTCTTCCGCCAAGAGCGCAAGCATGGCGCACGTCGCTAGCCCGGCTCCCAAAACGGCCAGTGCAATCACGCTCGGCTCAGGCTCGCCGACATGGCCGACGCTATATCCTTCTCGGACCATCTGCCGCCGTTCCCCCTCGGGCAGGTTCTCAATACGAATTACGCTTCCGTTAAGAGTCTGTCGGCACCATAAGCAGGGGGTGACTGGTGTCAAGATCCGCACCTCGGCTACCAGTCCAGACAGCAAACCGTTACGGTCGCCGACACGAGTACCGACATCGATGACCGGGAGCAGGTAGGTGCTTGCGAGGTCATTGACTACTGCTCTGCTCCCGTGGGTATCGGTGCCAGTCAGCACAAGGTCTGCATCGAGCAGTGTCCGAAATACTCCCTCTGTTCGCACATCTCCATTGACACGTCGAACTACCACGCCGAGTCCGAGTTGGTCTAGATGCCGCCCGACTACATCAACCTTCGGTCGAAGTGGAGTCGCCCGGAGATCTGCTGCGGTCGAGCCAAAGACCCGCCGGACGTTCGAAGGGGTATCTAGCTTGTCGTGGTCAATAAGCAGAAGCTCGGCGATTCCGATGCGCGTAAGTTGCTCGGCAATCGGCGAGCCGAGGCCGCCACACCCGACGACGGCCACCGTTAGGGGGCGCAGTCGGTCTTGGATGACGCCGAGGGCGTCCCGCTGACGGGAATCCAAGGGTGAGTCCTCAGCCGGGCGGACCGAGCTAAGGAAATGTATGGTCCGCCCTAGGCTCACGATCCTCTCAATGGGGCGAAGCCTTCCGTCGCTCCATAGCATCCCTGCCCACCCTTCCGGGTGAACGACTGCGGCGGCAAATGGACCGTCAAGCATCGGCGCGAGGGTACTGGCAAGCGCTAAGAAGGCGCCCCTGTCAGCAGAACTGAGACCGGGAGGGAAGGCAGCATCGGGGTGAGAGTGAATGAAGAGTAAGCCCGCCCGGCCGGTGATCGCGCGGCTAATGGCGGTCGAGATCCACCGCGCGGTTGGCCGCAGGACCCCTTCCCCCTGCAATTCCCATGCGTCGGGGTCAGGCAGGATTACCTCACCCGCCAGGAGCCGAACGCCATTCGTCCCCCGGCCTTCTCGGAGGAGGCAAAAGGCGCCCGTCTCTAGGGGCGCATGCAGTGCGAGATGATTCCGGAGAGTGTCCGCCGATTCCTGTAGGATCGCCAGCCGGATCATCGTTTTGACTCGGTGGCCCACGCGGATTCTACAAACGAAAAGTGGTCGAGCAGTCCATTGCTTACGGGATTCCAGATCCCGTTCCGGTGCCAACTGAAGCGCCGCCATTGCCGATTGAGGTAGGTCTCAATCTGCTCCGCGCCTTGGGGGACCGTTCCGTTTGCACGGACGACAGGCACCTCAGTCCAGAACATGTCCAATGCCGACAAGGGGTACTGCTTATCTGTCAGGAAGAGCACGTCGCTCTTTTCGACATTGAACAAACCCGGAGGAAGCGGAACCTGTCGTATGACCACGAAGATTCGGCTGCCGTCCTCCTCAACAATGTCCACAGCGAGGTCAGTCGCCTGCCGAAATTCCTCGGCATGACGCTCGAGCGTCTCCCGCGCGGTCATAGCCTTAGCCTCCGAAAGTGCGATTCCCAGGGATCACCCTGAAGTGGTCCCCGTTCTTCATGGCCACCGTCTGGTCCGCCATGATGAGGGTGCCACCCGTGGGATCGCCCTCGCCTTGGAGCTGGAGGATATCCCATCCTTGCCCGGTGAAACCAGCCGCCTCCAAAAGTTGCCTACCCGTCACTTCCGTCGTGGAAAACTCGACCTTCCGCCGATTGACAAAAACGTGGATAGTGCCTTTTGCGTGTTCCATGTCATCCTCTCCTTTCAATACTGTGACTCAGACCATCCGTTGGCGTGCGGCCACTTTGAGGTGGGAGGCCGGTGTCCAGGGCACCGGCCCCCAAATCACCTACCCCTTCGGGGGATTGGGATCGTGCCCGTGGCTATCCCGTTCCCGGATGCGCCCATCCCGCCCATGGATGAGCAGTTCCGCCCCCTGATTGCGGGCCAACTCTCGTCCCCGGTCGATAGCGTCCTGTTGGGTCGGATGCACTGAGGAGGCCCGGTCGCCACCCTCGGGCTTCACCGCCCAGCCGCCGGCGTGCGGCACAACGTGCTGGTTTCGCTTGGACATGGCTGATCACCTCCTTTCTGCTAATCATTCAACCCCGATTTCCCATGCTGGTTTCACTAGTGTACGAGCGTTTCTTTATGGTATACTCATCTTAAAGAGCGATGTTCCGTTTGTCAAGATATGTTTCGCAAAGAGGAAGGAGGGATCATGCCACGGAAGACGCTGGCGAGCCTGGGAGCTCTGGTCAGGGCTAGGCGTGGCACACGGAAGCTTCGAGAGGTTGCCCGGGAGATTGGTATCGGGCCGGCAACGCTGATGCGGGTGGAGAACGGACGCATTCCCGATGTCACCACCTTCGCAAAGATCTGTCGATGGCTGGAGGTTGACCCTGGGACGTTCCTGGGATTTGACCGGAAGAGAGCGACCCTTAAGGTGAGCGAAACTGAATCCCCAGCTACCCTGGTGATTTCAGCGCACTTGAGGGCTGACCAGGCGCCCAAACTGGAGACTGTCCAGGCGCTGGCCAAGATGATTCTCTTCGCGGCAAAGAAGCAACCAAGGGTAGAGGGGGTTTCGGAGGATGCCGTCGTTTGATCGGGGCTTCAAGAGCTGGGCAGAACACACGTCTCTCACTCTCCGGCGAGAGTTGGGACTTGCTCACGACAATCCGCTCGAGCCCGCGGGGCTGGCCCGGTACCTCGACGTGGATCTTTGGACCCCCTCTGACGTGCCTGGCCTCCCGAAGGATGTGCTCAATCAGCTGCTCAAACAGGACCCGTGGGGATGGTCGGCGGTGAGCCTCGTCTCGGATGGCCGAGGCCTTGTGATTTACAACCCGAGGAAATCCAAGGGGCGCCAGGCGAGCGACATCACCCATGAGCTGGCCCACTTCATTTTAGACCACGAACCCAGCACAATGATTCTCTCTCACGACGGCGGTATCGCCATGCGGACCTTCGACCGCAAGCAAGAGGACGAGGCGAACTGGCTCGCGTGGTGTCTCTTGCTCCCGCGAGAAACACTGGTGTGGGCGAAACGGATGCGACTCTCGACGGCGGGAATCGCGGCCCGATTCGGGGTGGCTGAGGTCCTAGTGACCTTCCGGCTCAAGGTGACTGGCGTGGAGTTCCAGCTCGGTAGGAGGAGCCTTCGTAAAGCCTAGCCAAGGCGCGGTCCGGAAAACCACCCCTCAGGCCCGGGCCCTCGCAGAACGGTATGGGGGCCACGTGTTCTTCAGCTCTGACTCAAACGGCCGGTCGGTTTGGGTGATGGCGCTCTTCGGGAAAGGCGCGCCGCCGGCGCTGAGGACAGTCTCAGACGGAGAGGTCCCGTGGACGCCTTTGGATGACGAGCAAGAGGAGGACGGAGGCGACGAAGATCAGGACTAGCGGTTTCGAAATCAAACGATAGGCCCTGGGTTGGGCGCGGCATTGGCCCTGTCAGGCCTTAGCGGGCTGGATGTTAATGCTTCCCAGCAACGGCGCGTTCCGGACAATCTTGACAGGTATTTGAAAACAGGAGAGAATGACCGCACTTGTTAGACGTTAGAGGACGGGGATATGCTGATCAGCATAGTCAATAGACGGCGGCTTTCAGCGTGCCTCAATGAACGGCGCTAGCCCAGTGGAGGCCGATGAAGTTCGATGTCGTTGGCCAGATTACAGACATTGAGGTCGTTGCGTCAGGCTCGGCGATTCGGGTGCTCCGTTACCTCCGCAAGGCGTATGGCCGAGGTCGATGGCGCAAGCTGAAGGGGGTCGCCACTATTCGCCTCCCGAACGGGGCGCTCCGTAAGGTAGAATTGCATTGGTTTGAGGCTCATGGCATCGGGAGAAGAGACCTGAAGATCAAGCGCTATTTGGAGGACGAATGAAGCCACCACTGAAACACTTCGCAGTCTGCATCGACAATGCCGACTATGAGGCATCCTTGATCCGCGGAAAAGTCTATCGGATTCTGCCAGATCCGAGAGCCGCCAAGGATGATCTCATTCGCATCGTCGATGAGAGTGGGGAAGACTATCTGTACCACAAGAGTCTATTTGTCTTTGTGGACTTCCCTAAGGCTGTCGAGAAGAGAATACTGGCGCTGGAGAGCGTCACCTAACCCTACGCTGGAGGGGTGTCGGTCTGGGTGATGGCGCTCTTCGGGAAGGGCGCGCCGCCGGCGCTGAGGACAGTCTCAGACGGAGAGGTCCCGTGGACGCCTTTGGATGACGAGGAAGAGGAGGGAAGCGACGAAGAGGATTAGGACAAAGGGTGAACGCTTTTCCGCGCAATTGATGCAGGGTTATCGGAGCGGCTCCAGGCTCGCAGCCTGCGGCGCGACCTAGCCAGAGCCAAGGTGGCCATCCAACAGGATGACAACGGGGGGCTACAACACCGGCAGAGAGAGATCAGAGAGCCACCTCCAAGGGAGCTTCTCGTGCAGTGCTCACCTTGAGCACTGAAAAGCCAAGGATGTTACCGTGATCATCCACCTTCTCCATCACCTGGTCACTCACCGTCTCCCGAAAGTAGCCCGGCCTCTGGTCGAAGATCACTTCTAGGTAGTCTCCTTCAGCGTCGTACCAGATCTTCAGAGTTCTTTCGGCCATAACAACACCCCCCTCTTCACCTTATCGGTCAGATACGCAGTAACGACAAAGGCATCCCCGCCAGCATGCTTGACGATCACACAAAGATACTTATCTCCAGCAGCAGTCCCTGTATAGAAGCGGTAATAAAGTCGCGCGTCGAGATCACTGAAGGATTCAAGGACCCTCTCCGGTTGCGCGATTGTCTCCTCGATCGCTCTTTCCATTCCGCCCATCTCGGGATGTTCCAGAATATGTGCCAGCCGCTCGTCGCTGAGCCGAATGGATAACCCCCGATAATCCCGCAGGACCTTCATTGAAAACGAATGTTAGCACAGCGACCTGTGATCTGCCATTGGAATGGAATAAGGGTCGGATCCATTTCACGCGTTGGGTCTTCAGCAAGGGCGTTCTAAACCGCGGCGGGCTTGCCGAGGCCCTGCCCCCGTAGGTCTGTCCGCCGGCCCCTTCCGGGGCGGCAGCCCCCCCTTACCCAGCCCTCTCCCCCACGGGGGGCGAGGGGCTTCAGCCAGTCGCGGACCGGCTTGGTTCCTGCCGAGGTAGGGTCAGCCGGCCTTGGCGGTTACTCGCAGTCTCACGCGGGCCTTCTTCTGGAGCGCGCTCACGATACTGAAGAAGTTCTCCGTGCTCGGGTTGCCGCGCGGCGCCAGCATCCGATGCAGGCTCTTGCTCGGCTTGTTCAGCTCAGCGGCTAATTCTTCGAATCCGACGGTGGCGTTGACCAGATCGCGCAAGATGGCCTTGCCCGCGGCGGTGTCGCCGCCGAGATAGGCGTTGATCGCCTCCGTGAAGAGCAGTTCGCGAAAGCGGGGGTCGCGCTGCGCGCGCGCCACGACTGTGTCCTTGAAATCTCGTGTCAGTGCCATAGCGCCTCCGGTCTGCTTATCTCTTGTCCTTGCGGCGGCGATAATCGGCCCAGCCCTCCTTGGCCGCCTCGATCTAGCAGCGGTGGCGTCTCGGATTCGATGCCGTGGAAGGTGATGTTGGTGGCCAGCCGCTAACGAGTCAGCGTGCGTGCGCAAAGAATCTCGTCTTCGCGGAGGGGATCGAGGGC
>Ga0184639_10001199_pt1 | contig 11070 bp, 8 predicted proteins | sample PLM31_170_b2_FD_133155 | JGI IMG/M metagenome (GOLD analysis project Ga0184639, IMG submission 133155) | Groundwater sediment microbial communities from an aquifer in East River, Colorado, USA - PLM3-1_170_b2 | ecosystem: Environmental > Terrestrial > Soil > Riparian zone | place: USA: East... | reverse complement strand
TGTGGGGAGATGGATGGGGAGGGAGGGCGCCTCTGAAGGACGCCATCGTGTGGGGCACGGAAATCGGTCCAGACCTTGGAACTGGCCCCGCTCGGTTTCTGACGGCCGAGGAGGTTCGAGCCGTTTCGGCGGCACTCGGGCGCACGAGCGAATCTGATTTGCGGTCGCGTTTTGATCCGGCTGCACTCGACGCCGCGCAGATATATCCCGGAATGTGGAAGCCTGCAGCGCCGCCAAAGCGAGGTCTTTTCGGTCGAGCCAAAGCCGTCGCCCCAGATAAGTCCGTAGAAACGAAGGAGCTGGCCGAATTCCTCGACTTCGCGATGGAACGATTCCGGGCGCTGGTTACATTCTACACAGCTGCCGCCGGCAATGGGGATGCGATGCTGTTGGTGATTGGCTGAAGGGAGTGACGGCGTAGCGAGAGGTTATTCGTCCGAACGCTCAAGGCCCTGACCCGAAGATCGTGTCCGCCTTGCTCGCGAGACGCGCGAGGTCCGCCTCCGTCTTCCGCGCGCGGCCGACGATGTGCTCGTGCACGTTCGCGTCATCGTACGTCATGATGTCGATGACCGTGGGCACGCGGATCGCGTCCCCGATGACCGCCACTGTGCGCACAGGGATCGTGCCGACGATCTTCTCCCACATGCCCACGTCCTGAACTCCCGCCAATGCGCTCTGGATGTCGGACTGCTCCTTCAGGGAGAGGACGAGGCGGTTCGCGAGCTGGCTCCGCACCTCCTGGTCGATGCGCGTCGGCCGCTGGTCGACGAGCGCGAGGATGAGGTTGAACTTCCGCGTCTCCCGCGCGAGCTGCGCGAACTTCGTGTACGGCGCGACCGCAGGGTCCAGGAACTTGTGGGCCTCCTCGAGGAACACGATGAGGCGGCGCTGCTCGCCCTTCTCCGTCCACTGGTCGTACAGGCGGTGCGCGAGCACGTTCGCGACGAACAGGTAGACGGACGTGTCACCGCCAAACTCCCCGAAGTCGAGGACAATCGACTTCCCTTGGCGGACGTGCTGGACGATCTGCGAGAACGCGTCTTTCCCCTCACGGATGAACGGGAGGCGCTTGATGCGCTCGATTCGTCTCTTGAGTGCGTTCAGGGACATCTCGTGGACGAGGTCCTCGCCGAGCTGCTCGACGGTCGCGTCGTGGATCGCCGCCACGAGGTCGCGGTCGCCCCGTCGGCGGTAGATCGCGTACATCGTGTCGACCATGCCGGGGCTGAGGTCCTGGAGGGCGACGAGCAGGTCCTCGGGCTCGATCTCCCTGGGGTCGATGACGAACGGCTTCGCCTCGTGGTTCTTCGGGTCGAGGCTGAACACCTCGACCTTGTCCTTGAAGTAGTACTGAAGGCCCGCGGACTTGTCGGCGCGCGAGAAGACGCCGTACTCGCCTTGCATGTCGAACACGAGTACGGAGCCGACATCCTTTGCGAGGATCGAGAGGCAGATCAGCTTGTTCAGGATCGATTTTCCCGCACCCGTGCGCCCGAAGATCCCGAACGGCTTCTCCGTGAGCGTCGCGAAGTCGATGTGCACGTAGAACGGCTCGACGCCGCGGATCGTCCCGATTGGCACGCTCGTCTCCGTGACCTCGTAGATGAGCTGGACGTCCTGCAGGGCCGCATGGCGGGCCTCGGAGAAGTACGGAGGGATCGTCTGCGGCTGCGACATATCGCCGCTCTCCTTCTCGATCAGCTGGATCGGCCGCAGGAGCGCCTTGCTGTAGAACAGAGGACCGCCGTAGCCCTCGTGCGTGGCGCCGCCCGGGACGATCGCATCGCGGAACTGGGAGCCCGCGAGGCGCTCCGCGATGTCCAGCTGCTGGTTGACGATGTCCTCGACGAGGCAGTAGAAGTCGTACGTCTTGCCCTCGACGATCACCGGATACCCGATGCGCAGCTCCTCCGGGTTGTCGAGCGCGAGCTTGACCTCGAGGCCTCCGAGGACCGACCCCTGGATGACTTCCCCGATCTTCACTTCACGTCCCTCGCGAACTGGTCGAGATATTCATGGAACGCCCCTCGTCGCCGCCCCTCAATCTGCGTCAGGCCCGCGACGACGTCGCCCATGCGCAACCCGAGACGCCCACACTCTCTTAGGATTTCCTCTTCGAGCGGCTCGCGGATTTGGCGGACGAGCACCGCCAAGCGGTGGGCCTCCATGAGCGCGTACGGGTATCCGAGGCTCAGCCCGCTCCGGGCGTGCGCTGCCAGCTGGGAGAACACGAGGTCCGGGTCGTCCTTGAACGTCCCCACGTCGACGCGGAACCACTTCGATGCCTGCGCGTGCAGTCGCGCGAAGTACACGTCCCCGTGCAGCAGGCCGCGTTGGCGGGTCTCGAACTCCTTCGGCACGCGCACGTAGCCGACGCCCCCGTACGATTGGAGGAACTGCTCGTCGGGGAGCGATCGTCCGAAGGCGTGCAGGAACGAGTCCTTGCTCACGCCGACGAGGACGTTGCCGTTCTTCTCGCACGCCTCGACGACGTCCTCCAGGTGGTCGAGCTCCTTCGGGACCGCCGCCAAGCTGCCGTCCAGCGCGATCACGACGCCCTTCATCTCCCGCGCGACCTTCAGCGCGAGCTCGCCCTCGAGGTGCTTGCGGAACTCGTTCACCATCTCCTTGTGCTGGTCCGAGCTCCCCCGCGTGGCCTCGAACAATCTCTGGTGAAACTCGTCCTGCTTCGCGACGATGTCCTCCCACGTCGACACCATGATCGCCCTGTCCATGATTGTCGGGGGTCTCGGGTGGAAGCCTCGCTCCGTCAGCGCGAACGGGATCGCCGCTGCGCGCGCGATCGCGAGCCACGTGCTCCCCAGGTTCAGCAGGAAGGAGTAGGAGCCGTCCACCGCCACGAGGTCGAGGGGCGTCTCCGCGGGCCGGACGTCGCGGATCTCGATCTTGGGCGGCTCCGCTTGCACGTCCCGATATCCGACCATCCGCCCGAGTTCCACCCGCAACTCGTCGCGAACGGTCAGGATTGCACCTCCACTTTCGACACCTGGTCCGGCGTCATCTCCACGCGGATGCGCCCGGGGAACTTGTCCGCGACCTCCGTGAGGTGCGTGATGAGGATGACCTTGTCGAAGAACTCGCCCATACGGAACAGCTTGTCGACGAACAGGTCGCGGGAGACCTCCGTGTCGAGGCTGCCGAGGTCCGCCTCGTCGAGGAACAGCGTCTTCATCCGCCCGTACGTGCGCCCTACCTGCGGCATCGACGCGAGCTCCTTCGCGATCGCGAAGCGCAGGGCCGCGTTGATCTGCGTCTTCTCGCCGCCGGAGAACTCCCCGACGTCGTGCCACTGCGCGTCGACGCCGCCGACGAGGATGCGGATCCCGTGCCCTCTCGCCTCCTCGTACGTCTCGAGCTTCACGCGCGAGAAGCGGCCGTCCGTGAGCTCGAACAGGTTCTTCGACGCCTCCGCCTCGAGCGCGGGCAGGAGCTGGTTGATCGCGAACATCGGGACGCCCTTCCGGTGGAACACATCGTCCTTCAGGATGCGGAGCACCTCGATCTCCTTCTGGAGGTCCGCGAGCCTTCGCATGAGGTCGTCGACCTTGGCGGCCTGCGCCTCCGTCTCCGCGATCTGCGTGGCCGCGCGCTTGAATTCGCCCTCCTTCCCGCCGAGGGCGTATCGGGTTTCGTCGAGCTCGCGCTTGGCGGCATCGAGCGTGTGTTTGGCGGCGTCGTAGGACCGCTCATCCTTCGCGAGGCCCTCGAGTTCCTTCGCGAGCGCCTCCAGTTCCGCCGCCAACATGGAACGCTGTTCGTCAAGGTCCGCGAGTCGCGAGGTGGGGTCACCGAGTCCCTGGAGTTCCCTGCGTCGCTGGTCGAGCTCCCGTCGTTTCGCGTCGAGGGACGAGAGGGTATCTCGCAAGATCATCGCGCGCGCCGCGAACTCCTCCGTGAAGCCGAGGTCATGGATCTTCCGGTCGACCTCCTCGAACTTCTCCCGGAGGCCCCTCAGGCGCGCTTCGTGCGCCCCGTCTTCTTCGCGGATCTGGCGCTTGAGGTCCGCGACATCGCGTTCGATTTCGGAGAGCGCGAACGAGTCGACGTTGATCTTGGCGGTGCGCGCCCGCACCGTCTCCAGCTCGGCTGCGGACGACGACTTCTCCTCGTTGAGGATGCTCACGAGGTCCCTCCGGCTCGCGAGCCACAGGAGTTCCGTCTCGATTCTCTTGATGCGCTCCCCGAGCGCCCCCTCGTTCCGAAGGAGGGCGAACGCCTCGTCCGCCCGGACATCCGTGCTGAGTCCCGCGATGCGCTTTTCCTTCGCGAAGAGGGAGTCGGAAAGCTGCTTGAGCCGCCGTTCGTGCTCCTTCGTCAGGCTCTGCCACTCCCTCGTGTGGGCCTCGCGGTCCTTCGCGAGCAGCTGGTACGCCTGCTGCTGGTTCCGGAGCGTCTCCCCTTCCTTGGCGAACTCCTCGAAACCCTTCGTCTCCGCCTCGAGCGCGTCGATGGTCTCGCGGAGCGTGAGTGCCTTCTCGCCCTCCGCCTGAAGCGTCGCGGTGCGCGTCTCGAGTTGCGTCACCTTCGCGAGGCCCGCCTCCGCCGCGCTTCTTGCGAGGTTGAACCGATCGTGTTTCGCCTCGAGGTCTCGCACGGCCTCCTGTGCGTCCCTCACTTTGGCGGCATGTTCGGATTCGCGCGACCGGAGGGTGGCGACCACTGCTTCCATCGCCGCCAATTCCTCCTTGAGGGCGGGCAGCCGGTCGATCGCCTCCCTCCTCGCGAGGATGCCGCCCTCGAGCTTCGTGGACTCCGACTCCACCGCCGCCAGATGCTCCGCGGCCTTCCGCTGCGCCTTCTCGAACGTCTCGAGCCGGAACAGCTTCTGGAACACCTCGAGGCGGTCGGAGCCCTTCGACGCCCCGAGCCCCTTCATCTCCTCCTGCCGGACGAACGTGCTGTTCGTGAACCCCTCGTAGTCGAGGCCGATGATCTCGAGGATCGTGTGCTCCACATCGGGGATCGTGCCGCTCATGATGCGGCCGTCCTCGTGCAGTTGGAGGTACGGCGCGCCGTTGGTCTGGAACCCCCGTCGCACGTCGTACGACCTCCCGCGCTGGCGGAAGACGACACGGACGCTGCCGCCGGGCCGGCACAGGTCCTGGATCTTCGCGTTCGCAGGCGGGTCCGTGCGCGTCGTGCGCTTGTAGAGGGCGAACGTGATCGCGTCGAGGATCGACGTCTTGCCGGAGCCCGTCTTCCCCGTGATGACGAGGAACCGCCCCGGGAAGCGAACAGTCGTGCGCGAGAGGTACCGCATGAAGCGGTCCATCTCGACCTCCTCGATGACGAAGCCCTCCGCGGACGGAGGAATGGTGACGGGCGTGGCCTCGAGTGGTTCCGGGGACCGGATGCGCTCCACCTCCCTCACTGCAGCACCTCCTTGAGCACCTGCTCGCCGCGCTCCTTGATTCCGTCCTTGCGAGGGTCGCCCTTGTAGTGCGCGTCCACGTACTCGCCCAGCAGCCGGAGGGGGTCCATCGTGAACTCCTCGACGACGCGGAAGTCCTTGCGCTGCACGAGCCAGCGGGCCTCGTAGTGAAATGCTCCGGCGAGCCGCTCGTCGATGCGCCGCTCGTCGACCTTTTGGCGGAGCGCCTCCGGGATCGTGACCTCGAGCCGGACGAGCTTGTCCCTCGGGTCCTCCGGCAGCGCCGCCAGGATCTTGGCGGTGGGGTCCTCGTCGATCGCGACCGTCACGTCGACCTTCACCATCGGACGCGTGGGCAGCTCGACGAACTCCCACGCCGCGTTGGCGGCATCGAGCGCGAGGAAGCCCTTGGGGTCGTCCCGCTCGCCCCAGTCGATCCGCTCCGGGGCGCCGGTGTACACGAAGCGATCGTAGACGACTTGGTGCGCGTGGATGTGGCCGAACACCGCCAGGTCGACGGTCGGCGGCAGCATGTCCCGCGCGAACGTGAACTCGCCCGGCACGACCTCGTACCCGGTCGCGCTCGGCCTCGCGCCCTCGAGCCAGAAGTGGCCACACAGGATCTTGCGGTCGGTTTCCAAGGCCGCCGCATGGTCCGCGATCCACCGCTTCCACGTCTCGCGGGCGGCGGCGTACGCCTGCTCCTGCGAGACCGCCTCGCCCAGCCGCTCCTGCGCGCGCTTCACGATCTCTTCAGGATGCATGTAGGGGATGAGGAGGAAACCGACTCTCTTGCCGCCAAACTCGCGCACTTCCGTGGCGGGCTCGCGGAACACCTTCACATGGCGGTAGCCGCGGTAGTCGTCCAGGCTCGTGCTTCGCGCGAACGCTCGTGGTTGGTCGTGGTTCCCCGCCAAAAGCCAGACCTCGACGCCCGCCTTCCCGAGCGGCTCGATCACATCCCGCCGGACCATCTCGCGGAACACGGGCGCGACGTGCGTGCGGTCGAACAGGTCCCCGAGGACGCAGAACAGTTTCGCCCTGTGCTCGATCGCCCAGTTGGCGGCGGCGACGAAGTTCCGGTGGAGGTCGAGGGCGCGGGCGCTGACGCCCGTCTCAGGGTCCATGAGGAAACCAAACGAGATCCCCTCGTGGACGTCCGCGACACACACGACGTCCGCCATGATCCTGGACATCCCTTCTTCCCCCGTAAACGTTCCTAGGCCCCTTCCACTGCCGGTCCCATTCCAGCCATCCAAGGGGAAGCCACCCCCCATAATCCATTCTCCCGGGACGGTGAAAGTTTCGCGTGGAAGTACGCCGTCGGCCGAGGCGGAAATGGAGGAGTTCGGGCGCGGGCAACCCGGAGGCGAACCATTAAATTGAAAGGCCCCGGCGGCGTACCATCACCCCCAGGGGGAGTCACTGCATGGCGGAACGGAAAGAGGGCAGCATCGTGCACGTGGAGATCCACTCGAGCGACCCGACGCGGACGAAGGAATTCTACAAAGAGGTGTTCGGCTGGAAGTTCCAGGACTTCCCGGAGATGGACTACACGACCTTCGAGGCGCCGAACGCGCCGCACGGGGGTCTGCAGAAGCACGGGGAGAAGGGGCCGACGGTGATCAACTACATCCTGGCGAACGACATCACCCGCACGCTGCAGAGGATCGAGAACGCGGGCGGGACGGTCGTCGTCCCGAAGTCGGAGATCCCGAAGATCGGCTGGTACGCTGTGTTCCAGGAGCCCGGCGGGACCGTGCAGGCCGTGTACGAGGACATGCCGAAGCCGCCGCCAGCGAGGAAGTCTGCCGCGAGGAAGGCCAAGAAAGGCGGGAAGCGGAAGAAATAGGCGCCGAGCGCGTACCTTCTCCGGCCTGCTGGGTGCGTCGTCTCAAAACATTCACCTCACTTCGGCCTTCGATAAAACCGAATGGCGACCAGAATGACGAGGCCGATGGACAGCGCAAGCAACCCTGCAGGGACTGCCGTCGCGACTAAGCCAATCGGTCGGTCCTCGATTAGACTGAATCTACTAGCAAGATTCTGATACGACAGGTTCTCCAAGTCGAGGACGAGCACAACCGTTTCAGATCCGTCCGTGATCGGGTAGACCAAGTCCGCCAAGATCGACCACGTCAGGTTATCGTAGTTGGGGAATATGCCCACCCTCGATTTGGCAATGGCACGAGGACCGAACGACTCGTTGACATAGTCAGAGGCGGTCGACACCACTTGGCCAAGTGGGTGCCGGAGCGATGGCGGATCGGCGAACCAACGGTAACCCCCCACCACGAATATTCCGTTGCGGCTGTCGTCACGAGCCAAGTAGAGCTGATTTACGAAATGCAAGGGAACCGATTGTCTCTCTTCAGACCACTCGGCGATGGTAGTGGTTACGATCTGTGGACCCGATCCGTTGCCCCCTTCGACGACTTGGGAGGAAGTCGACTCGGCGTAAGTCGCGTTAGCCAGTGGCATTCGGAATGACACCGCGAGTTGTTCGCTCCGGGATCTGAGGGTTGACTGGCCGATGTCGGACGGGGGCGAGAAACGAGCTTCGAATGCAACAAACTCCGAAGAGGACGCAGAATATATCAACCGAATTGTCGCTCCAGAGTCGTTCGAATACACCCTGACTTGCGCTTCCAGTGTGATCGCCCTACGGAACGCATCGCTGAAATCGACTTTCTCCATTTCCGCTAGAACGCTCGTCACCGGGCCAACCTCTAGGGCCTGGCTGCAGAACAACGCTAGGTTGTCGGCTTGATCCACCATGGATATGTTCGCGCCTGGGAACGATTGTGCCCCAGGCAGCGCGAGGACATTCGGTCCGTCAGAATCCGCTTGAGCTCTTGGGGAGACGGTCAGGGCCGACAACGCCAGCAGAAAAACGATGAGAAAACGGGCACCAGGATCGGTTGCCGAGTGCATGTTCACCACAGCTCAGTTTTGGGATAAGACCTCTCTGGAACTCCTCTTTGACGCTGGGCACGTCACCGTGGGTTTTTGTCGGGTTTCTTGCATACATCTTGAACCGGCAGCATTCGCTCCTCCTATGTTGTCCCGACCCTGAGCGTAGGATCCGGCGACACCCCTCGGCATCCCTGAGGCATACTTTCACCGACCTGCCGGGTGTATCGTTAAATACGGAGCCCGGGCTCGTCATGGCCCCAACGGGGTTGTGACCATGGCAGAAGAACCGAAACCTGGGAGCATCGTGCACGTGGAGTTCGCCGTGAAGGACCCGAAGAAGGTGGAGAAGTTCTACGGGAGCCTCTTCGGATGGAAGTTCGAGGAGGTCCCTGGAATGAACTACTGGCTGTTCCAGCCGCCAAGCGGGCCGGGCGGAGGCGTCGGGCCCCTGCAAGACCCCAACCAGCCAACGGGCATCACGAACTACATCTTCGTGAATTCGATTGACGAGTACGAGAAGAAGATCGTGAAGGCCGGGGGGAAGATTACGACGCCCAAGCTGGAGGTCCCGGGACAAGGGTGGATGTCGTGGTTCGAAGACCCCGCGGGCACTCGCATGGCGCTGTGGCAGCCGAACCCGGAGACCGAGCGGCAGCAACAGCAGAGCCAGAAGAAGTAAGGCGGCAACCTTAACCGACCTTCGTAAAATCCGGCAGCGTGCCCGAGGTCCGGACGCTTGGTGCTGGCGGCGGTAGGCCCCGGACGCTCGTCGTCGGTTGTGGCGGTGCGGGATGCAACGCTCTGGGCGCCGTACCGCCAGAAGCCGGATTCGACGTCCTCGCGGTGAATGACCTTCCCCACCGATCGTTCGCCGGCCTCAAGCGGCGGCTGATCCTGCCGAAGGCGGGGCTTCGCGAGGTCGCGGGGATGGACGAGAGGGCAGTGAAGACCCTCGCGACAACCTCCGAGCAGCTGTTGGCGATGGAGCTCGGTGATGCGGAGTTTGTCGTGCCGATGGCGGGTCTTGGCGGCGAGATGGGAGGCTGGGGCGCTAGTCTCCTCGCCCGCGTCGCAGGGATCAAAGGAGCGACAACTTTGGCGGTCGTGACGACGCCCTTCACGGCGGAGGGGGTGAACCGCCGGACGAACGCGTCGGACGCCTTGGCGGTGCTCCGCAGGCACGCGCACGGGGTCCTCGCGCTGTCCAACGACACCCTGCTCAAGGCCGCACCACACCTGCCGATCCTTCGGGCGTTCGAGGCGATGTCCCGCATCGCAATGCAGCCCTCCCTTGACCTGCTCCAGGTCCTCACACGGGACGACCTTTCGTCCCTTCAAGGGATTCTGCGGAATGCGACGTCATGGAGCTTGGGGATGGGCGAGGGGATCCACAATCGGCCAGAATCGACGGCGGTTGAAGCGGCGTTCCGCTCCCCATGGCTCGCCGGTTCCCCCGACCGCGCTCGGGAGGCGATTATCCTCATCGGGCTGCCAATCCTTGATGACTCGTCAGTCCGCGAAGTCCTGCGCGACGTGGACCTCTATGCGCCACGAGCGTCCGTGACTTGGGGGGCCTACGCCGGCATCGAGCCGGATCGCGTCAGGGTGACCGTGCTCCTCGGCCATTGACTAGAGGCGTGCGTCGAGCCACGCCGCGAACGCGTCGAACGAGGGCTCGCGGCCCAGGTACTCGCGCACCATGTCCCCCGCAGGACGCGAGCTGCCGGGTTGCAGGATGAGCCTTCGGTACTTCCCGGCCTGCGCGGGGTCGAGCAAGTCGCCGCGCTCCTTGAACTGCTGGAACAGGTCCTTCGCAATCACGAGGGACCACATGTACGTGTAATAAATCGCGGAGTAGCCGTTGAGGTGGCCGAACCCGCACTCGAAGTGCGTTCCGTCGAACCACGGGATGAGGTCGAATCGTTCGGTCATCTCCCGAGCGAGGTCCGTCGCGTCAAGGGTCGCGGGGTCTCGGGTGTAACAGCTGAGGGACAGCGCCGCCAGGGACATCTGCCGCCGCGAGTCGACGCCGCGGCCGACCGCATCCGCGCGCACGAGCCGCCGCACCAGGTCCTCGGGGATGGGCTCGCCCGTTTCGTGGTGCCGCGCGAACGTCCGGAGGCTCTCGGCGTCACGCGTCCACTCCTCGAGCATCTGAGACGGCGCCTCGACGAAGTCCCACTCGATCTCGCCCATGCTGTTCTTCGCCCATCGCTGCGCGCCCGCGAAGATGCCGTGGAGCAGGTGCCCGAATTCGTGGAAGAACGTGACGACGTCGTCGTGCGTCATGAGCGCCGCCCCCGTCGTGGGGTCCGGGAAGTTGCACACGAGGCACGCCTGGGGGAGTTGCTTCCCGCGGAGGCCGACGGCAATGCTGAAGGCGGCGGCGTGCGTGAACTTCCCATCGCGCGGGTGGAGGTCGAGGTAAAACCGCCCGATGCGTACGTCTTCCTGGAACACGTCGTAGGCCTCGACCTGCGGGTGCCACAGGCTCGCGTTTCGGACGCGGTCGTATCGCACGCCGAACAGTCGGCTCGTGATCGTGAACAACCCGTCGCGGACGCGGGAGAACGGGAAGTATGGCCTCAGATCCTTGGAGTCGAACGCGAACTTCTCCGCGCGGACGACCTCTTCGTAGTAGCCCCGGTCCCACGGGTCGAGGGCGGTCGCCTCGGGGCGGTCCTCCCGCTTGCGCTCGAGCACCATGCGGTAGTCCTCTCTCGCGCGCCGCTCCGCGGTCTCCGTGATTTTCTCGATGA
>Ga0184639_10001198_pt1 | contig 11079 bp, 9 predicted proteins | sample PLM31_170_b2_FD_133155 | JGI IMG/M metagenome (GOLD analysis project Ga0184639, IMG submission 133155) | Groundwater sediment microbial communities from an aquifer in East River, Colorado, USA - PLM3-1_170_b2 | ecosystem: Environmental > Terrestrial > Soil > Riparian zone | place: USA: East... | reverse complement strand
CCGTGACCGATAACTCCGGCAGCTTCAAGCTGACCGATGTGCCCGCGGGGACCTACACCGTGGAAGTCTGGCACGAGAAGCTCGGCAAGAGCAGCCAGAAAGTCACCGTGAAAGCGAAGGAAGAGGCCAAGGTCAGCTTCGAAATCGCGGGCAAGTAAACCGCGAAACGACCCTTCGACTCGACCCCCGGCCTTGGCCGGGGGCTCTTGCTCAGGATTCCGCCCCACGGGCGTGCTGGAATGTGAGACGGGCATGACCGTGGGGCTCCACTGTTATATGCACGGCACTCGGACTCCGGGTGCGGTGTTTTTTTGGCGTGCAGAACCTTACAGCTGCGTCACCTGACGAAATGCACTTTTACCACGAAGAGCCCAGCGCGGCAGAGCCGCATCATTCCTAACTTGCCGAATCGAAAATACTATCTCACCACGAAGCACACGAAGGGCACGAAGGTTTCGGAGAATGATATTTCTAAACTTCTTAACTTCGTGTTCTTCGTGCCTTCGTGGTGAATTCTGTTTTTACTTTTCGGTTGCGGCTCTCCCGCGCTAGGTCCTTCGTGGTGCAATTCTTAATATCGGTCGAGGTTTCTGAATAATTAATCGTTCTCGACCCTGCTCTTGAAAAAATTCCAGGCTCGCGCCAAATCCACCGGCGGCAGGGCTTCGGCGCGGCGCCGTGCCGATTCATTGACCGTGAGCGGAATCGGCGTGCCGATCTGCAGTGCGCCGTAAAGAATCTCCGCCGCTTCCTCTAAATAGATCGCCATCATGACGGCCTCCGGGATCGTCCTTCCCACCGTCACTTGACCGTTACCCCTGAGCAGGACGGCGGGTTTGTCGCCCAAAGTTTCTGCCACCGCCGCCCCCAATTCGGGCGTCGTAATCAGGTCGGGCATGGGAAACACCGGGACGCCACCGGCAAAAAAGCTGCCGTGGTTGTGTACCGGCTCGAGCTTGCGGTCGGTCACGGAGAACATATTCGCCACCCGCGCGTGGATACGCGTGATCGCATGGACTTCGGGCTTGGCTTTCATGAGCGCGGCGTGGAGCCAGGTCTCAGACGGCGCGGGTTGGCCGCCTGCGACGATCTCGCCGTTGAGATTCACAGTGAGCAGATCCCTTTCCTCGACCAGAGCCAGGCTGATCCTCGGCGTCATCATAAAGCGCGCGGAATTGGGAATGCGCGCGCTGACGTGGCCGAAGCCCGCGACGAGTTTCTGATGCGACAGAATCCGGCATGCGCTGATGATATCTTTTCTTAGCTGCGCGATATGGGCCATTGGACACCTTTGAATTTTGTTCGATTTAAGTTATATTACGTTGTTCCGATTCCCTGGAAAAGAGAGCCGATTTTGAAGATCACGGTTGAATCTTACGCCGACTCCAAGGGCCAGGAAAGCCCGACCCGGTTCATGTTGGGTGCGAAAAGCGTACAGATAAGCGCGGTGGTGGATCGTTGGTTCGGCGAGCAAGCCTGCTATTATCGCGTCCTTGGAGATGACGAGAACTCTTATATCCTCAAGGGACCGCTCGGGGACGGCTCCTGGGAACTGGTTTCTTTCACCCATAAAGATTCTCGCGGCACCGAGTTGGAATACGAAGGTAAAAGGGAACTGCAGTAAATCCTCGTCAATCCGGTTTCGCCACGTAACTCGGCCGCTGAAAAAGGCCCATCTGCACCGTCGCAGTTTCAAGCTTCGGGTCTCGAATGAACGCGAAGCTCGAATCTATCACCTCCAAACTTTGCGAAGCACGCCGCGCGCCTCATGACTCTACTAACCTGGACCTTTTTGACCGGCCTGCATTTTAAATCTTTGGCTTTTCCGGGTTTCCTGTGGGTAAAGTGGTGAAAAGAGTTTCCACCACGAAGGCACGAAGAACACGAAGTTTAAAATCACGGCTATCCGAACCCTTCGTGGCGTTCGTGTGCTTCGTGGTTTAAAAGGGTTTCCTCGTTGAAATAGCATTGGCCATGTTACCCACATGAAAGTCTGAAGATCTAAATCTTTTGTAAAGCACGATAAACCTCGTGGCTCGCAGTCTTTGAATTCCGGGACCGAATTCACTTTTGCAGAACAGGTGATGCGATGGCGGAAAAGAAAATAGCAACCGTAACTGACTGGAAGTACTCTACCAAGCAGCTGGCGATCTTTCGCATGATGCCGGAGAGCGGCAGCAAGTGTCCCGGTTACAAAGCCGGGCAGTATATGGCCTTGCAGCGCAATGACTGCCGGCTGACAAAAAAGGTCGTGGGCGAAGGCGGAAAAGTCGACTACGCGACGGTCCTCGACGACCAGGGAAAGCCCAAGCGAGGGGCAGTCACCCATTCTTACTCGATCGCTTCCGCGCCGTTCGAGACCGAGCAGAAAGGCCACCTGGAAATTTACGTCATCCTGGAGGTCGACGAAAAGGGCGTGCCGGGACGGCTCACCGAATCCATGTTTCGGATGAGTCCGGACGGCGACAACAAGATGGTCTATTATGAGAAGATCGCCGGCGACTTCACGCTTGACAAGCGCGCGGCCGGCTGCAAAAACGTCATCCTGGTCGGCACGGGGACCGGGCTTGCGCCGTTTGTCTCGATGGTCAAGCAGCTCGACTTCGGAGCCGCTTCAGGTAAAAGCGATTCAGTCAAATACACTCTGTTGCACACGAACCGGACCTACGATGAGCTGGATTACCACCGGGAGCTGTTGGCGATCGAGGCCGCCCAGCGCTTTGATTTTGTCTATGTGCCGTCGGTCAGCCGGCCGACGCCGCGCGATTTGGACGATGCCAAACTCGGCAGGGGGCGGGCGAATAATGTGCTGCGCTACCTTCTCGACATGCCGCTCAAAGAGGAGCAAGACTTGCAGGAGATCGCAGCCAAGGGGGGCGACACGGCAAAAGCGAAGTCAGCGCTCGAAAAAACCGTCAAGCCAGCCTTGCCGAAAAAGTTTTCCCGGGAATCTCTCCGCAACCGGTTCGATCCATCGAGCACGGTCGTCATCACCTGCGGCAACCCTTGGTCGATGGAAGACATCAAGTACGCCGCCGAAACCAGCGGGCTACGTTTCGAGAAGGAAGATTGGTAATCTACAAGGACGAGCCTTCGAAGCGAATAAGAGAGCGGCGGGAGGCCCGGTTAAATGAGTTTGAGCTCCGTGACGCGCGGGTCGATAAGGACGTCATCGTTTTCCAGGTCGAGTTTGACACGCCACTTTTGTAACGTTCCTGCCCCGATAATGAGGTCTTCCGCGAGCTTATCGACCACCACGACATTGTCGGATATATCCACTTCCTTCACCGTCATGAAGATCGGCACCCAATTCTCTGTCGTCAGTTGCCCCTCGCCGTCGCCTAGCGTAAAAACCACAGACCTGGGCATTTTCACCTCTGTAGCCACGCCCTGCAGAACGGACCGGCGAATCAGGGATAGGGAGGCCCCGGTGTCAAAAAGCGCCATCACCTTTTTAGAGCCTTGATCGCCTGCAATTATGATCTCTTTGTAAATGAGGGACATCGATACTTAACGTAACAGATGGAACACCGGGGGACAAGATAGCTATTGTCACCTGCGGCAATCCGTGGTCGATGGAGGACATCAAGTTTGTCGCCGAGTCCCATCAGATTTACACATCATGCAACAATGGAGGAGCTGGTTATCGGTAAGGATTTGTCATGGATGGACAGTTTCCCTGCGGTGCATGAACCCGAAGCCGAACACGTGACCCGGAATAGAAAGAAGAAACGTCCCCACAAGAAGTAAAATCGGCAACACCAACGATCATAAGGTCCGCGAGCAAAGTCATTACTCAGCCCTGAGCCGAAACCCACCTGTCTTTCCTCCTATTGCCTTCTTTGCCAACTTGCCATAATTTACCCATTAACTTCGGCTGGGTCTCCTGATCCGGTCACATCTTTGATCCCACACCATCGCCCGGCCTGGCTCTCCCCAGCCAGGATTTTTCGCTTGATGACGGAGAAGAGACAAGATTGTTTAGATTGAAGGGCCTGACCCCAAAGCCCTTTTCCTTCTTTTCTCTTACTCGCCCTTCCCAGTTGAAGTTTAAGATGCCGCGTTGTAATAGGGAAGAAATCGCTCGAAAGGACTGAGTTTGAGACCGATTTGTTGGGGCAGAGGCTGCGGTTGATGAATCATGGCTAAGGCGGTATCACTTTTTAGTGGCTGTGGAGGTTCTGACAAAGGGGTCATAGACGCTGGATTCGAGATTCTGTTAGCGAACGACATCCTTCCTTACGCAAAAGAAGTTTACGAGGCGAACCTGCCCCCGACTGATTATAGAGTCTGTGACATATCAGAAATCAAATCATTCCCCAAGGCAGATCTCCTCTTCGGCTGCTACCCGTGCCAGGGCTTCAGCCAAGGTGGAGCCAGGGACCCGGAAAGGCATGTGAATTATCTTTATCGCGAATTTAGACGCGCTTTGGATCTGATGCAGCCGAAAGCCTTTATTGTAGAGAACGTGTCGGGGATGGCACGTGCCGACTTCCAGTATTTGCTCAATAACCAGCTTAGATGCTTCAGACTTGCTGGATACAAAGTGAGCTGGTCGGTTCTCAATGCTGCAGACTATGGGGTAGCACAGGAAAGGAAAAGAATTTTTATTGCGGGCGTTAAAACTCGCATTGGGATGAGGTACTCTTTTCCGAAACCCACCCATGGTCCTGGCATGGATAGGCCCTGGCAAACCCAAAGGGATGCGATTGCCGACTTGCCCGGATGGCCCACGGGCGAATTTTGCGAAGACAAATTTCATTGGTATTACCTGTCACGCAACCGATATCGTGGCTGGGATGAGCCAAGCAAGACAATAGTCGGGAAAGACCGCCATATACCACTTCATCCAATAAGTCCTCGCCTGTTGCGAGTCAACACCGACAGGTGGCGGTTCGAACATAAAGGCCCTGCCAGACGGCTTTCGTATAGAGAAGCGGCGCGCTTGCAAGGGCTCCCCTTTTCTTTCCCTGACACGGTGAGCCTGCCTATGAAATACCGGGTGGTTGGCAATGCTGTGCCGCCACCCTTGTTTCAGGCAGTCGCTGCAGCAATGCCAGACATCTGGTGAAAAAATGCCGGAGAAAACAACTCTTCCTCTAGAAGTTCTGGATTTAGATTCTGAGAATCCGCGACTGCCGGAGACTCTCAGCAGAGATCAGCAGACCATGTTGGAGTTTCTAGCTCGTGAAACGTCAATAGAAGAGCTAATGACCGTGATAGGCGAAAATGATTATTTTGAAGGCGAACCTCTCATTGTATACAAGAAGCCCAAGGGCAAAAAATACATCGTTATAGAAGGAAATCGTCGCCTCGTTGCTCTTCGGCTGCTACAAAATCCAAATCTCTACCCCAAGCGAAAAGCAATCCGGCAAATTGCTGAAGCGGCAAAGCACAAGCCGCCAAAAGCGCCCGTAGTGATTTTCAAGCAGCGTCGGGATGTTTTAACATATCTCGGCTACAGGCACATTACAGGAGTAAGGCCGTGGGAGCCGTTAGCTAAGGCAAGATACATGCACCAGCTTTTCCTTGCCACAGGAAACGGCAAGAGGAAGGCAGACGAAACCTACAGGGCAGTAGCTAGGGAAATTGGAAGCCGGCGAGACCACATAAAGCGATCTCTCGACGCACTCGCCGTGTATAACGAAATAGAGAAAAAGGGGTTTTTTGATATTGTTGAGTTAGACGAAACATCGATTAACTTTTCCCTGCTTTCAACGGCGTTAGGATACCCTTCGATAAGCAAATTTGCCGGCTGTGATGATGAGCCGATCCGCAATGTGTCCTCGGTCAACCTCCCAAACGTTGAGTTACTTACTCGCTGGATGTTCGAAAAGAAAGGCGATGGCGAGACGCTACTCGGAGAATCAAGAAACATTGGAAAGCTGGCAAGCATTGTAGAAAGTCCCAAAGCACTTGAAGCACTAAAAAAGGGGGCGAGTCTCGACGCGGCTTACCATCTCACAGCAGGGATACAAGGAGACTTCACCCGACATTTATATGAAGCACAAACCAGCCTTCAAAACGCCAATGCTGTTGTTGCCTCTGTAGAACCCACTGAGGAGATTTTGGTCGCCGCAAGGGACGTCCAGAAGCTCGCACGAAACGTAGTTGTCTCGCTAAATGCCGCAAAAGATGAGCAGTTTTGAAATCGGCCAGGTTCCCAAAAGGCATCCTTACCTTCTGGCAGATTTAGTGGAACTTTGCCTACCGTTCCTAGCATATGATGAATTATCCAAAAGTGACGTTGAGACATTAATAAGAGAGGGTGACCTGGACGCTGATGAGGACCTAGATAGCAACATAGCTCGGCCCGGAGAAAGCAGTGCAGAAAAAATAGACAAAGAATTTTCGTGGGTCGAAGACTGCTTTATGCAATTACAATATCGAGAAGCAGCTTTTGATTCTTCATACCCTTTCCGAATCGGGGACGGATCAGTCTTGACATGGAAAGCTAATCTCACAGACGAGATGATATTGTATCTTTTTCTCCTCGTCTGCTCACGCCTAAGGTCTTTCCCGCAAGGCAAGTGCCAGCTCCTTGCCTCCGTTTTCGAAAAGGTGAGTCGTGAGGCAATGAAAGAGCTATTGCCCAGTTCTGCTTTTGTGCGGATATTTGGAGCAAATTCGTACGATAGGCAAACCTATTATGGCACGGGTATTAGTGATGCGCTTCGCAAACTAGGAATCGATTTAAAAGAAGATGTCATTGAAAGAAATATCCTACAGGAAACGGGAACGGGAGATGGCGGTCTCGATCTAGTTGCCTATCTCAGCTTCGAGGATCCGGCGCGCGGGTCGTTGGCGCTATTTGGACAATGCGCAGCGCAACAGTATGATTGGCCAAAGAAGGTGCTTGAAGCGCACCCCCTTAGATTTTCGAGCTGGCTGAGTTTTTGCCATTCACCTGGCAACATCGTCTTCATTCCGCTGTGTTACCGGCAAGCAAATGGGGAATGGGTGAAAAATAGCCCGTCCAATGGTTGCGTCCTGCTTGACCGTCTTAGGATCTGCAAGCTGCTCCGTGGCAGGAGTGTTCTTCAAGAGATACGGGATATTCTTGCCACGGGTGAGCTTGCCATCGCCCGCGAGTAAGCATAATGGCAGATATTTTCAGCAAAAAAAAACGAAGCCAAATCATGTCCAAAATCCGCAGCAAAAATACCAGCCCCGAGCGCCGTCTGTGTGCCATTGTAGCAAAGATCCTTGGCAAGGCTTGCAAAATCCGAAGGAACGTCCGGAAGCTGCCGGGTTATCCTGATGTTGTGATTCCATCTTTAAAGCTGGCTATCCTTGCAGATGGCTGCTTCTACCATTGTTGTCCATGGCACGGCCACATTCCGCATAGCAACCGGGCCTATTGGGTTCCCAAATTGCAGAAAAATCGCAAGCGGGATGAGATCGAGCGCCGCAAGCTCAGGGCTGCAGGCTTCTATGTATGGAAATTTTGGGAGCATGATCTCAAAGGCAACAAACTACTGCAAACATACACCGTCCTGGTAAAAAAACTGAAAAGGCACCAGGCGCGGCTCGGCCTAAACTCGTGTGACAAGGTCGTATCGGAATACACCGCAGCAGCAAACACGTCTCGATCCAGGGAGCACCGGGAATCGCGATCATGACCGGGGTCAGACCCGCCAATCCCGATAATCTTTCCTGAACCACAAGCGGCGACGAATCTAAAATTCAGAGCGCTCGGAGCTTCCGACTCGGGGCCTTATTCCCCTTGACGTTTATCCTCAATTTGCCCTATACGCTGAACTAACTACGGCTGGGTTTCATGATCCCGTCACATCTTTGATCCCACACCATCGCCCGGACTGGGTTTCCTCGGCTGCGATTCTTGTTTATCAGGGGCTAGCAGTTTCGGAAGGTCGGGAAACTTAAGAATCGACAGACGTGCCCCTCAATCTTGTAAAAACTACCTCGAACAAATTCTCGGGCAATGGGAGCCTTTAATGCCTACGACGTGGGAGAAAAACGACCCGACAGAAGCTTTTCTTGTAGCGTTGGATATTTCGGGCTTCTCTAACGACGTGGATCCCGACCGTCTCTCAGAGCAGCGGATGAAGTTTTTCTTCTCAGTCGAGGAGAGCCGGCTATTCCCCAAGGCGAAAGACAATCAAGACGTGAAGGTTCATTTCCTCGGTGACGAACTTCGGCTAGCGTTCCTTACCGGCGTCGGGACCCGCGAGGTCAGGGACTTTGTTGATGACGTGTTTGCTAAGCTGGATAAAATCAATGAACATGCGCTCAAGGAATATAGAACGAGGATTAAAGGGGTAGCCCTCAAAGGTGTGGTGATTTGGAAGACCTGGATCAACTGTGAGTACCTAAACGGGGAACTGCCTGTCAAAGCACAGACCTGGATGAGTTACTTAGCTCCCGACGAGGTCGCTATAGACGAGACTTTTAAAATTGCCTTGCAGATAGATGGCGTCCCGACCCAAGGTTTGTCACACAGGAAGTTCTCTGGTGAGACAGGCTATATGTTGCGGGGTCGCTAATGCAGGACTACTTCTTGGTTGCCTTTGGCCACGGCAGTGGCACTCCCTTAGCCGTATCTCCTGTCAAAGCCGCTGATGAACTTAAGCGCTTCATCAAGCAAGGGTGTGATTCCGCTTTTGAAGAGTTTCCTGGCGATGTAATCGTCTCAGTTGCCCCCAACGGAGTCATGCTTGCCTTTCCAGGTGGGATACCGAAGCGTGCAGTTCAAATCGCCGAAGCAGTTCAGGCGCAACTAGAACAGGCTACGAAGACCCAGAAGCAGACCATTCCAATTTGTGCTGTTATCACTTTTGGCTCGATGAAATCAGTGAACGTTCTGGGATATTCCTCGAACTTTGAAGGGCGGCCTGCAATTGCCTCCGCACGTATCTTAGCAAAGTTGTCCCAAGGCCTTTTAGCCGTGGAGAAGTCAGCCTGGGGGTTTGAGACTCTCGGGCGCGATCTGAGCGAACCGCAAACGCTAGCTGGGAAGCATGAAGGTGAGGCATTCTCGATCAGAATGCATAAACGAATTGTTTTTCCCTTAGTAGTACTCAGGAGTGAAGAGGGCAACGCTGGGGGGACCGAGGGGTTAGTACAGGGAGAGAAGACGATGATCTCCCCTAGTGAGAGGAAGGTTCAGGAGGAAGAACAAAAGCTACATCCCGATGAGTCGAGGACTAAGGCAATCCGGTTCTTGACTCGTTTCGTCGGGCGCGAAGCAGAGATCACTCAGGTCATCGAGAACCTTAGGAACAAGCGGCTAGTCACACTCAGGGGAATGGGGGGAATAGGGAAAACTCGGCTGGCTGATGCGGTTGCGGCTCGTGTGAGCGAACAGTTTGAAGACGGTGTCTTTTTCACGGAGCTTGCCAACGTCGGTGACTCTCAAGAGTCAGTCGTCTCAGAGTTAGTGGGGAACCTGGACGTGAAAGTTGCTGGGTTCCCCGACGAAGCAATGGCTCTGCTTACCACGCTACAAAACCGGAAGCTACTCTTGGTCTTGGATAACTTTGAGGCCGTGATGTCGACCGCTCCTCTTGTCAGCAGGTTGCTCAAGGCATGTCCTAATGTGCACATCCTAATAACTTCCCAGAGGCTCCTCGGCGTAGCGGGGGAACAGCAGATCGAGGTTTTATCGATGGCAGTCGCATCACCTCATCCCTCCCTCAAGCCGGAGTCACTGGTTCAGCTTGATAGCTTCCAACTCTTCTGCGACCGGGCTCGGCTAAAGAAACCCGGTTGGGATTTGACTCTAGCCGAGGCGCCGCTGGTCGCCGAAATTCTCGACCTAACCGACGGCATTCCCCTCTCTATTGAGCTTGCCGCCGCATGGTTGGATCGAATCGTGCTCACGGAACTCCGCGATGGTCTTAAAAAGAAGCGCTCAGAATACCTCAAGCGGAGCGGGCCGACCGTAGAGGAAAGACGCCACGCCAGCATCCGGGCCTGCATCGACTGGTCGTTTAATCTTTTGCCGCGAGAGGAGAAAAATCTCTTCCCCAAACTCTCCGTTTTCTTGGGGGGATTCTTCGCTCACGATGCAGCCCAGGTCTGTCAGGTAAAGAATGCTCCGGCACTATTAGACTCACTCCGGGAGCGCTCCCTGCTCATGTGGGATGAGTCCCTTGGCAAGACCCGCTATCGGATGCTACCGACTGTGCAAGAATACGCAGTCAAGAAGCTAGGGAAAAAGGCGCGGAGGCTAAGGTTCCGGCATGCTCAGTACTTCCTGGAAACCCTTGAGCGAGCCGGCATTCAGAGCCAGGGCGAAGCACAGATGGTAGCGATCGCCCGGATCACCGCTCACCTCGACAACATCCGATCAGGAATGGAGACGGCAATCGAAATCCGAAATCATCGAATGGTGGCCCGGTACTCTGTAACCTTTAGTGAGTACCTCAGGAGGAACGCGCAATTTTCCGAATGGTTACGATGTTCCCGCCAAGGTTTAGAAGCCGCGGAGGCACTAAATAACAAGCAGCTCATCGCTGCCTCCCAAACTAACGTGGGCAGCGCTTACTCCAGTCTTCCAACCGGAAACCGGCGTGTTAACCTCCAAAAAACTATCACCTGCTATGAGGCGGCCCTCCGGGTGTTCACCGAGCGTGACTTCCCAGGAGCCTGGGCCGAGACTCAGAGCAACCTGGGCAGTGCTTTTAGCGACCTCCCTACCGGGAACCGCACAGTCAATCTCAAGAGGGCTATCACTTACTGTGAGGCAGCACTGAGAGTCTTCACAGAGCACAACTTCCCTGTGAGTTGGGCCGGTACTCAAACCATTCTGGGCAACGCCTACCGAGACTTTCCCATCGGAGACCAGGGCGTTAACCTCCAAAAGGCCATCAACCACTATGAGGCAGCATTACGGGTGCGCACAGAGGGGGACTTCCCCATGGACTGGGCCAATACCCAGGAGCACCTGGGCATCGCCTACGCGAAGCTCCCCATAGGAAACCTCGGTGCCAATCTCCAGAACGCCATCGCCTCCTTCGACGCCGCGCTTCGGGTTTACACAAAAGACGACTTCCCGATGGAGTGGGCCAGGATTCAAAACAACCTGGGTGGTGCCTACGCCAACCTTCCAACTGG
>Ga0184639_10001196_pt1 | contig 11084 bp, 11 predicted proteins | sample PLM31_170_b2_FD_133155 | JGI IMG/M metagenome (GOLD analysis project Ga0184639, IMG submission 133155) | Groundwater sediment microbial communities from an aquifer in East River, Colorado, USA - PLM3-1_170_b2 | ecosystem: Environmental > Terrestrial > Soil > Riparian zone | place: USA: East... | reverse complement strand
GGCTGCTGAGAAGATCCTCCCACCGTCGGAGGGTGATCTCCTCGACTCGCCGGGTTATGCGCTCCACTGCGGTCCTCCTGCCGTCCCCATATCACACGGGGCGGAGGGAGTCAACGTCATAGGCGAGCCGCCGAGAGTCCGAGCTATCCGTGGGTTCGCTGACGGGCGGGGGGAAAGAAGGCCAGGTCTCGACGGTCAGTCCGGATAGATCAGGAGAGTGCGGCCGGGATGGATGAGAGATCCCTGCAGGTTGTTCCAGCGCTCGAGGTCCTTGGGACTGACCCGGTGCGTCTTCGCAATTTCCCAGAGGCTATCGCCCGGCTTGATGACGTATAGGCTGTAGTGCGAGGCGGGTCTGTTGTTCGTGGTCTGTTTGGTCGTGGAGGTCTCGGCAAGGGTCAGGGCCGGGACCGGAACGGTGAGATTGGTGCCGGCCCGGATCTGGTTGGGGTTCTGCAACCCATTCATCTCCATCAAGACCGTGACCGTGGTTCCATACCGCTGGGCGATGGTGGAAAGGGCCTCCCCCGGTCGAACCAGGTGGTGGCGCCACGCGGGACTCCGCGCCTGGAGAAGCTGGTCGAGGGCCTCGAGGACGAGGGCCTTACTTCCCGGGGGGAGATTGAGGACATAGCCCTCCTGGGGAGGAGTGACGAGCCGATTGAGCTCGGGATTCTGGTCCCGCAGCTCCTCCGTGCTGACCCCCACAGCCTTCGCGAGAAGCCGGAGATCCATCTGCTGAGAGAGGGGGACCTGATCGACCTGCCACGACTCCTCTCTGGGGGGCGGGAAACCATACGCTTCGGGGTTCTTGGCGATAAGGGTCATCGCCATAAAGGCCGGCACATAGTACTTCGTCTCTCGGGGGAGATTGAGTTTCCAAAAGTCGGTGGTCCCCTGGCGCTTGATGGCTCGAAGAACCTTGCCCTCCCCCGCGTTATACGCGGCAATGGCTAACGGCCAGGATTCGAACATCGCGTAGAGGTCCGCCAGATAGTTCGCCGCCGCCGCCGTGGCCTTGACCGGATCCCGGCGTTCGTCCACCCACCAGTCGATCTTCAAGCCATACTTACGGCCCGTCCCCTTGATAAACTGCCATATCCCTACCGCCCTCGCCCGGGAGTAGGCGTACAGCTTGAACGCACTCTCGATGTAGGCGAGGTTCACCAGGTCTTCGGGCAGCGCCTTCTCCGCAAAGATTTTGCGCATCAGGGGAAGGTAGCGCCCCGAGCGCTCCAAGGCCTCCGCGATCAAATCCCGTTTCTTGGTGGTGAAGAGTTCGATGTAGGCCTGAACCTCGTGGCGCATCTCCGAGGGGATGTCGGAGGGGAGCTCCGGTTTTTTCGCCGGCGGCACTGCCTTCTCCAAGGCCGTCACGTCCTCGGGGCTCACGAGCGAGGCCTCCCCTTCAGAGGGGGTCACGTTCATCGCGCGGATACCGGCCAACTCGTCTAAGAGGGCTTCGAGATCTTCGAATAGTTGTTGGCGGCGCCCCGCGTCCGGTGCCGAAGGAACCCCATCGCTCAGGAGAAGCGCGCGGGCCCGAGTAAGTAGGGTGATCGCCTCATGACCTTTCCCCTCCTCCCACTGACGTTTGGCCTGTTGGACGAGCCCCTGGACCTCCATCAACAGGGGATCGCCTGATCGGCCATCTTTCCCGTCGATCGCCGAAGGGGGAGCGACGGGCCATGGTGCGGAGGTATGTAGGGGCCTCTGTTGTCCGGATGGGGAGGGACCGTAGCGCGAAGGGGAGAGGGTGCATCCCGTGAGGAGGAGAATGGCACCGATCGGGACCCACCACGCGAGGACAGAATTACGATCCACCCGCTCCTCCATGGGGTGCCGAGGCGGCCGGGTCTTCCCCGCCCAGGCGCCCCGGTGCATGCAGGAGGGCGGGAAGAATGCATTGGGTGGCCTTATACCCTTCTTCCTCGATCAAGTCAAGCGCCTCAAAGGCCAGAACCCCGTACGACTCAATCTGCGCATACATTCCAGAAACTCCCTCCCTTGGCGCAGAGGTCACCGTGCATTGTCCGTGCCAAGTCTCGGAGGCCTGCCAGGGCCTCCCCCGTACCCCTTCTTTGCAGAGTCAGGCGCCGATGATCGCCCCGATGCTGACCCCGACGGCCCAGTTGGGAACGAGCTCTGCCTCCGCAAGGGCTCGCCAAGTCCCCAGACGAGCAGAGCCCTCCGGACTAGCTCACCAGCCAGGATGAGGTTGAACCGGCGGAAACCGAGGCGGGTTCACCGGAACCCGGGGGGGAGGGTGGAATCGTCGATCCACGACAGGTAATCGGGCAAGCCAGAGATGATAGGGAAGGAAATGATCTCAGGGACAGTGTATGAGTGGAGCGCTCTCACCAGGGCCTGCACTTTTGGAAAGAGATCGACCCGCCCCTTGCCGATGAGCAACACTTCTGCCTCCTCCTGGACCTTCCCTTCCCACCAGAAGAAGGACCGAACGGCGGGGACGATATTGACGCAGGCGGCGAGACGCTCCTCCAAGAGAGACCTGGCGATCCTCTCTCCCTCCTCGACCGAGGCAGTGGTGATAAAGAAAACGATATGTTTTACCGACCCCTCAAGGTCCGACATCGGGTGCTGCACCTCTGCGTCGGGGTCCGCCACTGGGGTCCGTTGGGGCAAGATCAGGCAAGGGTGGCTGGGGCGAGGGAGGCGGCCGTCAAGGGCGAGGCGTCTTTCCCCATGCCCACCTCAGAAGGCTCCCTACTCTAGGAGAAAGGTGGAAGACTGTCAAGCTCGTCTCGCCCTCGCTCCGCCTGCTCATTCAGCCAAAGCCGGCGGTGAGACTTTCGCTCAGGCCAAGGGACGACACCTGTTGCATTCGGAAAGTAGATGGCTCTCCCACCCTCGTTATGAGCATAGGACCATAATAATCAATTAGTTGAATATGTATTGATAGACTTGACAAATGTCGACTCAGATTTTATACTATGGATCGAATAAGCTTTAAGCTTGGAAGCTAATCACTAACCAAGAAGGAGGCCCAGAGGTGGCTAAGGTGATTGGGATTGATCTCGGAACGACGAACTCGGTCGTGGCGGTTATGGAGGGGGGAGAGCCTGTTGTGATCCCCAATGCGGAAGGGGCGAGGCTTACCCCGTCAGTGGTGGCCTTTGCGAAGGATGGGGAGCGCCCGGTGGGCCAGGTGGCCAAGCGTCAGGCCATCACGAATCCCGAGAATACGATCTTTTCCATCAAGCGCTTCATGGGCCGCCGGTACGACGAGGTCCTCCAGGAGATGAAGGTCGTTCCGTACAAGGTCGTGAAGGGCCCCGGTGGAGATGCCCGGGTCGAAGCCCGCGACAAGCAGTATTCACCCCCCGAGATCTCGGCCATGATTCTGCAGAAGCTGAAGACCGATGCCGAGGCCTACCTGGGGGACAAGGTCACCAAGGCGGTCATCACCGCGCCTGCCTACTTTAACGATAGTCAGCGGCAGGCGACGAAGGATGCAGGGGCGATTGCGGGGCTCGAGGTCCTGCGGATCATCAACGAGCCGACAGCCGCCGCATTGGCCTACGGCCTGGATAAGAAGAAGGACCAGAAGATCGCGGTCTTCGATCTCGGGGGCGGGACCTTTGACATCTCCGTGCTGGAGATCGGGGAGGGGGTCTTCGAGGTCAAGGCGACCAATGGGGATACGCATCTGGGCGGTGACGACTTCGACCAGCGGGTCATCGACTGGATCGTCGCCGAGTTCAAGAAGGACCAGGGGATTGACCTCAGCAAAGATCGGATGGCGCTGCAACGCCTGAAGGAGGCGGCGGAGAAAGCCAAGTGTGAGCTGTCCACGGTCATGGAGACCGAGATCAATCTGCCCTTCATCACCGCCGACGCCTCGGGGCCCAAGCATCTGAGCATGAAGCTAACGCGGTCGAAGCTGGAACAACTGGTGGAGGATCTGATCGACCGGACCCTGGGTCCCGTCCGCCAGTGCCTGGAGGATGCCAAGATCAAGCCCGGTCAGATCGACGAGGTGATCCTGGTGGGAGGACAGACCCGGATGCCGCGGGTGCAGCAGGGGGTGAAGGACCTCTTTGGCAAGGACCCGCACCGAGGGGTCAATCCGGACGAGGTAGTGGCGATCGGTGCTGCCATTCAAGCCGGCGTGCTCGGTGGCGAGGTTCGGGATGTGGTTCTCCTGGATGTGACGCCGCTGTCCCTCGGGATCGAGACCCTGGGTGGCGTGATGACGAGACTCATCGAGAGGAATACCACGATCCCGACGCGCAAGAGTGAGGCCTTCACGACGGCGGCGGACAATCAGACCTCGGTCGAGGTTCATGTGCTGCAGGGGGAGCGTGAGATGGCTCGGGACAACCGGACCCTCGGTCGGTTCCACTTGGTCGGGATCCCGCCGGCCCCCAGAGGAGTTCCTCAGGTCGAGGTGACGTTCGACATCGATGCCAATGGCATCCTGAATGTCGGCGCGAAGGATACGGCCACGAGCAAGGAGCAGAAGATCACCATCACCCATTCCAGCGGTTTGGGCAAGGACGAGATCGATCGGATGGTGAAAGAGGCCGAGGCCCACGGCGCCGAAGATAAGCAGCGTCGACAGGAGATCGAGGCCCGGAACCAGCTCGATTCTCTGGTCTATACGACGGAGAAGATGCTCAACGAAAACCGGGAGAAGATCCCTATGGGTGAAATCTCCGGCATCGAGGCGGCCTTGCAGGAGGGGAAGAAGGCCCTTGAATCCGGAAAGGCTGATCAGATCCGTCAGGCCATCGAGCAGATCACGAAGGCCTCCCACAAAATGGCCGAGGCCATGTACCGGCGGGCCGAAAGCCAGGAGCAGGGGACCGGCGCCCAGGCCGGCGAGCAGGCGAAGGGTGGCGATCGCCCGGCCGAAGGGGAGGTGGTGGACGCCGAGTTTGAGGACCTCGGTGGTGGCAAGAAGTAACAGGCAAGATTCAGCAGAGGCAAGGAGGGAGGTCACAATGGCGATTGTGCGGTGGGATCCGTTTCAAGACTTGATATCGCTCCGGGAGCGCATGAATCGACTTTTTGAGCAGACGTTGGACCGCTCTCGGGGAGAAGGAGAGGGGATGGCAGCCGGGACCTGGGCACCGGCCGTGGATATCTATGAAACGCCCGACAGCATCGTTCTCCAGGCAGCGTTGCCTGGCCTCAGCAAGGACGACATTGACATCCAGGTCCGGGACAACGTCCTGACCCTCAAGGGCGAGCGGCATTCGGAGAAGGAGGTCAAGGAAGGGAACTACCTTCGGGTGGAGCGGGCGTACGGGGGCTTCCAGCGGGCCTTCACCCTGCCGGCCGCTGTTCAGGCCGACAAGATCCGAGCCGTCTTCAAAGACGGGGTCTTGGACGTGAGTATCCCCAAGGTTGAGGAGGCCAAGCCGAAGCAGATCAAGATCGACGTGAAATAGCCCTGCGGGCGGGGTGCCGGGTCGATTTCACGGCGGTGCTCTGCGCCCGTCGGGGGGTCGTGAGACGAAATGAGGCGTAAAATACAATGACAGCGAATGTGGTATTTCCTCGGGTCGACAGGGAGAGCTCTCTCGCCGACGCCGTGGCGATTCAGGATGAGGTGAACCGAGTGTTGGACACCTTCCTCGGCCGCCGCCGCCGGGAGGCGTACCGGGGGGAGGCGACATGGGTCCCTCTTCTGGACGTCTACGAGGGGCAAGACGCCTTCGTGATCCGGGCAGAGCTCCCCGGGATGCGGCAGGAGGAGATCGAGGTCTCCATCCACGATGGTATCCTCACGCTCCGTGGCGAGCGGAAGCCGGACGCGAAGGTGAAGGAGGAGAGTTACCATCGACGGGAGTGCTTCACCGGTCCGTTCTATCGCACGCTCAGCCTCTCCTCGGTGGTGGACACCGCCGGGGTCAAGGCCACCTACCGGGAGGGGGTCTTGGAGATTCGTCTCCCCAAGAAGGAGGAGGCGAGGCCGCGCACCATCAAGGTGGAAGGTGCCTAGGGCGTTGCGGGAGTTCAGGGCCCATGACCTTTCCGGAGGGGAGTGGGCCCTTTGTCCTTTTCCAGGTAGATCGCGATGACCAAGCGGGATTACTATGAGGTCCTAGGGGTTCCTCGAAACGCCCCGGAGCGTGAGATCAAGCGGGCGTATCGAAAGCTCGCCCGGAAGTATCATCCCGATGTCAACCCAGGAGATCCAACGGCCGAGGCGAAGTTCAAGGAGGTGAACGAGGCATATGAAGTTCTAAGTGATCCGGGCAAGCGCCGCCAGTACGATCAGTTTGGCCATCAGCCGTTTGCCTCGGCACCCACAGAGGGGGCCGGTCCCGGCTTCGGTTCTGACTTCGGCCCTTTTGCCGATTTCGCTCGGGGTGGGGTTGGGGACATTGGCGATCTCTTTTCGGATATCCTCGGTGGTCAGCCAAGGACGACGACGGCTCCCCAGAAGGGAGAGGACCTTCATTACTCCATCGACCTGAATTTTGAGGACGCCATCCGAGGGCTCTCACCCGAAATCACCGTGCAAAAGCACGTGCCCTGTGAGGTCTGTCAGGGGAGTGGGGCGGCCGCCGGATCAGCCCCCCAGTCCTGTCCCGACTGTGGAGGCAGCGGGCGACGACAGGTCTCCAGGGGCATCTTGAGCATGGTATCCCCCTGCCCCAGGTGTCAGGGGAGCGGAAGGGTGATCCTCAACCCGTGCCCGAGCTGTGGGGGCCGGGGACTGGTCTACCGCACCGAGCAGCTGAAGGTCAAGATCCCCCCTGGCGTGGACACCGGCTCGCGGATTCGCCTCGCCGGCATGGGGGAGGCGGGGAGGAATGGGGGTCCGCCCGGGGACCTCTACGTGATGACCCGGGTCCAGCCCCACCCCCTCTTCGAACGGAAGGGTGACAACATTTATTTCACCATCCCCATCACCATCACGGAGGCAGCACTGGGGGCGCGGGTTGGGGTTCCGACGGTGGACGGGATGGCCACCATGGTGATTCCGCCCGGCACCTCGAGTGGCCGGGTCTTCCGCCTGAGGGAAAAAGGGGTGCCGCATCTCAAAGGGAGCGGGCGAGGGGATCAGTTTGTGACGGTGAAGGTGGTCGTTCCCCAGAACCTCGATGAACGGTCTCAACAACTCCTCCGGGAGTTCGCCCGGTTGAATCCCGTGGACCCCCGGCGAGATCTCAAGAGGTAAGGGGTCTTCCGTCGGACGTGGTACCTGTCCGCAGAGGTGGTGGACATGCCAAGAAAAAAGAGGCCTCTCTACATGATCAGCGTAGTGGCCGAGATGTTTGATGTGCACCCCCAGACCCTCAGGACCTACGAGCGGGAAGGGTTGCTCCGGCCGTCGAGGACCGAGGGGAACACGCGCCGCTATTCCGAAGAGGATCTCGAGCGGATCGATCTCATCCTGCGGCTCACCAACGAGCTCGGGGTGAATCTGGCCGGTGTCGAGGTCATCCTCAATATGCGGGACCGCATGGAGCAGATGCGCCGGGAGGCGGCCGAGGCCTTCGAGGCGGTCTTCAAAATGGTGGGAGAGGAGCTGCGTCACCGCCGGCAAGGGCCGGGTCTCGTCCCCGTCGGGCGGCGGGGTTTGAGCCGGCGGATCCCGCTTCGCGAGGTCGAATCCCCTTGACACCTGTGGGATGATATCTTAGGCTGCTCGACAGTCGGTTGTCGCATGGGCGTAGGATTAGGATATATAAGAGGAGAGTTGTCCGTCATGGGAAACACCTTTAAGACGATCTTTCTTTTGGGGACTTTGACCGGTCTCCTGGTTGTCTTTGGGAATTACTTCGGGGGGACTCAGGGGATGATGATCGCCTTCCTCTTTGCCCTCCTGATGAATGTTGGCGCCTACTGGTTTTCCGACAAGATCGTCCTGCGCATGTACAGGGCGCGGCAGGTCACCGAGGCGGAGGCCCCCGAGCTGGTAAGCCTGGTCCGGTCCCTGAGCCAGCGGGCGCGCCTCCCGATGCCCAAGGTCTGGATCGTTCCGTCCCCGGCCCCGAACGCCTTTGCCACCGGTCGAAACCCGGAGCACGCCGCCGTCGCGGTGACCGAAGGGCTCCTGCAGATCATGAACCGCGACCAGCTCGAAGGGGTGCTGGCTCATGAGTTGGGTCATATCACGAACCGGGACACCTTGATCAGCGCGGTTGCCGCTACGCTGGCCGGGGTGATCATGATGCTCGCCAATATGGCCAGGTGGGCGGCCTTTTTCGGGGGTGGCCGCGACGATGAGGACCGGGGAGGCGGCGTCGTAGGTCTTCTCGTCATGGCGATACTCGCCCCGATCGCTGCCCTGCTTATTCAGATGGCCATCTCGCGCACCCGGGAGTTCGTCGCTGATGCAACGGCCGCCCACCTCACGAAGAAGCCTCTTGCCCTGGCCTCAGCCTTGGAGCGGCTTCAGATGGCTGCCGAGCGGATTCCCCTCGACGCCAACCCGGCCACGTCGCATCTGTTCATCGTGAATCCGCTTTCGGGGAGGAGCCTGCTTCGTCTGTTCTCCACCCATCCCTCCGTCGAGGAACGAGTCAAGCGCCTCCGGGCCATCCAGGTCTAGCAGTGCACCCCGTGCGTCAGAGCGAAAGGGCGGGCAGAGTCGGCCCGCCCATACGCGCGTGGTGGTTTCTTCCCTTGCTTTTGGGAGTGATGGTGGGCGGCTGTCTGTTCTTGGGCAGCCCCCCTCCTGAGCAGGGAAATATCCGTCCGTCGCCTCCTCGCCTCCCCACGTACACGGTCAGCGGTCAAGCCATCATTGCAGCCCCCGGGCCGATCACCGTCACGGTGCAACCCGTGGGCCCGGAGGAGGTCCAGGGGTATTTCCGCAGTCGTCCTCCCAGAGTGAACCCCTTTCAAGGGATGCAGAAGAACATCACGCCCTTCTTGGTGCGAATCGAAAATCGAGCCAGGGACCAGGTGACGTTCGAGCCGGGGTTAGCGGTCCTCAAGGATCAGGATAATCATCCGGTGGCCGCATGGGATGCGGCGGATCTGTATCAAACCTTTGGAGAAAAACCGGGGTTGCTCCAGGCGGCCCAGGGAGGGGTGTTTGCCGGGTATGTCGTGGTTCCCCCCGACCAGAGCCGCGAGGGACTCTTGATCTTCCCGGCCCTTCCAAAGGATGCCAAGGCCCTTTTCCTCCATTTTGCTTCTCTGTACTCCGGGCCCACACCCTATCCCCTCATCTTTGAGTTCACGGTGGTCCCGGAGGGGTCGAAAAAATAAGTTCCTCATCCGCCCGAGCAGGGTGTCGTATGTCCCTCCGCCCAGAACTGTTTCGAGAGATGGCCGCTCTGAGGCGCCTGCCGGGTGGAGAGGAGGACTCGAGGGCCTGGCAAAAGGCGTATGAGGCGATAGAGGAGGCCCTTGCGACCCTCGAGGAGGAGACCCTCCACGGGGAGGAGCCGGCCCTCGTTTTCCACCCCGGGGGGTCGGTGCCGGCGTCAGGAGGTCCGCGGGCCACGAGCGTCAGACCGCATCGTGCAGGGGGTGAGATCGCGGAGCTTTCTGTCACGTCGGCGGCGGGCCTGATCCACCGCAAGGAGCTTTCCCCCGTTGAACTTGTCCGGGCGGTACTGGATCGGATCGACGCATACGGGAAGCGGATCAATGCCTATATTGCCCTGCATGCGGAGGAGGCCATTCAGGCAGCTCGGCGTGCAGAGGATGCCCTCGTCCACCGTGACCCCCTTGGCCCCCTTCACGGCGTCCCGCTCGCGGTCAAGGATCTCTTCTGCGAAGCGGGCCTTCCGACCACTGCCGGGAGTCGGGTCCTCCAGGATTTTGTCCCCCGGGAGGATGCGACGGTCATTCGCCGTCTCAGGGAGGCCGGCGCGGTCCTCTTGGGAAGGCTGAACCTCCACGAGCTGGCGTACGGGGTCACCAACGAGAACCCGCATTTCGGAGCGGTGCGGAATCCCTGGAACCTCAGCCGGATCGCGGGGGGAAGCAGTGGAGGCTCTGCGGCCGCCGTGGCCGCCTCCCTTTGTCTCGCGTCGCTCGGGACCGACACCGGGGGTTCGATTCGGATCCCGGCTGCCTGCTGCGGCGTGGTGGGTCTGAAGCCGACCTATGGTCGGGTCAGCCGCCACGGGGTCCTGCCGCTGGCCTGGTCCTTAGACCATGTCGGTCCGATTACGAAAAGCGTGGAGGATGCGGCCTTGCTCCTTCAGGTCCTGGCCGGCCTCGATCCGCGAGATCCCACCACCAGTCCTGTCCCGGTTCCCGCCTATAGTCGCATGCTCGGGGGTGACCTGGAGGGAGTGAGAGTCGGGGTGCCCACGGGCTTCTTCACCGACCCGGCGGAGATCGATCCGGGGGTCTTGGCGGCCGTGCAAGAAGCCCTCCAGGTGATGGAGAGTGTGGGGGCGAGCATCGTGGAGGTTTCGATGCCGTTTCTCCGGCATGCGCCCGCCGTACAGTTCTTTACTCTCGCGACGGAGGCGAGCGCCAACCATGGGTGGCTCCTCCGAACGCGTGGTCGCGAGCTTGGGCTGGATGTCCGGCGGCGGCTGGAGTTAGGAGAGTTCATTGCGGCGCCACAGTACGTCCGGGCCCAACAGGTGCGTCGGCGCCTCGTCCGGGAGTTTGCCGACGTCTTCCGACACGCGGACCTGGTCGTGACGCCCACCCTCCCCGTCGTCGCCCCACCTCTCGGTGCGGAGACGGTCGCGATTCAGGGGGTCCAGAAGAGGATCCAACCGACGCTCACCCGCTTCACCAGTCCCTTGAATCTGACCGGGCTCCCCGCCATTTCTGTCCCGTGTGGTTCGGAGGTCGATGGGCTTCCCGTAGGGCTCCAGATGGTCGGGCGACCCTTCGATGAGGCGACGCTCCTGCGAGCGGCCCACGCCTATGAGGAAGCCAGTCGGGTGGACAGCCGACGGCCACCCCTGACCGGTTAGCTCATCAGCTGTCGGCTATCAGCCATCAGCAACTGGACTGGGGACTGGAGACTTGAGACTAGGGATCTCGTGTCTCCCGTCTCGTGTCTCTGAGTGCTGACTGCTGATGGCTGATAGCTACGGAAGCTTATTTGAGGAATGGGGCGAGGTGTGCGTCGAGAGTGGCGACGTCGGTGTTTCGGAGCCGGATCCGCTTGCGGCGGGCGT
>Ga0184639_10001195_pt1 | contig 11087 bp, 13 predicted proteins | sample PLM31_170_b2_FD_133155 | JGI IMG/M metagenome (GOLD analysis project Ga0184639, IMG submission 133155) | Groundwater sediment microbial communities from an aquifer in East River, Colorado, USA - PLM3-1_170_b2 | ecosystem: Environmental > Terrestrial > Soil > Riparian zone | place: USA: East... | reverse complement strand
GTCGATGTCGGAAAAGTAGGTCGTGAGAATATTTATGTAGAAGCGCATGAAAATTTCAATTCGACGAGTAAGACGGCTCCCCAGCTAAACCTTCGCGATGACTTCCTTCGCCATCCACTCCATGCGCTCGAGGGTCTCGACTGAACTGGCGCGCCGGACGTCGAATATCATCGTGTCGACACCGGCGCTACGATAGTCGCGTATGTCCGCGGCGACTTCTTCGGCTTCCCCCATGAAGCGGCGGCGCCGCCCAGCGATTTTCTTTTCCTTGTCGAAGAGCGAGCCCTTGAGCGCGACGCGGATTTGCCGCGGGTCTCGACCCGCCGCTTGGGCATATTCCGCGAGCAGCGCGAGGTCCTTGCGCACGTCCTCCGGTTCGAGCGGAATCGTCGGGACGCCGCCGATTGGATGCCATCCATCGCCGAGGCACGCCGCCCGTCGGATCGCTTGCTTGCTGTGGCCGCCGATCCAGATTGGAATCGTCGGCTTCTGAATTGGCTTGGGAAGAAAGATGATTTCCGAGAAGCGACAAAATTTTCCGTTGAAGGTTGGATTGTCGCTGGTCCAAAGCTCGCGAAAGACGCGGATGGTTTCGTCGGTGACCCGCCCGCGCTCGGCAAACGGCGGGGCTCCCAGGTTGTCGAACTCCTCTTTCATCCAGCCGACGCCCAAGCCGACGATCACTCTGCCATTGGAAAGCACATCAAGGCTCGCCAGCATCTTGGCGGTGATGATGGGATTGCGATACGGCGCGATCATCACGCTGGTGGCGAAGCGGATGCGTTGGGTCGCGCCGGCGAGGAAAGACATCGTCGTCAATGTTTCCAAATGGTAACCCGTGCCCGGATACTTGCCGTCGACGGTGTACGGATAGGGAATCGAAATATTTTTCGGCACGATGACGTGGTCGGCAATCGTCACGCAGTAGAAGCCGAGCGCCTCGGCCCGCTGGGCGAAGCGCACGAGATCGTCGGCGCCCACCGCCGCGCTTGAAGCCGGAAGATGAAGCCCGAAGTCCATCGCGGTTATGCAGGTGGCGACGCTTCGGCGCGGACTTGACGCCCAAAGGCGATCGAGTCGCCGACCCGTATGACGCCGTCGCCGAGGATCGCCGCTTTGAGACCGCTGCGGTGTTCCAGCGCTTTGAAAATTCCCGGCAGATTTGAAATCTTTTCCAAGTGGCCGCAGGGCTCGAACAGCCGGATGCCGCGCATGCGCACGCCGCCGACAGTAAATTCGTGATGCAGTAGCTCGAGGAGCGGCACGCCACGGGTGACGATGTTGCGCCGGGTTCGGCCAGCGAAATCATCGACGCCGAGCTCCCGGGCGGCCAGCTTCAAAACTTCCTCTTCGATCAGGCTGACAGCCTTGTCCGGCCGGTTGGTTGCGTTCCAAGAACCGCGGAAAAAGCGATCGCCTTCCAGGCCGCGATCCGCAAACGCACGCACCTGCGGGACAGAAACCATAGAGCCGGACGGCTCGGGAGCGACGAAGATGGAGACGACGCTGCCTTGCCATGCGGCAGTCTCCGGTTTGAAACCGCGCCATAGTTCGCGTGGCATTTCCTCCGGCATAGCGCGAATGGCTTGGGACATACCCGCTCCTTACGATGGCGCCTGGCCACTTGTCTCAAGTGGCCAGGCGGTTGGAGTCATGGAGTGTTGGAGTATTGGAAATCGCAAAACGACTCGTGCGTTTACCCGGCCGAGTCTGCGAAGTAACGCAAATCCTCGATCGGCGGGACGGTTTTGTTCTCAGCGGAATTCGCCAGTAAGGGTTTGCCGTCCGGACGCACGCGCATTTCCGTACCGCCTTGCTTCTGACCTTTGACGCCGGCGCCAACGCGGATCGCGACCAAATTTTCCGAGCCGGTATTGAGATAACGATAATAGGCGCCCTTGGGAATCATGATCCCTTGATACTTTTCAATCTTCTGCTCGTTGCCGTTCTCATCGAAAACACTCATCCGGCCTTCGAGCACGATGAAAGAATGGTCCTCGTCGAGATGGGTGTGAATCTCGTTCTCGCCGCCCTCGTAGTTGATTTTGGTGTGAATCCACATGTTCTCGGTTTCCGCCACCAGTTGGGTGATGCGGCCCTGCTTCATGTAAGGCGTTCTCAGCGAAAACTTTTGCGCCTTGGGTTTTTCGATCGGTTGCAATTTTCTGGCTGCTTGCATAGCTGTTCCTTTCAGGTTGGTTTTGTAATCAATTGTTGATCCCGTCGAGCTTGAGGTCGTAGAGCTTGATCACGTTCTCGCGCACCACTTTGGCCAGGATGTCGGTGGGCAGATGGCCCAGCTCGCGCGCGATCACATCCCTTGAGTGGGGCCAAGTCGACGCCGCGTGGGGATAGTCGTTGGACCACATGAAAGTGTCCTGGCCGAAGTCTTCCATCAAACGGCCGCCCGCCGGGTCGCTGAAAAAGGTCGCGTACACCTGTTCCTTGACGTATTCGCCAGGCAACTTCTTCATGTACGGCAGCGGCGCCTTCGGGCTGTGGCGGATATAATACTTGTCCCATTCGTGCACCAAGAACGGAATCCAACCGACTTCGTTCTCGACGTAAACGAATTTGAGCTTGGGAAACCTCGCCATGACCCCGCTGAAAACGAGGTCGAACAAGGTGTTCGCCGCGTCGGCGAGCTTCTGATTTACCGTCATCCGGTAGGTGTCGAGTCCCTTCCGCTCGAAGCGGCTGTAGTTGAACCCGGTGAGGATGTGCAGGTTCACCGGCATGTTGAGTTCCTGGGAAGCCTCCCAGAACGGATCGTAGTAATCGCTCGTAAACGGCAGATGCTCGGGCGGCACCTGCCAGATCAAGCTGCCGACCAGACCGGCCTTTTTGCAACGCTCGAGCTCTTTGATCGCGTTCTTGATGATATAGAGCGAGATCATCGGAATGCCGACCAAGCGGCCCGGCGCGACCCTGCAATAATCGATCAGCCAGTCATTGGCGATCTGAAAGCAGGCTTCCTGCAGCTCGGCATCTTCCAAAGCGTACAGGCGCAGACCGAACGTCGGATAGAGCACTTCCGCGGAAACGCCGTCGACTTCCATCTCGCCAAGGCGTGCCCTGGGGTCCCACCCCCCGGGCTTTTCTCCCGGAGAATTGCGCGGCGGATACTTTGGGTACTTGGCCCGGAGACTCGGTGTCAGGTTTTTCTCCCACAACTCCACCGGCTCCATGATATGTGAGTCCGCAGAAACTATTCTTTGACCGGCCAGGACTTGTTCCGCCGTGCGGCTGGTAGAAGCGGCAGTGCTCATAGGTGTTTTCCTCCTCAAACTCGACTTTGGATTGTTCAACTTTCTATTCCTTTTTGCAGCTTTTGTCCAGGGAATCGGCGCGGGTGGCGCCGGCCAATGCACTGCGCATGGACATTGTCGGTCCGGTGCGCTAAACATTTCTTGGAGCATGCGAACAATTTCCACGCCGATTTGGCATTCTATTCTCCTCGTCATCGCGATTCCGGCCCTCGCGGCCGCCGGCGAGGCGCAAAACGCGTTCAACGAAGGGGTGAAGCTCTATCGCGCCGGCAAGTTCAAGGAAGCCATCGCTGCCTATGATCGCGCCGTCAAGGCGGCGCCGGAAGCCGCCGAGGCTTACAACAATCGTGGTCTCGCCTATTTCAAGCTCGGGCAAAACGACATCGCGATCACTAACTACGACACCGCCATCAAACTAAACCCCAAATTCACCGACGCTTTGTTCAATCGCGGCAACGCCCTTCTGGCGCACGAGCAATACGAGCGGGCGATCAAAGATTACGATGAGGTCGTCAAGCAGAATCCAAAAGTTCCGAGAGTCTACGATCAGCGCGGCCACGCCTATTACGGTCTCGGACAGTTCGACAAGGCGATACAAGATTACAACCAAGCCCAAAAGCTTAAACCGAAAGACGCCGAGGTTTATTACCGCCGCGGCCTCGCCTACCGGCGTTTGGGGAATCATGAGCAGGCGGTGCAAGACTACACCGAAGCGATCAAGCTCAATCCAAAATACGCCGAGGCCTACAACAACCGGGCGAACGGCTATTCCCTGCTCGGCAAATACGACCTCGCGGTCAAGGACTACGATGAGGCGATCAAGCTCGATCCGAAGAACGCGCGCATTTACGCCAACCGGGGATTGATTAAGCAGCGTCAAGGGAAAAACGAAGAAGCGCAAAAAGACTTTAAGAACGCCGTCGATCTCGACCCGAGCTTGAAAGACAAACTTGAACCGGCCGACAAGCGGTGATCTCGATGAAATTACCACCAATCGATTTTCTGGTATGCTCGATCGTCTTTGTCATTGCCGCGCCGGCCTGGTCCGGACAAGCGGAAATTGCTCTCGACGAAGGGCTAAAACTTCACGAGGCCGGCAAACCGAAAGAGGCCATCCGGGAGTACGACAAGGCGATCAAGGCCGATCCGAAACTGGCGGAAGCCTACTTCAACCGCGGCAACGCCTACTATGACTTGGGTCAAAACGAGCAGGCGGTCAGAGATTACAGCGAAGTCATTCGCTTGAATCCGAAAGACGCCGAGGCGTTTTTTAACCGCGGCAACGTCTACCGTCGCTTGAAGAAGGACGATCTCGCCCTCAAGGATTTCAGCGCCGCGATCAAGCTCAATCCGGACGAGGCCAAGAACTACATCAACCGGGGCGGCATCCACTTCGACGCGCGGCGCTACGACGCCGCGGTGAAAGACTTCGGCGAGGCGCTGCGACTGAACCCCAAGGACGCCGATACCTTCTACAATCGCGCCAACAGCTATCTGGCGCTGGACAAGAAAGAGGAAGCGATCAAAGACTACGGCGAAGCCCTTAGCCTGGATCCCGCGCTGGTCGATGCTTATTACAATCGCGGCATCGCCTATGCGGATTCGGCTCAGTATGAATACGCGATCCGAGATTTCGCTGAAGTCCTCGCGCGCAATCCCAAATCGGCGAATGCCTTTTACAATCGCGCCCTGTCCGAGGCGAAACTCGGCCGCTACGAAGCGGCAGTTGAGAACTATAGCGAGGCGATACGCTTGAATCCCAAGGACCCCGAAGCGCCTTTCAATCGCGGGCGCGCCTACCTTCATCTGAAACAATTCGACCTTGCGGCCCGCGATTTCACCGAGGTCATCGTCACGCAGCCGCGCAATGCCGATGCGTTGATCTACCGCGGCATCGCGAGGATTTATCAAGGCCGGGAGAACGACGCCGACGCAGACTTCCAAAAGGCTTTTCAGCTCAATCCGGCGCTCAAGAAAAAACTTCAACCGATCATCGATGATGCCAAAGCCAAGGCGAAGCTCAAGAAAGAGTGACCTAACGCGACATGGGACTGTCCCATAAATCCGTTCATGGTTCGACGCGCTCACCACGAACGGACGCCGGCATGCCAAATTTAAATCACCTAGCCGTTCGTTCCTTCGATAAACTCAGGACTGGCTCTGAGCTTTGTCGAAGGGCGAACGGCTGATTACGGCACAGTCTCCAGCGGTGGAGAGAATTGGACCATGAGCGAACCTAACATCAGCGGCGGACTCCTTGGCGGCGTCTTGATCGGCATCGCCGCCTTGCTGTTGCTGTTGCTCAACGGCCGCATCGCCGGCATCTCGGGCATACTCGGCGGCATCATTAAATCGGATGTTCCCGGCGAGCGCTTCTGGCGCATAGCTTTCATCTGCGGCCTGATGCTTGGAGCCGCTCTCTATGCATTCATGCGCGGCGGCTTTGCGCTGCGACTGCAAGCCGATGCGCCGATGCTGATTCTGGCGGGCCTGCTGGTCGGCTCCGGCACGCGCCTGGGCTCCGGCTGCACTTCCGGCCACGGTGTGTGCGGTCTGGCACGCCGCTCGCCAAGGTCGGCCGTCGCGACGATAACCTTCATGATCGTCGCCGCGCTCACGGTGTTCGTAACCAGGCATCTATTCTAATGTCTGCCATCGTCAGCGCTTTGTTCATCGGCGCGCTATTCGGTCTCGGCCTCGCGGTTTCCGAAATGATAGACCCCGCCCGGGTGATCGGTTTCCTCGACGTCACAGGCAGGTGGGACCCAACGCTGCTTTTCGTCATGGGCGGCGCCCTCGCGCTGACCGTGCCGGCCTTTCCTTTGATTCTTCGGTGCGCCCGGCCCTTGCTCGCCGATTTTTTCGCCCTACCGACGAAATCTAAACTGGACGGTTCGTTGATCGCGGGCGCGATGATTTTCGGCATCGGCTGGGGCATCGCCGGTTTTTGCCCCGGACCGGCCCTGGCTGCTCTAACGTCGGGTTCTCCCGGCGTGGCGCTTTTCGTCGTCGCGATGATCGCCGGGCAATGGCTAGCCGCATTACGGGAAAAGCATTCGTGAGCCAGGCGTATTGACATTGCCCGACCCGTTGCATAGGAACAAAGAAAAATTAGCGGAGGCGAATTATGGGACAGATGGTAAGCTTCAAACGGCCCGACGGCCAGGATTGCAACGGTTACCTCGCCAGCCCCGCCGGCAGCGACAAGGCGCCCGGGGTGGTCGTCATTCAGGAGTGGTGGGGACTCAACGATCAGATCAAAGGCGTCGCCGAGAGGTTGGCGAGCCTGGGCTACCGCGCCTTGGTTCCCGACCTGTACAAGGGCAAGCTCGCTCTCGACATGGCCGAAGCCAAGCACATGATGACTAACTTGAATTTCGGCGATGCCGCGAACCAGGACGTAAGAGGCGCCGCGCAATATCTGAAGCAATCCAGCGCCAAAGTCGGCGTCGTCGGTTTTTGCATGGGCGGCGCGCTGACCGTGCTCTCGGCGATGTACGTCAAGGAAGCCGACGCCTGTTCCTCCTGGTACGGTTTTCCGCCGGAGCAGGCCGGCGACGCAAAAACGATTCGGACGCCGCTGCAGCTTCATCTGGCCGAGCAGGACCAGGCGTTCAGCCCGGACGCGGCTCGGGTTCTCGAAGGTAAGTTGAAAGCGGGCAACGTGCCCTACGAATCCTTCTGGTACGACGCCGGCCATGCGTTCTTCAACGACAAGGGACCGAATTATAACGCCGCTTGCGCCAAGCTCGCCTGGGAGCGCACGACGGACTTCTTCGCCAAGCATCTGAAGTAAATGTGATCCCGTCGGTGCCTGCGAGAGGAATACGCGCCACGAGGGACACGACCACACCGAAACCAGACTCTGAAACAGCATTGGCCACGAACGTACAGAGGTCGGAGGGAAGATTATTCGCGCCAAGACGCCAAGAGCGCAAAGTGACGGGCCGCAGTCCGTCATCCCGAGTGAATGCGAGGGATCTGGGAAAGATTTCTCCCGGAGCCGGTCCTGAGCTTTGTCGAAGGGGTCGAAATGACAGCGTGCGGCCTTTGCCCTTCGATGTTACTCAGGGTGGTGAGTTTATCGAACCACGCCTTTTCGCGAAAAGTCTTCCTTCGTGACCTTCGTGCCTTCGTGGTGAAAACTGTCTTTTGATTGCGGCTGGTCGCCCTGGGACCTGCGTGGTGGATAAAATCAACGGCGCAACCACACGCAGTGAAGGAAATTTTCTCGTAATAGGACTGTCACCATGGGTGAAACCCGCGTTGACCTGCTGCATCTGTTAGAAGACCTTCGGGACGCCTATCCCGGCTCTCTCGAAGAGACCATTCTCACCGAGATCATGGCCAATGCGCTGGACTCCGGCGCGTCAGAGATCAGCTTCGAGTGCGATCCCGCGCAAGGCACCCTGACCACCGTAGACAACGGTTCCGGGATGCAGCGCCGCGAGCTGGCGCGTTTTCACGACATCGCCGCGAGCACCAAGACGCGCGGACAGGGTATCGGCTTTGCCGGCGTCGGCATCAAGCTCGGCTTATTGATCTGCGAAGAAGTGCTGACGGAAACCCGCCGCGGCAAGACCCATGTCGCGAGCGCCTGGCATATGGCCTCGCGCCATCGCGCGCCGTGGAAATGGGCGTCCGCTCCCGGACTCGTCGCCGAGAGAGGAACGGCGGTGCGCCTCAAAGTCCGCAACGCGCTCTCCCCCTTGCTCGATCCGGGCTTTCTCGAAGTAACGCTGCGCCGCCACTATCAACCGCTGCTCGATCCGGCCTTCGATGAGTTTCTTTCCGGGCATTATTCCGAAGGCGTCGCGATCCAAGTCAACGGCCGCCGTCTGGAGAAACGGCGTTGGAGCGCGCCCCTGCAAGCGCCGTTGGAGATCCGGCTGCTGCGCAAGCGCAAGCCTTCGGCGTTCGGGTATCTCATTCGTGGCGATGCCGCCCTGCCGGAAGATCGGCGCGGTCTCGCGATCAGTACTTACGGAAAAGTGATCCGGCGCGGTTGGGACTGGTTGGGCATGACGCCGTCGGCGCCTGAACATATCGGCGGGTTGATCGAAGTCCCGGACCTAGCCGCGTGCCTGACGCTCAACAAGGGAGATTTCCTGCGCACGGGTCCGCGCGGCGCGACCTACCTCGCCTATCGCAAAGCGATTCAAGAGGCCGTCGCCAAGCATCTCGCGGCGTGGGGCGACGCCCGGCCGTCGAGCGAAGAAGCGCCGCCGCGGGAAGTGCGCCCACTGCGGCGCGATCTGGCGCATCTGCTCGAAGACCTGGCCATCGATTTTCCCCTGCTGGCGAGTCTCGTCGAGCGCCGCGCCGGCGGTCAGAAGCGCCTTGCGCTCGGCGGCAGCAGCGGCGCCGTGGATGGGCGCGCAATGGTTAGCGCCGTGGTAGCGGAAACGCTACAAGCGGAAGCTCAGGTGGAAGACGCGATGCCGGAGACATCGATGGGCGCAAACGGCGATCAGCCGCAGGCCCTCGAAGCACGAGAGCCGTACGAGCCGAAGGAACAAGGAACGGTTTTGCCGGGCAGCGCCGGCGCCCGCCGTCCCGCGCACTACGGACTCGATATTCAATTCGAAGACCGTCCCGACGACGTGGACCTTGGACGTTTGGTGGAATCGACGGTGTGGGTCAACCGCGCTCACCCGGCCTACCGCCGCGCGCTCGCCTCGCGCTCCGTCGGCTATCACATCGCCCTGAGCGTAGCGATGTCGCTCGCGCCCTTGGCGGTAGAAGCCGCCGAGCAAAACGGCTTCGTGACGGCTTTTCTCTCGCGCTGGGGCGAAGCGCTGGACAAGCCGACAGGGCGCAAAGCATCGAAACGCTAAGCGGGGTTGGGAACGCGCCAGCGAATTTTTCGCGGAGCCGCAGAGACTGCCGCATGTTGCGCGGCTTGAACGATTTGAACGGCTGGAACGACTTGAACTGTTTTGAATCGTTGAATGGTACCTTCTCAATCACGAGCAGGTTGCCGCCACGCCCATGGCTCTGCGTTACCCGACGCTGCCGGGCTCCCTTTTTACCGCAAATGTCGCAGATCATAACGCACACGTTCAGCGGCGCGCCGCTTGCGGCGCGTCCGCTGAACGTGGTGTTAGGCATATGCGGAACTCAACGCACGAATGACCATATATATGCCCAGCACGAGCAGCCCCACGAAGAACCAGCGGCAGAATACCTCCGGAGGCAGTCGGTTCCGAATGCGTTGCCCGAGCAACATGCCTGCGAGGGCCGGCACGAGCGCCAAGAGCGAACTGCCCGCCACCGATGCTTGAAACTGACCGCTTGCCGCCAGACCAATGGCGAGCGCGACTGTCGAAACAGTGAAGGAGAGGCCGAGCGTTTGGATGAGTTCCTCCTTCTCGATCGCGAGCGAGTTCAGATACGGAACCGCGGGAATTACGAACACGCCCGTGGCTCCCGTCAGGACACCGGTGATCAGGCCGATGAGTGGTGAGAGCCATCCCTCGGAGCGCGCTGATACGGTAAAGCGAGCTGAGACGAGGCCGATCGCCCCGTAGGCCGCAAGCACTGCTCCGAGTGCTGTCGCCGCCAGTGTGGTTGCGCCACTGGTCAGCAGACCGATCCCCGAGGCTGTACCCAGACACACCCCCAACATCATCGTCGCAAATCGTTTGAGTAAGACCGTCAACCGTGGTCCGGCGACGAGTTGCCAGATATTCGTGACCAAAGAAGGGACAACGAGAAGCGCCGCGGCCTGAACAGGTGGCATCACGAGTCCAAGGAATCCCATCGCCACAGTCGGCAACCCCATACCGACCACGCCTTTCACCAAACCCGCAAGGAGGAAGGTGAATGCGATCACTGCGACCGCGACGGTCAGGTCTTGCATATGCCCAACGCAAGAGCTATGGGGCGCGCCGCTTGCGGCGCGTCCCCTTGAGCGACGGGTTGGTCAACAGCGCCCAGGAACCCAGGGCAATGAGAGCCTCTTGTTCGCCAATGCCCATGGCTTGTTCTTTCACTTCAGTTGGAACCCACTTCGGGAACGGAACCTCCCGACTCACATGGTGACCAGACGGCGTGTGCGCTTCTCGAACCTGCGCAATCTGAGTTGGTGAAAATCGCTCGGCTACTCGGACCAACGCTGGCCAAAGGCGGCGATGGACAAGAGTAACCTTTCCATCGACGAGACGACATACCAGGATATCTTCCGAATCGGTCACCGCTTGAAGGATCGCGAAGATTTGATGACTTTTCGGGTGAGCCCACCAACTTCCTTTGATTGGTTCGTCGACAATCACCTCGGTAAGCCGAGGAACAGCGCCTTTGGCTGATGCGAGGACTACCCCATGCTCTCGGACGAAGGCCAGTGCCTCCTCGGCGGTCATGTGCTTTTTCCTGGTGCCCAACCAGGATTTTCTAGTTCCGTGTAGTACGACATTACTTCTGTATATTGATTCTGCTGAAAAACCCTAAGAATGCTTCGACGGGTTCAGCATGAACGGAAAAATTTCCAATGATTTCGATCGCTCCCCCGTTCGTCCTGAGGCTCTCGAAGGATGAACGGAGGATTTTTCAGCAGAATCTATATTACAGTTCACATCGCTGTCACTCGCTCAGTTTCTACAATGGGGCCCATGACTTGTAAAGCCTTCTGCAAAGACGCGATCCGTCAAACACTGAAAGCTGTTTCCTTAAATGGTTGAGTTGGTGGGGAGTTGGTGTCAGGCTTTTGTGGTGGGGAGTTGGTGGAGTTGGTGTCAGGCTTTTGTTCTTTGCTTATAGTGGCAACCATTCGACCAATATCAAATAATCAAAGCCTGGCACGGTCCACGGTCCACGGTC
>Ga0184639_10001192_pt1 | contig 11101 bp, 9 predicted proteins | sample PLM31_170_b2_FD_133155 | JGI IMG/M metagenome (GOLD analysis project Ga0184639, IMG submission 133155) | Groundwater sediment microbial communities from an aquifer in East River, Colorado, USA - PLM3-1_170_b2 | ecosystem: Environmental > Terrestrial > Soil > Riparian zone | place: USA: East... | reverse complement strand
GCTGAGGAGCCGATCCAGAGCGGGGACGAGACCCCCGCCGACCCGGCCGTCGAGTCCGATGGCGATACCCTCACCGAAGAGGCCGTCCAGAGCGAAGCCGAAGCCCCCGACCAAGATCAGCACGACGGCAATGCAGAGGCTGGGGACGGCCCAACCCTCCCGGACACTGCCGTCCCGACGCCAACGGGGATCCTCGGCACCCTCGCGACCCTGGGCGTACTGCTCCTCATTGCCGCCCACGGAGGTCTGCGCCGTGAGCTCCAAGGCGAGCACGCGTAGAGTCCACGGCACCTCGGCCTGCCGGGCCGCTGCGAGACCTCGAACGCGAGTCCTGCCGTGTCGCCAGCCCACCGTGCGCAAGTTGACGCGGCACGGTGCCCGATCCAGCTACCCTACATCGGTCCCCTCCCGCGTTTCGCCGAGGTAATCGTGAGTTTCTGGCCGCTGGGTCGGCGTCATAAGGCTCCCGACGAAGCCCGGCCAGCGCCGGTCGAAGCGGCTGCAACCGGGCTGCCATTGGTCGAGCTGTGGACTGCCGCGGGCCGCCGCACGGTAGCGATCGACCCCGGCGGCAGGCGCATGACCGATTTCCTGAATGGCGACCCTATCGTAAAGGTGGTACTCGTCGATGCTACGGGTGGCGATCCGCCGGCGTCGCTCGAGCCGGGTCCTCACCACGAGTGGCGGGACCTGGACATCGACGAGGTGCTGCTGGCCTTTCCGCCGCCGCAGGCGACCGATCCACGCCGCCGTCTGCATCGGCCGCGCCAGCTGATCGAGTTGCGCATCGGGCCGTTCGAGGTGTCGGGCTCCGTCTCCGTTCCGCCCGGTGCGCAGGCCGCCGGATTTCTGTTTCGGCAGGGTGGGCGCTTCGAGCCGGTGACCCGGGCAACGGTGCGGGATACGCGCTTCGAGCTGTTCGAGCAGCGGGCCGAGGTGGTGCTGGTCAACCTGCGCCGCGTCGATGTGCTGCGCGACGTTGGCCTCGCCGAGAACGTCGAGGCCGATGTGGCGGAAGGTCCGGACGCCAAAGCCCCCGGCGGGTAGGGGGTTGGCTCAGCCCTCGTCAGCGAGCCTGAGGGCGCTCAGGATCCGGTCGGCCTCCCCAGCATCGACCAGTCGAACGAGCCAGTTCGGCTCCAGATCCCGTACCAGTGAGTCGGGGCCATCTGCGGCCAGCTCGAGCAGCAGCCCGTTCGCGAACAGGGCGAGCAGCACCGACACCATCTCGGGGTCGTACCACGTCCCCGATCGAGCGTGGATTGTCGTCACGGCGGCGCGTCGCCCCTCGTCGGATGCTGCCTGGTCGAAACCATCGGCCAGAGCGACGATCCTCGCAAATATGGGGATCGTCTCACCCGACAACCCCATCGGCAGGCCCCGGCCGTCCCAGCGCTCGTGCAGCGCCATCACCGTCACGGCGACCTCCGGGCCGAGGCCGGCTCGGGCGGCGAACTGCGCTCCTCGCCGTACACGACGGTGCTCGGCGGCGCGGCGCTCTTCATCGGTGCCGCGCGTGATTGGCATCAGTCGGCGCAGCATGGCGGGGCGTGAGGTGCCGGGATCGAGCTCCGAGACGCCGGCGTCGTGCAGGAGCGCCGCATAGAAGAGGCCGAGCCGATCGCGATCGCCGATGCCCAGCGCTTCAGCCAGGCGCATCGCCAGGTAGCAGGTGCGCACCGCGTGCCCGGTCGCTTGGCCGGCGAGGGTGTCGAGCCTGGGCGCCAGCTCGATGAGGAGGTCCGCCATCCGGCGTGGGTAACGCGGCGGCGCTTCCCGTCGAATAGGCGGGGAGGTCTGGCGCGCAGTCGCCTCGGCTCGCATGCCGCCCAGTGTCAGCGGAGCAGTCAGCCACGTGAATGACCCCAAGGTACCCCTGGGGTACCGATCAGTCCTTCAGCGCGGCCTCGATCGCCGATCGATCCGGCATGCCTCCACGCGCTCCTTGTCGGGACACGCTCAGTCCCGCCGCGACCGTGGCCGCGGCCGTCGCATCAGGGAGAGGCCAGCCATCCGCCAGCCACGCAGCCAGAACACCGGAGAACGTATCGCCAGCCCCGGTGGAGTCGACGATCTGCACCGCATGCGCGGGGAACGCGCTCCGGCGAGGTCCATCGGCCAGCAGCGCGCCTGACGCTCCCCGGGTCACCACCACCGCCCTCGCCCCGGCTCGCGCGAGGGCATCGAGCGCCTCCTCGATGGCGTCGGCGCCAGTGGTCGCCAGCAGCTCGGCCTCGTTCGGCGTCAGGATTGGCCCATGCGCAAGCAGCTCGGCCGGGAGCTGCCGGGCGGGTGCTGGGTTAACGATCGGCACCATGCCCAGGCGAACCGCGGTGGACACGGCCGCAACCACGGCCGCCATCGGGATCTCGAGGCAGGTGAGCACAACGCCCCCGCCACCGGAGAGTCCGGCGAGGGCCGCATGCTGGGCCGAGACCGTGGCGTTGGCCCCCGGAGCGACCACGATCTGGTTCTCGCCGTCGGCCGCCACGGCGATGAGGGCCACGCCGGTCGGCTGGTCGACTCTCCGCACCCGGGAAACGTCCACCCCCTCGCTCGCCAGCGCCTCCACCGACTCGTCGCCGAAGCGGTCGGAACCGACCGCGCCGACCATGATCACTGACGCGCCGGCGCGTGCCGCGGCGACCGCCTGGTTTGCGCCCTTACCGCCGAAGTGGCGCACGTAGCGCCCGCCCAACACCGTCTCGCCGGTGCGCGGCAGGTGGTCGGCGGTCACCACCAGGTCGACGTTGATGGAACCGACCACCACGACCCGGCTCATGGCCGCAGCCTGCGGCGGGTCCAGCCAAGGAACTCGGAGGGCATCGCGGGCTATCGTAGCCCGATGCCTCAGCGACTCGCCCAGCTCGCGCGGCCGGCGGCGGTCATCCTCGATCTCGACGGGACGCTGGTCGATACCGTCGAGACCCGCATCCGCGCCTGGCTCGATGTCTTCGCGGAGGAGGGGATCCGGGCCGGCCGCCAACAGGTTGCCGCGCTGATCGGCTCGGACGGGCGGCAGCTCGCTCGCGAGGTGGCGGCGTCCGCGGGGATCGTCCTGGCCCACGGCCGGGACGAGGTGATCGACGCTCGCTGCGGCGCCATCTTCGCAGACCTGAACCGCGACCCACGGCCGCTCGCGGGCGCGCGCCCACTGCTCGAGCGCCTGGACGCCATTGGCGTCGGGTGGGCGATCGCCACCTCCAGCCGACGCGAGCAGGTAGCCGCCTCGGTTGGCGCCCTGCACCTCACCCGGCCGCCGCTAGTCGTCGACGGCACGCACGTGGAGAACGCCAAGCCGGCCCCCGACCTGCTCCTTCTTGCCGCTCGCCGGCTCGGTGCAGATCCCTCTGGCTGCTGGTACGTCGGCGACGCCAGGCCGGACATGCTGGCGGCGGTCGCTGCTGGCATGGTGCCGATCGGCGTGACCACCGGCGCCGTGGATGCGGCCGCGCTGCGGTCGGCAGGAGCCCGGGTCGTGGTGGCTTCGCTCGCCGACCTCATCATCTGAGCGCTCTGTCATCATCGACCGATGCCGCTCGAGACGTATCGGTCCAAGCGGGACTTCTCGCGCACCCCCGAGCCCGAGCCCGGGCCGCTCGGGGAGGGGGGCGGGCGCTTCGTCGTGCAGCGCCATCGGGCCAGCCGCCTGCATTACGACCTGAGGCTGGAGATCGGCGGCGTGCTCGTCAGCTGGGCGGTGCCGCGGGGGCCCTCGCTCGATCCCGATCAGCGACGCATGGCGATGCGGACCGAGGACCACCCGATCGAGTACCTCGACTTCGAGGGAACGATCCCCGTCGGCGAATATGGGGCTGGCGACATGATCGTGTGGGACTGGGGCACCTTCACCTCGGAGGGGACCGATGATCCCGCGGCCGCGGTGGCGGCCGGTGAGCTCAAGTTCCGGCTCGATGGCGAGCGGTTGCACGGCCGCTACACGATCGTGCAGACCGGTGGCAAGCGGGACGCCTTCGGTCGCATGTCCGAGCCCGGGCAGTGGCTGCTGATCCACAAGCGCGACGACGCCGCGGTCGCCGGCTGGGACACGGAGGAGCACGAGACCAGCGTGAAGACGGGACGGACGAACGACGAGGTGGCGGCAGGTGTCGAGCCTCACCTCATCGCCATGCCGCCAAGCGCGGAGCCGGAGCCGGACCTATCCGCCTCCCGTCCTGCAGCGCTGCCCGATTTCGTGCCACCGATGATGGCCACCCTGACCGAGGGCGCCTTCGACGACCCGGATTGGCTGTTCGAGATCAAGTGGGACGGCTACCGGGTCGAGGCGGTCGTGAACGACAAGGGTGTCCGCCTCTGGACCCGCAGCCGCATCGACGCCGCCACCTACTTCCCCGACCTGGCGGGGCCGCCTGACTGGATCGTGGCGCGCGAGGCGGTCGTGGACGGCGAGGTGGTCGCCCTTGATCCCGAAGGCAGGCCCAACTTCTCCCTCCTGCAGGATCGGACCGGGCTGCGCGGCCTGGAGGCGGCCACCGGACGACGCTCAGCGGACGGCCCCCGCCTCACCACCGACGAGCGGAAGGCGATCCCGCTCGCCTACATGGTCTTCGACCTGCTGCACGTCGACGGCAGCTCCCTGCTCGACGTGCCGCTCGAGGAGCGCAAGCGGCTCCTGCATCGCGTGATTCGCCCGCACCCGCTGGTGCGCTACGCCTCCCACGTGGTGGGGGAGGGCGAGGCATTCGTGCGCGCGGCGGCGGACCGGGGCCTGGAAGGGGTCGTCGCCAAGCGGCGCGGCAGCCGGTACGAGCCCGGCAAGCGATCCCGCGACTGGCTGAAGGTCAAGCTTCGCCGCGAGCAGGAGATGGTGGTCGCCGGCTGGCTGCCTGGCCAGGGGAGCCACGCCGACCTCGGCTCGTTGATCGTCGCGGTCTACCACAATGGCCGCCTCCGACACGCCGGCCAGGTTGGCAGTGGCATCTCATCCGCGATGCGCCGCCGCCTGCTCGACGCCCTGGAAGCCCTGCGCCGAGACGAGTCGCCACTCGATCCAGTGCCGCGGCTGCCGGCGGCGCGTTGGGTCGAGCCGCGGATCGTGATTCGCGCCGAATTTGCAGAATGGACGTCCGATGGACTCCTGCGCCAGGCGGCCTTCAAGGGGATCGAGGTCGGCAAGGAGCCGGCCACGGTGGTGCGCGAGGAGGCGCTCCCGGCCGCACGGGTGTTGGCGCGAGCCCCAGCCGCTGCCCCTGGCAAGAGATCAGATCACGTGAACACTGCGGTAGTGGCAGCCACGGGCGCTGAGCTGTCGGCGCTCGACGCCATGGATCGCGACGGGGCCTGGCAGGTGGCCGGCCATGAGCTGCGGCTGACGAACCTCGAGAAGGTCCTCTTCCCTGCCGCCGACGAGCATCCGGCGCTCACCAAACGGGATCTGATCCGCCACTACGTCTCGGTCGGACCGATCCTGGTGCCATACCTCGCCCACCGCGGGCTGAACCTGCAGCGCTTCCCGGACGGGATCTCCCGGCCCGGCTTCTGGCAGAAGGATCTGCCGGGCCATGCGCCGGGCTGGATCGCCCGCTGGTCATACACCGGGCACGAGGGGACGAAGGACTACGTGGTGGTCGATCGGGTCGCGACGCTGGCCTGGCTCGCGCAGGAGGGTGCCATCGAGCTGCACCCGTGGACCTCTCGGACGGAGGCGCCGGATCGGCCGACGTATGCATTGATCGACATCGATCCCGGGACGGAGACGACATTCGAGGAGGTCCTCGTCCTGGCGCGGCTGTATCGGACCGCCCTTGGACACCTGGGGGTGATCGGCCTCCCGAAGGTGACCGGCAAGCGCGGTGTGCAGATATGGCTGCCGATCAAGCCGACCTACACCTTCGAACGGACCCGTGACTGGGTCGAGTCGCTCTCGCGGGCGGTGGGGCAGATGGTTCCCGAGCTCGTCAGCTGGCAGTGGTCGAAGCGCGATCGAGAGGGGAAGGCCCGGCTCGACTTCACGCAGAACGCGGTCAACCGAACCCTGGTCGCTCCCTACTCGGCCCGGCCGGCGCCGGGCGCGCCGGTGTCGGCGCCGGTGAGCTGGGATGAGCTGGATGACCCAACTCTGGCGCCCGATCGCTGGACGATCCGGACGCTCCCCGAGCGCCTCGCTGCGGTCGGCGACCTGTTCGCACCCGCGCTCGGCGTGGAGCAGGAGCTGCCGACGCTGTAACGCAGACATGGAGCCGCGGGCTGGTCATCGATCCTGGGAGTCACAGGATGATGCCGCCCGCGGCGTTGTGTGTCGATGAAGAGACGGAGACTGGCCTAGCTGGGCCAGCCGCCGCCGGTGTGTGCGCTGCGCATGCGAATCTCCTTTGACGGGCCGTCCGATATGGGCGGGTTGATGACACGCTGAAGTTCGCGTCCGGAAGTCGCGTCGGCAATGACCCGTCGGTACCAGGCGGGGCTCGGACCGCCAGTACTTACGTCTGGGACTAGCGGTCAAATGGGGCTTGCCAAGCCGCGTATACTCCCGTCAATGCCTCGCAGCCGAACCGCCGTCCGCAGCACCGAGCACGACGCAGCGCTCGCGCAGCAGATCGGCGCACGCATCCGCGAGGCGCGAAAGCGAAACGGCCTGACCCAGCAGCAGCTCGCCGGCGACCGCTACACCAAGGCCTACGTCAGCGCCCTCGAGACGGGCATCGCCCGCCCATCGATGGTGGCTCTCCGCTATCTCGCCGGGCGCCTGTCGCTGCCGCCGAGCCACTTCCTCGACGAGCGGAACCCTGCCTGGAGCCGACTTGCCGTGGATATGACGCTGGCGGCCGGCGACTGGCAGGCGGCTGCCGATGGCTACGCGGCATTGCTGGATGCACCGCTCGATGACCAGGCCCGCGCGGAGATCCTGCGCGGGCGCGCGGAGGCGCTGGCAAGGCTGGACGACGGCAGGGAGGCGGTCCCAGCCGCCGCCGAGGCCGCACGGATCTTCGGCTCGCTCGGTCGAGTGGCAGACGAGGCGCTCTCCCGGTACTGGCTGGGGTATGGGCTCTACCTGTCCGACCAGGAGGCCGACGCCCAGAGCCTGCTCACGTCGCTCCTCGAGCGCGTTCGCGCCGGATTGAAGGTCGAACCCGACTTCGAGATGCGCCTGCTGATGGCATTGGCGGCGGTTGCCTCGCGCGGCGGAGATTACGCACGCTCGCTGAGCTACCTGGAGACGGCCCGTGGCCTGGCTGACGACCTGGACGATCGGCGCCGGGCGATGTTCCTCTTCAACCTGGCAATCACGTACCAGGAGACTGGCGACCTGGAAGCCGCCATTCGTAGCGGCACGCAGGGGCTGGCACTCCTCCGCTCGGCCGGCGCCAGTTTCGAGTCAGCCCAGATCGAGAACACGCTGGCGATGGCCTACCTAGCGGCCGGCAACGTGCAGCGCGCGGCCGAGCTCGCGGCCGAGGCGCGCGCCGAGTTCGAAGCGGTCGGCGACGACCGCTTCCTGAGCGCCGTCCTGGATACCGATGCGCAGGTCGCCCTCGCCCAGGGCCGGCTGGAGGATGCGGCAACGATCGCGCGACAGGCCGTCGACCTGGCGCGGGCCACCGGCAACCGCGGCGTCGAGCTGACGGCCATGCTCACCGAGGCTCGTGCTCTCCGCGCATTGGACGATCCGGCCGGGGCCGAATCACGCTTTGCGCAGGCCGCCGAGCTGGCGCGCGGCGGGCAGTCCGCCGCGCGCACCCGCGAGGTGCTCCGCGAGTGGGCCGAGTTGCGTGCCGCCTCCGGCGATCATCGTGGTGCCTACGAGCTGACCAGGGAGGCGCTCGCGGTCAAGTAAGGGTTGACACGTGCGGTCCGGTGCGGTTAGGCTGCGTCGCAGAGAGTAGGTCTTGGGCACCCGCCCAGGCGCAACGTCGGGCGGTGACCAGCTCTGACGCCGGGGGAATCGGGATCGGAGATCGGGCACAGCTCCGATCCCAATGCCCGGCGAATCATGACGCGGTCGGGGTCTCCACCAGCGTGAAGCGGCCGACGGCAACCTTTTTCGTTGCTCCCAGGTAGATCCGCATCTCGTAGGATCCCGGCCCCCACGCCGCAAGCAGCTTGGTGGTCTGCACCGTGAAGGCGATGATGGCCGACGTGGGAACGATGCCCTGATCATCGGGCGGCTGGACCACCGTCCCCGAATCCCCCTCGAGAAGCACGATCTCCACGTTGACGCTGTCGACCCCCGGAGCGGCAGGCAGCTGAACCGAGTACGCGAAGGTATCGCCGGCGCGGAACCGATCGGTGAGCTGCGTGGCCAGGCCGGTGATTGGGTCGAGTGCCGTGCCGAAGCTGATCGGCAGGGGAGCGGCCGCGCTGGGCGATGGTGTCGGGGACGGCAGGCCGACCTCGGAGCCCGCGCGGCCGACGATGAATGCCACCGCGGCGATTCCCCCCGCGGCCGCCGCCCAACCCAGCCAGGTCCGAGCGCGAGGACCGGGCCCCGCTCGTCGGTCCGCGGCCGTGATCGGCATGGCCTGTGATCCGCGGCCCCGGCGGAACGCGCGACGCGGGCCTCGCAGCCGGTATGCCATGACGCCGTCAACTCTAGCGGCGCATTTCCAGATACGATGAACGCGATGGTGCGCCGCGTCTTCGACTTCGACACGCCCGACCGCTTCGTAGCCGGCACGGTCGGCGAGCCCGGGGCGCGGACCTTCTACCTGCAGGCCCGCCAGGGCGGGGCGATGGTCAGCGTGGCCCTGGAGAAGACCCAGGTAGCGGCCCTCGCCGGCCGCATCTCAGAGCTGCTTGATGCCGTGGAGGGACTCGAGGGGGCGCTCCCCCCACACGCGGCCAGGGACGATCGCCCGCTCGATGAGCCGATGGTTGAGCTGTTTCGCGTGGGGGCCATGGCGCTGGCGTGGGACGCCACCGTCGGACGCGTGGTGATCGAGGCGCAGCCGCTGACCGACGAGGACGGCCTGGCCCAGCTACCCGACATGGCGGCCGAGGGCCCCGACCTGGTGCGTGTCCGCGTGGAGCCCGCGTGGGCCCGCGACTTCGTGCGACGGGCTGCGTCCCTGGTTGCGGCCGGGCGTCCCACGTGTCCCTTCTGCGGGCAGCCACTCGAACCGACTGGCCGCTTCTGCCCGAAGACGAATCTCAACTGATGACCGATGCGGCGGCGTCCGGGAACGCCGACCACGCGGGGTTCGACCCGCCCCTGCGGATCGACTGGCTTGAGCCGGAACACCTGAACGACGACCTGCCGGGTCGGGTGGGCCTGACCATCCTTCCCGGCAAGCGTGGGGTCTCGGTCCGGTACCCCGGCCGCGTCTATCGCCGCGATCCGGACGAGGACTTCGCATCGCTCCGGGCCGCGGGGGTGGGACGGCTGATCCTGTTGGTGGAGGACGCAGAGCTGCGCCGGTGGGGGGACCCGGAGATCGTCGCGCGAGGCCTGGCCGGCGGTGTCGAGGTGTTCCGGTACCCGACCCCGGACGGTCGCGCGCCGGCATCGGTCGACGAGATGCGCACGATCCTGGCCGTCATTCAAGAAGGCCGCCGCACGGGCAATGTCGCGGTCGCCTGCATGGGAGGGGTCGGTCGCAGCGGGACCGTGGCGGCCTGCGCCCTGGTCGACGCCGGCATGACACCGATGGATGCGATCGCCATGGTGAGGACGGTGCGCCACCCGACGGCGGTCGAGACGGCCGCCCAGGAGCGCTTCGTGCGTTCCTACGCGACGGAGGCGGGTGAGCGCCGGTAGACCGCCACCCGCCAGACGCGGCCCGTCACTCGGCGTGGATCGGCGAGTGTGCCACGCTGGCCCCCTCTGGTTGTGGCGGCGAAACCTGGGAGTCCGCCACCTCGACGAACCGGCACAGCGCGTTGGCCAGTCGCATCTGCAGTGGCGTGTGAACTCGGACCTTGAGCAGGTCCGGCGAGGCGACCACGATCGCCAGGCAGCGGCCGCGCGAGGTCGCCACGTTGAGCCGGTTGAGGGAGTACAGAAACTCGATCGAGCGCGGCATCGCATCCTGCGACGAGGTGGCCATCGAGTAGATCGCCACCGCGCCCTGCTGGCCCTGGATCTTGTCGACGGTGGCGACCCACGGCTCCCGCGGGCCAAGCGGCGACCCCATGGCGATCGGACGCAGCCGTTGGTAGAGGAGCTCGACCTGGGCATTGTATGGGGCGATGACGAGCAGCTCCCCGGGGGTCATCGGGCAGACGTCGCCTCGGTCGTTGGTCCACGACCCTGCGAGGAGAGCCCGGTACAGGTCGGCCACCGCTTCCGCCTCCTCGTCCGACGAGTTGAGGTTGCCGGCATGGACGACCGGCTGCCAGCGGACGCCGGTCCCAGTGACAGCCCCCGGTGCGTCGAGCCGCTGTCGCGCGGCGCTCGGCGCAGATCGGAGCTCACCACGATAGAAGGCTGTCGAGGTGAAGTGGTTCACGTCCGGATGCAGTCGCCACGTCTCGGCCAGGAAGATGCCGCGCATGGCGTCGATCACCGGCTCGCCGGCCAGGACATGCTCGAGGGATGACCGGTCGGCGCCCTCGGGATGTACCCCCTTCTTGACCTGGGAGAGCTGCTGCGGATCGCCGAGCAGGACGACGTTGCGGGCGGCACCGGAGACCGCGACCACGTTTGCCAGGGACATCTGGCCGGCCTCATCGACGAAGAGGGTGTCGACCGATCCTTCCATCTCCTCGCGCGCCCACAACCACGCCGTCCCGGCGGCGACCTGCAGGTGGCCGCCCGCGAGCGCATCGCGGACCTCGTCGTTTTTGGTGGTGCACGCATACCCGCAGTCAGTTGGCGGTTCCTCATCGGTCTCCAGCTTGCGAATGGCGGCCAGCGGCTGTCCTGAACGCGCCGCGTGGGCCAGCACCTCATCGAGCAGGTTGGTCAGGGCGCGATGCGTGAATGCCACGATCCCCACCTGGCGACCCGCCCGTGCCAGTGCGAGGATCATCTCCGCCCCGGTCCAGGTCTTGCCCGACCCGGGAGGCCCCTGGACCGGCAGCACCGTGTCCTCCAGAAGCAGCACCAGACGGCCCGCCGCGGCGGCCCCGGCTTCGTGATCGATGGCCAGCCGCGCCCCCGGCGTCTGGCCGGCGCGGGGAGGCAGTCCTTGCAGAAACTCGC
>Ga0184639_10001191_pt1 | contig 11101 bp, 9 predicted proteins | sample PLM31_170_b2_FD_133155 | JGI IMG/M metagenome (GOLD analysis project Ga0184639, IMG submission 133155) | Groundwater sediment microbial communities from an aquifer in East River, Colorado, USA - PLM3-1_170_b2 | ecosystem: Environmental > Terrestrial > Soil > Riparian zone | place: USA: East... | reverse complement strand
TGCGGGGCACCTGGCAGAAAGCCATTGAATCGGGCACCGTCGTGATTGTGCTGCAAACGGTGCCGAAACCGTTTCCGGATTTGTCCCAGGTTCCGCTGGCGATCGATCTTGCAAAGACGGCGGAGGCCAAACAGTTGATCGAATACGGCATCCACTATCCGAGCAAGATCACCAAGACTCTGGCGCTGCCGCCGGGGACGCCGAGCGATCGCGCGCAGATTTTGCAACGAGCTTTGCAAGAGACCGTCAAGGACGCCGAGTTCGTCGCCGAGACGGACAAAGCAAAAATCGGCCTCGCCCCGGTTACCGCCGACGACATGAGAAAGACCTTCGAGGGGATATTTAAACTCGACCCCGGATTGCTCGCAAAGCTGAAGAGTATTCTCTTCTAGCCGGCTGTTGCGTGCTTGACGCTCAGCCGGGAATTTGCGCCGCCCAAACGCTGATTTTTCGCGAACGACGAGAGAGATTTCTCCGAGGAGGAAAACCAATGGGTGTTGAACCGGGCGCGCGGGTATTCGAATGGCGCGAGCCGAAGCGAGGCGAGAAGGCGGGCTTTGGCAAGTGGAAAAATCCCAAGTCGCCCTATGACCTGTTCATGGAAGCGCAGGGCATTCCCATTCATAGGGACATCGGGGTGCACAAGGTCCAGGACCTGCCCCTGGCACCGTGGAATCGTCTCGGCGGCCGGGGCATCGCCATTCAACTGCTCGGCACCGAAAGTCTCTGGGGAATGTACGTCGTCGAAGTTCCGGGCGCGGGAGCGTTGAAGCCGGAGCGGCATCTCTACGAAGAAATTTATTACGTTGTGGAGGGGCGCGGGACAACCGAAGTGTGGCAGGAGGGAAGCCGCAAGAAAGCGACCTTCGAATGGAGCCGCGGATCGCTTTTCGCCATCCCGCTCAACGCCTGGCATCAAATCGTCAACGCGACCGCGTCGCCGGCGCTGCTGCTCGCCGCCACCACGGCCCCGAACATCCTCAACCTGGTTCGCGACGCCGAGTTCGTATTCAACTGTCCTTATAACTTTCTTGCGCGTTTCGACGCCGCGGACGACTATTTCAAGCCGGTGGAGGACATCTACGCCGATCCGGTGCGCGGCCTCGCCATGCGGCGCACCAACGTGATTCCGGACATTCTGGCTTGCGAGCTGCCGCCGGACAACCGGCGCGCCTTCGACTACCGGCGCATCGAGCCGCACATGGCCGGGGCGAATTTCTACATGAAGCTCGCCCAATACAAAACCGGGCAATACTCCAAGGCGCACAAACATTCTTCGGGCGCGATCCTCGTCTGCATCAAGGGCAAGGGCTACAGCAATACCTGGCCCGACCGGCTCGGCATGCGCCCGTGGGAGGGAGGCGACGGCGATCAGGTCAAAATGCAGACCTATGAACCGGTGGGCATGATCAGCGCCGCGCCCATGAGAGGCGACTGGTTTCATCAACACTTCGGTACTCATCCCGACGGACTCAGGCTGCTGGTGTTCGATGGCCCCTACGGACCGGGATTTCGCCGCGGCGGCGCGCCGGGTGGGGACGCCGACGACGTCGGCGCGATCGACACGCGCGAAGGCGGCAGCGCGATTTCCTATGTGGACGAGGACCCGAACATCCGCAAGAGCTACGAAGCGGAGCTGGCGCGCGAAGGAATGACGAGCTGCATGCCGGCGTGGGTTTATTCGCAGCGCAGCGCGCCAGAAGGAGAGATGGAACCGGGAGGGGTGTGACGACTAGCTCGGAGAATCGCTTTCATCGCGGTAAGAGCTCATCGATCGAGGGCGCCCTGCGGGCATCGTGGAATCTCGATGGAATGATTCCATTTCCAAATCGGCCGGCTTAATTCTTCGACGGAGGCGGCTGTAATTATCGGATCAGACCTTGCAGCCGGCCTTTGATGATCGCCTCCGCTTCCGCGACCATCTCTTTGATGACTTCTCCGGCGCTCTTGATCGAATCGATCAGTCCGGCGTCCTGGCCGAATAACAGCGGCGCGTTGTCGACGTCTCCCGCGCTGCGCGCCTGGGCCGCCGCCTTGCCGACCTCGCTCGCGTTCTGGCGCAGCGTCCACTCGCGCCCCGCCCAGCGCTCGATAAATTTATTGCGCTGCGCCCGCGACATGGCGCCCGGCCAGACCCGGCCCGAGGCGATGTCGGGAATCTCGGTGAGAACGGTGTCGTGGCCATCGCTCTTCACCAGCACCTGCTTAAAGTTAGAATGAATCGGCGCTTCCGGCGTGGCCATGAAGCGCGTCCCGAGCAACACGCCTTCGGCGCCGAGCGCGAGCGAGGCCGCCAGGCCGCGGCCGTCCGCGATTCCGCCCGCGCAGAGAACCGGTAGCGGCGCCACCGCTTTGACCATCATCGGCACCAGCGGCAACGACGCCATCCAACCGACGTGGCCGCCCGCTTCCGTTCCCTGGGCCACGATGACGTCGGCTCCGGCTTCCGCGGCGCGGAGAGCTTCGGGTATTTCCCCGGCCATGTGCATGACTTTGGACCCGGCGGCGTGGGCGCGCTGAAAGTAGTCGCGCAGATCCTGATCCTTGCGTGCCCACGCAAAGGCGGCGACCGCCGGTTGCGCCCGCAGCGTCACGCGGAACGATTCCTCCTGAATTTGAAACAGCAGATGATTGATGCCGAAGGGCTTGTCGGTGCGCTCACGGATGGCGGCGATTTCTGTTTCAAGCTGTGCAGTGCTCAGACCCGACGTCCCAAGAGTGCCGAAGCCGCCGCCGTTGGATACCGCGGCGACCAACGGCGCCGACGTCGCAGTGCCCAAGCCGCCCAAGACGATCGGATGCGGGATACCGAGCAGATCGCAAATGCGCGTGTGAATCATGGCATCTCCTAATCAAAAAATTTATTTAACCACAAAGAACGCAAAGATCGCAAAGAATATTCTCAAAGCGATCCTATGGCATGGGGCGTTGGCAACGCAACCCATGTCATCAAGCGCCCCCCTAAAAACGGATCTTCTCCCTATCGAGTGGGTAAAAATGGGGTTATAAGTGGTCTCATTACGAGGGAGAATGGCCTGTTTGAAGGGTCAAAAAATTTGTCATGATTTGTCGAGGCGAAAAAATCAACGTTTGTGGGACACGTATCGCTTCCCGGCTTTTTCTCCTGAACAACAAGACCCGTGTGATTTAAAGACGAAGCTTCGTCCTACACCATGAGGTGTACTTGCAACTAAAGATCCTCAATTGCACGCTGCCGCCGATCTACAATCATGCTCAATTTACCCACTCGCGAAGGAGAAGACCCCTAAAAACAACCCCATCGCTTCGTTGACAGATCACCGGCTGCTGAACTATTTTAGGGTCGATTTTATTGCGATGTCGTTTGGAGACCGTGCCCGAATAGCAAATATGCCCTATCGCTCGACCTCACGTGTCATTTCGACCGAAGGGAGAAATCCTTCTTAGATCCGTCGCGTTCGCTCGGGATGACAACCGAATGGTCTGCGACGTTGCGACACAGTCTCCGCCAGAGGAAGGAAGCGGAGATTTTGAGAAAGCATGAAATTCGCCGCGCATATATTGCCCACCTACACGCCCGAGCTGGATGGGCCCGTGCCTGCGTATTATCGGCGCCTGTTCGAACAAATTATTGAGTTCGAAAAGCTTGGCTTCGACCAAGCCTGGGTCACGGAACATCATTTTGGCGGCTACGGCGGCATTCTGCCGCACCCGCCGACTTTCCTATCGGCTATCGCATGCCAGACCGCACGCATCCGGCTCGGCGTGGCGATTGCCGTTTTGCCTTTGCACAATCCTCTGGACCTTGCGGAGGCCTATGCGATGGCCGATGTGATTTCCAACGGCCGCATCGATTTCGGCATCGGCAAAGGCAGCGAGCCGGTGGAGTACCGAAAATTCGGCGCCAGCCGTGATGAGGCAACCCAGCGGTTCGTCGAAAGCGTCGAAATCATCCGCCAAGCATGGTCCGACGCGCCGGTGAACTTCCACGGCGAGTTCTACGACTACCATAACGTCGACATTCTGCCGAAGCCCGTGCAGCGCCCGCACCCGCCGATCTGGGTGGCCGCCACGCGCAGCGAAGAGACTTTCCGCTACGCCGGCAAGAACGGCTACGATCTCATGACCATACCGTTCGTTCATCCCTCCACCCATGCGCTGCGCGATCTGGTCAGAATGTACCGCGACGAGCTTTCCCGCGCGGGCCACGACTTCGTGGCGCGGGAAGTTTTGGGCAAGTTTCACATCTACGTTTCGGATAGCTTCGAACGGGGACTGCGGGAAGCGACGCCCTTCATGAAAAACTACAGCGACATCCACAAGGCCGTCGATCCCAGCCGGATACTGACGAACCGCGACATCGGCGCCGACATGGCGCGCGGCTTCATCGTCGTCGGCGATCCCGAACGCTGCAGCGACACGATCCGGCGCTGGCACGAGGAGGCCGGCATCACGACATTCTCCGGCACCTTTCACTTCGGCGGCATGCCGCAGGAGCTGGCGCTCAAAAATATCCGCCTGTTCGCCGAGCGGGTCATGCCCGCGTTGGCAGGGTTGAGAGCGGCCGGCCGCCGGTAAAAAAAGCAGGACAAAAATTCTTCACCGATCCATTCGCTGATCTCTTTCAAGAAGGAAGCGGCGGCTTCGTTTCTACCCCACGAGTTTTTGTGCCACAGGGTGAGCATGAGCGAAACCGACGCCGCGGAAAAACCGCTGGGGATCTGGACGGCTCTTCCTTTCTTCTATGGTTGGATCGTCGTCGCGCTGAGTTTTCTCGCCAATCTGCCGGCGGCGGGAATAAGGTCCGCGCCGGCCCTTCCGGCGGCTACGGAGTTCGCGAGCGCATGATTGAGGAAGGCAGCAGGCAACGGGCAGTAGGCAATTTCGCCTAACCCCTCACCCTTTACCCCCTCTCCGCTCACTCCTTACCCCTTACTTGGTGAAGAGTGAAGGATGAGGAGTCAGGGGTGTTGCCGTTGCGCACGGCGCTTGCACGTCATGCGATTTTGATCTTCGCGGAAAGTTTTAAGCGTTTGCAGCCTCTCATCGCCGCTGGCAAAATAGGGCGCGGAGATTTTATGAAGCGCTGGCAAGTCATCGTTCTCGCCATTGTATTCGTCCTGGGCGCCGCCGTCGTCATTGGCTTTCGCCTCGGGGTGCGGCTCGTCCAGGGCAAGATCGTCGAGGCGTTGGGACCCGGCAGCCGCATCGCGGAGCTCAAGGTCAACTGGTTTTCCGTCGAAGTGTTGGGGCTGAGCATCGACGGGCCCAAGGGCTGGCCGGCGGCGCGCACATTGGAAGCTGAGCGGGTGACGATCGTTCCCGATCTGCGCAGTCTTCTGACGGATCAGATCCGCATCGCGTCCATTGTCGTCGAGAAGCCGTACCTTTCGATGCTGCGCACACCGGGTAAATTGATCATGGTCCCCAGCCTGACGGAACGGGAAGGAAGCAGAACCGACGCAAGGTCGAAAAATGCTCACGCCCGTGCGGTGATAATCTCGACCATCGAGCTGAAAAACGGCAGCATCGAGTTATTCGACGCCACCGTCAGCCGGCCGCCGCTCAAGACCAGAATGGAGCAGATCGAGGCCGTGATCCGCGAAGTGGCGGCGGCGGCGGGGAAAACGCACTTCGATCTGGCCGCCATCGTTAAGGGAGTCAAGCGCGACGGCCGCGCGAAGGTGACCGGTTGGGTCGGACCGGGCGCCAGGGATTCTTCGTCGCGGCTCGCGCTGGCGGCGGTGGACATGGTGGCGCTCCAACCCTATCTGATTAAAAAGAACGAGGCGCAGGTTACCCGCGGCGCGCTCGACTTGAATTTGAACTCCGAGGTGCGCAATCACAACTTGGACGGCAAAGGCAAGGTGGTTATCAAAGACTTGGAGTTCGCTCCGGCGCGCGGATTTTTCGACACTTTCATGGGGGTTCCGCGCAATGCGGTCGTCGGCTTTCTCAAAGATCACAACAATACCATCGACGTCGACTTTGTTCTGAAAGGCGATACGAGTCATCCCAATTTCTCGCTCAACGAGAATCTGTCCACCCGCATCGCCACCGCAATGGCGGGACAACTCGGAGTTAGCATCAAGGACGTCGCCGAAGGACTCGGGACGCTGGGCCGGAGGGGTGTGGAAGGCGCCGGCGGCGTGGTCGAGGGTGTCGGCTCCGCGGTCAAACGGCTCTTTGGCGGCGAGAAGAAATGACGAGCGCTGGACTTAATTTCGGGTTATTCTGGGCTTCCTGTGAAGAAGTATTCACCGCAGAGACGCAGAGTACACAGAGGGTTGGTTCAAGACGTCAGTTTTACTCGATTTTCTCTGCGCCCTCTGCGCCTCGGCGGTGCAATCTCCGAGCCCTGCTTGACAGCGAAGCCCGAAGACCCTAATTTTTCAAACCTGCGATGAATCGCCGATGAAAGACGGACTGGTATCCGGCCTCAAACGGAGCGAAACCTACGTGACGACTCTGGACATGCGCGCACGCCAGCTCGTCGCGGACGTTTTCTCGACGCCGGCGATGATCGGCTTGATGGAGCGAACCTCGGTGGAATTGACCGAGCCGTTTTTAGACGAGCACGAGCAGACCGTGGGCATTCACGTCGACGTGCGTCACATGGCCGCGACGCGGATCGGCCAGAGCGTGACCATCACCGCGGAAATCTTGGAGGTTAAGGACCGCAAGATCCGCTACGTGGTAGCGGCGACCAACGATCAGGGCGTCAAGATCGGCGAGGGTTACCACCGCCGCGCCGTGATCAATCAAAAGAAATTCGCCGGCGGAGCCTGATTCGAAGGGTGCGGCAATTGCGGTCCGCGCCCGGCGTCCGGTGGGAACAGAGGTCTGCGGGTGCGGATCGTCTCTAGCGGTTTGCGCTCAATTCCCGGCGCGCCTTTTCGAGAAAACTGTAATCGACGATCTGGGCAACGCTGAACGACTGGGAGACTTTGGAATCTTCGCGCACCAGATCGATCATCAACTGCATCCCTTCGGTTTTCGCCGATAGATCGCGGGCCACGCCGCGGCCGAACTGCCGCAGCATCTCGCCGGCGAGCCGCCGGTCGTTGAGCTTCCATTGCTTCACAATGATCGCCACCACCTCTTCGCGGTTGCGCGGCTCCAGAGTGAAAACCAGCCCGCGCAGCGTCGCTTTCACCATGGCGTAGACTTCCTCGGGGCTTTCCTGAATTTTCTTTACCGAGGCGCCAAAGCCGTTCTGAGGAAAATTAATGATGTCCCCGACAAAAAGAATCTCCGTGTAGCCCTTGTCCGTCGCGACGATGTTTTCCGGCACGCCGAGCAGCGCAGCGTCCACCGCGCCGGATTCCAGGGCGGTCAGGCGGTTTCCCCTCAAAGGCACGACCGTTACGTCGCGCCCCGGATCGAGGCCGAGATGCTTGAGCGCGGCATCTGCCATCAGTGTTGCCGTCCCGCCCGGCGTGCTGCCGCCGATCTTTTTTCCTTTAAGATCGCGCGCGGAACGGAGTTCTTTGCGCGCGATGAGCGACTGCAGCGGCCGGTCAACGGCGCAGGCGAGGACCTTGGCGGCGTTGCCGCGCACGATGGTTTGAACGATGCCGTTGACCGCCGCGCTATAGTCGATATCCCCGCGCACGAAGGCGGCGTTGACCGCCTGGGTGGACATGAAGATCGTTTCCAGGTCGATTCCCTGGTCGCGGTAGAAGGCCTTGTGATAGGCGAGGTGGAAGGGCAGAAAGCCGATGTTGGTGGACTGGATACCTATGCGCACTTTTTTCGGCTGTGCGACTGCGTTGCCGTCTGGAATGAAGGAGAATAGTAAGAGCCATAGGATCGCATTCCGCATAGTTGCCTCCGGGAAAAAGCGTGTGGCAATCGGACGTTCGCCATTCGAGAACCTCAGGGCGAACGGGGAACTACTTGATTTACAATGAGACAATTCCGTTGGTGGTGAGGCTCTCGAACCATGAACGGAATTGCGACACAGTCTCGAAGCGTAAGCGCAATATAGAGTCAACGCGGTCTTACACGCAAGTCCATCAACACGGAATCGACGGGCAGTTGGTGATCGAAAACTTCTTCGATCGGTATCACCCGCAGGATCTAGCGGCACTGCGCCCGTTGGTCGCCGGCACCGAGCCGTTGTATAATAAGAACCATGACCGGAGGATTTAGATTACATAGCCGTCGCCTGGTGATAGCCACTGCTCTATTCGCTTATCTGCTCGCCTGGTGTGGCGGTCTCGTTGCCCAGAGCCCGCGCCAAATCAAAGTCTTGCTGGAGAGCCAACAGTTGGTGAATCAGAACCGAGAGGCGCTCCAAGGCAGCGGCGGCGTGATCATCCGGCGCGGCAACGTGGAACCTTCCGGCCGGCTCGGCGCCATCGAACGGCAGACCACCGTCCAGCGCTCCAACGGAATTTTCACTTTGGTCCGCGACGGCGGCGAGTCGATTCTTTCCGTCGCCACGAGAGTTCCATACCAGCAATTCGTCTTCTATCGCGATTGGGCCAGCGGCCTCGGTTACATCGCGCGGGAAATCGTCTTTCGCGAGGTCGGCACCTCGCTCAAGGTGAGCGCGAAGATATTGCCCGACAACCAGGTGCTGGTTCGGCTGACTCCGCGCATCAGTTACTTCTCCCACGAGCGCGCGGGCATCGTCGATTTCACCGAGGCGCAAACCGAGCTGATCATTCCCAACGGCCAGCCGGTCTCCCTCGGCGGCTCGACCACCAAGATGCACGAGGTAACGCGGCAGATTTTGGGCTTCGCCGACCGCGCGAGCAGCAGCGAAACGAGTCTCGTCGTTACCGCCACGGTTCAGTAACTCAGCGTACAATTGCGCTTGACGGCAGTTGGCCCTTTGCGCTAACTTGAGTCCGGTTGTGGTTGCTCAAGTTTGCGTTTGGTCACCGATTCCATATACGCTGCTGAAAAAAGGTTCGGAATGCTTCGAGACCCTCAGCATGAACGGAAGATCATCAACGATTTCAAATCCTCTCCGTTCGTCCTGAGCCACGTCGAAGGACTCCGAGGGGTTTTTCAGAAGCCTGCTAGACGAACTTGATCGGCTATTTCGCGGTAGACTCTTTATCAGGCGCATCTCCGCTGAAACTCGGAAGGAGAAATACATGAATTACAAAAATGGTCTCGCGCTGGCACTGGCCGCGCTGTTGCTGGCTTCTGGGCTTTCGCTAGCGCAACAAAAACCGCCGGAGCAGCTCGGCAAGGTTTCGTTTCCGACCTCGTGCGACCGAAAGGTGCAGCCGGCCTTCGACCGAGCGGTAGCGATGCTGCACTCGTTCTGGTTTCAGCAAGGTGAAAAGGCGTTCCGCGAAATTCTGGAGCGCGATCCGAGCTGCGCGATCGCCAACTGGGGCATCGCGGCGATCCTGATCGGCAACACGTTTGGCGGAAATGCGACCGCGCAGGACGCGCAGAAGGCCAAGGAGGCGATCCAGCGCGCGCGCTTGACCGGCGCCAAAACCGAACGAGAGCGTTTTTACATCGAGGCGATCGCGGAATACTACGACCGCTTCAATGATCGCCCGCATCGCGAGCGCATGAAGTCCCTCGCCGGCGCGTTTGAGGTCGTGGCCAAGAAGTTTCCTAAAGATGACGAGGCGCAAATCTTCTATGCAATCTATCTCACGGCGACACAATCGCCGAGCGACAAGACTTTCGCAGATACCTTGAAAGCGGCGCAGATCCTCGAGCCCCAATTCAAGAAACATCCCGATCATCCCGGCGTGGCGCATTATCTGATTCATAGTTACGATTACCCGCCCATCGCTGAAAAAGGCTTGAACGCGGCGAAGCGTTACGCCGACATTGCACCCTCCGCGCCCCACGCGCTGCATATGCCTTCGCATATCTTCACGCGCGTCGGCGCATGGGAGGCCTCGGCGACGACGAACCGGCGCTCGATCGAGGTATCCAGGGCGGAAAAGGCGCCCAACGGCGGGCTCCATGCGACGGACTACATGGTGTACGCTTACATGCAGCTCGCGCGCGACAACGATGCGAACCAGGCGCTGCAAGACGCTCGTCGCGTTACGAATATCGACCCCAATAATCCGGGTGCCGCTTACGCGCTGGCGGCGATGCCAGCGCGAATTACAATCGAGCGCGGCATGTGGAAGGAAGCGGCACAGCTTGAAACGCGCTCGAGCAAATTTCTGCAAGTCGATGCGATGACGCAATTTGCCCGCGCCCTCGGTGCCGCTCGCAGTGGTGACGCTGCCGCGGCTGAGAAGGGCGTGCAGGAACTGGCGCGTATCGTTGATGGGTTGAAGACCGCCAAGAACAATTACTGGGCGACGGAAGTAGAAGTGCAGCGGCTCGGCGCCTCCGCGTGGAGCGAATTCGCAAAAGGTAATCGCGACGAAGCGCTGACGCTGATGCGTTCGACGGCCGACCTGGAAGACAAAAGCGAGAAGCGCGAAGGCCCCCCAGCCCGCCTCGTGCCTGCGCGTGAGCTGTTCGGCGAGATGTTGCTCGAAATGAAACGGCCGGCGGAAGCGCTCAAAGAGTTCGAAGCGTCGGACAAGCATGACCCGAACCGCTTCCGCGGCCTTTATGGCGCGGCGCAAGCGGCGGCCGAGTCCGGCGACAACGCGAAAACGAAACGCTACTTCACGCGATTGGTCGAGATGGCCGGCAAAGGCGATTCCAGACCGGAGCTCGAACAAGCAAAGAAGTATCTAGCGTCGAAGTAATCGCCATCTGCGTAGCGCGCGAATGATTCGGGCGTGAATAAAGACCCGCTTGAATAGGGAGACGTTCTTTTAAATCCCGCGCGCTACGGCTTAACGCATCCTACCTCAGCGCGGGTATGACTTGCCGCGCGCAGCGCTCCATCGACTTGAGCACCTTGTCTTGGCTCAAGCCGCCAAAGTGAAACACCAGGCCGATATGCGTGGGACCGACGGTCTCGATGATCCGTTTGAGAATTCTCGCGCAGGTTTCCGCGCCGCCGAAGACGCCGCGGCTGTCGCGGAGCATCGCGTCGTAGTCGAGATGATTTACGACTCGGTGGTAAGCCTCGCCTTTGCCGGGATCGAGACCGAGGGCCTCGAGAGCGAATCCGCGCCAGCGGTGCCAATGTTCCAGCACATCCGACCGGGCCTGCGCGTCACTGCTA